>Ga0209810_1001775_pt1 | contig 30022 bp, 36 predicted proteins | sample Coa_R1_7_FD_187159 | JGI IMG/M metagenome (GOLD analysis project Ga0209810, IMG submission 187159) | Surface soil microbial communities from Centralia Pennsylvania, which are recovering from an underground coalmine fire - Coalmine... | ecosystem: Environmental > Terrestrial > Soil > Unclassified... | reverse complement strand
AAAATGCGTTCCTTGGCTCGGCTTTTTTCCTCGTCCCGCCTTGCGCCGCCAAAGGCCGCATCGAATTTCCAAAGGTCGAGCGCCTGGCGCAAGGCCTCCGTCTTCATGACCTGCGTATGAACGGAAGACCCCGACGTAATGGGTGAGATGCCGCGCCTTAGACCCTCCTTGTTGATATAAACGAGAAGCTCCATGCCCGCCCTTTTTGCAGCTTCGTCGCGAAAGGCGATCATCTCGCGGAATTTCCACGTCGTATCGACATGGAGGAGCGGGAACGGCGGCTTTGATGGATAAAAGGCCTTTTGCGCGATATGCAGCATCACGCTCGAATCTTTGCCGATTGAATAGAGCATCACAGGACGCGCGAATTCCGCCGCGACCTCGCGCATAATGTAGATCGATTCCGCTTCCAGGCGGCGCAGGTGCGCAGACAGGCGGCTTTCCACTAAAATTTCCTGTTATTCTCAGAATTTTACGAATTTTGCTGCTTTTATTCCGGCATCCTGGCTTTTGCAACCTGGCCGCGGGAGCCAATCTTGGCCGAGGAACCTTTTAGAAGCGAAATCCGGGCTCGGGAGCTGGCTTGATCTGGATCGGGATGCCGGCACTGACGAGAACCACGGCATCGCAGGCCCGCCCCAGCGCCTGGTTCAGGAGACCCTGCGCGTCCCTGAAGGCGCGCGCCAGGGGATTGTCCGGCACGATTCCGCTTCCAACCTCGTTTGAAACGAAAATGGCCGGGCCCGCAAGCCCGGCGATGCTCTGGGCGAGATGCTGGCTTGCCGGGGAAAGATCCTGCCCGCGCAGCAGAACATTGCTCAGCCAAAGAGTTATGCAATCCACCACGAGAATCCGGTCATTCCGCGCCTCGCGATTGAGCGCATCGGCAAGCGCGAGCGGCTCCTCGATCACGCTCCAAGAGGGCGCGCGCTCCGCGGCATGACGGGCGATCCGGGCCGCCATCTCGTTATCTTTGGCTTCGGCCGTTGCGATGAGGATGGGGTTGAGCCCCGAGCCTTCCGCGAGCCTTTGCGCATAACGGCTTTTTCCGGAGCGGGCGGGCCCAAGGACGAGAAGGCTGCGGATGGGGGCGTTTAGCGGATGCATACCGGCCAGGAGTAATCAGAGTAAATCAGTCCACCTCCCAATCCATTCTTTCAAGCTCAGAATCGTCATCCGCTATTGTTAAGTAGCCCCGCGACACGTGCCCTGAGGCATATTCAAACCATTCCTCAATATCGCCTTCGGCACTCTTGCCGCTTGCCCAAACGGAGAACAAGGTTCTGGTTTCGGTATCTCCACCAACATCAGGATCGTAGAAGTGCTCGCCAATCCCAAGTTCGAGTCGTTCCTCGGTCAGCCGCAGTTCGGCCCATCCATAGTTGCCCGGTGTAACATCAGGCTCCCTGAATGCCGCCTCCACGTTTACTCCGGCAGCCGCCATTGGAAGCCGCTCTAAGCCGAGTGGCAGGACGGCAGCGCTTTTTAGATCTTTAGGGCTCCATCGCGACAAGTTAGCCCTGATCAGATTCGATAATTTCCGAGTGAAATCGAGCTCCAAATCAGTCAACGGAAACCTGGCATCGTGCGATTGGGTGTCATTTTCCACGTGCCGGTCCCTAGGCTTGAGCCAAGGCATACAGTCCGGATAATCCAGGCTCAAGGCCTGTTAAGCCGGAAACGAGGTAGCCGCCACCCATGAGTCGATCTTTTAGGGTTTTGCTATAACCTTCTGGTCTGCGCCGAATTTGCCTGGGCAAGCCGCGCACGGATCGCTACAACCGGACCGCACCCGTGACCCTAGAGCTGAGCGATAAAGCTGTAAAAGAGGGGCAAGGCCCGCTGCCGGTCGAGCCTGCCGCCTCGTTCGACTACCGCAGGCTCAACGCCACCTTCCTCGAGACGGCCGTCCACCTCGGCTTTATCGCCTTCCTCGCCTACTGGAGCTATCTCCTCGTCAGCCCCTTCCTGCCGGTCATGGTCTGGAGCGCGGTGCTGACCGTTGCGCTCTATCCGGCGTTTAGCTGGCTCGCCGGGCTCCTTGGCGGCCGGCGCAGGCTCGCGGCCACGATTATTACCGGAACCGGGCTTCTGCTTGTGATCGGCCCGGTTACCTGGCTTGGGCTTGGCCTCGTTGACGGGCTCAGGCTCCTCATCGAGCGGCTCGGCTCGGGTAAGCTCGTTCCGCCGCCGCCAGACTCGATCAAGGACTGGCCTCTCATTGGCCCTCAAGTGTTCGATTTTTGGTCCCTCGCCTCGACCAATGTGCGCGACGCAATTGCCCATCTTCTTCCCACGTTGCAGCCAGTCGGCCAATTCCTGTTTGATCTGGTAAGCAGTGCGGGCGCGGGCATGTTTTACTTTCTTGTTTCCCTCATCATCGCCGGATTTTTGTTTTCTCCGGGCCCGCTCCTGCTTGTCGCCGTTAAGAGGCTCGCGCTGCGAATCGATTCCGGCCACGGAGAGGAATTCGTCGAACTCGCAGGGGCGACGATCCGGGCGGTGTCGCGCGGTGTCATCGGCATTTCGCTTTTGCAAGCAGCTGTCGGCGGACTCGCGATGTCTTTGGCAGGCGTGCCGGGCGCGAGCGTGTTGACCCTCGGCATTTTAGTCCTTGGCATCGTTCAAGTCGGGTCGACCCTCATTGTCGTTCCGCTCATCATTTGGAGCTGGGCGGCCATGAACGCAGGCCCTGCTCTCGCGTTCACAGCCTTAATGGCCGTTGTTCTCATCATGGAGAATTTTCTGAAGCCCTTCGTACTCACGCGCGGCCTCACGACGCCGACGCTCGTTACGCTGATCGGCGTCATCGGCGGAGTTCTCACCTACGGGATTGCGGGCCTTTTTGTCGGCCCGGTCGTGCTCGCCGTCGCTTGGGATCTTGCCAATGCGTGGATCCACGAGAGCGCAGCGCCAGCGCCGCACAGCGCGCCAGCAGGCATCGTGCCCGCGAGCATCAGGTGCGCCACGGGTGCGCCGGAAGATCGCTGACGCCGATGGGGGCAACGCCTGCGAGCGCGACGGCGTGATCATTCTCGACCGAGCTTCCGCTAACCCCAATCGCACCGGTGAGAACGCCTTCTTGATCGACGATCGGCAACCCGCCTGGGAAGGTGATCAAGCCCTCATTCGAGTGCTCAATTCCAAACAGCGGTCCGCCGGGCTGCGAGAGCTTGCCGATTTGGCCGGTCGGCATGCCGAAGAAAACCGCCGTCTTCGCTTTCTTGATTGCAATATCGATACTTCCAACCCAGGCATCGTCCATACGGTGGAAGGCCTTCAAGTTGGCGCCAGAATCGACAATGGCGATACACATGCTCATGCCAAGCTCGGTGGCACGCTTGCGGGCCGCCGCAATGGCTTTTTCCGCATCGGCAATTGTGACGTGCATGACTCTCTCGTTTCCGGTTACAGTTTTGCCAAAACGTAACCGCTGAGCGGTCTATGAAGTTCCTTTTTCTCGCCGGCGGGGCTTCGATGGCCGGATCGAGCCATGAGGCAGGAGCAGATCCATCGCATAAAAGGACTAAATCAGCCGGCTGCAGCCCTCGGCTGATCTTCCTCGACCGCTTCCTCGCAGCAGCAGGACTCTGCCTCGCAAGCGGGCTCGGCAACCGGAGGAGCCTCGGCCGGAACGGCCTTTTTAGGCAAGGGAAAGGTCGGGCACATCGGGGTTGGAATCTCGACCTCGACTTCGAGAGTCGAGACCACTTCGCCGCGCTCCATCTTCACCGTGATGCCATCTTGATCGATGGGGAAGTGCTTGGCGATCACGGCCATGATCTCTTCTTGAAGAATGGCGATGAGATCGGATTTTCCGGAGACGGCGCGCTCATGCGCGAGCAAGATCTGCAACCGTTCTCTCGCGACCGGCGCGGTGCGCGGCCGCTTGAAGAAATCCATCAGTTTCATGCGGCCCTCCGTCCAAAGAGCTTGCCGAAAAGGCTCCTGCGGTCGCTCGGAATCTTGACTTCCAGAGCCTCGCCATTGAGCCGCTTGGCGGCATCAAAGTAAGCGCGCGCCGGAGCGCTTGTGGGATTATTGAGCGTCACGGGCGAGCCGAGATTGGATGCCCGCAAGACCTCGGTGCTTTCTGGGATAATGCCAAGCAAGGGGATTGAAAGGATTTCGAGCACATCGTCGACATTGAGCATTTCGCCGCGCCCAGCTCGCGCCGCGTCGAAGCGCGTCAGCAAAAGGTGCTTTTGCACACGCTCGCCCTTCTCCGCCTTCTCGGTCTTCGAATCAAGCAGCCCGATGATGCGGTCCGAGTCGCGAACGGAGGAGACTTCAGGGTTGGTGACAACAATGGCGACATCGGCGTGGCGCATGGCAAGCGTCGCGCCGCGCTCGATGCCGGCCGGGCTATCGCAGATCACCCAATCGAATTTTTCTTTAAGCTCGCCGATGACCTTCTCAACACCCTCGTCCGTAAGCGCATCCTTATCGCGCGTTTGTGAAGCTGGAAGAAGATGCAAGCTGGGCAGGCGCTTGTCGCGGATCAAAGCTTGCACGAGCTTAGCATCGCCCTGAACGACATTGATGAGATCATAAACAACGCGGCGCTCGGCGCCCATGACGAGGTCGAGATTGCGCAGCCCGACATCGAAATCGATGAGCACCACATTCTTGCCAGTCGTCGCGAGCGCAGCTCCCAGGGCCGCAGTCGAGGTCGTCTTGCCGACGCCGCCTTTGCCCGATGTTACGACCATAACTTTGGCCATTTCCTCTCTCCCAGTCCGCTCAGTCTTGAGCCATGATCAGTGAATCGCCATCGAGCCAAACCTGGACCTGCTTGCCGCGCAGATGCTCAGGCATGTCTTCGGCTACCATGTAGAGTCCATCAATTGAAAGGAGCTCTGCTTCGAGCTTGCGGCAAAAGATGCGCGCCCGCGCATCGCGCGAGCCCGCAATGGCTCTGCCTCGCAAGGCTCCGTAGACGTGGATCGAGCCGCCCGCGATGATCTCCGCGCCAGAGGAAACGGAGCCCACGATGATGACATCGCCCTCGGGATGCAGGATGCTTTGCCCGGAGCGGATCGGCGTGTCGAGCAAGAGGGAATTCGGAAGCTGAGGAGCCGCTTGTGCAGCGGGAGTCCCATTTACCGGGGTCTCGGAGGAATTCTCCGCCGCCGCGGCAGCCGCATCAGAAGAAGGAGCAGGCGCGCCCGACTCCGCGGCGCCGGGAGGATCTTCGCCAGAAGCGGAACTGGTCTGGCGCCCGCTCAAGAGCAAAGGCGGCATTGCAAATTCGAGCCAGGAGGGCTCGGCACCCTCGATACCCATGACTTTAATATTGCGCGCGGCGAGCTTTTCCAAAAGTTCCGTGAGGCCCTGCTTTCCGGGCTGAAGGACGGCGACATCGAGCACGACCGGACGGCCGAAGAAAAAGCCGGGCGAGCGCTCAAGCCATGCATCAAGACCATTGAGCCAATTATCGACCGGCGGCTCCGGCGCGAGGACCATGGCATGATAAGAGCGGCCATGAAATCTTATCGAAGTCTTTGGGCGAGCAGTGGCAGTCACGGATTTGCCTCAAGAGTGCTTTAACTCTTCTAGCTGGCATATGGTTAACGCCCGGTTAAGGTTAGGGCTGCTGCTATTACGGGTTCGGACAGAGCCAACGCGCAGACCCTTCGCGGCGTGAAGGAGCCGGATCATGCCCTATACGCTTGTCCACGACGGGGTCATGCGAGAGTTCGACTTCTATGCACCGCCTGGCTGGGAGCATTGGGCTGGTAAGGCCTGGGAGCAGGGCCGCCGCGGGCTGCCGCTTGTCGTAGCGCTCCATGGCGGCGGTGAGGATCCGCTCGTGTTCCAAAAGGATTGGTTCTTTCCCCGGGTTTGGCATTTTGGGGTTGGACAGCGACGGCAATCCCGGGGATCCGGTGCCGCTTAACGGCAACCGGTCCTTAGAGAATCAGTTCTTCGTCCTTTATCCTTACGGGCAAGGCTGGATGACCAAGTCGTTTTTCGATCTCGCTTACGGGCTCTTAGAACCGCCTGCGGGTATCGACACGCGAACGCTAAGAGTATTTGACCCAGGATTTGGCGGATCAGGACCGGGAGTGGACGATGTGGGATTCATCGAGGCCGCGCGGGATGCGATGGACAACAAGCTAAGATCGGCGCTTGGCGCAGCCGCGGGCGATCTGCCGAAAGACTTTCCCTGGCAGATTGTCTCTGCGAAATTGCCGTCTGGCGAGGTCGTGCAAAAGCTGATCTCTTCAATAAGTGTCTTTGACCCCGACCGGCGGTTTCTGTTCGGCTATTCGAATGGCGCGATGCTCGCTTACCGGCTCGTAAGTCAGATGCCCAATCACTGGGCCGCGCTTTGGGCCATGTCCGGGACTTGTGGCGGTAAACCGAATGTCACTGCCAGCACCGGCAATGATCGTGTGATCAACCTGCCAGAGGACGGCACGCTTCTCACGCATGCCGTGTCGCTTTTTGCTCATCACGGTGATGCGGACAAAACCGTTCCTCCGGGCGATTGGGGCGAGGCTGATTTTGCCTATCAGAGTCCGCAATTCCCGGATCCTGGTTATCTCACCTATGCGATCGCGGGGTTTCCCACAGCCTTGGACTACCGGCCGGGCTATCTTCCCCTCTCACAGGCGAGCCGCGGTTACCGGGCCTACAATAATCTGCAAGGCGAGTCACCGTTCCGCCAACGCGCCGGCCTCGGCGGCGCATCAACCGCACAATCGAAATCCTGGCCAGACGGAGAAAATCCAGACGATTTCAACCCCGTGGTGGTCATCTACCGAGATCCCCAGATGGAGCACACGGGGTTCACCGATGAAAAAAGCAACCGCTATTTCTTCGAGAAGGATGTGTGGCGGTTTTTCAGCCGGCATCACCGGACGCTTCGTCCACTCTCATCAGAACCAGCACCCACTGCCAGCCGATCGCGCGCCGCATCCTCAGGATGAATCTCGACTAGGCACGCGGGGCACGGCCGTTGAGGATCATTGACCGGCTGGTTTTCGTTCGCGTGCAATAGTGGTAGACGGAGCGGCCGGTGATCAGCAGATGGATGATACCGTTCATCAAAGCCACGTTGGTGCCGCGGCGCAGTTGCAGATGCAGGTCAGCTCCTTGGCGCACGGTCGCCAAATGGCCGGAATTGACTGGATGATTGGCCGATCCGCGGGCGCCCGCAATGCGGCCATCTTTGACCGCAATGCCGGGACCGCAGCCGTTCGAACAAAGGATGCAGGCCGAATGCACCCGCGCGTCCGCTTCGCCGGTGAAGCCGAGATTGGAATCGATCCTGGGCTGCAGGCCATACTCAAAATGTGTCCCGGAGAACGGTATAGGGGGCCTGGCGGTTTCGCGCTCTCCCGGCGGGTCCGGCGGTGGCCCAGGCCCTTAGGACGGGCCCTGGCGCAGGTCAGCCGGCGCGCTCCCGGCCGACTCCAAATCGTCTCATTCTCGTTATAGGAGCAGAGTGCTTCAAACTTGACGCCGCCCGGCCGCGATTTGCGGTCTCTGGAGCGATGTGCTCACGCCAGTGCGGCGGCCTAGCCCTGGATAAGCAATGACAAAACGCATTCGCAAAGCCGTTTTCCCGGTCGCCGGGCTCGGCACAAGATTCCTCCCGGCAACAAAATCCATCCCGAAAGAAATGCTGACGCTTGTCGATCGTCCGGTGCTCCAGCATGTCGTCGAGGAAGCGCGCGAGGCCGGGATCAAGCATTTCATCTTCGTGACCGGGCGCAACAAGGCGGTGATCGAAGATCACTTCGACATCGCTTATGAACTTGAGGAAACGCTGCAAAGACGCGGCAAACTCAAGGAGCTCAGCGCGCTCAGGGCTGATCTTCCCGCTCCTGGCTCGATGAGCTTCACGCGCCAGCAGGTGCCGCTCGGCCTCGGCCATGCCGTCTGGTGCGCGCGCGATATTGTCGATAACGAGCCGTTCGCTGTTCTTCTCCCCGATATGGTGACGATGCCCGCAAGTCCGGCAAAGGGGCGCTGCCTTGCGCAATGCATGGCCGCCTACGAGAAGCATGGCGGCAACATCATCGCAGTCGAGGAGGTGCCCGAGGACGAGACGCACCAGTATGGGGTTGTCTCCATCGGCAAGGACTACGGCCCAAGCTTTGAAATCACGGGCATGGTCGAGAAACCGCCGAAAGGGACGGCGCCATCAAACCTCATCATCACCGGCCGCTATATTCTTGATCCGGCCATTTTTTCCATTCTTGAGAAGGGGGAAAAGGGCGCCGGGGGCGAGATACAGCTCACCGACGGCATGAAAGCGCTCGCCAAGACGCAGCCGTTCCACGGCGTGCGCTTCGAGGGTAAGACCTACGATTGCGGCGCTAAACCCGGATTTTTGAGCGCCAATCTCGCCTTCGCTCTCGCCGATCCGGCGCTCGCGCCTTCGATTAAAGATGAACTGAGAAAAATTGCCGGGGCGTTCTAATCCTGATCCTAAATTCCCATGGCTCCGGTGGAGGCACCCGCCACGGCGGCGGCATTTCGAGCGGCCAGTTGCGCGGCTCACAAAGAGAACAGCCTGGCCGGTGCAGCTCTGCGCACGCCTTAAAGAGCAGCTTTTGAATTTCGACCTCGATGCGCGCAATTTCCCCGAGCTCGTAAAGCGACCGGTAGATCCAACGCCTCGCCTCCTTACCGGCTCTTGCGTTTTCTTCCACGCGCATCGGCTTCGCCCCCCTCAGCGTGCCGTTTCTGCCTCTAATGGGCCTGCTTGTGTCCGGGCAGCTTCTGACGAATGCGGTGCACGAGCTCCTCGTATTCGTCGTCTGCGGTCCAGCGGCAGATCTCTTTGCCATTCTGATCGACGAGCCGCACCGCCTCGGGCGTTACCTCCCTAAGCGCACCGGCCACCCAGATTTGCTCCCGCTTTGGATGGCTGGCCCCATAGAACGTCCGGATCCCGGCATGGGCGAGGCTGCGGAAGTAGTCGACGTGCGGCTCACCAGACCAGAACGGAAACCGTTCAAGAACCTCTGGACTGCTTGAGCCGCGCCCCGGCCAAATGTATTCGACGAAGCAATCGCCAGCCGAAGAGTTCATTACCATCCTCCCATCCTTTTGATTGCGAACTAATTCGCACGTGCGGCGGGTCAAGGGGAGATATGAAAAAACTCGCCGGCCCGCGCGCGATCCCCACGCTTGGCCATGCAAGGGCGCTCCCCTCGCCGCACCCGGCCCGTAGAAATTGGATTGGTTCTTGCATAGCTTTTGCGCATGAGGGCTGGCCGGCGCGCGCAGCCTTTTGACCCTTCTTGCCGAGGCCCCCAGGATGAAAATGATCATCGCCGTTATCAAGCCCTTCAAACTCGACAATGTGCGCGACGCACTCTTAAGCGTGGGCGTGCACGGCTTGACCGCGGCCGAGGCCAGAGGTTATGGGCGCCAAAGGGGGCACAGTGAGTTCTATCGCGGGGCCGAGTATAAGCCGAATTTATTGCCGAAGGTGCGGATCGAAGTCGTGGTCGAGGACGCGCTGGCCGGCAAAGCGGTCGAGGCCATTTGGGCCGCAGCCAAAACTGGCCAGATTGGCGATGGCAAAATTTTTGTCGCCCCGGTGGAGCAGGCCGTGCGGATCCGGACCGGCGAAACCGGCCTCAGCGCACTTTAATTTGTAAAGTCTATTCGCCCGTTCTTATCGTCAGCCGCTGCAGGACGGGATCATCAGATCCGTGAGATGACTGAGCGCATCGTTTGGGGTTGTTTTGACTGCGGCGGGCTGCATTTCCGGGAATTGATGGAAGCGTTTCCCGTGCTCAGGTAGCACACGGAGAGTTGTCAAATGCTGGTCAAATGTTGCCTTGGACTCCCGGCTTCACCAGCTTTATTTGGAATCTGACGGAATGGGGCTGATTACCGGCTTTGATATCAGCGGCAGCGGTCCCGATGAGCGCGGCGAGGAGTAGCAGGGTCAGGAAGTCTATAATCCGTTTCATCGGCCGCCCCATGAGTTGTCTTTGGCCAGGCAAATTGAACCGCCGGGCGGCTGCTGCAGTTGCTGCTCGATTGGTGCAAAAGCCCTATCGCCTTGTCATTTTTGACACATGCTCATCTCTCGTCAGAGCCGAAGCGCCGGCCAATCGAAACGCCCAGAATGTCCAAGCCGCCCCGGCTACATCGAGCAGGCCGAAAATGGTCAAGGTCGGCAGTTTATAGGCGAACGCCATGATTGCAAAGAAACCGGCGGCTGCGCTCCGGCCGGGCGCGGTTATCCAGGCGAAGGCGAGTTGTTCATGAAGGGCGCTATAGACATAGTAAAATCCGATGCCGGAAATGACCCAGCCGACAACCCGGATCCAGGGCTCTTTTGAAGGCGGGAGGGCGAATGCTTGCAGAAACGAATCGGGGAAAAGCAGGCACCAGGCGCCAAGGGGCATCATCACGCACAGACCGTAATAGAAGATTGTCCTCGCCTGCTTGCTCATCGCGCACCTCTTTGGACTAGCGGGCCGTTTGGCTCTTTTGCTGCGGCCAGGCATCGCGAGCAATGCAGACGCTTCAAGCCGGCAGAAAATTTAGAACGCGCCGGCTGCCGCAGCGGCGCATTTGCTTTGCTGCTTGTGCAGCACAATGTTGCTGAAACCTTTGCTCCGCTGCAGCCGTTATTAAGGTGCGGCGGGTCTGGCCAGTGCCAGCGAAGTTTCGATGCCCAAAAATTTTGCCATTCCCGCCGCGCCAGAGAGCGTACCGAAAATAACAAAAATGTCATACTCGCTCATTGGCAGTAGTCCGGGCGTGGCTAACCCAAAGGGGTTAGGCGAAGGCTGGCTCTTCTCCGCCAGCCTCGCGTAATCCAGAGGTGCTGAGATGGCGGTCCCCGCCACGAGCATCCCCTGCCGGCGGGGCTGGCGCTCTCAAGGTGCCAGGGCGCGGGCGTCCCGTGGCAATGTGGCGCCCGCGCCGCAGCTGCGTGCGGGTGGTTTACTCCCCTTCCGTAGCCTCACTCCCGGCCCTTCGTCATTCTCATCGGCAAAGACGGCGCGCCGGCCGGTTCGAGGGCGTCGCGGATGGCGGCTCAGCCGGGCGCTAAACCTCACTTCTTAATTTGAGTTTCGAGAATAATCACCCGCAGGCGCTAGCGGCGGAATGGATTGCGTCGGCAAACAAATCCGCCAAGCGCGGCAGTCTACCGGCTCGAGCCGGGCAACGGCTAGCGGCAGAAAGCAAGCTGCCCCAAGCGATTTTGACTGAATGCTTTGACTTATGTTTCGAGCTAGCTCTTTGATTTCCTTGGTGAGCGCGGCGGGAATCGAACCCGCGACCCCCTGATTAAAAGTTTGATGGCCGGGCATTTCTGGCCTGTTATGATATTTTCCATAAATCCTCAATTTCATAGGAATCAACGCATTGATAATTTCCCTTGTGTTTCGGCCAAGCCTGTGGCTTTCTGTTTTCTGCTTACCAGATGCTTACCAAGCTTACCGGAGCGGAAAATCAGAGGTCCGAACATGCCAAGAGGACGGATCACCAAGCGGGCGGTTGATGCTCTGGCCTGCCCTGCAGGAAAGGACAGGGAATTCCTCTGGGATACCGCTTTGGCGGGGTTTGGCGTTGCGGCCTTTGCCTCGGGCAAGAAGGTTTATGTCTGCCAATACCGGCAGGGTGGACGCTCTCGCCGCATAGCAGTTGGCGAGCATGGGCGACTTACGCCAGATGAGGCGCGCTCCGAAGCAAAAAAGCTCCTTGGCCTTGCAGAGGCGGGCATTGATCCGGTTGCCGAGAAGCGCAAGGAACGCGAGCTGCGGACGTTCGGGGCCGTGGCTGCCGATTTCCTGACCTCTCACGTTACCACTAAGCGCAAGGGCCGGACGGCAGACGAATACCGGCGGATTCTAGGCAGCCGGATTCTGCCCGCCCTCGGCTCAAAGCGCATTATCGAATTGCGCCGCGCGGATGTTGCGAGACTGCATGGCAAGCTTGCGGATAAGCCTTATGAAGCGAACCGGGCGGTGGCGCTCATTTCTGCCGTTTGGAATTGGGCTGCCAAGCGCGGCGAAGTGGCCCTTGCCGATAATCCCGCCAAGGGGATTGAGCGCTATCGCGAGCACAAGCGCGAGCGCTACCTTACAAGCGATGAATTAGGCCGCCTTGGCGATGCACTGCGGCAAGGCGAGACGGAAGGCCTGCCCTATTCGGTTGACGAAGCGAATCCAAAATCCAAGCACGCACCCAAGGCTGAAAACCGGCGGGTGCAGTTTGATCCCTTCGCGGCCGCTGCAATCCGGCTCTTGATCCTGACCGGCGCGCGCCTTCGCGAGATTTTGCACGCGAAGTGGGAGCATGTTGATTTCGAGCGCGGGTTGACGTTCCTGCCCGATAGCAAGACGGGCAAAAAGACGCTCTATCTGAGCGCGGCGGCGCTGGACGTGCTCGCAAACTTGCCGCGCATCGAAGGCAACCCTTTCATCATTCCGGGGGCAGAGAACGGCAAGCCCCGTGCGGATCTCAAGAGGCCTTGGGAAGGCGTACGAAGGGCCGCTGGCCTTAAAGGTGTCCGGCTGCATGACTTGCGCCATTCGTTCGCGAGCGTAGGCGCTGGGGCTTCGCTTGGGCTTCCCATAATCGGCAAGCTCTTAGGGCACTCGCAAGCCGCGACAACGCATCGCTATGCTCACTTAGACGCGGATCCCATGCGCCGGGCGGCTGACGCGATTGGCGCAACGATTGCGGCGGCGATGAGCGGCAAGAGCGGCGCTCGCGCCCTGCCGTTCAGGAGGTCAACGGGATAGCGCGCCGGGTGTGCTCCACATGCTCACTCTGGGAACCGCCAAAACCGCCAAAAGCCGCAGCTTGAGCACCCACCGCCCGTTTAGCAGGTTGCTGAAAAAGTGAGTTTTTGGAGCATAGTTGGTGTCTGATTGTGGCGCCCAGGGAGGTCCGGATGATGCTGGAGCGCGCTTGGCACCGGGATTTCAGCTGATTTTCTTGCATTTTCGATGCTCTGGACAGACTCATCCCATTGCCGCGAGGATCTTCGGAATACGGATGAGGTTGTAGGCTGCGGCAGTCAGCACGAAGAACCATTCGACGAGGTCGCGGCCGCGGTGGCGGGTCTTGCGCAACCCGCCCACAGTCTTCATCCAGCCGAAGGGCTCTTCGATCCGCTTGCGCTTGATTTGGCTGATCTCATAGCCAGGGTGCCGCGTCGTGCGCCCATCGATCGCCGAGCGGCGGTTGGTGTCGTTCTGCGACACATGGGGTGTGCAGCCGTGCTTGCGGCACTTGGCGACAAACTCGGCGGTGTCATAGTTCTTGTCGGCGCCCACGGTGCTGCCGGGCTTGGCATTGTCCCTGATCATAGCAAGCGCGGTCACTCGCTCAGCCGTGCCGTTGGCTTCGCTCAACTGTGCATCGACAATAAGCCCGTTGCGGTTCTCCATCATCAGATGCCCCATATGACAGAGCTTGGCCTCCCTGCCGGCGCCCTTGCGGAACAATCGCGCATCCGGATCCGTGGTCGAGGCATGCGTTTCGTTCCGCCGCTTCTCGCCGTGAAAGTCACGTTCTGCATTGCGCCCGCCACCTGGCTCGGACGGCGGTGGACCATCCTTTGGCACAAAGCTCTTCATGCTTGCCCAAGCCTCGATCAGCGTGCCGTCGACCGGGAAATGCTCGCTGGACAAGAGCTGGCAGACCTCGGGCCGGCCCAGCACGCTGACAAAGAACTTGGCGGCGATATCGCCATCAAGAAGCCGGTTCCGGTTTTTGCAAAACACCGTCGCATCCCACACCGGATCATCCGCTGACAGCCCGGCAAACCAACGGAACAACAGATTGTAGTTGAGCTGTTCCATCAACTGCCGCTCCGGGCGCACCGTGTAGAACGCCTGCAGAAGAAGCGCCCGCAACAGCTGCTCCGGAGGGATCGACGGCCGCCCGTCACGCGCATAGAGCTTGCCAAAGTTACGCGACAAGTCTTTTAGCGCCGCATCAACCAGCTCTCGGATCGCCCGCAAGGGGTGATCCGCGGGGATGCGATCCTCCAGCCGGATATAACTGAAAAGACCTTCCGAACGCTCATCTCTGCCTCGCATCGTGCCCCTCAAATCAAACGAATCAAGCACAGGCACGCAATCACACTCCAACCCACATCGAAAAGCGACTTTTTCAGCAACCTGCTAGAATAATCTCCATGCGGCCTCCGTATGCGACCAGTCTAACGACCCGTGGCTAGACTAGGCGCAGCACCAATCCTCACACAAAAGCCGCCGCACGCAAGACGGCCTTCGGCGCAGGGATATGCTTAATTGCGCTGTGGACGCTTTGGATAGACTTTGTGAGCTGCTCGTTTGTTCTCGCCCTCGCTTCTGTTCCGGTGACACGAGACATCACCTCGGCAAGATCATATTTAAATCGGTCTGCATAAGCTTTGACTAAGGGCTTGCGAGCCGGAGGATCGATTCCCCCGATAATTCCAGCCATTCTTTTCGGCAAAACTGACAGCGCTTTCACAATTAGGCAATTCCGGGTGTATCGGGGCGAAGGGGTCGCTGCTGCCGGAGGAGCACTTCGCTCAAATTCCAGTATCCAACGGCGCCTACCCGGAGCAGATTGAGTAACCGAGCGTTCTGTTCTGCAAATGCGCGCCGGCTTTTGCAGCCGAAGAAGGAGGCAGCCATCTTCAGAACCCTGCGCGGCGAGCATCGCGCCCGCCTCAGGCAAGTTAAATCGCAACAGAAAGCGCCCTGTGGGATCTCCAGCCGATGAGTCGCCACCCCTCTGACCAACGGCGGCATTCGGTGATGGCCACGAACTTCAAGTGCCAGCCTGAGAAGTCTAATCTTGACATCGCCCGGAGCCACGCCGGGCAATGCGATCACTGCAATGAACTCGTCCTCTGTCTCATACAGGCCGACCGGTGGCGACCAGCCGATCGCGCCCTCAACGGCAACGGGCGTGAAAAATTGGTGATGAAGGCGTTCCGCGCGCGCTAACAGCTCGCAATCCCCCCACATCCATCGCTCGATATCGACAGGGGCAATGGAATCAATCTCCTTAAACACCGCCTGGAATCCTTCAATGCTGACTTTATCTGCCCACCGGCTCCGATCGCAGGGTGCCCCGACCAATTCCACAAGCTCGGGGTCAGCAATAGAATGACCTTGGTTGCGAGCACGATTGGCGGCCCTGCGCGCAAACCGCATCAACCACTGACGATGGCTTTCAAAAAAGGCATCGCGGATTTCCGCAGCGCCCTGCGGCTCGCCAGTATTCTCACTTGGCTCCGGTGCAAAGGCGACTGTCTTCCGCCTCGTCTTTCGTTTCCATTGCGGCTCCTCTCGCAGCCGCTCCTTGAGCGACTTCAATTCCTTCAGGAGCGCCTTCACTGAATTCGACAAAGCGGCGATCACCGACTTTGCCGACTTATCAGAGTGCAAAATGTGTGACGGGAGCCTAAGCATCAAAACGGCCCGGTACTCCTCCTTGCGGGGGCGCCGTTCGAACTCGATAAGAAGGTGCACTGCATCCGGGGGGAAGCGCTGCAGATGACGTTCGAGAGCGCGACTCTTGCTGTGAATTCGCTGGCGCAGAAACGGATGCCCATGCAGTCCGCGCGTGACTATGTTCCAGCTGAATTGGCTGGCTTTTCGGCTGGATTCTGTGATCGTGTTCAGACGCATTTTGCTGCCCAATCGAACCAAAAACGTTCATCTTATTTTATCGAGGCAATGAGCGGGAAAGGACCGAAAATCGGTTCCTTTCTTCGGCGCCTCCCGTGCTTGAAGGAATTCATGCCTTTGCCTGGCCGTGCGCCTCGACGAACCACAGAGTTTTGTCGATACTCCTGGAGACCTCAGTGAACAAGTCCGCCGTTCCCTGATCACCCGCCTCAACCGCCTCGTCGATGTTGCGCCGGACCTTTTCACCAAATGAGGCGAGCGCATCGGCAAGCGCGAAAACATGGGCGCGACCATCGACGATATCCAGCGGGTATTCCTTAAGGGTCGATTGCTTGGCGGCAACGCGCGCCGTGCCCTCCGCCGTACCGCCGAGCGTTGTGATGCGTGCGGCGATCATATCCGCGTGTTCATGTACAGTCGTTGCGACCTGATCGAACAATTCGTGCAGCGCTATAAAGCTTGGTCCTTTAACGTTCCAATGGGCTTGCTTGGCTTGGGTCGCAAGGTCAACGGCATCGGCCAACCGCGCCTGGAGCAGGCCAATGGCGGTTCCCCGGACATTCGACGGCAAATCGATGCGGATGTCATGCATGGCGACCTCCTGATCTCGCTTGGTTGGCAAATCTTTGGCCGGGATGGGTACCGGAGGGCCAATTCGCGCCGGAATCCAGCCCGGCGGATCGCTGGCGGGGAACGACTCGATGTCCGCTTCAATGACGGGATCGTCTTCGGTTTCAAGGGGATCCGTTTCAGGTTTTCTTGCCATTCGTGTACTCTCTTTCGTAATGCATTGAGGCATTCAATGCGCATGCGACATGATCCACTGCTGAAGACGGCGCTCGTCCATGGCGCCGCTCACTCGATCGACAACCTGGCCGTTGCGGAACATGATCAGTATAGGAATCGCTCTGATGTTGTAGCGCTCCGCAGCACCCGGATCGTTCTCGTTATTAAACTTAAGCAGCCGTGCATTCGGCTCCACCTGGCCGGCTATACGTTCGTAGGCCGGCGCCATCATGCGGCATGGTCCGCACCATGGCGCCCAGAAATCGACGACGACCGGGATTTCGTTCGACTTGATATTCTTCTCCAGCCGTTCGCCGGTGACTTCCGCTGGATGACTGTCGGACAGCGCGCCATGACAGCGGCCGCATTTGGCCTCTTTCGCCGGTTTGTCCGCGGGGATACGGTTGACGGCATCGCAATGAGGACAAACGATATGCGTGACGTGTTGACTCATGTTGCTTGCCTCTCACGCTCTGCGATCTCAGCCTTTCGGTCCTGATCGCGCACGAGCCAATAGACCGCGCCAAGGGCAATGACGCCGGCCGCCAGTGCAAACATTTGATTGGCCGTCGCGGACGACAGATCGATGATGATGAATTTCCGGATCACCGCGAGCATGGCGATCAGGACGACCGTGCGCACCTGCACGACACTTTCCTGGCGCTTCACCATGATGAGAATGGAGTGCTTGAACTCCAACGCGATGATGACGGTGAAGATCATCCCGAACACCGTCTGAAAGACGGTGGGATCTGTTGGATCAAAGCTCGTCAGAACGAGAACAAACAGGATCTTGATTGCGAGATGCCAGATGGCAGCAGCGATTACGACAATAATCAGGCCCGTCAGGATGAGAACGACGATCTGTTCGAATCGCTCGTAAGCGCTCGACACTTCCCATTGGGCCGTTTTGATGTCGAAGTGTTCGAGCAGTTTCATGTCCGGACCTGCCTGCTGTGCCAACAAGATGGCTTGGTGCCTGTCGGTGTCGTCATTTTCGCAGCGACTCTTTCTGGCGCGGCACCGGAAGGTACTCGACGCCCCCCCCTTGTGACCGCACCGGTTGAGGATAAAGCGTCATCAGTTCGAGCACTGCGTCCGGCATGTCCGTGCTGACCGGAAGGCCCAGATCCTTGGCCTCGCATGGCGAGATCGGATAATCGTGGGTCCATTGTCCGCTCGACAGTTTTTCGGCAAGAGCTTCCGCCTTGTCTTGGGGAATCTTATCGGTCAGGAGCTCCTTGGCAGCCGCTTTGACCTGAGCGATGGCCTTGCGGCCGACGTCGGCGAGGACCAAAGTCTGGTCGTCGATCTCCGCAATCGGCTTCTGCTCGACCACTTTGAGCAGAGAGGAAGCGGGCGATTGTCCGAGCTGCGGATCGATGGGACCGAGCACGGAATGCCGGCACATGACGATCTCGTCGGCCGCGAGAGCAATGAGCGTGCCACCCGACATGGCATAATGAGGCACGAAAACGGTGACTTTGGCCTTATGCGCGCGGATTGCGCGTGCAATCTGCAAAGCGGCAAGCACGAGACCGCCCGGCGTATGCAGCACGATGTCGAGCGGCACGTCGTCGTCGGTCATGTGAATGGCACGCAGGACATCCTCGGAGTCGTTCACGTCGATGTAACGCATCAGCGGGAAGCCGAGCAGCCGCATCGTTTCTTGGCGATGTACAAGTAGAATGACGCGCGAGTTCCGATCCCGCTCAATCTGGGCGATCTTTCGCGTTCGCATGGCCTCCAGCATCCGCTGCCGCAGCAACGGCTGCAGCGCCGTAAACATGAAGAACAGCCAAAAAATGTCGTTGATGCTCATGAAACCAGCTCTCCGGGGTGCTTAGCGTCGGCCGTTGGGCGTGAAACCATAAATTCCCTCGTCGAGATAGTACTTGCGATAGGTCCGCCGCGGTCGCGCCAGAACCGACGTCAGCAGCACCCCGGCGATAAATCCGCCGATATGCGCCCACCACGCGATACCCCCGCCTGCCGAGGGACCGACAAGCTCGATTGTCCCTTGCACGAACTGCATCAGAAACCACAGTCCGGCGAACAAGAGTGCCGGGACGTCAAGAAAGAACGGAAAGAAGAAAATCGGAATGACAACGATCAAATTTGCGAGCGGAAACAGCCGCACGAAAGCGCCGATCACGCCGGCGATCGCACCGGAGGCGCCCAGTGCCGGAACAAATGAGGTTGCATTGAAATAAGCATGCGCGGTCGAGGCTGCGATCCCGCAAATCAAATAGAAAAGCAAAAAACGAGTTCCTCCCATTCGGTCTTCAACCGTCGGTCCGAACAGAAACAAGGTCCACATGTTCAGGATCAAGTGCAGCCATCCACCGTGCAGAAACATGTTGGTGACGAACGGGATGTAATCCGCAAGCGTAGGCTCGGGCAGAAAGGGAAGCGGAACGAAATAGCGTCCCGGAATGAGCGCAAAGTCCACCAGAAATCGATCCAGCGCAGGTGCTGGGAGGCTGACCTGATAGAGGAACACGGCCACGTTAATGGCGATCAAGCTCCACGTCACAAAAGGCTCGCTGCGATGCGGAACGCCATTTTGGATCGGAAACATCGGTCATGTCCTTGCAGCTTGCGCGGCAGCCACAGCCGGTGAACCCACGGCCTGAGTGTCGAAAATCCGCAGATCGCGGGTGAGCTCGCGCAGTTCGTCCTCGTTCAACGTCTCTTTTTCGAGCAAGGATGTGACGCATCGCTCCAGAACGTTGCGGTTTGCCGTAAGGATTGCAATCGTCCGGTCGAACACGGCATGAACGATCGCCTTCACGGCCGCGTCGATCGCTTCGGCTGTCGTTTCGCTGAAATGACGCTCATTCGGCGCCGGCCCCGGCACGTTGCCCAAAAACGAGGGGCGCTCAGACTCGTACACGACATAGCCGAGGGTTTCGTCCATGCCATACCGCACCACCATGTTGCGCGCGATGTCGGTCACCTTGGCGAGATCATCGGCGGCGCCGGTCGAGAGCTTTCCGAACACCAATTTTTCGGCCGCACGTCCGCCAAGGAAAACGGCAATTTTGGCTTCGAGTTCGTCGCGGGTCATCAAATAACGGTCCTCGGTCGGCCGCTGGATCGTATAGCCGAGCGCGCCCACTCCGCGCGGAATGATCGAGACCTTGTGAACGGCATCGGTCTTGGAGATCGCGAACGCAACCAGCGCATGGCCCATCTCGTGATAGGCGACGACCTTTCGCTCTTCCGGGTTGAGCAGCCGGTTCTTCTTTTCCAGGCCCGCAACAATGCGTTCGATGCCGGCCGTAAAATCCTGCATGGCCACGGCCGACGCGCCGCGACGCGTGGCCAGAAGCGCCGCTTCGTTGACGAGGTTGGCGAGGTCGGCGCCGGTAAATCCCGTGGTGAGGGCGGCGATCTTTTCCGCGTCGACATCCTCGGCTAACGTCACTTTGCGCATGTGAGCCTTTAGAATTTGCGCGCGTCCCGTTTTGTCTGGACGGTCGATGAGAACCTGTCGATCGAAGCGGCCGGCGCGCAAAAGAGCCGGATCGAGGATTTCCGGGCGATTGGTGGCGGCCAGTAGAACGATGCCCTGCGCCGGATCGAAACCGTCGAGCTCGACCAGAAGCTGATTGAGCGTCTGTTCGCGCTCGTCGTGTCCTCCGACGGCCGGAAATGCGCCACGCGCCTTGCCAAGGGCATCCAGTTCGTCAATGAAAATGATGCAGGGCGCCATGCTTCTTGCCTGCTCGAACAGGTCGCGCACGCGCGCCGCGCCAACGCCGACAAACATCTCCACGAATTCAGAGCCATTGATCGACAAGAACGGCACGCCGGCCTCGCCGGCAATCGCGCGTGCCAGCAAGGTCTTGCCCGTACCGGGTGGGCCGACAAGCAGGACACCCTTCGGAATGCGAGCGCCAAGCCGGCCGTAGTCCTGCGGCGCTCGCAGGAAGGCGACAACTTCCTTCAGTTCTTCCTTGGCTTCATTGACGCCAGCGACGTCGTTGAATGTGACCTTGATATCCTTCTCGACATAGACCTTGGCCTTGCTCTTGCCGATCGGAAGGAAATTGCCCAGCCCCTGCTTCTCGGCTATTCGCCGGAACACGAACATCCACAACCCGAAAAAGAGCAGAATCGGAAGGACCCAGGAAAGAACATCGCGCAGAAACGTGCTTTCGACAGCGCCGGTGAAGCGCACCCCTTTTTCCGCCAGCTTCTGGGCCAATGCCGGATCGACGCGCACCGTCACAAATTGCGTGCGACCTTCGCGCGGCTCCTTGAAGGATCCGCGGATGACCTGATTGCCGACAACAATGTTGTCGATCTTTCCATCATCGAGATAGCGCTCGAATTCGCTATAGGGGATGGGCTCGATGCGCTGGCTCTCAATCCAGAAATGCTGAATCAACAGCACGCCGAAAACGGCTGCGATCACATACCAGATGTTGAAGGTCGTTTCCTTACTGAACTGCATGATGCGTCTCCAGCAGCAATGGAACGAGCATGGTCATGGTGTCTCTGGACCTTTCATCGGAATCGGGCGCCGACTGCGCATATCGGCAAGGATTCGTTGCTGCAGATCGGTCGGCTGGATACCCACGGCTTCGCACAATTCCCTTAGCATCTTTCTGAGCCCGTGCATCTGGTCGATGAGATCGAGAATGATGGCGATGCCCTCTTCGTTGACACCCAGGTCTTCGCGCAGATCCCGGATCAATTGCGCGCGGGAAATATCCATTTCCGTAAAGGCCAGCCCCTGGTCGGTTCGCTGCGGACGCAGCCAGCCTTCTGCGACCCATGCCTCGACGACATCCTGGGCCAGCCGCAGGCGCAGAACGAATTCTTGGATGTCGAGCATTTACGTCTCCATGCCGCGGCGCGGATCGTGGGCTTTGCCGGCCGCCCAGTTCTGGGCGAATTTTTCCAGCTCCTGGTCCGGCTTGTCCGGCAGAACGACCCTCAGTTTGACGTACTCATCCCCCCGCGTCCCATCCGCGCGCGCGACACCCTTGCCGCGCAGGCGCAGAACCGTGCCCGTGTTGGAGCCTCTGGGGACGTTCATGGACACACTCCCCGTCGGCGTCGGAACGGAAATCTTGCCCCCAAGAACCGCTTCAGTGAGGGAGACCGGTAATTCCAGATGGATATCGTCACCCTTTCGCGTGAACAGCGGATGTGGCTTCACAACGATCTCAATGAACGCGTCGCCAGGCGGGCCGCCGCCAATACCCGCGCCTCCCTTTCCGGCAAGCCGCAGAAGTTGGCCATCGCGCGCGCCGGGCGGGACGCTGACATCGACTGTGGAACCATCCGAGAGCGTGACGCGGCGCGTCTTGCCGTTGACCGCCTCCAGGAGTTCGACCGGTAGCCGATAGTGGACGTCCTGCCCACGCATTTTCAGATTGAACCGGCCGCCTCGGCCGAACAGGCCGGAGAACAGATCGCCCTCATCGCCGAAATCGGAGAATCCTTCTGATGTGGCATAGGGATGCTCGCCGGCCGCCCCGCCGGCGAAGTCCCGATAGTAGCGTTGCTGCGGGCGCTCCTGGCCTGAGGCGTCGATCTCGCCGCGATCGAAGCGTGCGCGCTTTTCCGGATTGCTGAGGAGCTCGTATGCCGCGGAGACTGCTTTGAACTGCTCCTCAGCCTTCTTATTACCGGGGTTGAGCTCGGGATGCAGCTTTTTGGCAAGCTTGCGGTAGGCCTTCTGAATGTCATCCTGGCTGGCGTCCTTCTTGACGCCGAGCATGCTATAGGGGTCGTCGCTCAAGTGAGGCTCCCCGACCGAAGAATAAATTTGTCATAGCCAGCCGCGGGCTGCGAACGGCCGGCTCCTAGTCAGGCTAAACCGTTTCCAGGTCGGACGAAAGTCAGGTCAGCCGTTGGACTTGATCACTCATTGATTAAGTCAGAAACGTTGACAGATATCAATTTGAGCATCGGAGAATTGACGCATTGATTGCGCGGCTGCAGAATAACTGCAGTCAGCCAGGGAGAGTCAGCGATGCTTACAGATTTTGCGCTTGGCGGCCGGTGGCCCGACGTGGCCCGTGATATGCGCCGACTTCAGGAAGAAATGAACCGGGCATTCGGTGGCTTCAGACTAGCCCTCCCGGCCGAGTATCCGCCGGTCAACGTTTGGGCAGGGGCGGACGGCGCCATCATCACCGCAGAAATTCCGGGCGTTGCGCCCGACCAGATCGACATTACGGTGCACCAGGATACGGTGACGCTGCGCGGCAAACGCGAGCCAGCGGCGCCTGCTAAGGACGCGACGGTACACCGCGAAGAGCGAGCCACAGGCGCTTTCGCTCGGACGCTGGTTCTTCCTTTCCGAGTCGACTCCGAAAAGGCGTCCGCTCGCTTCGAGCGTGGGGTTCTCATTCTCGAACTGCCGCGACCGCCTGCAGACAAGCCCCGCCAGATCAAGATCAACCCGGCATGAACGAGGGAGCATCTCGATGACCGACAACACATCAGCCGCGACGGCGCAGACCGAGACTGTCAGTCAAGCGCCGACATTTCTCCCGCCGGCCGACATCTACGAGACCAAGGATGCGGTGGTCATGCTGCTGGAAATGCCGGGGGCCGACCCGCAAAGCCTCAATGTCACGCTCGACAAGCGGACGTTGACCATCACAGCGAGTGCCAAACCGTTCGCTCCGCAGGGATACACGCTGGTCCATGCGGAATACGAGGACGGCAACTACGAGCGGGTATTCACACTGTCCGAACTGGTCGACGGCGACCGGATCGATGCCGAATTCAAGGACGGCGTGCTGCGGCTGACCCTGCCGAAGACCACGCCGTCCCCGGCTAAGAAAATCAACGTTCGCGCCGCCTGACAGTTCAAGGAGGACTCCAATGAATATCCGCGATCTTATTCCCTGGAACTGGGGTAAGCGGCAGGTCCCGGTGCGGCGCGAGCAAAGCGAGCCACTCCGTTCCCTGCAAAATGACATCAACCGCGCCTTCGACAATTTCTGGCGCGGCTTCGATCTGCCCTGGCCCTCAACATCGTCCGCATGGTCGGTCTCTATGCCGAACGTAGATGTTTCGGAAACCGATAAGGAAATCGAGGTGACCGCAGATCTCCCCGGCATGGACGAGAAAGACATCGACGTCAGCCTCGCCGAAGGCTTACTGACCATTCGCGGCGAGAAAAAATCAGAGGTCGAGAAGAAGGAGAAGGAGTATTATCTTCAGGAACGGACCTTTGGCTCGGTCGAGCGCGTCATCCCGCTTCCGGATACTGTAGATCTCGACTCCGCCAACGCGACGTTCAAAAATGGGGTCTTGACTATCAAGCTTACCAAAAAGCCGGAGGCAGCGGCCTCCACAAAGCGTATTACTGTACGGCGCGCTTGATCGAGGAGACCGCAAATGAAGGTGGCTGCGATGAGAATGCATATGCGAACCGTCCTTCTGACCCTGAGCATTGCGGCCGTGATGGGGATCGCTCCTGCAGCAGCGCAACAGGCAGCGCTCGTTCCGTCGCAGCCGACCTTCGCCCCGCTGGTCGAGAAAGTGGCGCCCGCGGTTGTCAATATTTCTGTGCTATCGCGATCTCCAGTGGAGGACAATCCGCTGCTCCGGGATCCATTCTTCCGCCGCTTTTTTGATCTACCTGATCCTGACAAAATTCCTCCGCAGATGAGCGCGGGTTCCGGAGTCATTGTCGACGCAAATAAGGGCTACGTGCTCACGAATCATCACGTCGTCGACAAGGCCACCGAAATCGCTGTCACGTTGCGTGACCGTCGGCAATTCAAGGCAAAGCTCATCGGCAGCGATTCCGCAACTGACATTGCGCTGGTGCAGATCGAAGCGGATCGCCTGACGCAGCTTCCACTTGCCGACTCAGACAACGTCCGTGTCGGGGACTATGCCCTTGCCATCGGCAACCCCTTCGGCCTCGGGCAGACCGTCACCATGGGCATTGTGAGCGCGCTTGGGCGCAGTGGCATCAATGCCGAGGGCTATGAGGACTTCATCCAGACCGACGCCGCGATAAATCCGGGTAATTCCGGTGGTGCCTTGGTGTCGCTGAACGGCGAACTCATCGGGATCAATACCGCCATCATTGCGCCCTCGGGCGGAAATGTTGGGATCGGCTTTGCGGTATCGAGCAACATGGCTCGCTCCGTTATGGACCAGCTCATTCGCTACGGCGAAGTGCAGCGCGGCCGACTCGGGTTTGCGGTGCAGGATCTCACCCCCGATATTGCGAAGGCGATGGGTATATCCGCGGCGGTTGAGGGCGCCGTGGTCGTGCAAGTTGAGCCCGGTTCGGCAGCCGATAAGGCCGGTGTCAAGGCCGGAGACGTCGTGACCGCCCTCGGCGGGCGGCCGGTGCGCGGCGCATCCGACCTGCGCAACCGCATTGGGCTGACCCGCGCCGGCGAAGAAATCGAGTTGACTGTCCTCCGAAACGGCGCAGAGCGACGGTTGCGGGCGCGCGTCGAGCGCAGCTCAGCGTCCCCTCAAAAGGCAGCATTGCAGACCGACAAAGGCACAATGATCCCGCGGCTGCGCGGCGCTATCGTGCGTGAGATCGGTCCGGACATGCCCATGTATGGTAAGGTCCAGGGCGTGGTGGTGGCGGAGGTTGAAGACGGAAGTCCGGCAGCCGCGCGCGGCTTGCGTGCCGGCGATGTAATTGTCGCCGTCAACCGCAAGCCCGTGCGCAACGTGGCAGAGTTTCAGGCCGCGCTACAGGAGGCAGGCCGCGTCGCCGCGCTCGATGTGCTGCGCGGAGACGTGTCACTCTTTATCTTGATCACATAAGTTGAGTTCATCGGCCATGTCTTCTTGGAGGTCATTGGCAAGAGGCTTGGGCCCTACCGTTGCGCTTCGTGCGAGGTTGTCGTTCACAGCTATCGGTTGGATTTGGGCATTGACAATTGGCGTTGCGGCAATGAGCAGCTTGCAGACAATCGCTCAAGCACAATCGCTAAATGCCCAGACCTTCGAACTCGCGAACGGGATGAAGGTGATCTACTTGCCCGATCGCCGTCTGCCGATCGTCACTCATATGCTTTGGTACCGCGTTGGCTCAGCCGACGAAGAGCCGGGCAAATCGGGTCTCGCCCACTTTTTCGAGCATCTGATGTTCAAGGGAACGCTGGCCAATCCTGGCGACTCTTATGCCCGTTTCATTGGCGAGGTTGGAGGCGAGCTGAACGCATTTACATCTTACGACTTTACCGCCTACTACGCGACCGTAGGCTCTGCCCATCTCGAACGAATTATGGAGCTTGAGGCCGACCGCATGGTCAATCTCGCGCTCACTGCGCAACAAGTCGCTATCGAGCGAGAGGTGATCGTCGAAGAACGGCGCTTGCGGACCGACAATAACCCGGAAGCATTGCTTCTCGAACAATCACTCGCGACACTTTTCCTCAATCATCATTATGGAACCCCCGTCATCGGTTGGATGCATGAAATTCGCTCTTGGACTCAAGAGGACGCACTTTCTTTTTACCGTCGATGGTATACTCCCAGTAATGCGCTCCTCATTGTTGCTGGTGACGTCGATTTCGAGAAGCTCAAGCATCTCGCGACCATACACTACGGAAGGATACCTGCCCACGTTGTTGCGCGGAGGCGCGCGACCGAGCCGCCCTCGCTGACAGAGCGGCGCGTCATTATGAAAGATCCGCGGGCAGGCCGGCCACTCTGGCTTCGCCTGTATTTCGCGCCTTCCTATGGGACTGCAGATCGATCCAAGACCGTTGCAATAGAAATTCTGGCCGAACTCATTGGCGGTGGAGCAACCGGCACTCTTCGTCGTCGTCTGGTAATGGAGCGCAGATTGGCGGCCGAGGTGTCAGCGAGCTACGACCCCGCCGCGATTGACGAGACGACGTTCGCGATCAATGCCGTCCCCAAACCCGGAGTTACGATGGAAGAGTTGGAGCACGCGATCGACGAGGAGCTCGGCGCTTTCGCTGCAACCCTTGCCAAGACTCCTTCCGATTTGTGGCGCGTTAAACAGAAGCTCATCATGGCCGGGCTGCAAGCCCGCGATGGAACCTACAAATCCGCACTCACAGTTGGTGCCGCTCTCGCGACTGGAGCGACGCTGACCGACATTGAGCAACGACAAGATTTGATTTCCGCCGTGACCGTTGACGACATCGCGGCAGCGGCCCGCGATGTCTTTAAACCCACGCGATCGGTCACCTCGTCTTTGTTGATCGACAGGTAAAAACATGTCTGCTCGGGTAAAACTCGCCTTCAAAATTCTATCGATGATGGCTTTTATGTTTATGCAAACCCACCAGGCATTTCCATTAGATATTCGGGCTGTTACCAGCTCTTCGGGAGCCTCGGCTTGGCTAGCCGAATCTCGTCACCTTTCTATCATTGTCGTCGACTTTGCCTTGGTTGGGGTTGGCTCTGCTTCTGATCCTGACGACAAGCAAGGACTCGCAAGTTTCGCCGCTCAAATGCTTCTGGAGGGCGCCGGTGAATTTGACGCCAAGGCATTTCAGGAGCAGCTGGCCGATATTGGAGCTACGATAACCTTTGTCGCAGACCGAGATGCAATGGTCGGACGCATCGAGGTCGCACGGGAGCATCGAAACCGCGCATTCGATTTGCTACGATTGGTTTTATCGCAACCGCGCTTTGATCTTGATGCCGTTGAGCGGGTTAGGATCAAACGTGACGTTGAACTCGCGCGCCTCGACAACGACCCGGCTTATGTGGCTTCGCGCGCCTGGTGGGAGGCTGCGTTCCTGGATCATCCCTACAGATATCCTCCGCTCGGCTCTCGTGAAGCGAATGGGCGCGTTATGGCGGCGGATTTGCGAAACTTTCGGTCTCGGTTGTCAAACGCGAAACTCGTTGTGGCAGCAGCAGGTGACGTGAGCGCCGCTGAATTAGCGGATCTGCTTGATCGAAGTTTCCGAGACTTGTCGAGGAAAGGAGGAGCCACACCCCTCACAATGGCTGAGTATCGAATATTTGCGCCTGTCGTTGTCCGGTTGCCTTTTCCCCAATCTGCGTGTGTTTTCGGTCAGCCGGGCATCTCTCCGACGTCGGCGGAGTATCTTCCCCTGCTCATGCTTAATCACATCTTGGGAGGTGGGACGCTGACATCGCGCTTGTTCGTCCAACTGCGAGAGCGGAGGGGGCTTGTATATTCAATTCGCACCGCCCCGGAGACTCTTTCACAAGCAGATCTTCTCATCGGACGGTTCGCGACGGAAAATGCTAAGACAAAGGAAGCGATCGAAACTGTTCGGGCAGAGTGGCGCCGTGCGGCTCGAGGAGATATTTCAGATGAAGAAATTGCAGCGGCAAAGTCCTATCTCAAGGACATGTTGCCCGTATCGATGGATGGCACGTCGGCCATTTCCGCAAAGCTTCTTACTATCCAACGCATGGAGCAAGGTATCGACTACATTCAACAATGGCGCAAAAGGATCGAATCAATCGAGCCGGAATTGGTGAGACGTACGGCAAAAACGGCATTTTCAACCGACCTCCTGACTTTTGCTATTGCGGGCAAGCCTGATGGATTTTGATTTTTGAACAAGAGTCCCGCCCACTAGAGGAGCATGAGACAAATGCCTATCCGCCAACTTCAAAAGAGCGAATGGAAATCATACTGCGATCGCATCTCCAAAGGCCTGGAAGGCAAGCGGGCACTGATTGAAGTCGCTGCCCTACCGATAGGGGACCAAATCGCTGCTAAGCAGGTTCCCATCTTTGGCGTTACCTATGATCCGAAAGACGATATCATCGAGGTGACTCTCGAAGGCCTTGATCACATCATTCATAAGCCTCGGAGCCTAGCTGCCGACGAAGGAGTAGGCGGCCTTGCCAGTCTGGAAATCGTCGATGGAGAAGAGCGAAAGCAGATCATCAAACCGATGGATCCGCTGATGCTACCTCCGCCGGAACGGTGAGATGCCGGACAACACGATCGAGGTTCACGTCGAGGATATCTCGCAACTCTTTCATACGATTGACGCCTTTCCGCTTCGTGAAAGGGCTTTTGCTCTAGCAGTCTGCTAAAATATTCGATTTTCCGCCATGATTTCGCGTTCTCCGGAATGGTTGCCTGATTTTTTTTGGGTGGGAGGTTTTTTCGACGCCTTACCGCGGCACTCTGTTTCCGTGACACTTTATCCCTTCCCGGCCAGCAGTTTCGGGATGCGGACAAGGTTGTAATCTATGAGGTTGAGCATGAAGATGGAGGCGACGTTGGCAAGGCCTCTGGTCTTCGCCTTGTGCGCATCGTGCCGTGCTGCTTGCCCCAGCTGAGGACGCAATCGATCATCCTGCGGCAGGCTTGCGACATGCCGTAGCCCCGATGCTGCGTGGTTCTGTCGTCGATGGCGGAGCTTCCATTGCGGCCCGTGTTCTGTGCGACGTGTGGCGTAATGCCAGCGGCGCGAAGATCGGCGACGTGATCGCGGGTGTCGTATGCCTTGTCTTCGCCCGCCGTGATGCGGCGTTTCTTTTTGCGGGCGATCTTTTTGAGCATCTTCAGCGACGCCACGCGTTCGGCCTTCCCGTCGGCGTGTGTAATGAGCCCGGCGACGGCCAGCTTGCTGCGGTTCTCCATGACCGCATGGCCCATGTAGCAGAGCTTGCTATCCTTGCCCTCCGCCTTGCGGCACAGGCGGCTATCAGGGTCGGTCGCGCTTTGATGCGTGTCGTTCTTGCGTTTCCTGTCGTGGAAGTTCCTGATCATCCTTCGGCTTGAAGCTTTTATGGCTGGCCCAGCGCCTCGATCAGCGTGCCGTCCACCGAAAAATGCTCGTCGGACAGCAGCGGCTTCACGCTCCCGTGGTTCAGCAGCCTGTCCATGAAGCGGTTGAAAATATTGCCTTCCTGCAATCACTCACGGTTCTTCGTAAACGGCGTCGCGTCCCACGTCTTGCCGTCGGCGGGCAGGCCCACGAACCAGCGGAACAAAAGGTTATAATCCATCTGCTCCATCAGCAGACGCTCGGCACGAACGCCGTAAAATACTTGCAGCAGCGCCGACAGCAACTGCTCCGGCGGTATCGACGGGCGGCCATCATGCGGGTAAAGCTTGCGAAAGTCCCGATCCATCGCACGGAAAACCTCGCGGGTCAGCTCCCGCACCTTCCGCAGCGCATGACCCCAGGCACGCGCTCCTCCAGCGTCATGTACGAAAACAGGTCACTCTGATCTTCACAATTACCGCGCATCGGTGATCCTCCGTCGAAAACAGGGAATCATAACTTTGCTGGTTCTACAAGGAGTTTTTTTCAGCAGACTTTAAAGCATCTTCATTGTTGATGGAATCAGCCCAGGGATTCCGGCAAGGTGAGATTTTTGATTCCCTTTCGCCGTTGATTCGGCGGAGGGGAAGTGATGGGGAGAGCTTACTCGCAGGATTTGCGTGAGCGCGTCCTGGCGGCGGTGGATTCCGGAACAGGCGCTTATGCTGCAGCCTCCATCTTCCGGGTCAGTGTGTCCTATATCTACAAAGTTTTGGGACGGAGGAAGCGGACGGGCGAGACAAGTGCGCGCCCCTGGGCGGGCGGTCCCAAGCCGAAACTTGCCGCATATGACGAAGCTCTTCGCGCCTGCATCATGAGCAAACCGGATGCAGCGCTTGCCGGGCTGCAAGCCTG
>Ga0209810_1001771_pt1 | contig 30064 bp, 35 predicted proteins | sample Coa_R1_7_FD_187159 | JGI IMG/M metagenome (GOLD analysis project Ga0209810, IMG submission 187159) | Surface soil microbial communities from Centralia Pennsylvania, which are recovering from an underground coalmine fire - Coalmine... | ecosystem: Environmental > Terrestrial > Soil > Unclassified... | reverse complement strand
CGACCCGGTACTGGGGCCGGAGATGCGGGCGACCGGCGAGGTGATGGCCAGCGCCCGCGACCTGCCGACCGCGTTCGCCAAGGCCGAGCGGGCGGCCGGCCGCGCCCTCCCAGACGGCGGCACCGTCTTCCTCTCGGTGCGCGACGACGACAAGCCCGCCGCCGTCCCGGTCGCGGCCGCCTTCGCCGGCCTCGGCTTCCGACTCGCCGCCACCGCCGGCACCCGCCAAACCCTCCGCGCCGCAGGGCTCGAGGTCGAGGAGGTGCGGAAGATGACGGACGACGGCGCTGGCGCGACCGTGGTCGACTTGATCCGCCGTGGCCGCTGCAACCTCGTCGTCAACACGCCCGACGGCGGCCCGGAACCGCGCTCGGACGGCTACCTGATCAGGGAGGCGGCGCTGACCGCCCGCGTCCCCTGCATCACCACGATCGCGGCGGCGACCGCCGCCGTGCACGCGATCGCCAACGCACGCGCCGAGGAGGCGCTGTCGCTGCAGGAGCGGATCCTTGCCGAGGCCGAGGCGCGAGCGTCGTAGGGTCGCCGCCGTCGAGGCGGTAGGGCCGTACCGTCTGCTGCGGCTCGAGCGGGGAGGGCTCGACCCGGGCGCGCCGGGACAGTTCTTCATGCTCGAAGCGCCGGGGCGCATCCTGCCACGGCCGATGTCGCTCTGCCTCGCCCCGCCCGGCGAGCTCGCGTTCCTGCTCGATCCGGTCGGGCCGGGGACGCGCGCGCTCGCGGCCCTCGAGCCGGGTGAGCGGATCCACGTGCTCGGACCGCTCGGGAACGGCTTCCGGCTCGACGTGTCGCGACCGCTGCTCGTCGGCGGCGGCATCGGCATCGCGCCGTTGCCCTACCTGTCGGAGGCCCTCGAGCGACCTCCCGCCGTCCTCGGGTTCCGCTCGGTCGCGCACGCGGAAGCGGCAGCGCTGCTCCCGCACGCAGAGGTCGTGATCGACCCCGTGCTCGTGACCGACGTGCTGCCGTGCGCCCGCGTCGTGCTCGCGTGCGGACCGGAGCCGATGCTCGCGGCGATCCGCGCGCTGCATCCCTCCGCGCAGCTGGCGTGGGAGGCGCCGATGGCGTGTGGCTACGGCGCGTGCTACGGCTGCGCGGTCGAGATCGACGGCGAGCTGAAGCGCCTCTGCGTGGAAGGGCCGGTGCTCTCGTGCTCCTCCTGAACGCGAGCGGCTGCCTCGACGCGCTGACCGCGCCGCACGTGGCAGCGACGCTGGACGCGTTCGTGACGAAGACGGTCACGCCCGAGCCGCGCGAGGGAAACGCGCCGCCCCGTATCGTCGAGACGGATGCCGGGATGCTCAACGCGATCGGCCTCGCGAACCCCGGCCGCGACGCGTTCGTCTCGCGAGTGCTGCCGCGCTTGCGTGCGCTCGACATGCCGCTGTGCGTGTCCGTCGGCGGCTTCTCGGCCTCCGACTACGCCGAGACGTGCGCGTGCCTGGAGGACGTGACGATCGAGCTCAACCTCTCGTGCCCCAACGTCGACGACGCGCCCGAGAGCGCCGCCGAGATCGTCGCCGCCTGCCGTGAGGTGACCGCAAACCCGCTCTACGCCAAGCTTTCTCCCCATTCCTGGGACGTGGGCGAGACGGTGCGCGCGGTCGAGGCGGCCGGCGCCGACGGGATCAGCCTCGTCAACACGCTGCGCGGGCTCGCGCTCGGCGACGGCCTGCGTCCGGCGCTCGCGCGCGGCACGGGCGGGTACTCCGGTCCGGCGTTGAAGCCGGTCGCGCTCGCTGCCGTGCACGCGGCGCGTCGCGCGACGGAGCTGCCGATCGTCGGCATGGGCGGTGTCTGGACCGGACGAGACGCGCTCGAGCTCGTCGCGTGCGGTGCGACACACGTCGCACTCGGAACGGTGTTGTTCGCGGACCCCGACGCTCCCGTGCGCGTGCGCGACGAGCTCACGGTCGAGGTCGCGCGATGCGGTTACGAGACCGTCGACGACGTCCGCGGCGCAGCGCTCGCATCCGTTGTCCAATTGGAAAACTGACTCGAAACGATCACGGTTGCACGCGCCGTACAGGTTGGTAGGATGCTGCGCTCATGGTGCCGCCCCAGACTCAGGTCCAGGCTCCCGTGAGGTCGCTCGACCAGCGCATGGAGGCGTTGAAGCGAGCGAATGACATCCGCGTCAAGCGAGCGCAGCTGAAGAAGGACCTGAAGTCCGGCGCGACGTCGATCGAGCAGATCCTGCGCGAGCCGCCCGAGTTCGTGTCGACGGCGAAGGTGTTCGACATGCTCATGGCAGTGCCGAAGTTCGGACGCGTCAAGGCCGCGCGCCTGCTCAACCAGTGCCGCATCAGCCAGTCGAAGACGGTCGGCGGCCTCTCGGACCGCCAGCGGCACGAGCTGATTGCCCTCTTCAACCGCTAAGCCGACTCCGGTCTTCGTCGTCACCGGTCCGTCCGGCGCCGGCAAGGGGACGCTCATCCAGCTCGTCCTGCCCCGCTTCCCGGAGCTGGCGCTCGCGGTCTCCGCGACGACGCGCTCTCGCCGTCCGGGCGAGGAGGACGGGGTGCACTACCACTTCCTGTCGCCCGCGGACTTCGAGCGACGGGTGCAGGAGGGAGAGTTCCTCGAGTGGGTCGACTACGTGGGAAACCGCTACGGGACGCTGCGCTCGGAGATCGACCGCCTCCGGGCCGCGGGACGCGCTCCGCTGCTCGAGCTCGAGACCGACGGGGCGCTGAGGGTGAAGCGGCGCGTCGAGGGAGCCGTCACGGTGTTCGTCACCGCGCCGGTGGAGGAGCTGGAGCGCCGCTTGCGACTCCGTGCGACCGAGTCCAGCGGGGCGATCGGCGAGCGAATCGCGATCGCGCGCCGCCAGCTCGAGCTGCGCGACCTGTTCGACCACGTGGTCGAGAACGACGACCGCGACCGCGCCGCCGACGCCCTCGCAGACATCGTCGCCCGCGAGCTGGACGATGCGGCTACCATGGCCGGCCGATGATCAACCCTCGCATCGACGAGCTGCTCGAACAGGTCGACTCGCGCTACGCGCTGGTGATCGTGGCCGCCAAGCGCGCGCGGCAGATCAACAACTACCACCACCAGCTCGGCGAGGGCACGTTCGACGAGTTCGCCCCGCCGCTGATCGAGTCGCGCTCGAAGAACTACCTGACGATGTCCCTCGAAGAGATCGCCGAGGGCAAGATCGTCTACGACTACACGCGCTGAAGAGCGGAAACCGTTTCGTGACGGAGTCACGAGACAGTTTCGAGGTCGCCGAGCGGGCACAATGGGCTGATGGCCCGGATCCTGCTCGGGGTGAGCGGCGGGATCGCCGCGTACAAGGCGTGCGAGCTGACGCGGCTGCTCGTGAAGGGCGGCCACGAGGTCGTGCCGCTGGTGACGTCGGCCGCGGAGCGATTCGTCCGCGCCGAGACGTTCGAGGCGCTCGCGCGCCGCTCGCCGTCCGAGTCGCGCTATCCGCATCTCGCGCACGCCGACCTGTTCGTGGTCGCTCCGTGCACCGCGAACACGCTCGCGAAGCTCGCACACGGGCTGGCCGACAACGTGCTCACCGAGGCGGCGCTGGCGCATCGCGGGCCGATGCTCGTGGCGCCGGCGATGAACCCGCGCATGTGGGCCGCCCCGGCGACGCGGGAGAACGCCGCGCTCCTCGAGCGCCGCGGCGTGCACCTCGTCGGGCCGGACGAAGGCGAGATGGCGGAGGGCGAGTGGGGCGTCGGTCGCATGGTCGAGCCAGCGGAGATCGCGGCGCGCGCGGCGCAGTTGCTCGCGCGCGGGCCGCTCGCCGGCCGCCGCGTGCTCGTCACCGCGGGGGGCACGCGCGAGCCGCTCGACAGCGTGCGCTTCCTCGGCAACCGCTCGTCGGGCCGCATGGGCGTCGCGCTCGCGGAGGAGGCGCACCGGCGCGGCGCGGAGGTCGTCCTGCTCGCAGCCAACCTCCAGGTCGAGCCGCCGGTCGCCGTCGAGACGATCCCGACGCCGTCGGCCGAGGCGATGCGCGACGCGGCGCTCGCGCTGGCCGACGTCGACGTCGCGCTGCTCGCCGCCGCGGTCGCGGACTACCGCCCTGCGGAGACGCTCGCCGGAAAGCGTCCGAAGGACGAGCGGCCGTGGACGGTCGAGCTCGAGCCGACGGTCGACATCGCGCGCGAGCTCGGTGAGCGGAAGCGGCCCGGCCAGGTGCTCGTCCTCTTCGGCGCCGAGCACGGCGACGCGGGACTCGAGCGGAAGCGCGGGATGCTCGAGTCGAAGCACGCCGATCTCGTCGTCTTCAACGACGTCGGCCGCGCCGACATCGGCTTCGACGCCGAGGAGAACGAGGTGGTGCTCCTGACGCAGGACGGCGAACGCGCGGTGCCGAAGGCGCCGAAGGCGCGGATCGCGGCCGCCGTGCTCGACGCGGTCGAGGATCTGCTCGAGGGGCGCGGGTGAGCGACGCCTACACCCTCTTCCGCGAGGGGCAGGCGCGTCTGCGCAAGGGACTGACCGCGCAGGCGACGGTGCCGCTCGAGCGGGCGAAGCGGCTCGAGCCGGCGAAGGCGTCGATCCGCGAGGCGCTCGGCATCGCCTACTTCCGGCTGCAGCGCTGGGAGGAGGCGGAGCGGGAGTTCCGGACGATCGTCGAGGAGCTGTCGCCCACCGACGACTACGCCCACTACGCGCTCGGCCGGGCGCTCGAGCAGCAGGGCAGGGCGCGAGAGGCGAACGGGCACTACAAGCTCGCCAGCTCGATGCAGCCCGAGTCGGCCCGCTACGCCGCACGGATCCGCGACCTCGACGCTTGAGGTTCCTCACGTTCCTGGGCCGTCCGTGCCGGCGAACGACCGGAGGGCACAGTGCATGAGCACGGGCCCGGAGAGGCGGGCGCCGGGACGAACGGCAGCCTTCGGCGGAGACCGGCTTCGCCGGCCGTGAGCCGAAGGCGTCCAGGGGCGTGAGGGCGGTGGTCCAGCGGGTCGAGCGTGCGCGCGTGGACCCGGGCGGCGGAATCGGCGCAGGCCTCTGCGTGCTGCTCGGCGTCGCGGCTGACGACGACGAACGCGTGGCGGCCACGTTGGCCGGGAAGGTCGCGCGGCTGCGGATCTTCGCGAACGAGGACGGGCGGTTCGACCGCTCGCTGCTCGACACCGGCGGCGCCGCCCTCGTCGTCAGCCAGTTCACGCTGCTGGCCGACACTTCGGCCGGCAACAGACCCAGCTTCACGAAGGCGGCGCGGCCCGAGCTTGCGGAGCCGCTGTACGAACGCTTCTGCGACGGGCTGCGCGAGCTCGGCGTTCCGGTCGAGACCGGCGTCTTCGCGGCGAAGATGCGGGTCGAGCTCGTCAACGACGGGCCGGTGACGGTCGTGCTCGACACGGGCCGCGACTGAGCAGCCGCATCAGGAGCGGCGCAGCGGGTACGCGCGACGCATGCGGATCCTGCGCCGGATCGCGCTCCGGATTCCGGAGCTCGTCGGCTCGCCGTGGGCCTTCCTGGCGGCGCTCCTGCTCGTCGCCGCGTGGGTCGTGTGGGGTGTGGTGGCGGGCTGGTCGACGAAGTGGCTGCTCTGGCCGTCGGCGGTCGCGTCGGTGGTGACGTTCGTGATCGTGTTCAGCCTCCAGTACACCCAGAACCGCGACACCCGCTCGATCCAGCTCAAGCTGGACGAGATCCTGCGGACGAGCGAGCGGGCGCGAACCGAGCTGATCAAGCTCGAACGCCTCTCCGACGAGGAGCTCGAGCAGATCGAGCGCGAGATCGTCGACCTGCGCGAGCGCGAAGCGCCGTAGCGGACGCGGCGGCGACCTCTGCTACCGTTCTCTCACCACATTTCGAGCTCGTTCGAAGTGGGCGCGTCGCGCCCATTTTTCGTCTAGGGGCTCGAAACAGAGGGCTCGAAAAGCAGAGGGTCGAGAGACGCAAGGGGTGACACGGGTGGCGACGGCACAGCGGGACAGGGAGAAGCAGCTCCAGCGCGACGTGACGCGGCTGGTGGAGAGTGCGCTGCCCGGCGTCGACGTCCTGGCGGTCGAGCTCACCGGTCGCGAGCGCTTCTGCGTCTTCGTCGACCATCCGCAGGGCGTCGACCACGCCCTCTGCGAGCGCGTGACGAATGTTCTCCGTTCCTACCTCGACGACTACTCGGTGGAGGTGTCGTCGCCGGGGATCGAACGGCCGCTTCGCACCCGCGCCCACTTCGAGCGGGCGGTGGGGAGACCGGTGCGGATCCGGACGGAGGAAGGACGCGCGTGCGGCACGGTGCTGGCGGCGGGCGAGCGGGCGGTGCGCATCCAGCAGGGAGCCGAGCCGGCGGAGATTCCGTACGAGGAGATCGTGCGGGCCAACCTGATCGACGAAGGGTGGAAAGCATGAGTCAGGAGATCGTCGAGGCCGTTCGCGAGATCGAGCGCGAGAAGGGAATCGAGAGCGGCACGCTCGTGTCTGCGCTCGAGGACGCGCTGCTCGCGGCCTACAAGAAGACACCCGGCGCGAGCCGGCACGCGACCGTCGAGCTCGACGATCGCGGCGACTTCCGCGTCTACTCGATCGACATCCCGCCGGACATCGAGGAACGCCTGCTCGACGAGGCGCGAGAGCGCGCGCTCGACGAGCTCGAGCGGATCGAGGAGGAGACGGGCGAGAAGAACCACACGCTGCTCGCCGACGAGGACCTCGACCTCGACTGGTCGCAGGTTCCCGAGCACCTCGTCAACCGCGAGGACGTGACCCCCGACAACTTCGGCCGCATCGCCGCGCAAACCGCGAAGCAGGTGATCCTGCAGCGGATCCGCGAGGCCGAGCGCGAGATGATGTACGAGGAGTACATCGACCGCGTCGGCGAGGTCGTGACGGGGATCGTGCAGCAGACCGGCGACCGCCGGAACATCCTCGTCGACCTCGGCAAGGTGGAGGCGCTGCTGCCCGGCCCGGAGCAGGTCGACGGCGAGCGCTACGAGCAGGGCTCGCGCATCAAGGCGGTCATCCGCGAGGTGCGCACGGGCACGAAGGGCCCGCAGGTGATCCTCTCGCGCCGCGACCCGGAGCTGATCAAGACGCTGTTCGAGCTCGAGGTGCCGGAGATCGCCGACGGCCTCGTCGACATTCGCGGCGTCGCGCGGGAGCCGGGTTACCGGTCGAAGATCGCGGTCGAGTCGCACGCGCAGGGCGTGGATCCGGTCGGCGCGTGCGTGGGCCCGCGCGGCTCGCGCGTGCGCATGGTCGTGTCGGAGCTGCGCGGCGAGAAGATCGACATCATCCCGTGGAACCCCGAGCCTGCGCGCTTTGTCGCGAAGGCGCTGTCGCCCGCGCGCGTGCGCGAGGTGTACCTCGACGACGAGAGCAAGGACGCGACGGTCGTCGTTCCCGACGACCAGCTGGCGCTCGCGATCGGCAAGGAGGGCATGAACGCCCGCCTCGCGGCGCGGCTCACCGGCTGGAAGATCGACATCGTGTCGGACACCGAGTTCGCCCAGCAGGAGGCCGAGGCGGCGTTCGGCGGCGACGGCGAGGAGGGCGAGGACTTCTCGGGCCGCTGTGCGGCGATCCTCTCGAACGGCAAGCGCTGCCCGAACACCGCGCTGCCCGGCTCGAAGTACTGCGGCGTGCCGGCGCACCAGGCGCTCGCGCGGCAGGAGCCGGCGGCGAAGGTCGCGGAGCCCGAGCCGGAGCTCGAGGCGGAGGCGGAGCTGGCGGACGTCGCGCCCGCCGGGCCGGGCGACGCGCCGGTTGCGGCGACGCTCGACGGCGAGCCGCCCGTCGCGCCGGAGGCCGGCCGCGCGGACGGGGCGGTGCAGCCCGTCCCGACGGCGAAGGAGGAAGCCGGCGAGTAATCCGGTCCGCACCTGCGCCGGCTGCGGCCGCAAGGCGCCCCAGGCGGAGCTCCTGCGCTTCCACGCCGAAGCGGGGACGCTCGTCCCCGGAGCGGGAAGCGGCCGCGGCGCCTACACGTGCCGCCGCCTGCAGTGCTTCGAGCGGGCGGTCGCCCGGCGGGCGTTCAACCGCACGCTGCGGCGCACGGTGCGCGTCGAACCGGGGCTCGAGCGCCTCTACACTTGACCCGAATGGCCAACGGAAAGCCGAACAGACCGATCAGGCCCCGCGGGGGCGGCCCCAAGGGGCGGCGCCGCGTCGTCATCGAGGGCGGCGGCGGCCGGCCCGGCACCGGCCAGCGCCAGCGGCCGGGCGACCGGCCGACCGAGCGCGCGCCGCGCCCGCCGCGCGAAGCCGTCCAGCCGACCGGACCCGTCACCGTCGAGTCCGGCGTCACGCTGCGCGACTTCTCGCAGGCGCTCGGCGTCGCGATGCCGCAGATCATCAAGCTGCTGATGAACCTCGGCCAGATGAAGACGGCGACGCAGTCGTTGACCGACGACGAGGTCGAGCTGATCGCGGCCGAGCTCTCGCGCGAGGTGACGATCAAGCACGCGGCCGAGGACGACGGCGAGCCGGAGGCGTTCGAGGACTCCGAGGAGTCGCTGCAGGCACGGCCGCCGGTGGTGACCATCATGGGCCACGTCGACCACGGCAAGACGACCCTGCTCGACGCGATCCGCCAGACGGCCGTCGTCGCGACGGAAGCCGGTGGGATCACGCAGCACATCGGCGCCTACCAGACCGAGGTCGACGGCCGGAAGATCACCTTCCTCGACACGCCGGGCCACGAGGCGTTCACGGCGATGCGCGCCCGCGGCGCCAAGGTCACGGACATCGCAGTCCTCGTCGTCGCCGCCGACGACGGCGTCATGCCGCAGACGCGCGAGTCGATCTCGCACGCACGCGCGGCCGAGGTGCCGATCGTCGTCGCCGTCAACAAGATCGACCTGCCGGACGCGAATCCCGACCGCGTCCTCGCCGAGCTCGCGCAGGAGGGCCTGCAGCCGGCGGAGTGGGGCGGCGACGTCGAGGTCGCGCGCGTCTCGGCGAAGCAGGGCGAGAACCTCGACGACCTGCTCGAACGGATCCTGCTCGTCGGCGACGCGCTCGTCGACCTGCGCGCGAACCCCGACGCAGACGCGTCCGGTCCGATCATCGAGTCGCGGCTCGACGTCGGCCGCGGTCCGGTCGCGACGATGCTCGTCCACCGCGGCACCCTGAAGGTCGGCGACGCGATCGTCGCCGGCGACTCGTGGGGCCGCGTCCGCGCGCTCTACGACTACCGCGGCGAGCGCATCCAGGCGGCGAAGCCCGGCGAGCCCGTCGAGATCCTCGGCTTCGACCGGCCGCCGCCCGCCGGCGAGCTCGCGCGCGTCGTCGAGAACGAGCGCCGTGCGCGCGACCTCGCGCAGCAGCGAGGCGAGCGGCTGCGCCGGGAAGCGCTGGCGAAGCAGTCGGCGCGCCGCGGCGTGTCGCTCGAGACGCTGTTCGAGCAGATCCAGGCCGGCGGCGTGAAAGAGCTGAACGTCGTGCTGAAGGGCGACGTGCAGGGCTCAGTGGAGGCGATCGTCTCGGAGCTCGCGAAGATCCAGCATCCCGAGGTCGGCGTGAACGTGATCCACACCGGCGTCGGCGCGATCACGGAGAACGACGTGAACCTCGCCGCCGCGTCGAACGCGATGGTGATCGGCTTCAACGTGCGTCCCTCCGCCGAGGTGCGCGCGGTCGCGGAGCGCTCCGGCATCGAGATCCGGCTCTATCGCGTCATCTACCAGCTCACCGAGGAGATCGAGCAGGCGCTGGTCGGCATGCTCACGCCCGTCGAGACCGAGGCGGTGATCGGCGAGGTCGAGGTGCGGGCGCTCTTCAAGGTCTCGCGGCTCGGCACCATCGCGGGCTGCATGGTCACGAGCGGCATCGTCCGCCGTGGCTCCAACGTGCGCATCTTCCGCGAGGGGACGCGGCTGCACGAGACGACGGTTGCGCAGCTGCGCCGGTTCAAGGACGACGTGCGCGAGGTGACCGAGGGCTTCGAGTGCGGCATCCTGCTCGACGGCTTCAACGACCTCCGCGAGGGCGACGTGTTCGAGATCTTCGAGACGCGCGAGGTCGAGCGGACCTCGCTCGAGCAGCTCCCGTCCGCAGCGGCCGCGGGCGACTCCGGGGCCTGACGAACGCCGGCCGCGCGTGGGCGCAGGCTTCGTCGCGATCCTCACCGCCGAGCTGCACTTCCCCGAGGCGGGCTCGCTCAAGGCGAAGCGCCACCATCTCCGCTCGGCGCGTGACACGTTGCGGGCCCGCTTCGGCGCCGCGGTGGCGGAGGTCGACCACCACGACCTGTGGCAGCGCTCGACGCTCACCGTCGCCGTCGTCGCACGCGACGCACGCGGTGCGGACGAGCTCGCCGACGGCGCCGAGCGCTGGCTCGCCTCGGGCGACTGGGTGCTCGCGCGGTGCGACCGGCTCGTCGTCTCGCCCGACGACGAGTGACTCTTCTACCCTCCTGCCATGTCGGAGCGGATGCGTCGCGTCAACGAGTCGGTGCGCGCGGTCGTCGCGGACGGCGTGCGCGAGCTGAAGGACCCGCGGATCGGGCTCGTGACCGTGACGGGTGTGCGCGTGGCGCCCGACCTGCGGGAGGCGACCGTGTTCGTGTCGGTGCTCGGCGGCGAACGCAAGCGCCGCGCGACGCTCGCCGGCCTGCAGTCGGCGCACGCCGTGCTGCAGACGCGGATCAACCGCGAGCTGACGCTGCGCAGGACCCCGCACCTGACCTTCGAATACGATGACTCGGTCGCGCGAGGCGTCCGCATGTCGGCGTTGATCGACGAGCTCGCGCGAGACCTCCCCGACGATGACACAGGAGACGACGGCCGTGACGGAGACTGACCTCGCTGCGGTCGTGCAGGCGCTCCGCGACCACGACCGGTTCGCCGTCGTGACGCACGAGAACCCCGACGGCGACGCGCTCGGCTCGATGCTCGCGTTGACGCTCGCGCTGCGCACGCTCGGCAAGGACGCGGTGATGTGCCTGACGGGCGACGCTCCGCTGCCGGCGGAGTACCGCTTCCTCGCGCTCGACGGCCTGCGCCGCGAAGAGCCCCACGATCTCGCCGAGCGCGTTCTGGTGGCAGTCGACTGCGCGAGCGCGCGCCGGATCGGTCCCGACGCGGCACCGCTCGAGCGCGCGGAGCTCGTCGTCGACGTCGACCACCACCACGACAACACCCGCTTCGGCACGGTCAACCTCGTCGTGGCCGACGCGTCCTCGACCGCCGAGATCGTCCGCGACATCCTCGCCGCGCTCGACGTGCCTCTGACACCGGAGCTCGCCGAGCCGCTCTACGTCGCGCTCGTCACCGATACCGGCCGCTTCCAGTACACCAACACGACGCCGAAGGCGCTGCGCCTGGCGGCGGAGCTGGTCGAAGCTGGGGCGGACGTCCACGGCATCTTCCGGCACGTCTACGAGACGGTGCAGTTCACGAAGCTGAAGCTGCTCGCCCGCGCGCTCGAGCACGCCGAGCTGTACGAAGGTGGACGGCTCGTCATCTCCACGCTGCGACGTGAGGACTTCGAGGCGGTCGGCGCCGAGGAGGCGTACTCGGAGGGGATCATCGACTACCTGCGGGCGGTCGAGGGATCCGAGCTGGTGGCGTTGATCCGCGAGCCGCCGCGGGGGGACGGGCCGGCGCGGCGTGTGTCGCTGCGTTCGAGTCACGACGAGCTCGACGTGTCGGCGATCGCGCGCAAGGCGGGCGGCGGCGGTCACCGTCAGGCGGCCGGGTTCTCGTCGGAGGACTCGGCCGAGGAGATCGCGGAGTTCGTCCGTCGTGAGTTCGTGCGCGCCGGCGAGGCCGTCGCGGATGCCGCCGCGGGCGCTTAGGCCGGTCGGCGTCGCGCTCGTCGACAAGCCGGCGGGCCCGTCGTCGTTCGCCGTCGTCGCGGCCGTCCGGCGCGTGACCGGGGCGCGGACGGGACATGCGGGAACCCTCGACCCGTTTGCGACCGGGCTGCTGCTGGTGTTGTCCGGGGCCGCAACTAGGCTGGCTCCGTGCTTCGTGGGGCTGGACAAGCGGTATGTCGCGGACGTCGACCTCGCCTGCACGACGTCGACCGGAGACATCGAAGGCGACCGGCTCGAGCCGCACGAGCCGCCCTCGCCGGACGAGCTCGAGATCGCGCTCGCGCGCCTCCGGGGCTCGGTGGAGCTGCCGATCCCGGCCGCCTCGGCGGTGAAGGTCGGCGGCGAGCGCGCCTACCGGCTGGCCCGGCGGGGCATCGAGGTGCAGATGCCCAGGCGGCGCTCGCAGGTTCACGCGCTCGAGGTCATCTCGTATAGCGGCTCCGTCGCGCGGCTCGAGCTGCACGTGGGTTCCGGGACCTATGTGCGGGCGATCGCGACCGCGCTCGGCGGGCACTGCCTCGCGCTGCGGCGGACGGCGGTCGGGCCGTTCGCGGTCGACGAAGCTGTCCCGCCGCCGCCCGCGGCGGCTCCGAGCCTGCTGCCGGTCCAGGACGCGCTCGCGCGGCTGCCGGGCGACGCGCTCCGGCGCGTGCCGGCGGCCGTGGCGGCGGGCGTGCTCGCGCTCGCGAACGGCCACGGGGCGGGAACCGCGGCGTGAAGGTCGCGCGGACTCCGGCCGACCTCGGTCGGCGGCGTCGGGCGGTGGCGATCGGTACCTTCGACGGCGTCCACCTCGGCCACCGGGCGGTGGTGCGCGCCGCGGTCGACGCGGGGCTGGTGGCGACCGGGATCACCTTCGACCCGCATCCGCGCGCCGTCCTCGGGCAGCCGGTTCCCCTGCTCGCGAGCCTTGAGCGGCGGGTCGAGCTCTTGGCCGGCTGCGGGCTCGACGAGATCCTGGTCGTGCCGTTCACGCCCGCGGTGGCCGAGCTCGAGCCGGAGGCGTTCGTGCGCGACTACCTGTTGGCGATCGGGACGGAGGTCGTGGCGGCAGGCACCGGATTCCGCTTCGGGCGCGGGCGGTCCGGCGACCTCGGGCTGCTCGCGGCGCTCGGGCTCGACGTGCGCACGGTGCCGCTCGTCGAGGGAGTCTCTTCCACGCGAATCCGCGCCCTCGCGGAGGCGGGCGAGGTGGCCGAGGCGGCGCGCCTGCTCGGGCGGCCCCTCGAGGTCGAGGGCGTCGTCGTCGGCGGAGATCACCGCGGCACGGGGCTCGGCTTCCCGACCGCCAACCTCGACGTGCGGCCGGAGCTCGCAGTGCCGGCGAACGGCATCTACGCGGGGGCGGTCGCGGACGTCCGCGCGGCGGTCTCGATCGGCGTCAATCCCCACTACGGCGGCGACGAGCGGCGGGTCGAGGCCTTCCTGCTCGACTGGGAGGGCGATCTGTACGGGCAGCGGCTCGTGGTCGAGCTCTGGCGGCGGCTGCGCGACGAGCAGGCGTTCTCGGGCGAGGACCAGCTCGTCGAGCAGATCGCGCGGGACGTGGAGGCGACGCGGGCAGCGACGCGGCCGGGCTGACGTTACGTACCTTGACGGGTACATAACCGGTCGGGTACATTCCTCGCATGGACTCGGTGCTCAACGCGCTGTCCGACGGCAACCGGCGCACGATGCTCGAAGCGCTCCGGGAGGGTCCGGCCACCGTGAGCCAGCTCGCCGCGCTGCTGCCGATCGCCCGGCCGGGCGTTTCCCGTCATCTCCGCGTCCTCCGCGACGCCGGGCTCGTGGACGTCGAGCAGCGGGCTCAGTTCCGGCTCTACGCGCTGCGGCCCGAGCCGCTGGCCGAGCTCGACACGTGGCTCGGCCACTACCGGGCGCTCTGGCAGCACCGCCTGGACGCACTGCACACGGAGATCGCACGCGGCAAACGAGAGCGGAGGAACAGCAGATGACGGAGGCACGGCTCGCGGGCACGCTCAGCCTGGTCGACGGCAGGGGCGTCGTCCACGTCGAGGACGTCTACGCAACCGAGATCGACGACGTCTGGTCGGCGCTCACCGACCCGAAGCGCCTGGCCCGCTGGCTGGTCGAGGTGGCGGGCGAGCTGCGCCTCGGCGGCGTCTTCGACGCGCGCTTCACGAGCGGTTGGGAGGGCTCGGGCCGGATCGACGTCTGCGAGCCGCCGTTCCGTCTGCTCGCGACGATGAACGCCGGCCTCGACGACGAGACGGTGATCGAAGCCGTGCTGAGCGTGGAGGTCGCCGGGACGCGGCTCGTGATCGAGGAGCGTGGCCTGCCGACCGAGGATCTGCCGGGCCACGGGGCGGGCTGGCAGGCGCATCTCGAGGATCTCGCGACCTACCTCTCCGGCGGCGAGCCGGGAGCGTGGCACGCGCGCTGGCTCGAGCTGATGCCGGCCTACGAAGAGCTCGCCCCGAGCGTCAGCCCGAGCTGACCGCGGTCAGGCGACCCGCTCGGCCAGCCGGCTCGCGAAGCGGGCGAACCCCGGCAGCGGGAAGTCGAAGCGCTCCTCGGCGCGGTCGCCGTCGGTGACCTCGAACGTGCGCGGGCCGATCGGCCGCGCCTCGAAGCGGCCGTCCGGAAACGTGACGCGGAGCCCGCCGTCGACCGCCTCCACCCCGAAGCGGTCGTCCCCGTTCGAGTACGAGCCGGCAAACGTGCGCAGCTCGTCGGCCGTCATCCCCGCCGTCTCCGGTCGCCGCCGCTCCGCGCCGAGCAGCCGGCGGAACACCTCGTCCTCCAGCGCTCGCAGCGCCTTGCCGCCGCTGCTGCCGTTCGTCAGTCCGACGACGACCGCGTCGCGGGAGGGCACGACCAGCAGCGACGTTTGATAGCCGCCCCACGAGCCGCCGTGGCCCCACACCGCGACGCCCCCGACGCGCTCGCCGAAGAGGCCGAACCCGTAGACGCCCGCCGGCGGCTTCCCGCGCACGACCCGAAGCTCCGGCGCCGCGAGCAGCCGAAGGCCGAAGCGGAGCAGGTCGCGCACGTTCGAGGCGAGCCCGCCGGAGGGTCGCCGCGCGCGCGGGTAGGGTGCCGTGGCCGCGTCGGGCCCGGTGCCGGGGACGTCGGCCGGCCCGAACGACGTCGCCTCGAGCCCGGCGGGTCGGACGACGCGCTCGAGCAGCGCTTCCTCGTAGGTCGTCCCCGCCGCCTCGGCGCAGAGCCGCCCGGCGAGCCAGTAGCCCGCGTTCGAGTACGACCAGCACTCGCCGACGCCGACCCAGCGCCGCACGGCGGGCAGCTCGCGCACGACCGCCTCGAGCGCGCCGTCGCCGTCGCCGAAACGGGTGAGGTCGCCGTGCTCGCAGTCGTAGCCGCTCGTGTGCGCGAGCAGGTGCCTGACGCGCACGTCCGGCGCCCACACGCCGGTGGGCGCGTCGAGGTCGAGGAGCTCGAGCGCGAGCAGCGCGGTGAACGGCTTCGTGATCGACGCGACGCGGAAGAGCGTCTCCGGCGTGCAGCCCAGGGCCACCGTCTCCTCGTCACGCCCCACCGAGACGCCGACGGCGAGTGCCGGCACGTCCCAGGCCGACGCCGCGCGCTCCACGGCCTGCGAGAACGTCCTGTCCAGCACGGATCCGCTACCCTACTGCCCGACCCGGCTTCGGCCGCGCGCGTCTTCCTTCGCGGCGGCGGGAGCCTCGGGTGGCGTCTACGAGAGAGGACGAATGACCCTCACCAAGGAAGAGAAGCAGGCACACGTCGAGAAGTTCGGCAAGCACGACCAGGACACGGGCTCGCCGGAGGTGCAGATCGCGATGCTCACGCAGCGCATCAACGAGCTGACCGAGCATCTCCGCACCCACAAGCACGACCACTACTCGCGGCGCGGGCTGTTGAAGCTCGTCGGCCGGCGCCGCCGCTTCCTGAACTACTTGCAGCGCAAGGATCTGGAGGGCTACCGCGCCCTCATCAAGGAGCTCGGCCTGCGCCGCTAGCTCCGGAGAAGCCCCGAAGGGTGGAAGTTTGAGCGAGCCCCCGCGGAGGGCCGCGCGAGCAGGGGCTGACTCAAACCTCCACCCTTCATCCGCACGAAGACAGTGGAGGAATCAAGCGAATGAGCATCATCGAGGCCGAGCGTCGGCTCGAGCCCGTCACCGTGACCGCCTCGGTCGGCGACGGCTCGCTGACCTTCGAGACCGGCAAGCTCGCCAAGCAGGCCGACGGCGCCGTCGTCGTCCGCTCGGGCGACACCATGGTCCTCGCCACCGCGCAGGGCCGCACCGAGCCCCGCGAGGGCGCGGACTTCTTCCCGCTCACCGTGGACGTGGAGGAGCGGATGTACGCCGCCGGGAAGATCCCCGGCGGTTTCTTCAAGCGCGAGGGAAGGCCGACCGAGAAGGCGATCCTCACCGCGCGGATGATCGACCGCCCGATCCGGCCGCTCTGGCCGAAGGGCTACCGCAACGAGGTGCAGTGCATCGCGACCGTGCTGTCGGCCGACATGGTCGTGCCGCACGACATCCTCGCGATCAACGGCGTCTCGGCGGCGCTGATGGTGTCGCCGATGCCGTTCCTCGGGCCGATCGGCGCCGTCCGCATGGGCCTGATCGAGGGCAAGCTCGTCGTCAACCCGACGCTGCAGGAGACCGAGCACGAGTCCGAGCTCGACCTGATCGTCGTCGGCACTCGCGAGGGGTTGACGATGGTCGAGGCCGGCGCGAACCAGGTGCCCGAGGCGACGATCCTCGAGGCGCTCGACATCGCGCACCGCGAGATCGTCAAGCTGTGCGAGGCGCAGGAGGAGCTGCGCGCGCGCGCCGGCAAGCCGAAGTGGGTCGACGTGGCGGTCACGGGCGAGCTCGAGTCGCGCTACGGCCACGAGATCTGGTCACGCATCTCGGAGCAGGGGGTCCGCGAGGCGGGCGCGATCGTCGAGGAGCTCGTCCAGCGTGAGTGCGGCGCCCTCTCGATGAGCTCCACGCAGGACGACGTGCTGCGCGAGCAGCAGGTGCGGATGGCGCTCGCGATGCTCCTCGAGAAGCAGCGGCTCGTCGCCGTCGAGGGGCCGGTGCGCGAGCAGTTCGAGTCGGACCTGCGGGAGCTGACGGAAGCCGAGCAGGACTCGAAGGAGCTGAAGTCGGCGAAGCGCCATCTCCTCTACGAGCGGATCCTCGAGTCGCTCGAGCTGCCGTTCCCCGTCGGGCCGGCGACGGTCGACGGGGAGGGGCCGGTCGTGAAGGACGCGCTCACGAAGTCGTACGTCAAGAAGGCGTGCGACGCGATCTACAAGGATCTCGTTCGCAAGAAGATCGCGGTGGAGAAGCGGCGCCCGGACGGCCGCTCCGAGCAGGAGATCCGGCCGGTCAGCTGCGAGGTCGGGGTCTCGCCGCGCACGCACGGCTCGGGCCTCTTCACCCGCGGGCAGACGCAGATCATGACGCTGCTGACGCTCGGCACGGCGAAGGAGGGCCAGCGGATCGACGACCTGTCGCTCGAGCAGGACCGCCGCTACATGCACCACTACAACTTCCCGCCGTACTCGGTCGGAGAGACCGGGATGATGCGCGGCCCCAAGCGCCGCGACATCGGCCACGGCGCGCTCGCGCAGCGCGCGCTGGAGGCGGTGATCCCGCCTGCGGAGGAGTTCCCGTACACGATCCGGCTCGTCTCGGAGACGCTGGAGTCGAACGGCTCCTCGTCGATGGGCTCCGTGTGCGGCTCGACGCTCGCGCTGATGGACGCCGGCGTCCCGATCTCGGCGCCCGTGTCGGGCATCGCGATGGGGCTCGTGAAGGAGGGCAACGACTACGTCATCCTCACCGACATCCAGGGGGCGGAGGACCACCTCGGCGACATGGACTTCAAGGTCGCCGGCACGCGCGACGGCATCACCGCGCTGCAGATGGACATCAAGATCACGGGCGTCAGCCGCGAGATCATGGAGCGCGCGCTCGCACAGGCGCGGAACGCCCGCGAGGCGATCCTCGAGCGGATGCTGCAGGCGATCGAGAAGCCGCGCGAGGTGCTCGCCGAGCACGCACCGCGGATCTCGAGCGTCCAGATCAACCCCGAGTACATCGGCATGGTGATCGGCAAGGGCGGCGAGACGATCCGCGCGCTCGAGGCCGAGCACGAGGTGCAGATCGACATCGAGGAGGACGGCACCATCCTCGTCTACGCCACCGAGGGCACGAAGGCGGACGCCGCGATCTCCGCGATCACGGCGCTGACGAAGGAGCCCGAGGTTGGCGACCAGTACACCGGCCGCGTCGTCAAGACGACCGACTTCGGCGCGTTCGTCGAGCTGAAGAAGGGCACCGACGGGCTCCTGCACGTGTCGAACGTCGGCCCCGGCCGCGTCAACCACATCGAGGACGTCATCCAGCGCGGCGACATCCTCGACGTGCTCGTGCAGGAGGTCGACAAGGCGCGGGGACGGATCGGCCTGAAGCTCGTGCAGAAGCACGAGAACGGCGCGACCGTGTCGCCCGAGGAGCTCGTCGAGCGGGCGAAGAACGCGCCGCCGCGCGAGCCGCGCGAGGAGCGGCCGCGGGGCGACCGGCGCGGCGGCCGCGGCGGACGCGGTCCGCGCCGCGAGCGCGAAGAGTCGAAAAACTAGCGCGCAGCACCGCTACGTGTCTGACACCTTTCGGGTTGGTGTCAGACACGAAACGGTGTCAGACACCGTGAGGTGTCTGACACCTCTGGAGGTGTCAGACACGTGACGGCGCTTCGCCGCCTTGTTAGCGTCGGCGGCCGTGAGGCCGCCGACGCGACTCACCGACGGGGTGGTCGTGCTGCGGCCGCTGCGGGAGGACGACCGGGCGGCCGTGCTCGCGACGATGCGGGACCCGTTGGTGCGCCGCTGGCTGAACATGCCGGCCGCGCCGGGCGACGCCGAGTTCGCCACCTTGCTGCGAACGGTGCGCAACGGCGCCGCGAGCGGCGAGCGGATCGACCTGTGCGTGACGCTCGACGGAGAGGACGTCCCGGTCGGCGCCGTGACCGCCTCGCGGCGCCCCCGCGAGAACTACGAGGTCGCCTACCTCGCAGGCGAGCGGGGACGCGGACGCGGCCTCATGGCGCGCGCGGTGCGGCTCCTCTGCGACTGGCTGTTCGAGCAGGGCGTCGGCCGGCTCGAGCTGCGCACGCATCCCGACAACGTCGAGTCGCAGCGGCTGGCCGAGCGCTGCGGCTTCGCGCGCGAGGGGCGCGAGCGCAGGTCGATCTGGCTGCACGGCAAACGTGAGGACGCGCTCGTCTGGTCGCTGCTCCCGGACGATCCGCGATGAGGGTGCAGTCCGCGCGGCTACGCGCGCTGCTGGTCGCGCCGCTCCGGCTCGCGCTCGGCGTCGGCTGGCTCGTCGCCGCGCGTCTCGTCGGCGCCGCTCCCGGCCCGACCTACGGCGCGTTCGGGATCGGCGCGTTCGTCGTCGCCTTCGTCGCGCTGAACGATCCGCGGACGCGCTTCGTGCGACGCGATCCGCAGCCGCTCCCCGGCGGCGGCGAGCCGGTCCTCGACCCGCCGTGGCGGCACGTGCTGTCGGCGGCGTTCCCGAGCACGGTCGGGCTGTCCGTGCTGGCGGCGATCACGCTCGTCCCGAAGCCGTTGCTCGCGGCGCTGCTCGGCGGCGCCTCCGCCGGGCTCGGGATCGCGGCCGCGATCGCCGCGCGTGTGGTCGACCCCGCGTTGCTCGTCGACCCGCGCACCGGCGCGCTCTTCCGACGCTGACGCACCCGCCGACTACCATCCCGCCGTGCAGAACTGGACGCTGACCGAGCTCGACTCGGGCGAGCGCGTGATCTCCGAGCGCCTCGACCACGTCCGCTCGGTCGCCGTCGGCTTCTGGATCGGTGCCGGCTCGCGCGACGAGCGCCCGAGCCAGGCCGGCGTCACGCACTTCATCGAGCACCTGTTGTTCAAGGGCACCGAGCGCTACAGCGCGCTCGAGATCGCGGAGATCTTCGACGGCCTCGGCGGCGAGCTGAACGCGGCCACGTCGCGCGAGCACACGCTGGTGTACGCGCGCGTTCCCGACCACCACCTGGAGACGGCGGTCGAGGTGATGAGCGACATGGTGTTCTCGCCGGCGCTCGCCGAGCTCGAGACCGAGCGGGAGGTCGTGCTCGAGGAGATCGCGATGTACGAGGACACGCCGCAGGAGCTGGTGCACGATCTGATCGCCGAGGCGGTGTTCGGCGACCACGCGCTCGGCCGGCCCGTGATCGGGACGGCGGAGGTGATCTCGTCGATCCCGCGCCGCGGCATCGCCCGCTACCACGCGAAGCTGTACGTCCCCGCGAACATCGTCGTCGCCGCCGCAGGCAACGTGACCCACGAGCGCGTCGTCGCGCTCGTCGCGCGAGGGCTCGAGCGGCGCGGCCGCGTCGCGCGCGGAGGCGCAAACGTGCGGCCGCCGCTCGTGAAGACCTCGCCGCCCCGGCTGCGCTTCCAGCGTAAGGACACGGAGCAGTACCACGTCTGCCTCGGCGCGCCCGGCATCTCGCGCTCCGACCGGCGCCGCTTCGCCGCCTCGCTGCTCGACGCGATCCTCGGCGGCTCGGCCTCGTCGCGGCTCTTCCAGGAGATCCGCGAGAAGCGCGGGATGGCGTACGCCGTGTACTCCTTCGTCTCGCAGTACACGGACACGGGACAGATCGGCGTCTACCTGGGCACGCGCGAGGACAACCTCGCCGAGGCGCTCGCGATCACGGCCGAGCAGATCGCCGACATCGCCGCGGGCAACCTGCAGGCGAACGAGCTCGAACGCGCGAAGGAGAACCTGAAGGGGCGCATCCTGCTCTCGATGGAGTCGACCTCGACGCGGATGAACCGACTCGGGAAGACGCTGATCGCGGACTCCGAGCTGCTGTCGCTCGACCGGATCGTGGCCGAGATCGACGGTGTCGACGCGGATTCGGTCTGCGCGCTCGCGGTCGCGCTGCTCGCGCCGGAGCGGCTGTCCGCGGCGGGGATCGGCCCGAGCGAGGAGCGGTTCCTCGCCGCGGTCGAGCGCGTGACGCCGGCGCTCGCACGCGCCGCGTGAAGATCCTCCTCAACGGGAGGCGCGGCCGCGTCGGCTCGGTGCTCGCGCCGGCGCTCGAGACCGCAGGCCATAAGCTGGTCGACGCGCTCGAGGACGCCGACGCGATGGTCGACTTCACCCGGCCGGACGCGGCCGCCGGGAACGTCCGCGCGGCCGTCGCGGCCGGAGTACCGAGCGTCGTCGGGACGAGCGGCTGGCCGACCGAGGAGTTCGCCGACGCGCCGGTGGCGGTGTTCTACGCGCCCAACTTCGCGATCGGCGCGGTCCTGATGACCCGCTTCGCGGTGGCGGCGGCCCGCCACCTCGACCGCGCGGAGATCGTCGAGCTCCACCACGCGACGAAGCTCGACGCGCCCTCGGGCACCGCGCTCGCGACCGCGGCCGCGCTGGGCGGCGACGTGCCGATCCACTCCGTCCGGCTCCCCGGCCTCGTCGCGCACCAGGAGGTGCTGCTCGGCGGGCCGGGCGAGGTGCTGACCATCCGGCACGACGCCACCTCGCGCGAGGCATACGTGCCGGGCGTGCTGCTCGCGCTCGAGCGCCTGCCGTCGCTACCCCCGGGGCTGACGGTCGGCCTCGACAGCCTGCTCTGAGCCTGGATCCACCGATCTGCGCGGGCGGTGCGCCCGTCTGGGCTTGCTAGGCCGCTTCCCGTCCGGGCTCCGGCCCCTGCGGGGCGTTCACCCGGCCGGTGCGCTCCGTGCCGTGCCGGCGACGGCCGGGCCCCGGCCCGTCCGTCGCCGTCCCGCCACGTCCTGACGGCCCAGCCGAACGCCCCGCGATCACGCATCTCGGTGGATCCAGGCTGAGCGGGCTGCGCGAGCAGCGGCTCGCGGTCGCCGGTATCGAGCTGACGCTGCTGCGTCCGGTCGCCCCGGACGCGCTGATCGACGAGCGGGCGTTCGAGCGCGACGAGTTCCTGCCCTATTGGGCCGAGCTGTGGCCGGCCTCGCTCGCGCTCGCCGAGGCGCTCCCGTCGAACCTCGCGGGCCGGCGCGTGGTGGAGCTCGGCTGCGGCCTGGGCGCGCCGTCGCTCGTCGCGGCCGCGCGCGGCGCCGACGTGACGGCGCTCGACTGGGCCGACGACGCGGTCGAGCTGCTGCGGGAGAACGCCTGCCGGAACGGCCTGGCGCTCACCGTCGAGCGGCGCGACTGGCGCCAGCCGTCTCAGGAGCGGTTCGAGCTCGCGCTCGCCGCCGACGTCCTCTACGAGCGACGGAACGTCGAGCCGGTCCTCGAGCGGCTGCGCGAGCTCGCGCCGGAGGCGCTCGTCGCCCTCGCGGGAAGGCCGTACGAGGACGAGTTCCTGCGTCTGGCAACGCCGACCGAGCAGGTCGCGCCGCGCGTCGTCCGGCTCGGCCGGGAGTCGGCGTAGACTTTCCGGCGCATGCTCGGGAACGTCCTGACGGCGATCGTGACGCCGTTCCGGGAGGATGGCGCGGTCGACTTCGACGCCTTCCAGCAGCTCGCGCGATACCTCGTCGACCACGGCTCCGACGGCGTCGTGGTCGCAGGCACGACGGGCGAGAGCCCGACGCTCGGCGACAGGGAGCGACTCGACCTCTTCCGCGCGGTGTTGGAGGCGATCGGCGAGGACGCGTCGGTCGTCGCCGGCACCGGCACGTACTCGACGGCGCACTCGGTGCACCTCACCGAGCAGGCGCACGAGCTGGGCGTCGACGGCTTCCTGGTCGTCACGCCGTATTACTCGAAGCCGCCGCAGCGCGCGATCGTCGCGCACTTCGCCGAGATCGCGCGCGCCTCCGACCGGGCGATCGTCGCCTACAACATCCCGAGCCGCGTCGTCGTGAACATCGAGCCGGACACGATCTCGCGTCTCGCCGAGATCGAGACGGTACGCGCGGTGAAGCAGGCGCACGACGACCTCGACGAAGCACAGCACATCGTCGACACCGGCCTCGACCTCTACGCCGGCGACGACGCGCTCACGCGGCCGTTCCTCGAGCTCGGCGGCGTGGGCGTGGTCAGCGTGGTGGCGCACGTCGTCGGTCCGCAGATCGCAGAGCAGGTGCAGGCCGCGCTCGAGGGCGATCTCGCGCGGGCGCGCGCGATCGACGACGAGCTCGCTCCCGCGTACGAGCTGCTCAAGGTGCAGACGAACCCGATTCCGATCAAGGCCGCGCTGCGCCTGCTCGGCCACGACGTGGGCGGCTACCGGCTGCCGATGGTCGAGCCGACCGAAGGAGAGCTCGCGCGGGTGCGCGACTGCCTGGCGCGGCTCGGGCTGCTCGTCACCGCGCGCGCCTGAGGGGTACGCTCTGCCGGTCGGCGACGACCGGGAGTGACGCCCCGCGAGCCGGCCGCCGGGCCCACGTGACGGGCCGCGAACGAGGCGCGCGCGGCTCTGCGCCGCGAGTGCGAAGTGCGGTGGCACCGCGGATCGCCTTCCGCCCGCACCCCCAGGCGACGTCGCGAAGGGAGGTGCCTTCCGTGGAACGGATTCTCACGAGCGAGCTCGCCGCGCACGCCGGCGAGCTTGTGCTGCTGCAGGGCTGGCTGCACCGCCGGCGCCGGCTCGCGAACGTCACGTTCGTCGCGCTGCGCGACCGTGCCGGGCTCGCCCAGCTCGTGCTCGACGAGCCCGTCGAGCTCCCGCCGGAGACGGTGCTCGAGGTGCGCGGCCGCGCGGTCGCGAACGCGCAGGCGCCGGGCGGGGTGGAGGTGCACGAGCCGGAGCTCCACGTGCTGGCCCGGCCGGCAGAGTCGCCGCCGCTCGAGCTGCACCGGCCGGAGCCGCGCGAGTCGCTGCCGGTCCGCCTCGACCACGCGGCGCTGGCGTTGCGGCATCCCGCCGTGCGGGAGCGGTTCCGGCTCGCCGCACGCGCCGTCGCGGCGTTCCGCTCGACGCTCGACGGGCTCGGCTTCACCGAGGTCCAGACGCCGAAGCTCGTCGGCGCGGCGACCGAGGGCGGCGCGAACGTCTTCCGCGTCGACTACTTCGGGCGCGACGCGTATCTCGCGCAGAGCCCGCAGCTGTACAAGCAGCTGCTCGTCGGCGTGTTCGAGCGGGTGTACGAGGTCGGACCGGCGTTCCGCGCCGAGCCGCACGAGACGGGACGGCACCTGTCGGAGTTCGTCTCGCTCGACGCCGAGCTCGGCTTCATCCGCGACCACCGCGACGTGATGGCCGTGGTCGAGCGATGTGTGCTGGCGATGCTCGACGCGCTCGGCCAGACCGCAGCCGGGCCGATCCCGATCGTCCGCTTCGCCGACGTCCGCTCCGGCGAGGAGCCGGATCTGGCGCCGGAGGACGAGCGGCGGATCTGCGCCGAGCGCGGCGAGCTCGTCTTCGTCGAGGGCTTCCCGAGCGCGAAGCGTGCGTTCTACACGCAGCCGGGACCGGAGGAGCCGTGGTCGACGGGCTTCGACCTGCTCTACCGCGGCGTCGAGATCGTCAGCGGCAGCCAACGGCTGCACCGCTACGAGGACTACCTCGCCGCCCTGCGCGAGCGCGGGCTCGACCCGCGCTCGTTCGCCGGCTTCCTCGACGGGTTCCGCTACGGGATGCCGCCGCACGGAGGCTTCGCGCTCGGTCTGCCGCGCCTCGTCGCTCAGGCGCTGGGCGTCGGGAACCTGCGCGAGACGACGCTCTTTCCGCGCGACCGCAACCGTCTTCGGCCTTGACCTGCCGGAGAGCTTGTAGCCTGACGTCCATGACATCGATCGGGCAGGCACCCACCACCTCGCGCGGCTCGGTCTACTCCGGCCGCGTCACCACCGCGGCGATCGTCGGTCTCTTCGTCGCCGGCTTCATCGGCTTCGCAGCCTGGACGGGCAGCTGGTACGAGACGTGGAAGGCGCTCCACGTCCTGATGGCGATCGTCTGGGTCGGCGGTGCGCTCATGATCCAGCTGCTGGCCCTGCAGATCCTCCGGGCCGCCGAGGGCGACCGCATCGCCGCGTTCGCGAAGGACGTCGAGGTCATCGGCATGCGGGTCTTCGTCCCGGCGTCGCTGATCCTCGTCGTGCTCGGCTTCGTGCTCGTCCACCAGGGACGCTGGGGCTATCACTTCTGGATCGTCGTCGCGCTCGTCGTGTGGGCGTTGTCGTTCGTCTCGGGCGCGGCCTTCCTCGGGCCCGAGTCGGGGCGGATCGGCAGGCTGATCGAGGAGCGCGGCGGCGTCGACGCCGAGGTGCGGCTGCGGATCGAGCGGCTCCTGCTCCATTCGCGCGTCGAGCTGCTGCTGATCGCGCTGATCGCGATGGACATGGTTCTGAAGCCCGGGCTGTAGGAGCGGCTCGGGCCGCGCCCGGGCCGCTTGCGGCAGCCTCGACCCCCGGCCCGCCTACACTCCGGCCAGTGACGGACGTGCTGCGCATCATCCCGCTCGGCGGCCTGGGCGAGGTCGGCAAGAACATGACCGTGTTCGAGCTCGGCGACGAGACGATCGTCGTCGACGCCGGGCTCGCGTTCCCACGCGACGAGCACCTGGGCGTCGACCTGATCCTCCCGGACTTCGTCTACCTCCGCGACCGGCGCGTGCGCGCAGTCGTGCTCACGCACGCGCACGAGGACCACGTCGGAGCGCTGCCGTACCTGATGCGCGAGGTGCGGGTGGACGAGGTGTGGGCGACGCGGCTCACGCTGGGACTCGTGAAGTCGCGCCTCGACGAGCACGGCCTGCTGCGCTCCGCGACGCTGCGCGAGGTCGAGCCCGAGGCGGGGCCGGTCGAGCTCGGGCCGTTCGCGCTCGAGTTCGTGCGCATGGCGCATTCCGTTCCGGACGCAGTCGGCATCTGCATCGACACGCCGGCGGGCCGCGTCTTCCACACGGGCGACTGGAAGCTCGACCACACGCCGGTCGACGGTCTCCGCACGGATGTCGGGAAGCTCGCCGAGCTCGGGAACCGCGGCATCGACCTGCTGCTCGGCGACTCGACCAACGCCGAGCGGCCGGGGTTCACGCGCTCCGAGCGGGTCGTCGGCGACGCGTTCCGGCAGCTCCTGCCGCCGCGGCAGGGGCGCATCCTGATCTCGAGCTTCGCCTCCAACATCCACCGCATGCAGCAGGCGATCGACGTGGGCATCGAGCTGGGGCGGAAGGTGGCGGTCGTGGGCCGCTCGATGCGGCGCAACCTGAACGTCGCGCGCAACCTCGGGTACGTCGACGTTCCGGACGACGTGCTGGTGCGGCCCGCCGACCTCGACGACGTGCCGCCGCACGAGCAGCTGATCCTGTGCACGGGCTCGCAGGGCGAGCCGGTGTCGGCGTTGACGCGCATCGCCTACGACGACCATCCGGCGGTGCACGTCGAGCGCGGCGACACGGTGATCATCTCGGCGCGACCGGTGCCCGGGAACGAGCTGCGCGTACACGACACGATCAACCGGTTGACGCGGAACGGCGCGGAGGTTCTGCACGAGGAGAACGCGCCGGTGCACGTGTCGGGGCACGCGCGCGCGGAGGAGCTGCGGACGCTGATCGGGCTCGTCCGCCCGAAGGCGCTCATGCCGATTCACGGCGAGTACCGGATGCAGGCGGCGCACGCGCGGCTCGCACAGGAGAACGGCATCCCGGCCTCGTCGATCGTGCTCGCCGAGAACGGTGACGTCGTGGAGCTGACGCGCGACGGCGTGCGCGTCGCCGGGCGAGTCGAGTCGGGCATGACGTTCGTCGACGGCCTCGGCGTCGGCGACATCTCCGACGTCGCGCTGCGCGACCGGCGGCATCTGTCCGAGGACGGCGTGCTGATCGTCGTCACGACGCTCGCCGACGGCAACGTGTCCCAGCCGGAGCTGATCGCGCGGGGGTTCGCCGAGTCGGAGCAGCTGCTCGACGAGATGCGGCGCGAGGCGCACGACATCGTCCGCGAGCTGCTCGCCGACGACGTGCGGGAGATCAAGCTCTTGCAGGAGCACCTGCACGACGGCATCGGCCAGCTCGTCTACGACCGCACGCGCCGCCGGCCGATGATCCTGCCCGTGGTGGTGGAGGTGTGAGCGGGTGAGCAGCGTCGAGACGCGGCCGGAGTGGGCGGCGGTGATCGTCGAGCACGCGGCGCGAGACGAGACGGCGCGGCGGCTCGTCGGCCAGCTCGCGGCGCTCGAGGTGGCGTCGCTCGCGTTCTGCCGGCTGCTCGAGCGGTGGGCGCGCGGGGAGGCGGAGCCGGGGACGCCCGGGCGGCGACAGGCAGCGCTCCGTCGTGCCGCCGACCGTGTCGAGACGGCGCTCGCGGGCCTCGAGCAGCCGCTGGGCCGCTACCTGCTCGAGCTCGAAGCCGACCGGGCGGAGGGCCGGTCGTGGTTCGGCGAGCCGAGCGGCGCCGAGCTCGTCGACTGGGAGCCGGTGCTCGCGCGGGCCGGCGTCCACGTGGCGGCGCATCGCGTGGCCGTCGCCTACCTCGAGCTCGCCGTGCTGGTGCGCGCGCTCGAAGGGCTGTCGTCGACGGTGCGGTGGCGTTCCGGCCTCGACCGGTGCTCGCTCTGGGCCGGGCTGTTCGACCTGCGCGAGAACCTGCTCGGCCGCGCCCTCGAGGACCTGCGCGCGATCGCCGCCTGACCTCCGTAAGGTGTCTGACACCTCACGGTGTCAGACACCATTCGCTCTATCGCCGCCGCGGTGCGCCGGGCGTCTCCGCCGCCGGGGATGATGGTCCGCATCGTCGCGGTCGACGGTCACGGCGGCGCCGGCAAGTCGACCGTCGCGGCACGGCTCGCCGACGCGCTGGGCGGCGTTCCGGTCGTCCACACCGACGACTTCGCGAGCTGGGACGAGCCGATCGAGTGGCGGCCGCGCCTGCTCGCGGAAGTGCTCGAGCCGCTGGCGCGAGGGGAGCCGGCACGCTTCCGTCCGACGTCCTGGGACGGCGCGCCGCGCGAGGTGGTCGAGGTCGTGCCCGCGGACGCGGTGGTGCTCGAAGGGGTGACCGCATCGCGCAAGGTTTTCCGCCCGTACCTCACCTTCGTCGTCTGGGTGGAGGCACCGCGGGAGGTGCGGCTCCGCCGCGGCTTGGAACGGGACGGGGAGGGAGCGCGGGCGCAGTGGGAGGCGTGGATGGCGGCTGAGGACGACTACGTTGCCCGCGAGCGTCCTGCCGAACGTGCCGACCTGATCGTTCGCGGCGGCTGATGCGTGGCCGGAACCTGTCGTGGACATGTCCACGAAACAGTTTCGAGTCGCTGTCTGGCCGCGTAGAGTCGGCGCGTGGCGCCGACGCCGATCATCCTCGACTGCGACCCGGGACACGACGACGCGATCGCGCTGATGCTCGCGCTTGCGTCGCCGGAACTCGAGCTGCTCGGCGTCACGAGCGTCTCCGGCAACCAGACGCTGCCGAAGACCACCGCCAACGCGCTGCGCGTGCTCGAGCTCGTCGGCCGCAGCGAGATCCCCGTCCATGCCGGCGCCGATCGGCCACTCGTCCGCGAGCAGCACGTCGCCGCGGACGTCCACGGCGAGTCCGGCCTCGACGGCCCGGACCTGCCGCCGCCGCACACCGAACCGCGCGCAGGCCACGCCGTCGACTTCCTCGCCGACACGATTCGCCAGCACGAGGGCGCGCTCACCCTCGTCGCGACCGGACCGCTGACGAACGTCGCGCTCCTGCTCGCGCTGCACCCCGACGTCAGACCCGACCGGCTCGTCCTGATGGGCGGGTCGATCGGCGAGGGGAACACGACGCCGGCGGCGGAGTTCAACATCTGGGCCGACCCGGAGGCGGCACGCCGCGTCTTCGACGGCGGGCTCGACGTGACCATGCTCGGGCTCGACGTGACGCACCGGGCGCTGATCACCGACGAGCACCGCGAGCGTCTGCGCGCCGCGGGCAACGTCGGCCGCGTCGCCGCCGAGCTGCTCGACTTCTACGGCCGCTTCCACCGGCAGCGCTACCCCGACCTCGACGGTGCGCCGCTGCACGACCCACTGTGCATCGCGCACCTGCTCGTCCCGGGCCTCGTCGAGACGCGGCCGGCGCGCGTCGACGTCGACTGCGGCTGGGAGCAGGGTCGCGGGCGGACGAACGTCGACTGGCGCGGCCGTCGCGACTCCGGTCCGCACAACGCGCGCGTCGGCGTCGACGTGGACGGCGACGCGTTCGCGGAGCTCGTGATCGAACGAATCGCCTCGCTCGGATGACGCTCGTCTTCGCCGCGATCGCGCCGCACGGCGGACTCGTCTTCGACCAGCCGGAGGCGCCGACTCGCAAGGCGATGGAGGAGCTCGGCCGCCGGTTCACGGCGGCGCAGCCGGAGGCCGCGCTCGTGCTCACCCCGCACGGGACGCACGTCGACGGCCACTTCGCCGTCGTCCGCTCCGCGTCGCTGGAGGGCGACGCCTCGCAGTGGACGGACGCCGACTCGAGCTACTCCGGCCCCGGCGAGCCCCAGCTCGCGGACGCGTGCATCCGCGAGCTCCAGGCCGCCGGCCTCCCTGCGCTCGGTGTCACCTTCGGCGCCACCGCGGCCGGCGCCTCGACGATGCCGCTCGACTGGGGCGCCGCGATTCCCCTGTGGTTCATGCGCGCACCGGCCGTCGTCGTCAGCCCCTGCCGCGCGCTCTCGAACGGCCAGCACGTGCGCGCGGGCGAGGCGCTCGCCCGCGCGACGGGCGACCGCCGGGTCGCGCTGATCGCGAGCGCCGACCACGGGCACGGCCACAGCGCCGACGGTCCCTACGGCTACGCGGCCGAGTCGAAGCCCTACGACGAGCGGATCGTCGAGCTGATCCGCGGCAACCGCCTCGGCGAGCTGGTCGAAACGAGCTCCGACTGGGCGGTGGCCGCGAAAGCGGACAGCTTCTGGCAGCTGCTGATGCTCCACGGTGCGATCGGCGACGCGTTCGTGCCCGAGCTGCTCTCCTACGAGGCGCCGACGTACTTCGGCATGGCGTGCGCCTCGTACCTCCCGGCCTGAGCGGGGCGGGCAGGAACCCGTACCCGCGCCGCGAAGTGCGGCGCGATGGCGCGCAAGAAGCGGGTCCACAAGGTGTCCCCGAAGACGCCCGCGCGCCTGAAGAAGCGCCGGAAGAAGGCGCGCGCCCACCATCAGCGTCCGGAGCTCGTAGGGCTCGCGCTGGTCGCGCTCGGCGTCTTCCTCGCAGCCGTGCTCTGGTTCGGGTTCAGCGGCGGCCCCGTCGCCGACGCCGTTCGCTGGACCGTCGGCGCCGCCGCGTATCTCACGCCGCTCGTCTTCGTTCCGATCGGCGCGCTGATCGTCACGCGCAGCGCCCTCGTGGACGTCCGGCCGTTCCGGCTCGGGCTGCCCGTGACGAGCGGCGGCCTGCTGCTGACGCTCGGGCGGGGCCACGGCGGCGTCGTCGGTCGGGGGCTC
>Ga0209810_1001767_pt1 | contig 30098 bp, 26 predicted proteins | sample Coa_R1_7_FD_187159 | JGI IMG/M metagenome (GOLD analysis project Ga0209810, IMG submission 187159) | Surface soil microbial communities from Centralia Pennsylvania, which are recovering from an underground coalmine fire - Coalmine... | ecosystem: Environmental > Terrestrial > Soil > Unclassified... | reverse complement strand
ACTACGTCCGCCTTGTCCATCTTCGTGCGCGCTTCTTTAATGTTCGGTCCGTGAATGCGGCGGACGTAGTCCTGGTCGAAGACGGCCTTCATGGGCCGGATGTTCTGGAGCGGCTCGCGAACCTGCTCGAGGAGCGAAGAATCGAGGACGGCGGCGTTGCGCGCCGCCTCGTAAGCGGAGTCTTCGAAGATGTCCCAGCCGCCGAAGACCAGGTCGTCGATCTGCGCCAGAGGAACGAAATCACGAATGAGCGGGGTGCGGCCCTCGCTGCGCTTTCCGAGGCGGACCGTGGAGAGTTGCGTGAGCGAGCCCACTGGCGCGCCCAGGCCCCGCTTGACGGCTTCCACTCCGGCCATGAAGGTGGTGCTGACCGCGCCGATGCCCGGGATGAGCACGCCAAGCTTCCCGTCCGCGGGCGCAATTTGGACGTTGTCTTTAGTCGCCAAAGTGTGACTCCTTTTCGCGAGACTCGCGCCGGTTCGAGGTCCGGCTGACGCAGCGCAAAGCGTTGCTGCAAGGGCGGAAACGAGGGGTCCGGCCTTTGTCCTACGTTATACTAGCACTTCATGCAGAGTCGCGCGACGAGCACTATTGCGACCATCGTTGTCGACGACGAGCAGCCTGCATGCGACGAGCTGGTGTGGCTGCTGAAGCAGTTCCCCGATCTCGAAGTGGTAGGCACCGGGCGCAACGGGCTGGAGGCAGTGAAGCTGATCGAGCAGCTCGAGCCGGACCTTGTTTTCCTTGACGTGCAGATGCCTGGCCTGGACGGCCTGGGCGTGATCCAGCAGCTGCGGTCGAAGGACGTTCCCCTGCCGCACTTCATTCTGGCCACGGCCTACGAACAGTACGCCCTTGATGCGTTCAAGTGGGGCGCCATGGATTACCTGCTCAAGCCGGTGGAGAAGGAGCGGCTGGAGGTCACCATCGAGCGCGCGCGGCGCGTCATTTCGGAGAAGGCCCCTGCGGACCTGCCCGAGCCAGCGCCAACGGCGACGCAGGCACGTGCGCCGCAGCGGACCAAGCTGCTGGTGCGCAGCGCCGGCCGGAACTTCATTGTGGACGCGCAGGATCTGATCTACGCCACCATCGATGACGGCGTGATCACAGTGGTCGCGACCAACATCGAAGGCGAATCGAATTACCGCACCATCGAGGAACTACAGTCCAACCTCGACCCGGATTCCTTCTGGCGCGTGCACCGGTCCTTCCTGGTAAACATCAACCGGATCAAGGAAGTGATTCCGTGGTTCAAGTCGAGTTTCCAGCTGAGGATGGACGATAAAAAGCACACTGAGATTCCAGTGAGCCGCGTACAGACCAAGCGCCTGCGCGCCCTGCTGAAACTCTGAGACGCGTCAGGGGACAGGCCCGGGGCCCCGGCCGACGGCCTGACGCTTTCCTTTTGCCGGGGGGAGCGGGGGCGAGCCCGCTCTCGGCCGTGCAGAAGCTTCCGCCGCTTCGGTGCAGAGCGGCCCCATCCAGGATTGGAATGTCTTCTGCCGGTGTTCGAGTGGAGGCTAATCCGCCCCCGCCTTCATGGCGAGTACGTCCATCTTTCCCGCCGCGAACACGAGCGGGTGGGGTTGGGCTTGCGATGGAGCAAACTCGCCGGAGCTGTTTCTCCGCAGTCCGTACAGGAGCACGACAACGTTCGCGATATCGCGCTGGATTTCATCGGTGGCCGGCGGTGGGAAATTTGCAAGCCGCCGGTAGATGTCGCTGAGGCCTTCCTCTGCCTGCTTCAGGTATTCGCAGAATACTTCCACGACTGCAGCCCTCGCCGGTACTTCGGCCGTTTGACGCCGTTCGCCGGCCGTTTAATAATTCCCGAATCGGCGCCCGAGGCGGTTCGTTCTCGGTGCTGGCGCTGTGAACCGCCGTCCTGATAAGCGCCCTAAGATCTGGTCCTGGCAAGAATGATACACGAAACGGATCAGAACGGAACCGTCCTGTCGAGAAATTTTTCGATGTTACGGTAACTGGGTGAACAGCCTTACGGATTCTGCTGGTGCACCCACCGGCGTATGGCGGCTATCAGTTCCGCCGACCGAATCGGTTTCGAGAGAAACTCCTGCATGCCATGGCGGTCCGACCGCGTCCGAAACTCGTCGGACGTGTTCGCTGTAATCGCCAGAATCGGCGTCTCTCGATACCCCGGGATCTCTCGGATCTTTTCGGTCGTGGCGAACCCATCCATCACCGGCATCTGCAGATCCATGAGGATTAGGTCGTAGTGCCGCGCGCGCGCTTGCTCGATAGCAGATGCGCCATCGCTGACGCAGTCGAGCGGTAACTCATGGCGCCGCAGCATGTGCCGGACAACGGTCTGGAAGACATCATTGTCCTCCACCAGGAGAATGCGGGGCTGCTCGGTCGTCTGGGGCGGGGAACCCGAATTGCTTTCGCCCGGAACGCCGAAAGGCGCTTTCACCGTACTGCGGCAGCTTCCGCTTGGCCCGGTTTCAATGGTCAGGTCGCCGCCGATAGACGTGACGAGTCTCTGGGCCACGGCCACGCTGAGCGGAGCCCCCTGTTCGGCCCGCGTCCGGCTCCTTTCGCGCGCATCGAAACGGCGCTCCTGAGCGGATTCCCATGCCGAGTCGCACATCGAGATTCGCAGGGTCACGCCGCTCCGGGCCGGAGTCGCCACTGCGCTGACCAGCACGCGCCGTTGTATCGCTGATCGCACTGCGTGTGCCAGCAGGTGGTTGAGCGCCTGCCGGAGCCGTCGGGCATCGCCGCTCAGAATGGGCGGAATGTCCGCATCGATGGTGCAGATCAGCTCCAGCCGGCGGAGGCTGGCGCGAAACCGCTGCTCATCGATCACGGATTCGAGCAGCGCGGCCGGATCGAAATCGATCTCTTCGCTGTCTACCACCGAAAAGGTGGACGTAACGTACTCCGCCGCGGCGTTCAGAACATCAGTCAGGCTCTCGGCGCAAAATCGCGTCGCATTCACATATTCCTGCTGCGCTTCGGTGAGGCCGGTGTCCACCAGCAGATCCGCCATGCCCAGAATTCCGCTGAGAGGAGTTCGGATCTCATAGTTGAGGCTGGCCAGAAAGCCGGGGTCGACATGCCACGGGCTTTCCGCGACAGGAAACTCGGCGATTGCAGCAGGCACAATCAGGTATCGACACTAATGCGAAAGCCCTGCACGAAGGGTATGCCCTAAAGCCGCAATCAGGCGAAGGCTGTAGCCCGGCTCGAATAAACTGTTCAGCGTGCGGCCTAAGATAGTGCTCCTGGCGATCGTCGCCGCGCTCGCATGCCGCGCGGCGGTGACCATCACCATCGACGACTCTGCCGCGCCGCGCACCTTCGATCCGCGCCACGCTCTCGGCGCCGGCGTCGATGGTCACGAGAAAGGCGACACGCGCCGAATGTTCTCTCCCGCGGCCATGCGGCTGATGCGCTCCGCCGGGTTTCATTCGCTCACCTACCGGCTGCGGACCGAGCTTGCCGGCGAGGTGTGGCACTGGAATCCGGCCGGTCGCTGGAGCGACGCCGCGCATCGCCAGGGCTACTGGATCTCCTCGGCGCACTCGGCGAAGCCCATCGTCGTCTCTTATGGATATCGCCTGCCCCGCCGCGGCAATACTCACGACCAGGCCAATGACGACGGCTATTCGCGGATCGACGACGGCGACGAGGCCACGTTCTGGAAAAGCAATCCGTATCTCGATGCGCATTTCACCGGTGAGCCGGCCGGCGCGCATGCCCAGTGGATCGTGATCGACACGGCCGGAGCAGCGGTTAATTTTTTGCGGATTACATGGGGACTACCGTTCGCGGCAGAGTACCGCGTCGAGTACACGAATACCGCAAGCGGGCCCGAAGACTTCGCCGAAGACTCGATCTGGACCGCGTTTCCCAACAGCGTGGGCGCGGGCGGCGGGACGACGGAGTTGAAGCTCACGGAGACACCCATAGCGGCCCAGTACGTTCGCATCCGGCTGCTGCGGTCGTCTTTGACCGGTCCGCCGGGGTCGCACGACATTCGCGATTCGCTCGGCTACGCCATCCGTGAAGTGCGGCTGGGCACGGTGGACCCCGCGGGCGAGTTCGCCGACCTGATCCGCCACGGCCACAGCAAGGACGAGCAGACGAATATCTGGGTCTCTTCAACCGACCCCTGGCACACCGCGGCCGACCGCGACCCGCGGATCGAGCAGCCCGGCTTCGACGTGATTTTTCGCGGCGGCCTGGCGGACGCCCAACCGGCCATGGTTCCTGTAGGGGTCCTGTACGATACGCCCGAGAATGCGGCCGCGGAGGTGCGCTTCCTGCGATCCCGCGGATATCACGTCGGGCGCCTCGAACTGGGCGAGGAGCCGGACGAGCAGTACGGCCCTGCCGAGGACTACGGCGACCTCTGCCTGCAATGGGCCGATGCTCTGCACGCCGTGGATCCCGTGCTGCAACTCGGCGGCCCCAGCGTAGTCGCCGATTCGAACACGTCCGATCCCGATTCCCACACGCCGTCCTTCGTCGGCCGGCTCGTAAAGTATTTCGCCTCGCGTGCGCGCCTCAATGTATTCGCATTCTTTTCCTTCGAGTGGTACCCGTTCGATGACATCTGCGATCCCGTTCCTCCGCAGCTTGCCGCCGCATCCGATCTGCTGGCCGGCGCGGTGGATCGGTTCCGCGCCGAAGGCGTGCCTGCATCCATGCCGCAGGTGATCACCGAATACGGCTATTCGGCCTACGGCACAGCCGCCGAGGTGGACCTGCCCGGCGCCTTGATCGACGCCGATATCGTCGGACGGTTCCTCACCTCCGGCGGCGATCAGGCCTTCCTCTATGGCTGGGAGCCGGGGGAATTGAACAACGACCGGCCGTGTACCTGGGGCAATAACATCATGTTTCTTCTGGACGGGCTGAAGCCCACGGCCACCTACCATGAGTCCCGGCTGCTCAACATGCGCTGGCTTGCGCCCGGCGGCCCGCACCGGCTGTACGCGGCGCGTTCGGATCTGCGCGACGGCGATGGCAACGAACTGGTGCGCGCGTATCCGGTTCGGCGCCCGGATGGACTATGGTCCGTGCTGATTCTCAATATGGATCCCGATCGCGCCCAGCAAGCACGCATCATCTTTCAGAACGGAGCGGAGCTGCGCGCCGGCGACGCCTGGCAGTTATCGGCGGCACAGTACCGCTGGCATGCCGATGGCGCGGACGGCTATCCCGAGATCAGTCGTCCCGCCACCCGCATAGCCGCCGCGCCCGATGCCTCCCTCTCGCTGCCTCCGTGGTCTCTGACGGTGGTGCTGGGACAATAAGGGTTCATGTCCGCCACCGACACGCGCGGGCGAAGCGCGCGCGAAAGCACCGGACGCCTGGCGTCTCTCGTGGCGGCGGGCATTCTGCTGAGCCGGCTGGTAGGCCTGGTCCGGCAGCGCGTGTTCTCGCACTATTTCGGCCTGTCCGACGCCGCCGACGCGTTCAGCGCCGCTTTCCGCATCCCTAACTTCCTTCAGAACCTCTTTGGGGAAGGCGTCCTGTCGGCGTCGTTCATTCCGGTGTATGCGAAGTTGCTCGCCGAGGGCGATGAAGAAGAGGCCGGCCGCGTTGCCGGTGCTGTGTTCGCGATTCTCGCCGTTACGATATCGGTGCTTGTCCTGGTCGGCGTGCTGGCGACACCGTGGCTGATCGACGCCATCGCCATCGGATATAAGGGCGCCAAACGCGAGCTGACTATTCAACTGGTCCGTGTGCTGTTTCCGGGCGCCGGGTTGCTGGTGTTCTCCGCGTGGTGTCTCGGCATTCTCAACAGCCATCGCCGGCTGTTTTTGTCCTACGCCGCACCGGTGGTCTGGAATCTGGCCATGATCGCGACCCTGCTGTATTTCGGCCGCCGCATGGGCCAGGATTCGCTCGCGGTAGCGGTGGCGTGGGGTTCGGTCGCGGGGAGCGCGCTGCAATTCGCCGTTCAGCTGCCAACCGTGCTGAAGCTGGCGCGGAACCTCCGCGTCCGATTCGAGACCCATTCCGCGCACGTGCGCGAGATCCTGCGCAACTTTGTGCCCGTCTTCATCAGCCGCGGTGTTTATCAGCTCAGCGCTTATATCGACTCGCTGCTGTCCACGTTGCTGGGCCGTGGCGCCATGGCCGGATTCATCACCGCCCAGACCATCTATATCCTGCCGGTGAGCCTCTTTGGCATGTCCGTTTCCGCGGCGGAGCTGCCGGTTATGTCCAGCGCGGTCGGCAGCGCGGAGCAGATCGCGGCGGCGCTGCGAAGTCGGCTCGATTCCGGCCTGCGGCACATCGCATTCTTCGTTGTGCCCTCGGCCATGGCCTTTTTCGTGTTCGGCGATCTGATCGCCGGCGGCCTGTTTCAGACCGGCCGGTTCCGGCACGCCGACAGCATGTACGTTTGGGCGATTCTTGCCGGTTCCGGTGTCGGTTTGTTGGCGTCCACCATGGGCCGCCTCTACTCCTCGGCTTATTACGCTCTGCGCGACACGCGCACGCCGCTTCGCTTTGCCGTTCTCCGCGTGGCGCTCACAACGGCGCTGGGCTGGCTGTGCGCCGTTCCACTGCCGCATTGGCTGGGTATCGAGCCGCGCTGGGGCGCCGCGGGCCTGACCGCCTCGGCGGGAGTGGCCGGCTGGGTGGAGTTCGCGCTGCTGCGCCGCGGACTCAATCGCCGCATTGGCGATACGGGTCTGCCCTTCGCTTTCGTGGGACGCCTCTGGTCCGCCGCGCTGGCCGGCGCAGCCGTGGGGACTCTGCTGCGGTTCGCTCCTCACCTGCACCCGGTGGCCATCAGGGCCGCATTCATTCTGGTCCCTTTTGGCCTCATCTACTTCGCCTTCAGCGCCTTTTTCGGCATCGAGGAAGGCCGCGGCCTGCTGCGGCGCGCCGGCCGGCTGCTGCGGCTTAGCCGCTAGAACGCGCCGAAAAAGGGCTGGAACGAATGCCGCGGTATGTACGTTCTCTCCTGCAAGGAGAAGCATACGCATGCGCCTTACTTCGTGTCTGACCCTCACCGCCCTTATCCTGTCGGCCGCCGCCGCCGTGGCTCAGGACAAAACTCCCGCCAAAGCTCCTGAACCGCGCACCCTGAAGGTAAAGCTGAATTACACAGGCACAGGGACCGTCGATGACAAGCATCACATCATCGTGTTCCTGTTTGATTCGCCGGATTTCATGAAGGGTGAAGGAATGCCCATCAGCGAGCAGAGCGCGGCGGCTAAGGACGGGACGGTAACCTTCAGCGATGTCGACAAGTCGCCCGTGTACGTCTCTACCGTGTTCGACCCCTCGGGTCAATACGACGGAATGTCGCAGCCTCCTTCGGGCGCGTCGCTGGGGGTATACAGCAAGACTCCAGGCGAGGCCTCGCCGGTGAATATCGAGCCAGGCAAGACCGCCGAGATCGAGATCGCGTTCGACGATTCCTCGAAAATGCCATAGCCGCCGATTTTCCGCGCCATTCATAGTACGCTCTGACAATGGACGCGGAGTTCGTAACCCGTTTTATGAATGAGGTGCGTCAAGGTGCGCCCGCGGACGAGGCGCGCCGAGGTAATCACCGCATCCTCACCTCGCTCTACGACGCCCTGATTCGGGGTGATTATGAGGGCTTCGGTCAGTTACTCGCCGACGATGTGGAATTGGACATTCGCGGCGCGGGACCGATGGACGGGAAATGGACCGGCCGCCGGCCTGTGCTCGAAGCAGTACGCGCGAACTTCTCCCAGCTCGCGGAGCAGAGGCCGGAGATCGAGTGCATGCTCTGGGAACGCGACTGCGCCGCGGTCCTGTTTCGCGAGAGCGGGAAATTCCACCACGAGGGGCGGGATTATCGCGCGCGCGTGGTGCAGTGGTTCACGTTTGGCGGTGGGAAAGTCACGAAGATTGACGAAATTGTGGCCATGAGCACGGCCTGAGAGCAGCATCGCAGCAACGCTGTGCGTCAGAATTCCACCGAGTGCAGATACACCAGGCTGTCGGGGACCTGCTTCGGCGCGTCCGGGCTCTCGTCTTCGATGTAGTATCGCTCCACGCCGGCCTTCCTGGCGGCGCGCAGGATCTCCGGCCACGGCAGCATTCCGGAACCCACGGCCACGCTCTCCTCGTCCGGCGCCTGGCCCGACAGATCGCCGGTTTTGGATTCCTTCGCCAGATCCTTCAGGTGCATCAGGCGGAAGCGCCGAGGATACTTCTCCAGCAGTTTCACGCAGTCCTGCCCGGGAACCGCGATCCAGAAAGTGTCCATCTCGAAGAACACCGACGCGGGTTCGGTTTTGGCGGCGAGCGTATCGAACAGCGTGCCCTGAGGTGAGGGGCCGAACTCGTACCCATGTGGATGATACGCGAAGCGCAGCTTCGATCCGGCCAGCTCCCGCGCCCACGCGTTCATCTCCAGCGCCGCGCGCTCGGCGTCCGTGAGCGTCAGCGCGCCCTGATGAGGAATCCACGGAAACACCACCCACTCCACGCCAAGCGTCTTCGCGTCGGTGGCCACTCCGGTGAGGTCCTTCGACATGCGGTCGTACTGCGCGAGCAATGACGTCGCGCGCAGGCCGGCTGCGTCGAGCGCCGCGCGAAAATCGGCCGCCGTCAGGCCGTAGAACTCCGGAACCTCCACCTCATGGAATCCCAGACTGCGAATCTGCTTCAGCGTGGCGGGAATATCCTTCTTCATCTGCCGCCGGAAGCTGTAGATCTCAAACCCGAGCGGGCCTGCGAAGGTGTCCGCGCGCGCGCTTGCCGCGGCCGCGGTCATGCCCGCGAGAAATGTCCGTCTGGTCATGTCGTCAGTCTACTTCGCGCCCTGGTTAATCCAGATGTCCAGTCGCGGCGTCTGGTAGTTATAGGGCTTGCCGAGAATGTCGGGCAAGCCGTCGCCATTCAGGTCGGCGATCTTCGCCTCGTGCAGATCGTATCCGTGATCGATCACCGACGGCGTGAAATTGCCCGCGCCGTCGCCGTAGAAGATGTAGATCTTCGAATCCGGATTCGCGCCATCGAGCCGCTGTTCGGCGCAGAAGATGTCGGGATTGCCGTCGCCGTTCACGTCCAGCACGGCCAGGCTGTGGCCGTAGTGAATATCGGCGATCTTATGGGGAATCCACGTGCCCTTCACCCACTCGTACCAGTTCAGCGGCCCGTCCCCGTCGCCGACCACAAACACCACTTCGGGACGGCCCCCCTGCTTCAGCTGACCTGCCGCGGCGCGCGAAAAGCTGTAGCTCGGATCGATGAGATTGGCCTCGAACTTCAGGCCCCCGAGATTGCGGTACCACCGGCCGCCCCCCACGATGTCGGGCCGGCCGTCGCCATCGATGTCCATCACCGCGAGTCCCTCGTGTTCGTTCGTGCCGCGAAACGAGGCCGGCGCGCCGCGCTGCACCGGCTCGCTGTCGGCGCTGTAGGCGTAGACCTGCGTGATCGGCCACTCGCTCACGCCGCGTGGGTCTGACGGGATCTTCGCGATAAACAACCCGTGCGCGTCCTGATTCCAGAAGGCGATTTCCGGACGGCCGCAGCCGTCGAAATCGGCGGCGATCTGGTCGTGGTGTTTCGCCGCTCCGGAGTTCTTGATCAGATGGCGTTTCCACGGACAGTCGAAATTCGGATACGGGTTTTCCCACCACCACACCTGATTGCTCTTCCAGTCGCCGCCGGCAATAAAGTCGAGGTCGCCGTCGCCATCGACATCCACGGCAACTCCGCCGGCCTCTATGTGCAGAGGCTGCGGCTCGATTACGGCCCGATTCCAGCCGGTTCCGCCGTGCAGATAGAGCACCACGGAATCGGGCGCCGTGCGCTCGGTGATCACGAAGTCGTTGACACCGTCTTTGTTGAAGTCCGCTACGGTCGCCGAGGTCTGCTCGCGGCCTATGTTCGGGGCTGCCAGGTCGCCGGCTGCGCTCGAGAGATGCTTCCAGCGGAATTCGGTTGCCGGTCCGGCGGCAGCGGCCAGCAGCGCGCAACCGGCTGCCGCCGCGGCCAAAGCGCAGCAGTCGCGCGGTCGTGATACTCTCATTCTCAATAGTCACCATGACACACTCGCACGTTGCCGTCGAGCGCGAGGAACAGCCGGTGAACGAAACCGAAATTGCCGTGCTCGCGTACGCTCTCTGGGAGAAGCGCGGACGTCCGATCGGCTCGCCCGAGGAAGACTGGTTCGCCGCCGAGCGCGCGTTGAAGCTGAAAAAGCTCACGCGAACATTTGGCAATCGGCTCTCCTCGCAGATGCTGGCCGCCGCGAACAAATAGCAGTTTCGCGCTGCCATTTTAACTCTCGTTGACGAAACACTGTGAGGCGTTCACAGGGCTTTTGTCTTCGTCATGTCGATGAATCCAAAAGCCATTAGCCGAAGCCCCCCTCCGAAAAGCTTGACTCCGCGCGGGAAGATATTGCCAGGAGGGAAGTCTCCAATGTCTTCCGAACGTCGTATCCGTTCTTCTCGCGAAAATGGCGCAAAATCGCACGGGCCCAAAACCCCCGAGGGCAAACTGCGTTCATGCCGCAACGCCGTAAAACACGGCCCGCTAAGCGAAATCATCGTGCTTCCAACCGAGCCGGCCGAGCGCTTCCTGCAACTGTCCACCGAACTGGAAGACGAGTTCCGTCCCTCAACGCCGTTCCAGCGGCTTCAGGTCGAATCAATAGCCGCCTGCGCCTGGCGCATCCGCCGCGTCTGGGCGCTGGAGAAGACCGCGTACAAATACGAAGCCGGTCTCATGGGTCCGTGCCAGCTCCCGCCCGACGAAAAGACCTACCGCTCCTTCCGCGCCATGGCCGATTTCACCCGCGCACTGGAGCTCCTAAGCCGCTACGAATCCCGCTACGAGCGCCAGATGGCGAGGGCATACAAAACGCTCATGGACTACGACCCGGAAAACGCGCCAATCGAACCCAATCCCACAATCGAACACCTGCCCACAGACGCGCAACCGATTGACAGCACACCAGAAATCCCACCCGAGGACGGCATACCGGCCCAGCACACAGCGGACCACGGACGACAGGGCACGGACCACCATCCCCACGCGATGGCCCTTTCGTCCAGCACACCCGAAGTCGATCCCAGGAACGGCGTACCGGCTCAGCACACAGCGGACCCCGGACCCCGGGCCCCGGTTTGTCGGGCTACGGCCGACGGACCACGGGCTTTTCGGGCCACGGGCCACGGACCACAGGCCACGGGCTTTTCGGGCCGCGTCCCCCATTCGCTACAATGAAAACGTCCACCCCCGCAAAAGGTTCTTCTCCACGTTGCGCCCCGGGAAATCGTCCAGTAATTTATGCGAACCGCCCCAATGCCGTGGTGTGCCCGCATCAGCTAACTAGCAGAAACGAAACCACCTATGGCCACCAGCGACAGAATCGGATTCGTTGACCCGGCGCGTGAAGCCGTCCAGGCCCAGGCCGTCGCCACACGCTACCGCTGCGAGTTCGTCGACCTCCGCAGCGTCCGCATCGACCCGGACCTCTTCCACTCCGTCCCGGTCGACCTCATGTTCCGCTATAACTTCGTCCCCCTGGCGGCCCAGAACGGAACCCTGGATATTGCCCTCGCCGATCCGCGCAACCTCAACCTCATCGACGAGCTCTCCATCCTTCTTCGCAAGAAGCTGCGCGTCAAAGTCGCCACCCTCTCCCAGATCGCCGACCTGCTGAAAAAGACCGAGCAGTCCCAGCGCGTCCTCGAGGAGGTCACCGAAGGCTTCACGCTCGACGTCGTGGGCGACGAGGAGAATCAGGACGAGACGCTGTCCATCGACAAGCTCACGTCCGCGGACAGCGACATCGCGCCCGTCATCAAGCTGGTGGACACCACCATCTTCAACGCCCTCGAGCGCCGCGCGAGTGACATCCATATCGAGACGCGCGACCAGGAAGTCGCCATCAAGTACCGCATCGACGGCGTCCTGCACTATGCCATGCCGCCCATCTCCAAGGACTGGCACTCCACCATCATTTCGCGCATCAAGGTCATGAGCGAGCTCGATATCGCCGAGCGCCGCGTCCCTCAGGATGGCCGGTTCCGCGTCCGCTACAAAAATCGCCTCATCGATTTCCGCGTGTCCATCATGCCCACCATTCACGGCGAGGACGCCGTGCTTCGCGTGCTGGACAAAGAGTCGATGAGCGAGAAGTTCTCCAAGCTCACGCTCGATGTGGTCGGCTTCTCCGAGTCCGACCTCGTGCGCTTCCGCCGCTACATCAAAGAGCCCTATGGAATGGTGCTGGTCACCGGGCCCACCGGCTCCGGCAAAACCACCACGCTTTACGCCGCGCTCAGCGAGATCAAGAACGACGAAGACAAGATCGTCACCATCGAAGACCCCGTCGAATATCAAATCAAGGGCATCACCCAGATCCCCGTCAACGAGAAGAAGGGCCTCACCTTCGCGCGCGGTCTGCGGTCCATTCTGCGCCACGACCCGGATAAGATCATGGTCGGCGAAATTCGCGACCAGGAAACCGCGCAGATCGCCATCAACTCCGCCCTGACCGGTCACCTGGTCTTCACCACCGTTCACGCCAACAATGTGCTCGACGTGCTGGGCCGCTTCCTGAACATGGGCGTCGAGGCCTACAACTTCGTCTCCGCCCTGAACTGCATCCTGGCCCAGCGCCTGGTGCGCGTCATCTGCCAGCACTGCAAACAGAGGGTGCGCTATCCGGAGTCTGTTCTCGTCGAGAGCGGGCTCAACCCCGATGAATGGCGCGCCTTCGAATTCGCCGAAGGGCGCGGCTGTTTTGAGTGCGGGGGCACGGGGTTCCGCGGCCGAACCGCCATTCACGAGCTGCTCGATCTCAGCGAGCACATCCGCGAGATGATTCTCAACAAACGCCCCGGCGCGGAGATCCGCCGCGTTGCCCGTGAAGAGGGCATGACCTTCCTCCGTGAATCGGCCGTGGAGCGCGCGCGCGCGGGCATCACCACGCTCAAGGAAATCAACAAGGTCACGTTCATCGAGGGATAAACCGCCGAATGTCGCTGCTCGACCGCCTCCTGAACGATCCGCCGCCGGCCTTCGCCTTCGAAATCTCGGAGGCGGGCGTTGCCTTCGCGCGAACCGCCGCTCCGCAGGACGTGAAGTTTCAGCCGCTCCCGGACGGGGCGCTCCAGGTCTCGCCGCTGCACGACAATGTGCAAAACGCCGAGGAGCTTACTCAGGCTCTAGGCCGCCTCGCTCCGGTGCAGCAAGGCAAAAAACGCCGCGCCGCGCTGGTGCTGCCCGATTACGCGGCGCGCGTCGCGGTGCTCGATTTCGACAGCCTTCCCGATTCCGCCGAAGAGCAGCGGTCGCTCATCCGCTTCCGCATCAAGAAGGGCGTGCCCTTCGATCTCGATGCCGCGGTTCTGAGTTACTATCCCCAGACGCGCCGCAATGGACATATCGACGTCGTCGTCGCGGTCGTCGCCCGGGAGATTGTCGGCCGGTTTGAAGAGGTTTTCCGCGCCGCCGGTTATCAGGCCGGCCATATCGTTCCGTCTTCGCTGGCCGCGCTGAACCTGCTCTCGGCCGACGAGATCACCGTGTTTGCGAAACTGAGCGGCCGCGCACTGTCCGTCATGGTGCTCGATGGCCCCACGCTCAAGCTGGCGCGCTGCGTGGAGATGGACGACACCACCCCCGCCGACATTATGTCCGTCCTGCATCCCACCATGGTGTATATCGAGGATGAGCTCGGTTCGCGCGCGAAACGCGTCATCACCTGCGGCTTCGGCGGCCTCGCCCCGGAGCTCTCCGAGGAGTGGGGCCGCGAATGGAGCGTTCCTGTGCAGCCCGTGCAATCGCGCTTCGGCGCGCTTCGTGACAATTCGGCCGGCCTCGCCGGTTACATGGAGTCGCTCGCCGCATGATTCGCATACCCGTTAATCTCGCGACTGAGCCGTTCCGCCGCACCCGCGCCGCGGTCGCCGCATCCGGAGGCGCCTGCGCGCTCTTGTTCGCGTTGCTGCTCCTCCAGCTGTCCTTCGTGTTTGCGCAGCGCGGCCAGGCGGGCAGCACGCGCGGTGAAATCGACCACCTCAACACCCGGCTGCAGCGCATGTCCGCGCAGCAGGGCCAGCTTGAGGCTACCCTTCGCCGCCCCGACAACGCCGCCGTGCTCGACCAGAGCCTGCTGCTCAATTCGCTGATCCAGCGCAAAGCCATCAGCTGGACCCGGCTGTTCGAAGACCTCGAAAAGGTATTGCCCTGGAACGTCCAGCTGGTCAGCGTACGTCTGCCGCAGATCGACTCCGAGAATCGGGTGCTGCTCGATATGGTGGTCGGCGCTACCGACCCCGGCCCGGTCATCGAATTCATGCGGCGCCTCGAAGTTGCGCCCGAATTCGGCTCGCCGCTGCCTTATACTTCCATTCCGCCCAGCCAGAACGAAAAGCTGCTGCGCTATCGGATCACGGTGAAATATGCCCAAAAGCTTTAAGGACATCTGGCCGCCGCGCGACCTGGTCTCCGGCCTTTGGGCCGGCGCCGCCGCTCTTCTGCTGGCCAACCTCATCGCCCTGATCTTTGTCCTTCGCCCCATCGGCGGTTCGCCGCAGGAGCTGAGCGCGCAGGCCTCCGAGCTTCGCACGGAGGTCCAGCAGCATCAGCGCGCCCTCACACGCACGCGCGACATCGCCGGCAAGGTTCAGACCGGTCGCACCGAAGCGGAGAGCTTCATGGACACGTATTTCCTCGATCGCCGGACCCTCGCCTCCACTGCTGTGGCCGAAGTGGTCGATGCCGCAAAAGCATCGGGCCTGCGCCAGAAGGAAACCACCTACGCCCCTGAGCCGGTCGAAGGCACCGATGACCTGAGCATGCTCACCATCTCGGCAAACTTCGAAGGCACATACGCCGACCTGATGAAGCTGCTGAACAAAATTGACCGCTCTGACCGGCTCCTCATCATCGAGAGCCTCGCCGCCGCGCCGCAGCAGGGCGGCAACACGCTGAACATCAACCTACGGCTGAACGGCTTCATTCGTGACAACGCCAGCGGCCCGCTGGTGCTCCCAAAGGAGCAGGAGAGTGCTCCCGCCAGGTCGGCGCAGAACTTACCACCGGGAGATCGCGCCCAATGAACTGGAAGGTATCGGGGGTTGGACTCGAGCCGTGGAAGGTCGGGATCCTGGCGGCGCTGTTGCTCGTTCTGGTGTACTTCCTGTGGCCCAGTTCCCATGGCGATGAGAGCTCCGCCCCGGCGCGCCCGTCGTCGAGAGCGGCCGCGTCTTTGCCCGCTTCCGACACCGGCGCCCCGGCCGTGGGTCCTGAGATGCGCCCGCCCACTATAACCCGCCGCGCCGCCAGCTCGCGGAATCGCGACACCGTGGAGGAGTTTCGTCCCTCACTGCGCAAAATCCGCCTGGCCAACACCGATCCTTCGCGCGTCGATCCAACCCTTCGTCTCGACCTGCTGGCGAAGCTGCAGAACGTGAAGCTCGAAGGCAGCATGCGCTCGCTCTTCGAAGCCCAGGCCGGGCCGCCGCAGCCGATCAATGACGTCGCGCCCGTGAAGCCGAAAGGGCCGGTTAAGCCAATGCCCACACCGGCGCCCGCCGTCGCCAGTGGCCCGCCGCCTCCGCCGCCACCCCCACCCATCCCGCTGAAGTTCTACGGTTTCATCAATCCCGGGAAGACCGGCGACCGCCGCGCATTTTTCCTCGATGGAGACGATATTTTCGTTGCCACCGAAGGCGAGACGCTGCAAAAGCGCTATAAAATCGTCCGAATTGGCGTGAACTCCGCTGTTGTCGAAGACACCCAGTTCAGCAACAACCAGCAGACCCTTCCTCTTGTCGCGGAGGCGCAGAACGCCGGATGACGCGCGCGCGCAGCAGCGAACGAGGCTACGCCATGCTCCTCGTGCTGGTGATGGCGGCCATGATCGCCATCGCTATGTACGAAGCCCTGCCGAACCTTATGTTCGAGGCGCAGCGCGACCGCGAGCAGTTGCTCATCGACCGCGGCGAGCAGTATTCCCTCGCCATCCGCCGCTTCTATACCAAGACCGGCCGCTATCCCTCCTCCCTCGACGAACTGGAGAGCTTCCAGGGTATTCGGTTTCTTCGGCGCCGCTACAAGGACCCCATGACCTCCTCCGGCGAGTGGCGCCTGGTGCACGCGAATGCCATGGGCATGCTGACCGATTCGAAAACGCAGAAGCCTACCACCATGCAGCAGACCGCGGCACAAACCAGCCAGTTCGGCTCGCTCACCGGTTCGACCCTCGGCAACTCGCTGCAGGGCACGACGCCCGGTCAGGAGCAACCGGCAACCGGCGCGGACGCCTCCGGAAATCCGCAGCAACAGCAGCAACAGCCTGCCTGGGCGCGGCATCTCCGAGGACAGACCCCGCCCGGCGCGCTTACCGGAGGTGGCCCCGGCATGCCCGATAACAATGGAGCACAGCCCGAGTACCCGCCGGATGCCGGCGCCGCGGACGCACAGCAGCAAGTCAATCAGGGTCAGCCCCAGCAGGGCCAGCAGTTACCCGGGCAGGCCTTTCAGCCGGGTGAGGCCCAGCCTGGACAGCCTGAGCCAGGACAGGGTCAGCCCGGCCAGCCATACCCGCAGATGCCCGGCGCTCCCGGTTTTCCCCCTCCGGCGGCCAACGGTCAGCCAAACCAGCCGGGCATGAATCCCGGAATGGGCCGAAATTTCCCCGGCCTGAATCCGAACAACCCACCGCTCGGGCAGCCGTTCCCTGTCGGCCAGCAGGGCCAGCCCGGCATGAATCCCGCCGCTCAGCAGATCATGCAGCGGCTCACGAACCCCCAGGGCGCCCAGGGCGCGGTTGGCCAGCAGCAGCCGAATCCCATGTTCCCCAATCCGACGGCTGGCCCGGGCGGGGCGACCGGGGCCAATGCCAGTCCATTTACCAACGGGCCAGGCGCGAACGGCAACAACAGTCCGTTCTCCGGCGGTGGCGGTGGAACATTCATCGCCGGCGTCGCCAGCAAGGCCGAGGGCGAAGGCATCAAGGTCTATAACGACAAGACCAAATACAACGAGTGGGAGTTCCTCTTCGACGTCAGGAAAATGATGCAGAACGGGCAGCAGCAGCCCGGCCAACCGGGCCAGCCCGTGAATGGGCCAGGACTCCAGCAGAATGGGATTCAGCAGCCCGGCTCGCCTTTCCAGTCCGGCTCACCTTTCCAGTCCGGAAACTCCAATACCACTCCCGCTCCCAACCCCGGCGCCAGTCCGAATCCAATTCAGAGTCCGAACCCATGATCGAGGCGAAACACGACGTGCTCAAAACCGTGATATTGGATGTGCTCGCCCGCGCTCATGCCCAGCTTCCGCGCGACCGCCAGTGAGGCCTCGTTCTCCGGACGGATCAGGGTGTAGACCGTCTGCTGCCTCAGTGCATTCCAGATGAAATCGCAGCACGCCCGCGCCGCTTCGGTCGCATACCCCATGCGCCAGAACGGCCGATGGATCATGTAGCCGAGGGCCGGCAGGGACTCGCCTGTCCAGTCGAGCATCAGTACGCCGGCCTGGCCCACCGGCTCGCCGGTTTCGCGCCGAGCCGCGAGCCAGTAACCGCAGCCGTCGCGCGCATAGCGCTTCTGCTGATTGTCGATCCAGGTCTCAGCCTCGGCCCGCGTCAGTGGCGCGGGCCAGTAGCGCATCACCTCGGTGTCGGCCAGCATGCCGGCAAGGAAGTCGATGTCGTCCGCCGCGAGCTCCCGCAAAACGAGCCGCGAAGTGAAAAGAGGATCCATCGTTGATCGGATATTATGGCAGCATTCGTCTCGCGCTTCTCTGCACCGCTACGAGTCTGCTCGCCTGGAATCCGCCAGTCGATACCGCGGGACCGCTCACTGTCACGCTTCGCGTGCCTTCGACACTTCAGTCGCTTGCTCCGTTCCCAGGCTCCATGGTGGTGATTAACGACAGCAGCCGCGATATCGACGGTCAGTACCAACTGCGCGGCATCGACGGCTGGACCATCGCGCCCTCGCAGGCGCAGCTCCACGCGCCGGCGCAGACGCAGATCGTGATTAAGTTCGTGATCACGCCCGCGGAAAGAACGTACGCGGCCCATTACCCCGTTCACGCGTACGTTCATTTCGAGCAGGACGCCGTAAAGTACACGGCGCATCCGATCGCCATTATCGAAACGAAGGTAGCCCGCGTTCCCCCCGTGGGCGCCGGATACGGCGGCGGTGTGTTCGATGCCCCATCGGCTAAACCCGGCGCACTGGGCCGGATCGGGCCCTGGGAGGTTGTTCTGACGACGGCGCGCCACGTCCTCTTCCGTGGCCTCGGCGCGGAGTTGTCGTTCGAGCTTCCGGCTACCCATGCCGCCGTGACCATGGAGGGCGGCGCCGTCCGCATTCATCTGCTCAGCGACCCCGGCCCGGAAGCCGTCGGTGTGGGCCGCTGGTCGAAAGAGGCTCTGCGCGTCTATGCGGGGCAGGGAAATGTCATCGATCACCCCGCCGCCTTCAACCTGCCCGCCGATGGTCACCGCGAAGCGACCAGCTATGTCGCCTTCGACTTTCCGGGCATATCTATCCTCCAGGCCACCGACGTTCCTCCGGATCATCTCGAAGTCAATCCGGCCGAGCGCATCTGCACCCTCACCGCGCGGCACATCCAGACCATCAGCCTGATTCCCGCTGCCAACGTCTGGACCGCCGCGCTGCACTGGCGCGAGATCGACGGCCAGAATGCCGCCCCAGGCGTCCCGAAACTCGCCGGGCGTTTCGTCTTCGATCTCTGGGACGGCACGTTCGCCGATGCCGCCGCTCAACTCCGCCGCGCGTTCCGCTACGGCCTTACTGATTCGCTGGTGATCTGGCACGTGTGGCAGCGCTGGGGCTACGACTACCGCCTGCCGGACATCTGGCCGCCGGATCCCGATGTCGGAACTGCCGATGAGTTCAAAGCGCTGGCGCAGCTGTGCAAAGACAACGGGGTGCTGTTCGCGCCGCACGACAACTACAACGATTTCTACCCCGACGCCGATGGCTTCACCTACTCGAAGATCGCCATGCTGAAACCCGGCGCCGAGCCGTGGCCTGCATGGTTCCATCGCGAACGCAATGCCCAGTCCTACCGCTGGCTGGGTGATTCGTTCCGCCCTTTCCTCGAGCGCAACGTCCGCCTGCTGCGCGACAATATCGCGCCCACGGCCTACTTCATCGATGTGATGTCTTCGATCGAGCCTTTCGATCAGTGGAGCGCCGACGCGAAGCTGGTCAGCGCCTCCGATAACCGGCGCTACTGGGGCGAGGCCTTCGCGTGGGTACGCAGGTTCCTCGGCAACGATGCGCCGACCATCTCCGAGGCCGGGCACGATGCGCTGATCGGCTGGCTCGATGGCGCAACTTCTGTTCATCTGCGTGTCGCCGAGCCTCCGCAGCGCGGCATGGTGTGGTCCATCCACGCCGCCGACAGCGAGCGCATCCCGTGGATGGATGCCGTCAACCACGACCGCTTTGTGCAGCACGGCGCCGGATACGAAGACCGCTACGCCGAAGGCCTCGATCGACGCGAGCACGGCATCTACAGCGACGACTACATCACCACCGAGGTCATGACCGGACATCCGGCGATGGTCTCCGAGGCGTTCGGCCGCGATGCGGTTCGGGTCTACTGGCTCCTGCACGATCTCGGGCGCGCGCTAGCCATGCAGCACATCACCGGCTTCGAGTTCGCCGGCGGCAACCTGCATCGTCAGCATGTGACGTGGTCGAACGGTGAGGTGTGGGTCAATCGCGGCGCCGAGGACTGGACGGTCGCCGGCCACACGCTGCCGCAGTACGGGTATTACGCGAGAGCCGGCGGTGTCGAGAGTGCGATCGAGCGCAGCGGTAGTCAAACAGTGCGATGGTCGAAATCGGCCTCAGGCTGGTATCGCGACGATTACCGCATCGATCGCGACGATAGCTCCGTGCGGGTGACACCGCTTCCCGGCAGCGCGCGCATGGACATCCGCCTCGAGTGGAGTGCATTGCCGTGGTCCATGCCGGAGCCGCACACGGTGGAATCGCTCAATGAAGACGGGCGCGTGCTGGAAACCGACCCGGTCCGGCGCGATGGCGCGGCGATCCTGCTCACCACGAATCCGAACCGCTTCGCGTACCGCCTACGCTGAGGGGTCGGCGGTGGAGAACTCGATCCAGCCCTGCTGTGGGATGGCGTCGAGCGGCAGGCCATCGCGCCAGATGGAGAGCTGGAACGCCGCGCGCTGCCCCGCGCCGATCCCGGCGTCGCTCAGCGGCAGCGCGAACTCGAAGATGCGGTCCGCGGCCGCGACCGGATGTCCTGCTGCGTTCGGAAAATCGACGCGCCCGCCATCGACGACCACGGCCCGCATCTGCAGCGGGTTTCCATCGCGGCCGCGCAGCGCGATGCGAACCTCGCAGTCCTTCACCTGCTCCTCGAAATCGATGCGCAGGAAAAAGCTGCGCCCGTCGCTGCCGTACATGACCTCGCGAGCGACCAGGCGCTTTCCATGCATGGCCCCGGAGCGCGTATCGGGGCGATAGCGTCCGGCGCCCATCCACTCGAAGTAACTGGTCACACGCCCGTCGATGGACGGCTTCAGGGGCGCCGTGGGCGGCTGGTCGAAGGCGCGCTGTTCCGATTTGAGAATGGGCCGCGACAGCGCCTCCGGCGGGCTGACGCCGAGCGCGCGCCAGACATTGGCCAGGTGCTGGCGATACAGCTGGTCGAACTCGGGCCGGTTTTCGGAGCCGTGCTCGGGCCCGTACCACCAGCACCAGTCGCTGCCCTCGGCGATCATGAGCTCCTCCCAGGCGAGCTTCCGCGCTTCCTCGCTGACGGCGGCGTGCATCTCATCGTACGTCTGGCGCGCCTGCAGCAGCAGGTCCCACGCCTTGTTGTCCTCCTCGGCGCCGATCCACACGTCGAAGTTGGCGTTGATCCAGGAGCCCGGGAAGATGTGGTTCATGGGCGCCGCGGGTACGGCCGCGATCGCTTCGGAGACTGTTACGGCGGTCAGGTCTTTTGCTTCGGATATCAGACCGTATAGCTCTCGCAGAAAGGGACGCCCGTTGCGGTCGTAATACTCCCAGGCGTTCTCGCCGTCGAGAATGATGGGCGCCAAGGCATCGCGGCCGGACTTCAGCAGCGGCTCAGAAGCGGCGCGAATCCGGCCGATGAAGTCGTGAGCCGCCTCCCGCGCGGTCATCTTCGAGTACACGAAGCCGATCAGGTCGCTCAGGTAGTGGTCGCGGAACAGCACGTGGATGTTACGGCCGCCCTTCGACCACAACCACGGCTGATAAGTCCGCTCCGGCGTCGGCTCCTCGCCGATGCTGCGCGCCAGCACCCCATTGTCCGTGGCGGTCCACTGGAACCCGCACTGGGCTGCAAGCCCGAGCACCTCATCGGAAACCGACCCTTCCGACGGCCACAGCCCAGCCGGCGCCTGGCCAAACTTCGAGGTCATGTATTTGCGCGCGCTCTGCACTTGCCAGCGGGCATCCTCGGGCCAGCAGAAGCGCGGCGGCAGCGGCACGTATGGGTGCGAAACGGTGGCGATATTGGAGTCGCAGATCAGCGGCAGAATCGGATGGTAGAACGGCGTTGTCGAAAGCTCCACCTGGCCGCGGGCGGAAAACTCGCGCCAGGCGGGTATCACCGCGCCGGCGATCTCGAGTTCTTTGCGGCCGATGAGTTCCTGATCCGCTCGACTGAAGCCGCGGCCTTTGGCCACCAGCTCGCGAACGGCGCTGTCGCGCTCCAGGAACTCCTCATCGAACCAGGCCAGCTGCGACAGCACCTGCAGGTCGCGGAAGGCCTGCGCTCCGAACATGCGCCGCGCGCGCGATGCGTTTCGGCCCGATCCCTGCCAGTGATCGTTCAGCTCCTGATATCGCGGGAATCTGCCGATCACGCGCGCCGTGGCCTGGAACGAATACCGGAGCAGAAACTCCTGCTCGGCTTCGGTCAGGTCCTCGGCGGGTTTGAGGGCGGCATGGAGAAACGGATCGGACGCCTTGCCCGCGGCGTACTCCTCGATCTGCGCCAGCATCGAGGGCACGAGATTGAAGGTCTGGCGCACGGCCGGAAAGTCGCGCAGCACCTCCACCATGCCGTAGTAATCCTTGAGGGCGTGCATGCGCGTCCACGGCAGGTGATACTCGCCGGTGATCAGGTCCTTGTAGAAGGGCTGATGCATGTGCCAGACGAAGCACAGGTAGATGTGCGGCATCGTCAGCGGCTGAAGAAGCTGGAGGTCGGCGCCGGCGGGTCTGTACCGCGGATTCCGCGCCAGAGCTCGGCATTGAGTGCGTCGTCGTCGATCTGATCCGCTTCCTCGAAGTTCATGCTTTCCGAGGGCAGGCGTTCGGGGCTTGCCGGATTGCGCAGGTCCAGCGGCGTGCGCGGCTTTTCCGCCTGCCACGCGGTGAAGTTGGGACTGGGAGTGAAGCTGTTGAACATGGGCGTGGCGCCGGCGTCGAAGTGCGTCAGCGGGTTCAGGCCGAGGAGCAGCTCCATGGTGCGCAGTACGGATGTGGTGTTGTACATCGTGCTGTCGACAAAGCCCCGGCGCACGTATGGCGATACCAGGTACGCGGTGGAGCGATGCGAATCGATGTGGTCGGCCCCGTTCTGCGCGTCATCCTCCACCACGAAAACCGCCGTATTCTTCCAGAACACGCTTTTCGACAGCGCTTCAATGATCATTCCCAGCGCATAATCGTTATCGGCCGCGAGCGAAAGCGGCGAAAGCCTGCCCGGCTGCATGCCATAGGTGTGATCGTTGCCCAGGCGCATGAACATGAGCCGGGGCATGTTGCCGCTCTTCGCGAAGAACGCCAGATCGGAAAGGAAGACTTTCGCGCGCTCGACATCGGGAAAGTTCAGGTCGAAGCCGCGATAATACAGGTTCGTGCACTGCGCCAGCGTATTGTCGCGGACCGCCCCGACCTGAATGCCGCCGGGTCCGGGCTCCGGCCGATTACTTACGAAATAGCCGTAATTGCGCATGCTCACGCCGTGCGCCGACGCGTTGGTCCACAGATAACCGGAGGGCGGAAACGCCGCCGGTTCGCCGCCCTCGTAATCATAGGTGCGGCGGCGTTTGGCGTAGCTGTTGGGCCACATCTTTTCCACATAATCGGGCGCAATCGCCGCGGTGCTCCAGTTGTGGCCGTCGGCGCTGACATCGCCGTTCACGTAGAAGTTGTCGAGAAGGACGAAATCGCGCGCCAGCTTGTGCTGGTTGGGTGTGATCTGCTCGCCAAACAGCGTCAGCGAAGGATCGCTCGCGCCTTTGCCGATGTCGCCCAGCACCTGGTCGTAGGTGCGGTTCTCTTTGACGATGTAGAGCACGTGCTGAATGGGCGTGGGCCCGCCGGGGCGCAGAGGGATGGGATTGCCGGGCGGCCCCATGACGCCATCCAGCTTTTCGTCGCGATAGGGCGAATTCTCGAGCGCCTCGTTGGTATACGTCGCCAGCGTCGCGTCATCGGGCGGCGGGATGATTGACAGCGATCCTTTTTGAATACGGCCGACGTATTCGACCTCCCGGATGCCCACATGAACCGGTTCGGGCTGTTGCAATGGGCTTGGGCCGCCGGGATTGGGATAGCTGCGCGCGCCGCGGCCGTTCAGCACAAACAGCCGGCCGTCGGCCGCGACGCGGGCGGCGGTGGGATACCAGCCTACGGGGATGAAGCCAACGACGTGCGTGCGCAGCTCGCTGATGTCCGCCGCGGCGACGGCATTGGCGTCGGAGCAGACGGTATAGAGCATCCTCTGATCGGGCGTGATTGCCAGCGCGCTGGGAGTCATGCCGAGGGGGTGGCGCGCGGTCATGCCGAGATTGATGGTCTCGAGATTGGTGAGAGTGCTTTCGCCCACGCCGACAACGTAAACGTTGTTGGTGTTCGCGGAAGAGATGAACATGCGCGCCTGCCATTGCGGCTGCGACTCGGGCGCGGCTTCGCCTGAGGCATCCGGTTTCCGATCGCTCCAGATCATGTCTGTGGGGTGCGCTCCGAGGCGAACCACTCCGATCTGAAAACCATTGGAGACCTGAAGCTGCTGCATCGTGCCGTCGGCCCAGCTGGTGACGAAGAAGGATTTGCCGCTGGGATGAAACAGAATGCGGTACGGCCGGCGGTGCGTTTTAAAACGGTCGAGGATGGTGCCGGACTGCGTGTTCACGACCAGGACCTCGTCGCGATACAGGCTGGCCGCGAGCAGGAGGTGGCCATCGGGAGAGACGGCCACGTCGCCGATGAACTCACGAGCTGTGGGATTATCGGCCAAAGTGAAGGTTCGGCCGGGGCGCAGCGAGCCGTCCTCCACGTTGAACGCGTATTCGAACACAGCTGCTTTTGATCCTCCGCCGACCCACAGGGTGTGTCCGTCGGGCGAAAATGTCAGCCCCAGCCAGCCGTCGGGTATGCCGGCGCGGCCTACTTCGCGCTCGGCTTTCACATCAATGACGCTGATCGATGGCGGCCGATAGCCGGCGTTGAGCACCGCCAGGAATCGGCCATCCTTCGAGAGCGCGCAGGACATTGGGAAGGTATCGAGGGGCAACTGGCGGCCGACCGGCTTCACGCGCCAGCCGCTGTTCAGCAGGAAGCTCCCGTCGGGCAGTGGCCCGACCTGAGTGCGCGGCGCGGTTTGCGAAACGAGCGCGAGGGCGACGAACCCGGCGGCAGCGCACGCACGAAGGATCGCGGAGGAGTGCACGGAATCAGGATATCGGACGTTTGTTGCGATGAGACTTACTTTGACAGGGAAGAGACTACCCGTTCGAGAGGCGATGGGTCGCCGGTTCTTCCGTCCATGTTGTCCAACATGTGCTGGAGCGAGAAACTGACCGTCAGCCATGCGAGCAGCGCGAGCGCCACGGCCTTCGCCAGCATAATGGTCCGTTTCGGATTCGGTCGGCGAGGGTTCGTTCGCCCGGCGCGATAGCGCAGGAAGAGAACGCCCAGGCTGAGGGCCGCGCCGGCGGCTGTAATCGGCTGCATCATTGCCGCCGGACTTCGGTGACTTTTCCGTCGAGCAGGCGGACGATGGCGTTTTCGCCGCTGTCCAGATCGTAGGCAAAGGTTTCCTGGACGCCGTCATCACCGGTGATGGAGTAGCGCGTTCGGGGCTCGCCAAGCCGGCTCAGCACATCTTCGCGACGCTCGCCGGCAGCAATTCTCGAAACGGCCGCGGCGGAAACCAGGCGCTTCGCAGCCGGGCGTGCCGGCTCGGCGGCCGCGACGGTGACGACTTCGACGTGTGGAGGCGCGCCCGGACGGATGCCATGCCGCAACGCCGCGCTGCGCACTGACTGATCGATGCGATTCTCTTCGGCCTTTTGCGCCTGCCAGCCCCAGGTTTTCCGGGCAGCGCGGTCGGCCATTACCTTGTAAATGCTCCGTCCATCGAGCTCACGTTCGATGGACGCCACGGGAGTCCTTGTCTCTCCGATGGAATAGTATGTGGCTTCGCCGAGCACACCATCCATAAAGCGCACGCTGAGTTTTGTTCCGTTCGCCGCGTAGTAATACCAAACCGCGTGTGCGTCCTGACCGAAGATGCGGTTGGGCTGACCGAGCGCCGCCTTCACTTCATCGGGCGCCATGAACAGGTGCAGGGACTCGGCGAGGGCTAGCTGGAACGGGCGATGGTGGAAGAACCGGACCACTCCGGGTTTGGAATCGAGAGTCCAAAAGAAGCTGCCTGAGGAGGGCGGGTAGACTTCACGGTCGTCCGGGCTCCACCAGCGCCCGTTGATCCTGCGTATGGTGACATCCGTTTTCCAATCCTCGCCTTTGATCACTTTGGTTTGAGTGACGACGGGCTCCTGGGCGACGTACAGCGGGCAGATGGCCAGCCACGCGCACACGAATGGCTTCATGACGCATCCATCGGACGGACGGGCGCTTATATCCAGTGATTAAGGTGATGTTTGCCGGGTTCTACAGCACTGGACCGATGCGCCAGGGCACGAATTCCTACATGGTCAATGGCGCGGTTCGGAGCAGGTTACAACCGGTTCAGCGAAGCCACTGCCAGACCCGGCTGCCGCAGGAGTTTGCGGACTACTCGGCCCTTGGCGCGGACGGCGACGCTCCCGAGGTTGGGAAAGTAGTTGGCTTCCACTGCTTCGCCGCCGGCGATTCTGGAAATCTCGCTCCTGATCCGATCGCTGTTTTGGTTGCCGGAGGCGCTCGCCGGATTGTCGAACATCAGCACCGCTTCGACGGTGCCCTCGTCGCCTGCGGATTTGAGCGCCGCGGACAGTCTTGGATCCACCTGGACCTTCGACTTAGCCCTTGGCCTTCCGCGCACGCTTAGATTTTACCTTGCGCGGCGGCCGAGTTTTAACCGCAGCGCTGTGCGGGGTTTGCAGCGCCTTCAGGGCCTCGACCGCGTGTACCACTCCGTGGCCGTAACGAAGCGGCGGCTCGCCCGTGATGGGCACAGCGGACGCCAAAATCGCCTCTTGCAGCTCCGGCGCGGAGGCGTTGGGTTTAGCCTGCAGAAGCAGAGCCACGAGGCCGGCCACGTGAGGGGTGGCCATGGAAGTTCCGTCCATCTCCTGCCAGCCCCCGCCCGGCTTTGCCGAGATCACTCCGACGCCCGGCGCCACGCAGTCCGGCTTGTCCGGATCGTCCTTACGATCGAAATGCTGGCTGGAACTGAACAACGCGACATGCTCGTCCTGATCGATGGCCCCAACCGCGAAGGACTGCGGATAGTTACCCGGCGACCGGCTGCTGTTCGGCCCCTCGTTCCCAATGGCGAAAACGGGCACGATGTTCCGGCTCACCAGTATATCCACGAGCCGGGTAAACACGGGATTATAGCCCGGGAACCCGAGCGACATGCTGATCACCCGAACACCGAGCCCGACGAGCCAGTCCAGACCGCCGAGGACGCGCGCAGTGGCATCGCCGCCTTCGATGACGAGGCCGGAACACAGCTTCGCTCCGGGAGCAATTCCGACAGAGCGCCCCTGCACCCGAACTCCGCAGATCGTTCCGGCGGTATGTGTGCCATGGGTGGCGGAGTCGTGGGGACTCGATTTGCCGACCTTTCCGCCGAGAAAATCCCACTCAGCAAACTCGGCCACGCGGTCTTTCAGCGCCGGATGGCTGGCATCGACTCCGGTATCGAGATGCCCGACCATGACGCCTTCGCCGTTGAGTCCCTGCTTCCATAGTTGTTGCACCCCCAGGGTTTGCAATCCCCAGGTGAGCCCTTTGGGCGGAACGGCCTGCGCAACTCTCACTGGCCGGATGCTGCCGAGCCGCGGCGCTCGCGCGGCGTAACTCACCGCTGGATGATCGTTCAGCTTCTTGAGGGTCGACTGATCGCCGTAACCGAGCGTGATGCCGAGGTTCGGAAAAGTGAGCGGGGCGTTGGCTCGATCGGCCTCTTTTACGTAGCTCAGCGGAACACTCGCGGCGCGGTGGCTGCCGAGATCGGGGAAAAGCGAGCTTGATTTCGGAAATGAGGACGCCACGGCGGCCGCGCCTTTCGCGGTCGCTCCATTTTTATTAAAGACGATTATACGTGAGATGTCATTATCGGGCATGGTCAACCTTCCTTATGGTAGGCACAATGGCTGCAATTCACGTTCTCCAGAGCCGTATCATTCGCTTACCGCCTCATTTCGCGCCGCGAAGCGCAGTGACAGACGGGCTGTGCGTTTGTTCCCAATCACGGAACCTGAGCGCACACCTGGTAAGCGTTTTTTGTGGGCGCAGCGGGACATCGAGATTCAACACCGCTGCGCGTTCGGGCGGAACGCCGGAATCAGCTCTCTCGCCAGCACAGGAGAATGACGTTCCCGCGAGGTTCCGGTCCGCATTTTCGCCGGTGCGTGCTTGCTAACGCGTCGCACGCCTAACGGCCCATTGAGGGTCACTTAGCTTTCATTGTGCTGTTGCACGACGGCGGCAGACGTCCACTCCGCTGCGTTTGTACTCAACAAAGAGCGTCCAGGCGGGCGTCGACGCCCGCCGGCTGCAAGCCGAAGGCTTGCGCCACAATCGGCATTTCAGCAGAATCTCCAAATTCCCGAGGCGGGCGTGGACGCCCGCCGCAGGACTGGAGTCCTGCCCCACCGCGGCTTCTTAGAGCACGGGACCGATGCGCCAGGGCACGAATTCCTTATGGCCCAGGCGTTCACTGGCGGTGCGTTCGCCGGAGGCGACGCGCAGCAGCAGGTCGAGGATTTCGCGGCCCACGGCGGCCTGTGTGGCGTCGCCGTCGGCGATGCGGCCGGCGTTGACATCCATGTTGTCGCGCATGCGCCGGAACGTGGCGGTGTTGCTGGCGATCTTGATCACCGGAATGGTGGGGAAGCCGATGGCGCTGCCGCGGCCGGTGGTGAAGACGATCAGGTTGACGCCGCCTGCGGCAAGGCCGGTCAGGGAGACCGGGTCGTAGCCGGGCGTATTCATGAACACGAAACCGGGACCGTGCACGCGCTCGGCGTAGTCGACCACCTCGTTCAGCGTGCTCGACCCCGCCTTGGCGATAGCGCCCAGCGACTTTTCGAGGATGTTGGTCAGGCCGCCTTCTTTGTTGCCCGGTGACGGGTTGTCGTCGAAGCTGCCGCCGAAGCGGTTGAGGTACTGCTTATACCCGCGCACGAAGCCGAGCAGCTTTTCGGCTACCGCGCGGTTCCGGGCGCGTTTCACCAGCAGGTGCTCGGCGCCGAAAATCTCGGTGGTTTCAGCGAGTACGGCCGCGCCGCCCAACTCGGCGAGCCGGTCACAGCAGACGCCGAGGGCCGGATTCGAAGTGATTCCGGAAAAGGAATCGGAGCCGCCGCAGTTCAGGCCCAGAACAATTTTCGATGCCGGCGTTTCGACGCGTTTCTCGGCCGCGGCGCGCTCGATCATGCGCGCGATATCGCGGCGCGCGGCTTCCACTGTCGCGCGCGTGCCGCCGCTGGACTGCACGGTAAGGCCGACAAGGCGGTCCGTTGCCGGCGCGGGGCCGCCGAGATAATGACTGATCTGATTGGTCTCGCAACCGAGGCCGAGGATGATGGCGGCCGATACGTTGGGGTGGTCGAGCACACCGGCGAGGGTGCGGCGAAGCTGGTCGGTGTCGGGGCCGATGGAGTGCGCGCAACCCTCGCCGTGAGGAAAGGCGACGACACCGTCCACATTGGGGGGAAGGTGTTCATCGTCGTACGACGCGGCGATCAGCTCGGCAGTATGCGCGGCGCAATTGCTGGCGGCGACCACGGCAATGTAGTTGCGCGTGCCCACGCGGCCGTCCTCGCGAGCGTAGCCGAGGAAAGTGGGGGAGTCGCGCAGAGCCTGCGGCAAAGGCTTGTCGCCGGCCGGGAACTCGTATTCGAATCCCAGCTCCTCGAAGGCCAGGTTGTGCGTGTGAACGTGCCGTCCGGGCCCGATCGGAGCACGCGCGCGCCCAATGACCTGTCCGTAGCGCAGCACCGGGGCGCCGGGTTCAATGGGCGCCAGCGCGATCTTGTGCCCCGCGGGAATCGCTTCCTCGACGAGGATTTCGCGTCCTTCGATCCGCACTGTTTGTCCGGCGGCGAGCGGTACGCGCGCGATAGCCACATTGTCGGCTGGGTTCAGATGGAGCGCGGCGTTTTCGGCGGTCGGAAGTTTGGCGATTTCGAGTAAGCCCATATCAGCGCAGCAGCACGGTTTCGGTGATCTGCTCTCCGGAGTGAACGTGATAGCCGCCGGGCACGGGGTGGAACCAGATGCCGGCGTCCTCGGGGACGACGATATCTTCGAGGCGTGACACGGTCTTCGCGTCGTTGTTCTCGACAGCCGTGATGAAGATGCTGATGTGCGCGTGCGGGTGGCACTGGGTAACGAGGCGCGGTCCGTTCACGGCGATGCCCCATTTATCGGGATATAGCTCCTGTGCTTTGGCGATCGTTGCCTTCCAGAACGCGGCGCGGTCTTCGGCGGGCATGTCGGCGAGCGAGGCGTAGTGTTTGCGCGGCAGGGCGAGCCACCGATTCGGCTTGGTGGGGTTGATGTCTTTGAGGAAGAAGACCGCCGTATCGGCGGGCTGCTTCTCGGCTTCACGGCACAGAGCGCACTGCCGGGCCTGAAGGGTGTCGGGATGGGAGTGGTCGCAGGCGCAGGTGACGATGCGGGTGTCGGCGGGGGACAGGGAAACCA
>Ga0209810_1001765_pt1 | contig 30126 bp, 32 predicted proteins | sample Coa_R1_7_FD_187159 | JGI IMG/M metagenome (GOLD analysis project Ga0209810, IMG submission 187159) | Surface soil microbial communities from Centralia Pennsylvania, which are recovering from an underground coalmine fire - Coalmine... | ecosystem: Environmental > Terrestrial > Soil > Unclassified... | reverse complement strand
TACCACGACCGCCCGCACTCACGGCTCGATTACAAGACGCCGCGCGAGGTGCGAGCCACGTGGGACGATGCGAGAGGACAACTACAGAAATTCGCGGCCTGAACCGTCAACACGGAAAGGGAGCGGTCCAACTTCCTCCTGAGGGTTGCGCTGCGAACGGCGCGCGAAGCGTAGGTGGCCCGCACGCTGGAGTCAACGAAGGTCTATCCGCTTCCGCTCACAACTACCCGGGCGGTGTGGAGTGCCTCCGACGAGCCGACTCCAACGCAGTCCGACCTATTAGTCTCACCTCGCGGCGTGGCCCGGATTGGTTGACGGCCCGGGCCGCGCTGCCCTATGCGGCGACCGAGCCCGGGCCGGACCTCTCGGCCGAGTGTCCGGGAAGCTTGGCCTCACCTATGGCGCGGTACTGCGCCACGCTCATGTTCACCAGCTCGAAGCAGCCACACTCGCAGACAAAATCGAAGCGCGCGCTCGGGCCTCCTCCGAACGTGCGCGCGATGTCCAGAATGCGCGCGTTGACATCCCGGGCGACCGCAGCCGCGTCCACAGATCCACGGTAGATCCAACCGCGACAAACGCCTATAGGCCGACCGGCCCATCTTTCAGCGCCACATTCGGATTTTCCCGATCGAGGCGAGGTACGACCGCTGGATCCCCGACGAGAACGAGTACGCGCGAGATCCAATTTCCGAGAGTCGCGACCCGAGCCGCCCTACACTGTCGCGCGCACGAGTCCCCGTAGCTCAGTGGATAGAGCAGCGGTTTCCTGAACCGCGGGCGCTGGTTCGATTCGGGTCTGTCAGATCAAAGGTGTAGACGCCGTTGTCCATGTTGTTAGTTGTTGATCTCGATTCTTCCTTCAAACGTGATCGCGAAGGCGTTCAGTGCTGGCTTCCATCTCGTGATCCAGCGTGCGCGGCCGCGGCCTGTGGGTGCGGGGTCACGTCCCGTAGCGTGGTGTAGGAGCGCGTCGGACGGAGCCGCGTAGTCCGGCCACCGTGGCGCTCAGACTCGTCGGGTCTTCCAGGACATCGACGAGAGGAGCTACCACGATGGCCGAGGTGCACAGGATGACGGTCGATGAGGTCGTCAGCTACTTCCTCGAGGGCGAGGGCGTCGACGTGTTGCGCGACTCGCTGCGCTGGGTCTGTCAGCAGTTGATGGAGGCGGAGGTCTCGGAGCTGGTTGGTGCCGAGCGGGGTGAGCGGGCGCCGGAGGAGCGGCTGACGCATCGCAATGGCTATGGAGCAGGCCGTGGCAGACGCGCGCCGGCGAGATCGAGCTCGCGATCCCGCAGCTGCGGCGCGGCTCGTACTTCCCGTCGTTTCTGGAGCTACGCAAGCGCAGCGAGCAAGCGCTTGTGTCGGTTGTGCAGGAGGCCTACGTCGCCGGCGTCTCCACACGGAAGGTCGACCAGGTCGTCGAGTCGCTCGGGCTGCGGATCTCCAAGAGCGAGGTGTCGCGGATCTGTGCCGGTCTGGACGAGCAGGTCGATGCCTTCCGCAACCGGCCGCTCGAGGGCCGCTATCTATATCTGTGGCTTGATGCCAAGGTCGACCGTGTCCGGGACGGCGGCCGCGTCGTGCGCAAGGCGCTGGTGCTCGCCTACGGCGTGCACGAGTCCGGCTACCGGGAGGTGATCGCCCTCGACGTCGGCGAGGCGGAGGCGGAAGCGTTCTGGCGCAGCTTCCTTCGTGATCTCGTCAAGCGCGGCCTGACCGGCGTGCAGCTGGTGATCTCGTACGCGCACGCCGGCTTGAAGAAGGCGATCGGGCAGGTGCTCGGCTGTCCCTGGCAGCGCTGCACGGTGCATTTCCTGCGCGAGGCGCTCGGTAACGCCCGCCGCGAGCAGCAGCCGATGCTCGCGGCGTTGCTGCGTCCGCTCTTCACCGCCGAGTCGGGAGAGCAGGCGCCGACCTCCTCGGCGACGCGCTCGACAGGTTGCGCACGCCGCCGCCGAGGGTCGCACAGCTCCTGGAGGAGGCGGAGGAGAACCTGCTCGCCTTCTACGCGCTTCCGAACGAGCACTGGCCGAAGCTGCGCTCGACCAACCCGCTCGAGCTCGTCAATCGCGAGATCGGCCGCCGCACCGATGTCGTCGGCATCTTCCCCAACGACCGCTCACTGCTGCGACTGGCCGCGAGCATCATCATCGAGCAGAACGACGAGTGGCTCGTCGGCCGCCGTTACCTCTCGCTCGACTCGCTTGCGTCGCTCCTCGAGGCGCGACGCGACACCGAACACGACAGCGAGGAGGTACTCGCGCTCGACGCGGCCTGAGCCGCCGACCATGCCGACGAGTTACACCACATCCTGGGACGTGACTGTGGTCGAGTCCCAGGATGGTGAGGTACAAGCATTTCAGAGCGGCTTGCTCGTTGGGAAAGTGACCGCGAGCGCGGACGGCGCGGCGGAAGCGGGCGTGCATGCTCTCGATCGCGTTGGTATCCCGTATGAAAGGCGGCGGATGCTGCCCGTGACCCACGACGGCCTCGACGCCCATTGGCGTCCAGGCTGGTGAGCACGGTGCGACCGTCCGGGACGGGGCATTCGGGAGCAAACGCAGGATGGGCAGGCCGCTCTTACTCGATGGGCTGCGAGCCCGTGTTAGTGACATGGCCGCCCCTGCGACTGGCCCGGATGCGCTGCGAGCGCGAATCCGTAGGTGTCGTTTGCCGCCCGCTCTCCCATGTCAACTGCTGGTTGGAAGGAGGGAGCATGCGACGCTGTATCGGACTCGACGTGCATCGCGAGTTCGCCGAGGTCGCGATCTGGCAGGAGGGGCTTGTGCGTCCCGCCCGCCGGGTCGAGACAACGCCCGAAGCGCTGAGGCTCTTCGGCCGAGAGCCTGTGCGAGCAAGTCGAGGTCGCGATCGAGGCGACCTGTAACACGCACGCGATCGCCAGACTGTTGGAGCGTCACGTCGGCCGGGTGGTCGTCTCGAATCCGCAGAAGACGCGCGCGATCGCGGAGGCGAAGGTGAAGACGGACAAGGTCGACGCGCGGGTGCTGGCCGAGCTGTTGGCCGCCAATTATCTGCCGGGAGTGTGGCTGGCCGACGACGGGACACAAGCCCTACGACGGCAGGTCGCGCGGCGGGCGCACATCGTCCGGCAACGCACCCGGTTGAAGAACCGGGTGCAGGCGATCCTGCACCGCAACCTGGTGCCGCTGCCCGGCCGCGGACCTCTTCGGTCTCAAAGGCCGACGCTGGCTGGCAGAGCAGGAGCTGCCCACCGACGAGCGGCAAGCGGTCGAGGCACTCGTCCGGCAGCTCGACTTCCAGGGCGAGGAGCTTCGTCTCGTCGACGCCGAGCTCGCCCGCGTCGCGCTTGCAAGCGAAGAGGTGAAACCGCTGATCACGATCCCGGGCGTCGATGCAACCGTCGCGCTCTCGATCGTCGCGGCAGTTGGTGACTTCGCCCGTTTCTCCTCGCCCGCCAAGCTGGTCAGCTACCTCGGACTCAACCCGCGCGTGCGGCAATCGGGAGCTCATCACCCCACGCACGGACGGATCACGAAGCAAGGCCGCGCTCAAGCACGCGGGATGCTGGTCGAGGCCGCCTTCGCCGCCGCACGTGTCCCGGGACCGCTGCGTGCCTTCTACGAACGCGTCCGTGCCCGTCGCGGCATGCAGATCGCGATCGTCGCCACTGCCCGCAAGCTGGCCGTGCTCTGCTGGTACCTGATCGCCAAGGGCGAGGACTACGCCTTCCAGCGACCGTCGCTGACCGCGAAGAAGCTGCGCGCGCTCGAGCTGCGCGCCGGCACGCCCTCACGTCGCGGCCGCAAAGGTGCCGCCGGCGCGGCAGGCGCCTATTCGCTCCGAGAGGTCCGCCGACGCGAGAGCGCACTCGCCGAGCAAGGCGAGCATGCCTACCGCCAGCTCGTCGCGAACTGGCAGAGCAAGGCGCCGGCCACAGCGGGCGCGGGTGCCGCCACCGGGGAGCGGCTCTGAGGCCATCAAGCGGCAATCCTGCGCGGCGGGGCTTGCATCCCCACGCCCCGCTCTTCGGTCCGGGGTCACCCGCGCCCGACCGAATCCTACGACGGAGGCCGCCGCTGGCGACTTGACACTTTCATCCGTCGAATAGATCACACCGCGGATCTCGGCGCTGTAGGCAAGGAACGGCACGAACTCGGCCCAGGCGTTTTCCCACAGCCGGATGATCGCCGGGTAAATGTCGCCCCACTTGCCGGCGAACTCGTCGAACGTCGGCCAGGTGCGCGCTGATCTCCGCGGTCGTCAGCCCCTTCGCAGCCAGCGAGATCACCATCTCGTCGACGCCGACCAGACGACGTTGCCGCTTCTTGACGATCTTCGGATCGAACGATCCCTCCCGGACTTCGATCTCGACCGGCCCCTTCTTGCGCGAGTCGTTCCGCGAGTTGCCCGAGTTGTTGCCCTCGACCGCATGCTTCGGATACCCGAGATGCTCCTCAAGCTCGACCTCGAGTGCCGTCTCCAACACGGTCTTCGTCAGGCCCGTCAGCAACCCGCCCGGCCCGACCAGCTCCACACCCTCCGACCGCGCCCGCTCGACCAGGTCGTGCGCGAGCGCCTCATCGACGCTTACCTCCGCAGCCTCTCCGCCCGACGGCGGCGTAGCCACATCAGACACCAGAGCTCCTTTCCGCCGACACCCACGCCGGCCAGTCAGGACACTGCGTTTACGCCGCTGATCGGACAGTCCCGAGTCGCGAGGAGACCCCGCGAAGGCGCCTCTCACCCAGATCAATTGTTCGCCGCGGGTCGGGGTTCAGGGCGCGACGGTGAGCTGTGTATTGCCGCCGAAGGTGTCGGGGGATAGGAAGGAGTCGGTCGGCCCGCTGTAGTGCCCGAAGGAATCAGGTGCGGTGATCGTGACCGACTTGGGCACGCCGCCCAGCGTGAGCACGAGGTGGATGCTGAGGTTTGTGCCGTTGTCGTCCCAGCTCGTTACGTCGCCTGCCTGCGGTGTGGCCGTGTCTGCGCCGCCGCTTCCGTTGTGTTTGCAGCTGGCGCCTCTGAAGTCGCCGCCGCCGGGATTGAGCTCGATCCAAAGCCAGAGACCCTTTCCGGTCCCCTGCACCACGCCTTCGCTATTGGCCGACAACTCGATGTTGTAGAGCGCGCCGGACCCATAGTCGGCTAACGCGCTGCGTGCCGCGACCGTGGCGATGCAGACGGCCGCAGCCGTCAGGGCTGCGAGCGCGAGGAGTCGATGCCGAGCGCGGACGTTCACTCTGCTCCTTCCGAAGGAGACGTCACCGGATGCGTGCGCGACGGTTTTAGGAACCAACCTGGACGCGGTTGTCGATCACCTGCCCGACGGTCTTCCCGTCGGCTGTGAAGACGGTCTTGCAGGCGTAGCCGTCGTTGTTTCCCTGTTCATCCACCCGGGTGGCTGCCGGCCCCCACGGATAGGGTGGAGGCAGCGGGGAGGTTGCGGGCGACCAGATGAGCTGCCAGCCTCCGCCGCTCGGACAGCCGCCCAGCGGGCCGCCCGACGCTGGAGCCGCCGAGGCCGCCCAAATGGCGCCGACGGTGATCAGGATCAGCGCGGCGCCGCGAGTCATGCGCTTCATGGACCCTCCTCTCGTTGTGCAGGACTCTGCACGGAAGCGAAGCGACCGGCAATCGGTCAAATGACCGATGCTGGCTCTCTACGCTGCGATGAAAGCGGCGCGTACCGCGGCCGTGCGCGAGCGGACGCCGAGCTTCTCGAAGACGTGCTCCATGTGCGTCCGCACGGTCGCCGGCGAGATGAAGAGCCGCGACGCGATCTCGCGGTTGGTGAAGCCCTGCGCTACCAACTGGAGGACCTCGAGCTCTCGCGCCGTCAGGCAGTCGACCCGCGCCCGCCATTCCCAGCGTGCGCGCAGCTTTGCCAGGTGCGGCCGAAGCAGCGAGAGCAGTGCCCGATCCCGCTCGGCGAAGTTCGGCCCCCGACCTCGTGCAAGCTCGAGGAAGCGAGCATGACCGGGGGGCGCGGGTAACCAAAGCTTCAGCTCATGTTCGATCCCGCTGGGCTTTGCGATCAGCGCGTAGAACGAGCTGCGCCTAAACGTCCGCTGCGAGACGACGTCGCTGATTCTGAGCGGTTGCGGCGAGGCTGCCCAGTCGAGGTCGCGCAGCGGGTAGGAGTCGCAGCAGGCATCGAGCGCCTCACAGACGTCGTTGATCTCCTCGCCCTCGCTACTCCGGGAGATTCTGAGGCAATCAGGGGCGCCGAAGCGCCACTCCACATATGCCACCGCGTCCGCGGAAATCGCCTCCCCGACTGCGTCAACCAGCTCCAGCCCAAAAGGCTGCCCGTCACTCGTCGCAGCCGCCGCCGCGACGACCGCGAGCGCCCGGTCGACATCCTGGGCCGCCAGCGACTCCATCCAGTGACCATACGCTGCTCCCCCCGCCCAGCTCCAGCTCGCGTTTGATCCGCCGAACGGCCCACCGCGCCAAGATCATCCACAGTCGCAGTCCGGCATCTCTCAGGCGTTGCGGGCAGACGCCGATCCAATTCACTTCACCGTCATGTCAGGCGGCTCTGGCCGGCGCACGGCCGGCCGGGCCACAAGAACGGCCCTACACTGTCGCGCGCACTGCCCGTAGCTCAGTTTCATACGTGCCCACTAAAGGCAAATAGTGCCGGGTCGACCATCGTGCTGCGTTGTCTGCAATTAAACGAGCGTGTCGAATCCCGCAATGCACTGCTGACTGTGATCGTCTCAGGTCGCTGCCCTGACGGACTTTGGCGCGATGGCGTCTATGCCGGCTGTGCGGGCACCGGCAGAATGCGCTCGAGTGGTACGACCTTCGGGTCAGCGGGGGCGTCATCGAAGCGAACGACCGCCGCACGATCGCCCCATAGCTTCACAAACGTCGCGCGCCGCGCTCCCACAACGACTGTCATGCCCTTTCGGAACACAGGAACCGACCCCACGATCTCATCGTCGACAACACGCGCGGCGAGCGAACTACCCGATCGTCCAGACTGCGCGGAGAGCGGCCGTCTCTGGATTCGACCAAACCACGCACGTCTCCAGCCGCGCGCGCCCGCAGGCCGTTGGCCATCTCGAGCGCGTCGAGGACGAGCTCGGCACGCATGTGCGTTGCGAGCTGCCAGCCGACGATTTCTGCGGCTGTAGCAGTCGAGGATGAAGGCGAGGTAGACGAAGCCGTTCCAAGTGCGAATGTAGGTCAGATCGGCCACCCACTTCTCGTTCGGGCGCGCCGCCGTGAAGTCGCGCTGCAAAAGATCGCGCGCATGCTCAGCCGCGGCCTCGTCCGCGATCGTCGTCCGCGTCTTCTGCCCGCGCAGCTTCCCGACCAGCCCGTGCTCGCGCATCACGCGGGCGACCTGATCGCGGCCGACCTCGACGTCGCGACGCTTCAGCTCCTTCCAGGTCTTGCGGGCGCCGTACACGCGCCGGCGACCTGAGCGGGCGGCCTCGATCTCGACCAACAGCCGACGGTCGGAGAGCTCGCGCCGGGACGGCTTCCGGGATCTGCGCGCCTAGTGCGTGCTCACCGGCACACCCAACGCCTCGCAGATCGGCTCGACCCCGAAAGCATCCCGCCACTCCTCCACGTAGCGGGTCACCGTCGCCGGCTCGGGTCGAGCTCCTGCGCGAAATAGACGGACGCGTCCTTCAAGATCGCGTTCGCGCGCCGAAGCTCGGCGTTCTCCTTGCGCAGCTTCTTCAGCTCCTTGAAGGACCCTGGAAAAGTTGGAGGCTCCGATGCCGGGCGCTGTCCTGGCGGAAGGAGATGCTCCTGCGATGGCCAGACCGAGGAAGTACTCCGACGAGCTGCGTGAGCGTGCGGCGTGCTTCCTCTTGCCGTCAACCGAGTACATCACCGCGTAGCACTGACCCGGCCGCACGCCTGCGGCAATGCCCATCAGGGGATCGGCCTCGATCTCGCGCGGCAGGTCGTGCACGGTCACGCGGAAGCCGAGCTTCTGCAGCTCCTCGAGCGCATCGCGCTCGCGCTCCTCGAGCTTCGACTGACGCGCCGCACGCTTGCGCTCAGCTCGCGGGATGATCTGCTCGGCCTGTTCGGAGTTCAGCACCTTGGTCATCTCGTCCTCCATCTGGTCGTAGTCGCGCCGTCAGCGCGGGTTATGCGCGCAGCTCGAGGGCTCGACAGCAACTGCCGTCTGTCCGAACTCGTCGAAGTAGCTCGTCCGCTCGCGCCTCTCGCGCTCAGTCAGCGGACGAACCGGCGTCGACAAATCCGACGCATATCGCTCGCCTTCGGCGTGGGCTTGCTGCGACGGTCACTCACTTCGCGGGTGCACCATCGCCCGTGCGACGTGTCTCGGTCGATGTCTGCGCGTTCAGGTCTGCAAGTTGCGCCTCGGCGTGATCGAACTCGCGCCGTCCCTGCTCGACGGGATCCGTTCGTAATACGCCTGCGCAGCGTCGCCTGCATCCGGCTTTGGCGTCTTCGCAGCCATCAGCCGAGATTCCCCGCAGGTACGCGCTCGCCCTTCGTTCCGCTCATAGTCGTTCCTCTCCGCGTGGTCGTGGAATCGATGGGATCCCGATGCTCATCAGTCAGAAATCACCCCTTTTGGGGGTAGGCCGAATGGGCCTGACAGACGACAACAAGATCAACCGGGGAGAAGAATCTCGATGCCGCACACGTCGAGGACGCCGCTCGCCAGCCGCTTTCTCTCCCCACCGCAGACGCCAAGCGACGGCCCGGAACTCTCCACCGGGCCGTTCGCTTTCACGGGGCCGAAGGGCGGCGGGCCGACCGTTTGACAGGGCCGCCTGTGCCCGGGGCTCGGCCCGCCGCCTACGAAGCCAAACGTTGCCCGCGGCGGTCAGGGCCTGCCATTGGCTTGAGGCTCGATTCTGCTCCGCGCCGACCGCTGATTCAAGCGGCGCTTTGGTCGGAACCCGACCTTTCGTAGAGTTCCGGCCCGACAGACCGCCTCCGAACCATGGCCACAGTCACCCCGAGGCGGACAGTTGACGCAACGAGCAACGTACCGCCCGGTCGCCGCATCCACCCTCGGCATCGACGCCGGCACTCCCGTGACGCTCGTCGCTCCTCCGGTCCGCATGGGCGACCACTTGCTCGTCAGCGGCTGCATTGACAACCGCGCCGGCTGCGCGGCACTCGTCAAGGTGGCGTGCGCCGCGGCCGCTGCGCGCAAGCGAGACGTCGAGCTTGTATTCGTGTGGAGCACGCAGGAGGAGATCGGTTCGCGCGGCGCACGAGTCGCGGCGCAGTGGATCCAGCCAACGATCGCATTAGTCATCGACACGATGCCCGCGGCAGATCCGTCCACGCCGCTGCGGATCGCGAGCGCCGCGGTCGGAGCTGGCCCGGTCGTCCGCGCGCAAGACACGCGCGGGACGCAGGGGACGATCTACCACGCTCCGATCCGTAGGCGTCTCGCCGAGATCGCACGCGACAATGGCATTCCGTTCCAGACCGATATCAACCCCACGTGGACGGACGCGGCCGAGGTGCATCTCGCTGGCCGCGGCGTTCCCACTGGCGGCCTCTTCATCCCGCGCAGGTGCAGCCACTCGGCAAGTGAAGTCGTGGACATTCGCGACATCGAGCGCACCATTGACGTCCTGACGGTGCTCGCAGCCATCGACGCCGCAGAAGTCGCAGAGCTTGCGCGGCGAGCGACGTTTCCGAGCCCAAAACCCTGATGAAAATCGCTGTCGCGCACAGCAACGATGGCCCGCGTCTCTGCGCGATTGTCGACGGCTACGCCGTCGACAATCGCGCGGCTTACCGGCGGCGACGCGCCGGTCGTTGACGATCTACGCACCTTCCTGCGTGCGGGAGACGCAGGACGAGAGATAGTGCGCGCGCTGCTCGACGGTGTCGATGTGATTAGCGCTGGCACGCCAGTTGAGGAGAGCCGGCTCGCGGCGCCGTACGTGCCCGGCGCAAAAATTGTATGCCATGCCGTCAACTATCCCTCGCACGCTGGCGAGGTCGGTATCGGCTCGAAGCCGTACTTCTTTTACAAGCCGCCCACGTCGGTTATCGGCCCCGGCGACCAAATCCAGCCGCACGCGGAGATGTCCGATCAGCTCGATTTCGAGACCGAGCTTGCAGTTGTTATCGGCGTTGAGGCGCGAGACGTCCCAATCGGCGACGCGTATAATGTAGTCGCCGGCTACACGGTCATCAACGACGTCAGCCACCGCAGCTTGCAGTTCAGTGCCCACGCGCCTGACGTGCGCGCGCGCTACGGAATGAATTGGACACAGGGAAAGGGTCTCGACGCGTCATGCGCCATCGGTCCGTGGATCACAATTACGGACGAGCTCAACGAACCGTATCCGCTCCGGCTGCGCACCTGGGTGGACGGGGCTGCGCCAGGACGCGTCGACCACGTCGATGATCTTCAAGGTGCCGGAGCTGATCGCCGAGGTCACGCGCGGGATGACCTTCCTGCCCGGCGACCTAATCGCGACGGGGACGCCGGCGGGCACGGTGCTGGACTCGGGCGGCACCTGGCTGCGTCCAGGAAACACCATCCGCTGCGAGATCGAGAGGCTGGGCTTGCTCGAGAATACCGTCGGTCCTATATAACGATGGGCACGCCGACCGCATGGCGGGGTCGCGATCTCGGATGGCAGGCACGCTCGCAATGCGCACCACAGGCATCCTCGCACTCGCGCTCTCACCCTGTGGAGTTCGCGATGCCGCCGAGCTCCCTGCAGACAGAGAAGCGCAAAATCAGGATCGACGGCGAACGGCTCTGCGCCGGGTCGAGTGTATCGGTCCACGCCAGGGTTTCTGGCTCGCATAACAGAGCTGCGCCGGCGGTGGTTGCCGCCGCCGTGCTCCGCGTCGTCGCCTACTCAAAGCGCAAGCTTTCGCGTGTGCCGACGGAGCGCGCGGCCAATGGCCCAGACCGCCAGCGGTTACCAGGAACAGGATCGCGCCGACCCAGGCGAGGGTGCGCGCCTCGAGGATGACGTACTCGAGCCGCATTGCGCAAGAAGCGAAACACGGAACATGTTCCGTGTAAGGAACTCGCAGACCGCTTCGAAGTCTCGACCGCCCGGTGCAAGCGATTCGAGGAGTTCATCGAGCCCAGCCCCGGCCGCCATGTGCTCCTGATCGTAGAACGTCGGCGGCGAGCGACGGTCATCGACTCCTGGACGGAGGAACGGGAATCGTCACCTTTGCCGTTACTCGCTCAATCCTCCTGGTGCTTGGCCGAGGACCTGGACGTCGATGCGTGTGCGGTCGGTGCGGAGCCACGCGCGGTAGCAGTCGAACGGTCGCAGGTCAGCATCCCACGCGACCGATTCGATGAATGCCACCGGCGCCCGCGGGCGGAGTTCGAGAAGCTCTGCGAGCCACGGTTCAGCGGCGATTGCCTCGAGGGTCCGGCGGCCGCCGTGTGGGACGACCCCGGCGTGCTCGCGGAGGCGGCGATAAAGGGATTCGTTCGGTTGGCCGATTGCGAGCGCCGCGTCGGCGACGTGGTCGGCGAGGTGGTTGACGACATGGAGAGCGATCTTGCCGTCGACTGAGCGCAGACGCTCGAGGGTTGCGCCTTCGGCGCGCGCTGGCAGCTCGAGTGCACGGGTCGCCCAGTCGGGTATCGGGCCGCGCTCGGCGCGCAGGATCTGCGAGGTGACGGTGCGGCCGTGCCGGTCTACTTCGTCCTGGAAGAATCCCTCTGACGATTGCAGCAGCCATAGGCCGGGCACGCCTGCCTGTACGAAGGTGCCCTGTCCTTTCTGTCGCTCGATGAGCCCGCGTTGCTCGAGTCTGCCCAGGGCTTGGCGGACGGTTGTCCGTGATAGTCCGAACTGGTCGCAGAGGTCTGGCTCGGAGGGCAGTCGGAACCCCGGCTGCCAGCGGCCGCTCGCGATCTCGTGCTCGAGCAGCTCGGCGAGCTGGAAGTAGAACGGCACCGGCGATGCACGGTCGATCGTTGCGTCAGCCAGCTCGACTGCTCCGCGTCTGTCGTGATGAGACCATCGGCGTCGCCGGCTATCGCTCGAGGTCTACTCGGGCGGGTAGACCCGTGCCGGCTTGAGATCGACGGCGTGACCGGTACCCGACTCGAAGATCACTTTGAGCAGGGGTTCGGTGTCGAGGTAGTAGAAGTGGATCGTCTCGCCCAACCGCCCCTCCATCAAGATCGGAGCTCCGATCTCCTCGAAGTGCGTACGCGTCTCCTCCGAGGCCTCTGGCGTCGGTCGCATGACAGCGATGTGGTGCAGTCCCTCGCCGTGTGCGTCGAGCCACTCCTTGTAGATGCTCGGACCGTCAACGGGTTGCAGCAGCTCGACGACTATCGGCCCGACGTGCGTCTCTGCGCCGATCATTGTGTAGTCGGCGTGCTCGCCATGGAGGTATGTGTCGTGCAGCGAGGGCGGCTTGTGCTCGTACACGTTCCAAGGGCCCCAGCCGAGGATGCGCGTGTACTTCTCGAGCGCATCGTCGATATCGCGCACTACGATCGCGATCTGGCTGATCGGCAGCGGGCCGCTCGCCCGCCCGCCGGAGAAGCTCACCTGCTCCTGGGTGGCGTGCATCGTTCCGTAGCTCCTTTCCTAGCCGGTCAACTCGGAAATCGGCGTCGCCGGTTCGGGCACAACTACGCCGACAGATACCCCGCCGTCGACGACAAGTTGCTCTCCGGTGATGTAGGCGGCGTCGTCGGATGCAAGGAAGAGGATTGCCTTGGCGATGTCCTCCGGTTCGGCGAAACGGCCGAGAGGGACGTTCTGGAGGTACTTTGGTCCCTCGACGGGATCCTCCGTCAGGAACCAGGCGAGGCGCGTCCGCACGATGCCGGGCGCGACGGCGTTGACGCGGATGCCGTAGCGGGCGAGGTCGATCGCGGCGTTGCGGACGAGCCCGAGCAGACCGTGTTTGCTCGCGGTGTACGCGGACGTTCCGCTCTCCGGCCAGAAGGCGTTCGTTGAGGTTGTGACGACGATCGCGCCGCCGCTGCTGCGCATCGCACGGGCCGCCTCCTGGATCGTTCGGAAGGCGCCGTGCAGGTTGACGGCCATGATCCGCTCCCACGACCGGTCGTCGGTGTCGAAGAACGGCTCGACCGCGGCGACTCCGGCGTTGGCTGAGACGACATGTAGGCCGCCGTGTCGGCGCACGCACGCGTCGACCGCTTCGCGGATGTCCTCCCGCTTTGAGACGTCGCCGACGATGCCGATGCATCCGAGTTCAGCCCCGGACTGCTCTGTGGCCTCTCTGTCGAAGTCGAAGATGGCCACCTTCGCGCCCTCTGCGACCAGGCGCGCGGCGACGGCGCGGCCGATGCCCTGGGCTCCGCCGGTTACGAGTGCGGATTGGCGCTCGAAGCGTGTCATCAGCTAAAGGCGGGCCGGCGCGCCGCGAGGCGCGCCGGCCCCTACTGCTTATTCGGGCGGGATCTCGGCCATCGCACGTCCGAGGCTCATGCCTTGCTGGCTGCGCACATAGCTCGCGACGAACCAGACGACGATTGCCGCGCCGCCGATGATGGCGAGGTACTTGAGCGCGTCCCAGGGATGCGTCAGTCCGAGGCCCGGATAGTGCAGGAAGATGATGAGACAGAACAAGGCGATGGCGAATGAGAACGCCCCCGCGACCGTGATCAAGGGCACGGAACCGATTCGGATGTTCATCACGGAGCTTTGCCAAAGCTGCCGTCGGCGCCAGGGGAGGATCATCGCGGAGATCGACATGAGCATCATCGGGACGAGCGCGAGCACGACCGCGACGACGTAGACCTTGAACAAGCTCGAGCCGTAGACGGCCCATGCGTAGAGGCCGATCGAGAACCCGAGCGTGAGCCCTACCGCGACGATCGGCACGTGAGTCCGTCGCTCGACGGTCGCGACTTTGAGCGGGAAGACGCCGTCGAACGCATACGCGAACATCGCTCGAACCGGCTGGAGCAGGTTGAGCCAGAGCAGGCCCAGCATGATGACGATCAGCGAGATGCCGAGCACCCAGGCGATGGCCTCGCTGTTGCCGGCGATCGCGACCAGGAAGACATAGAACGGCGGAGTCGGGAACGGATAGTGCTTGCCGCCGTTGAGGGCGTTGATCGCGGTGAAGAACTTGCCGCCGAAGGAATGGACGAAGAGCAGCGTGAAGATCAGAACGCCGAGGAAGTTGACGAAGACCGCGCCGATCATCCCGGCTGCGAATTTCCAGGTGCGGGCCTGGCGGACCTCGCCGGCGATGTTGATCCCGAACCAGGTGTAGATGCTGAAGCCCATCACCGCTCCGGCCACCGGGATCGTGTTGCCCCAGTTCGTGCCCGGACTGACGTTGATCCCGTCGGCCTGCGCGCGGGAGATGAGGTAGTGGTAACTGTCGGATTTGCCCGTGTACGACTTCGCGAATGCGTTGAAGTGCTCGATGAACGAGTTGCCAGAGTCGGCGAGCACGACGATGAGCGCGACCAGCATTCCGATCATCCCGATCAGGAACGCCCAATTCTGGAATCGCAGTGACACTTTCCAGCCGCTGCCGACGATCGCACAGCAGAGCACGAGCGCGACGATGCCTCCGAAGAAGAGCCAGCTCTTGCTCGCCTCGAGCGTGGTGCCCCAGTTGAGCAGAGTCTTGTGGTGGCCGATCGACCCAATCGCGACCAGGGTCGGGGCGAGCGCTCCAACGATCAACGTCTCAGTAATGAACGCGATCGAAACGAGCACGTTGACCGTGAACCAGAACGACGAAATCAGGCCGACCAACGGATGGAGGGTCCGCCCGTTGAGGATGTAGTCGCCGCCGCTGCGAGGCATCGTCGTCGCGAGCATCCCAATCCCGATGGCTGCGAACAGACCACAGAGGTAACCGAGTCCGTAGCCGACGTAGAGGTTTCCTCCGGGATAGGCGCTGAAGGTCCAAAAGATCGCGATCGCCAGAACCCATGGGAACGGCGCCGTCAGAATCGCGAAGACCAACTGCGACAATGGGCTGACGTCGCGTACCAGGCCCGTCGCTTGGCGCGTAAACAGTCTGACGGGCGGCGCTGCTGCTGGTGTCTCAGCGCTCACAGCTCGACCACCTCCTAAGGGTTGCCCTCTTGCTCATCCGTTGACCAAGTGCTTGTTGCGGACTCCATCGGCGCTGAGCTCGACGACCGCGCCGTCAATGCGTCCGGTGCTGTAGTTGGAGCCGGGATTGATGCACACTGTCCGGCCAATCTCGACGATGCCGCGGCTTTCGTGGATGTGGCCGTGCAGTGCGAGCGCCGGCTGGTACTCCTCGATCAGCTGCCTGACTGCGCTGCTGCCGACGGGGATCTCGTGCGGCTGTCCGCCGAGGAGCACCGGTGCGAGTGTTTCGTCCAGCTCCGTCGCGGTGTCGAGGCCGCTGTTGTACGGCGGAACGTGAAGGTTGAAGATCGCGCGCTGCGGGCTCTCGAGTTGCTCAGCCAGATTTTTGATTCGCGCATAGAGCTCCTCCTCATCGAGTTCGCGCGCGGTGTGCCACGGCGTCTGGTTTGACCAGCCGAGCGAGAGGAGCTCGTGCTCGCCGATGCGAACGACTTTCTCGTCGCAGGCGACGACCTTTTCGTGACCGTTGAGCGCTTCGTCGACGCGCCATGGGTCGTCGTTGCCCGGCATGACGTAGGCCGTGACGGCGGAGCCGCGGAGGCGCTCGTCCGCGAGCGCCATCCAATCGCGCACCCCCTCGATCATCGTCGCCTCGAACATCGCCTCGAGGGCGGCCGGTTGCGAGAGGCGTTCGAACTCGTCCGCAGTCATCCGTCGTGGATACAGGCCCGACTGGCGGACGAGCTGCTCAAGCTCTTCCAGTTCGCTTTCGTCGGTGATGTGCCGCTCCTCGCCGGCGATCGGCAAGGTCCAGCCTCCGTTCATCCGCACAACGGGCGCGAGCCCCTTGCCGCAGAGGTCGCCGCCCATGATCAGCGTGTCGACCTGGTAGAAGCCGGCTGCATTCAGAAACTTCCGCCAGAGGACGTCGCTGCCGTGGATGTCGGAGGCGTAATAGAGCCGCAACGTCACGCTGTCCGCCCGCTGCCGCCGTCGGAACACCTAGACCGCCTCGTCTGCTCGCAGTTGGTGCATCGCGGTCAAGCCGCCCATCTGTACGGACAGGATGACATCATATCGGGATGGAGTCAGCAACCCGTCGCAACCCTCTCGCATTCCGCTCGATCCGTCAACTGTTGACAGATTTCGGGCCGATCCCTAGCGTCCGGGTCGGGTAACGACGGCGGTCAGGAGGGGAAGGTGGCGAGGGAGCCGGTCGCGTCCGAGCTTCAGCTTGAGACCGTTCCGCGCCTGACCTTGCGGTTGCAGGCGCACTCGATGCTTCGGGCCGAGATCATGAGCGGGCGGCTCCGCCCCGGCGACCGGATCAACGAGGTGCACGTCTCGACGGCGATGGGCGTGAGTCGCGGCACGCTTCGCGAGGCTATGCGGGTTCTCGAGCAGGAGGGACTTCTCCGCTCCGTTCCACACCGAGGAACATATGTGCGCCGCATCAGCCCGCGGGACGCCCGCGAACTGCAGGAAGTCCGGCTCGCGCTCGAGATCACCGCCGCAATTCACGACGCGACCACGTGGTCGCCCAGAATCGAGCGCTTCCTGAGCGCCCGCTACCAGACGCTCGAGCGAACCTACCGGACCGGCTCGTTCCTCGAACGGGCACAGGCCGATCTCGCGTTCCATGAAGCACTCGTGGAGGCGACGGAAAACCGCACGCTGCTGCGCACCTGGCGTTCGCTCGTCGGGAACATCACCGTGATGGTGCTGAGCGTCGGCGAGGCCGAAATGACGCAGCTCCAAGCGCCCTCCGACCACAAGGCCCTGCTCGACGCGGTCGCCGCCCGCGACCCGGAGGAGATCCGCACAACCTTTACGTCCCACTTCGAGCACGGTCAGCGGGTGGTCGAGCAGGCGATGGCAGCCGCGTCTGCCAGCAACGCCGACGAGAGGAGATAGCGTGAACGCGAACCAAGGCCGCGTCGCAATCGTCACGGGAGCTGGTAGCGGTATTGGCGCGGCGACTGCGCGTCTGCTCGCGGAGAAAGGGCTGACGGTCGTCCTGGTCGGACGCCGCGAAGAGCTGCTCGAGGAGAACGCTGCACGGATCACCGCTGCCGGCGGGACAGCTCATGTGCTCGCCGACGACCTCGCGGATCCCGCCGCACCGAAGCGGATTGTCGACGCCACGCTGGCGAGGTTCGGCGGAATCGACGTGATCGTCAACAACGCCGCGACGATCAAGACCGGCCCGTTCGACTCCTATACACCCGAGGACTTCGACTACCACATCAACGTCAACGTCAAGAGCATTTTTTTCCTTGCGCAGGAGGCGCTTCCCGCGCTGCGGTCATCCGGCGATGCGGCGATCGTCAACATCAGTTCCGTCGTCGGCAGCATCGTTAAGCCTGGTAACGCGCTCTACGGCATGACAAAGGCAGCGGTCGAGTACCTGACAAAGGCGCTCGCGCACGAGCTTGCCGCCGACCGGATTCGGGTCAGCTGCATCGCCTCCGGGTCGGTGAAGACGCCGATCCACCTCTTATGGGCAGGCTCGATCGAGAACGCTGAACGAGATCTCGTGCCGCGCATCCCACTGGGTCGCATGGCCGAGCCAGATGAGCTCGCCTACTGGGTCTACCAGCTCGTGTCCCCGGAGACCGGCTTCATGACCGGCGACATCCTCCACGTCGACGGCGGCCAAATCCTCGGGAACCCCGAGGGCTGAGCCAACCGGCCAGAGCCCTTGCACGCGTGAGATCGTTCGGGTCCATCAGCAAGTCTCCGGAGCGGCGTCGTTGACCACTCCGTCGTCAGGGCGCGTCCTGCGCGCGGGACAGCTGACAGCGACGCTCGACGGCGTCGACCTCAGGTTCGTGCGCTGGGGCGACATCGAAATCGCACGACGTATCTACGTTGCCATTCGCGACATCGCCTGGGACACCGTCCTGCCCGAAATCCTCGACATCGCGGTTGATGAGAGCGAGCACCGCTTCAGCGTGCACTGCCGCTGCCGACACGCCGCGGGGCCGATCGGTTTTCAGTGGACCGGCACGATCGCCGCCAGCAGCGACGGAATCCTGACCTATCAAATGGACGGCGAGGCAGAAAGCGACTTCGACTACGCGAAAATCGGCCTCTGCATCCATCATCCGCTGACCACAGTCGGTAAGCCGTACCGCGGCGAAACGCAGACCGGTACCGTCGCAGGCCGCTTCCCCGCAACGATCGCACCACAGATCCACCTCGGCGAGATCGATCTGCCTGTGTTTCCTCCGGTCGTTTCGCTCACCATCGCCCAGACCGACTCGGTCATCGCCGAGTTCTCCTTCGCTGGCGAGCGCTTCGAACTCGAAGACCAACGCAACTGGTCGGACGCATCATTCAAGAGCTACTCGCTTCCAGCCGATCTCGGCTACCACTTCCACGCCGCGGCAGGAGAACACCTACGCGACGCAGTGAAGATCAGCGTCCGCGGCGAGGCTCCCGCAGCCACCGCGAGGACAAGCGAGATCGTCCTGGTCGAGCTCGGCAAAGAACTCGCCCAACCCATGCCACGCATCGGTCTTCGCTTCAGCGGCAGATCGGCAACGCCCGAGCAGCTGCAGCTCCTGCGAACCGCCAACCCTGCGCACCTGCGCAGCGACCTGCACCTGGCAGACGAAGCTTGGCCTGATCAACTTGCACGAGCCGACGCCGAAGCAGCGAGGCTTGGCTGCCCGCTCGAGTTGGCGATCACGCTCGCCGACGACCCCGAGCACGAGTTGGCGGCGCTCGCGGCAACACTTCCGAACCTGGCTTCAACCGTCGCGCGGGTCATCGTCCTTCGGGACTCCGAGGAAGCCACCCGTCCGCTCTGGCTGGCGGCAGCGCGTGGACAGCTAGGACCGCTTCTCGGCGATGTTCCTTTCTTCGGAGGGACAAGCGCCAATTTCAACGAGCTGAACCGCAACCGCGAATGCGTCTCCGGCGCCGACGGAGTCGCCTACGCACTCAACCCCCAGGTGCACGCATTCGACGACCTATCGCTGATGGAAAACATCGCCGGGCAGCCAGAGGCACTCACAACACTCCACACCTTCACCACCCTGCCAGTAGCCGTCTCGCCAATCGCACTGCGGCTGCCAAGCGCCTACGCCGACACACGGCAGTCGACACAGTTCGCGGCCGCGTGGACACTCGCAAGCATCGCAGCGCTCGCTCGCGCCGGTGCCGACTCGTTGACGTACTTCGAAACCACCGGGTCCCGCGGGATCGTCGACGGAGGGCCATATCCGGTGCACGACGTCTTCGCTGCTCTCAACCGGTGGTCGGATGCCAAGCTGATCGACCTCGACGTATCGGACGAGTTGACGGTTGCCGGGCTCGCATGCCTGTTTCATGCCGCGGGCGTTCTGGCTCTCGCCAATTTGACGGACGAACCGTGCGAAGTCGATGTTCGCGGGGGCGACGGACGGCCGACTGCCCAACGCCGGCTGCAGCCGTACGAGGTCGCGTTTCTCGACTTGAGCGGCGAACACTCGACGGTCTCGAAGACAGAGGAGGAGGACTGAGATGGGACAACGCAGCACAAGCGTCACCGGCGGTTTCGATCTGATCGTTCGCTCAGGCACGGTCGTGGACGGCACCGGAGCGCCGCCCGTGACGGCTGACATCGGTATCGCGGCTGGGTTGATCAAGGAGATCGGCGATCTATCGTCGGTCGCGGCCAGCGACGAGATCGACGCCACTGGGCTCGCCGTCACACCCGGCCTCATCGACGTCCACAGCCACGCCGACCTCACCCTCGCCATCGACGGTCGAGCGGAGAGCGCGCTCACCCAAGGAGTCACGACCGTCCTGGTCGGCAACTGTGGCCACGGGTGCACGCCTCTGCGAGATCGTCCCGAATACGCCGCCGCGATCTTCGGTTACAACAGATCGATTCCCCTCGACTGGCAATCGACCGCCGAGTACCTCGAGAAACTTCGCCAGGCACGGCCCGGCATCAATGTCGGAACTCTCGTGCCGCTGGGAAACCTCCGTCTCACGGCGATGGACGACCCCGAGCGGCCTGCATCGGGCGATCAGATGAAGCAAATGTGCACGCTCCTCGAAGAAGCGCTCGACGAGGGCGCGCTCGGATTCTCCTGCGGCTTGCAATACCCGGACTCCGTGCACACACGCGCCGACGAACTGCACCAGTTCAACAAGATTGTCGCGGCCCACAACGGGTTGTTCGCCGCCTGCGTCCGTCACACCGACGAGCGAGCCGTGGAGGGCATCGAGGAGCCGATCAACTCCGCCGCCGTCACCGGAGTCAGAACCCAGATCTCACACGCCATGCCGCAGCCGGGAAGCCCGCCGGGAATGACGGAGAAGACCTACGAGATGGTCGACCGTGCGCGCGAGTCCGGGCTAGACGTCGCCTTCGACATGCATACGCGCGTATGGGGTGAGCTCAACATCAGCGCGATGCTGCCGGTATGGGCGTTGGCGGGTTCGAGGGAAGAGATAGATGCCCGCCTCGGCAACAAGGCCGAGCGGGAAAAGATCAAGCAATACCCCGGCTACGTGCGGCGCTTTATCCGAATTCCGGGACCCGAGCAGATGATCGTCGTCCTGACACGCGATCCCTCGCTCGTAGGAAAGACCGTGGCGGAGCTGACCCCGAGCGGACACGACCCGCTCGACACGCTCTTGGACATCCTCCGAAGCGAGGGCGATGACATCCACCGGCCCCAGATCCTCATCCGAATGTATCCGGAGGACGACCTCGCCAGCTTCTACGGCCATCCGCAATGCGCGGTCGGATCGGACGCCACCGCCCTGAGCCTCAGTGGCCCCTTGGGCGACGAGGTGTTCTACGGCGCGTTTACCTGGGCTTCCTGGTTCCTTCGGCGCGTCGTCCGCGAACGCCAGTCACTCACGTTCCCCGAAGCCATCCGACGGGTCACGTCACTCCCCGCGGAGCGCATAGGCCTCCGCGGCAGGGGAGTCCTGGAACCCGGAGCACGCGCCGACCTCGCGATCTTCGACTTCGACCGCGTCTCTGACGCAGGAACCCTCGAGGCCCCGAACCAGCTGGCTACCGGCACCGCGCACGTGATCGTGAACGGCGTCGTGGCGCTCCGCGACGGCGTCGTAACCGACCGGCGGGGCGGAACCGTACTCACGCCTAGCTAACCGCCCTGCGACTCACGCGTACACGCGCGACAAAACGGCACAATCGCACGATTGTCGGTCTCACACGACGGACAAACCACCGACAGGCCGTGGCGTGCAAATTTCCTTTCGCACGACGTTGCGGCTCCGGACTCTTGCCTTACCGGCTGGGCGGCCGCGGGCAAGGTAGCCGATCGCCTCAAGTCAGGCCCATGTCTGGGCATCCTCATCTGCATGGATGACTCCGTCTCAGTCGTCTTTCTTTAGTAGCGCCCTGAGGGGACTGACGCAAAAGCCCGCCGCTAGTGCGCCTTCGCGTCGCTGCTGCGCCGCTGCGCCGGAGAGTGCTCGCGCTATGCGGCCCGCGCGATGACGTCGTCCGGCTCGAGCAGGCCCGGATCGTCGTTAGGACCGACTTCACGCGAGTCGACACCTCGAGTGCCCGCACCGAGTCCGATGCGTACCTCAACGAACGCGCGACCCTGTACACGAACTTGGCCGACCTTGCAGATTTCCCGCGCGTGGATCCGCCCAGAGTCCTAGCCGATCGCCGGCGCGACACGATCGTCAATCCGGAAGAAGCAGCCGCCATATGTGTCCACGGCGATGTCTTCCGGGTGATCCGCGCTGATGGCGATGTGCCCGCTGTGCTCGTCGTCGCAGGAACGATCGACGATCCCGACGAAACCGAATTCGCACGCGCCTTCTGGCCGAAGGACGAATAGTCCTTCACGAGTGGGAATAGAACCGCTGATCCGGGCCCGTGGTGGCGCTGGAAATGCGGCAAACGGGGCGTGCGGGCCTGACTGGATGTTTGCGCCTGGGCGAGCTAGCAATGTCGGCCATGCTTGAGACCGCTGCCCTCGCTAGCGCGCCGGCCTTGCCAGAGTCGCGGCTGTCGGTGAGGGTGTTCCTGGAGCGGTGGTTGGTGCATATGCGCGGCCGCGTGCGCGTGGTGACCTATGAGGGCTACGAAGTGCTGGTGCGCCGGCACGCGCTGCCGGTGCTCGGGGATCTGCCGTTGGCGGGGCTTCGGCCGTGGGATTTGCAGCAGCTATACGCCGAACTGCTCGCCACGAAGCCTGGGCGGCGCGGGTTGTCAGCGGGAACGGTGCTGAACTTGCATCTAGTGTTGACGCAGGCGCTGGGGCAGGCGGTGCGCTGGCAAGTGCTCCCATCAAGCCCGGCGGCAGGGGCTCAGCCGCCCAGGCCGCAACGCTCACCGCGGCTTATTGTCGACCAGCAGCTCGCGCAGCGCCTGCTCGAGGCGACGAGCGGGACACGGTTTGAGTTGCCGTGCGCGCTTGGGCTTGCGACCGGAATGCGCCGCGGCGAGATCCTCGCGCTGCGCTGGAGCGATTTGGCCGAAGGCTGGTCGCGGTTACAGGTGGTGCGCACGCTGCAGCCGACCGCGAAGGGGTTAGTGTTTGAGCAACCAAAGACTCCCCGCTCCCGCCGCTCGGTGCTGCTCCCGGCATTCCTTGTCCCGTATCTGGAGCGACAGCAAGAGCGACAACATGCACGACGCGAAGCGCGGCGGGAGCGCTGGCAGGAGCAAGGGTTGCTGCTTGACCGGGGTGATGGTCGGCCCTGGAATCCGGACACGCTCTCGACCGGTTGGGCGAAGTTTCTGCGCACAAACACGCTGCCCAGGGTGCGGTTCCATGATCTGCGGCATGCGCACGCGACGCTGATGCTCGCACAAGGGGTGCATCCGAAGATCGTCTCGGAGCGGCTCGGGCACGCCTCGATCGGGATCACCCTCGACACCTACAGCCATGTCCTGCCCTCGTTGCAGTCGCAGGCAGCCGATGCCTTCGACACCCTCTTCCCCCAGGGCGCACAAAACTGACAGCGCTGTCGTCGGCGTGGCGCTGCCGGATCACATCGCAATACCTCGGGTCGAGCTCGACCGCGAAGACGCTTCCGGCCGACGCGTTCGCAGCCGATCCGCGCCAGCTCGAGTCGGCGAACGCGTCGATGACCGCGTCGCTGCGGTTGCTGCTGTTTCCGAGCATCGCCTCGACCAGCTCGACCGCCTTGCTCGCCCGGTGCTTCCGCGACGCGATCGGCGGGTCGACGATGACCCCCGGCTTTGAGCGGCGGCTGGCGCCCAATCGCGCAGGTCGTGGTCGGCGCAGGGTCCGTCCGATGCGAGTGGCTACCGTGGGAGCCGATGGGTGCGCAGACCGAAAGCGAGCAGCCGGGGTGCGATCCCGTGCTGAGCGGTGCGGTTGCGGCCGGGTATCTGGCGACGCTGATGGCGAACGCCGATGGTGTGAACACGCGCACATTGACAGCTGACGCGGTCGCTGCCCAGCGGGGCGAGCGTGCTGCTCGGGGTCGGCTGCTAGGCGTGTTTCGAGGACGGACGGTCGGTGGGCGCGTCGATCGTCGCCGGCCCGTTCCTGAACAGCGTGATCGGCGCCCGCGGTCGAGGTCGGGCCGGCGGACGTCGCCTCGGCGCGCCCGGGCGCCCGGCCGACTAGCAGCCGACCCCGACCCAGACCCGTCGCCGCGGCGGGCCGCTGCGCGGGAGGCGGCCCTGTGAGCCGCCTGCGCGGTCCCGGCGTTGTCGCGATGCCGGTGGCTGGGCTTCGGGTCTGGCCGGAGAACCCGCGCTCGATCGCGCCGCGACGGCTGGAGGATCTGAAGCAGGCGCTGAGCGCCGATCCCGAGATGTTGTGGGCGCGGCCGCTGATCGCGCTCCCGGATGGCACCGTGTTCTGCGGCAACCAGCGGCTGCTCGCCGCGGTCGCACTGGGCTGGGAGACCGTCCCGACGTTCACGATCGAGCTTGAGTGGGAGCGGGCGCGACTGTGGGCGCTGCGCGACAACAACCCGTACGGCGACTGGGACGAGGACGCACTCGCAGACCTCCTCCGCGAACTGGAAGCTGAGGGTGTCGATCTCGCGCTTGCCGGCTTCGAGAGCCGCGAGCTCGACCGGCTCCTCTCGGCCTTCGCGCCCGCAGTGGATCCAGACGATGCGCCAGAGCCTCCGGCAGCGCCGAGCTCGCGGGTCGGCGCGGTGTACGAGCTTGGCCGACACCGTCTCTTGTGCGGCGACGCGCGAAACGCAGCAGAGCTTGCCACGCTGCTGCGCGGCGAGATCGCCGAGGTCGTTTGGACTGATCCGCCCTACGGCCTCGACTACCAGGGAAAGACCAAGCGGGCGCTGCGCATCGAAAACGACGATCCCGAAGGGCTCGCCGCGTTGCTGCGTGACGCGTTCGCGGCGATCGACACGGTGCTTGCCCCGGGCGGCCGCTTCTACATCGCCTCGCCGGGCGGTCTTCGCGGCCTCACGTTCCGCGAGGCAGTCGTCGAGACCGGCTGGTTGCTGCACCAAAGCTTGGTGTGGGTGAAGCAGGCGCCTGTGCTCGGCCACGCCGACTACCACCACCAGCACGAGGACATCCTCTACGGCTGGAAGCCGGGCGCGGGACGGCCGGGACGGGGCCGCCACCGCGGCAGCCGCTGGTACGGCGACAACGCCCAGACGACCGTGTTCTGGGTCGACCGGCCGACCCGCAGCGAGGCGCACCCGACGATCAAGCCGGTCGCGCTGATCGAGGCGATGCTGAGCAACAGCTCCAGGCGCGGCGACCTCGTGCTCGACCCCTTCGCCGGCTCCGGCTCGACGCTGATCGCCTGCGAACGGCTCGGCCGCCGCTGCGTCGCAGTCGAGATCGACCCGGGCTACTGCGACGTGATCCGTCGCCGCTACCAGGAGTTCACGCACGGTGGCTGAGCGGCGCGGCAAAAGCATGGTCGACTGGGAGGCGGCGTTCGCCTACTACGCGGCGCTGCCGCCCGCAGAGCGCTCATACGCGACAGTCGCCGCCAAGTTCGGAGTCAGCGTACGAACCGTCGAGACCCACGGCCGCAGCGAACACTGGAAGCAGCGGCTGCGCGCGATCCGAGACGAAGTGGCCGCCCGCACCGCGGACGCGCTCGCCGACGCGCGGGTCGAGGAGATCAGCAAGCTGCGCCGCCTGATCGACGCCTCGTTGATCGCCTACGCCGAACGGCTCCGCGCCGGCATGCGCATGACACCCGCCGACCTCGAACGCCTCAACCGGCTCTCGCGCGCACTCATCGACGAGACAACTAGCCCCAGTCCCCGCCCGAACCCGGACCCCGATCAGAACGAGCTGCTGCAACGCACACCCGAACACACCGCCGCCGTGCTTGCCGCACTCGAGGAAACCGGCGCGCTCGCCGCGCTCGGCCTCACCCGCAGCCAACCAGCAGACGATGCCGGCCCTGCCGAACCAGCCGACGAGAGCGACGCGACCCGCAACGCCGCCGAGCGCAGCGCTGACTGCGAGCCGCGCGCCGGATCACCCGACCGCGAAGGAGCCGCTGATGACCAGCCCGCTTGACCTGCATCCCACCCTGGAAGCGCTGCTCGATCTGGTCGGGCCGCTTCGTCTGCGCAACTGCCCGCTCACCCCGACAGCACGACAGGAAGCCTTCCTCCGCCTCCCGCACCGAGAGGTGCTGTTCGGCGGTGCGGCCGGCGGCGGCAAGTCGATCGCCCTGCTGATGGCCGCCGCCCAGCACAGCGACGTGCCCGGCTACCACGCGCTGCTCGTACGCGCCACCCTCTCCGAACTCGAACAGCCGGGCGGGCTGATCGAGCTCTCCCACGCCTGGTTCGCCCAGGCGAAAGCGGCCTGGTCGGGGGAACGCCGCACCTGGCGCTTCCCTGCCGACGGCCGCTCCGGTGCCGGTGGCGCCTCGATCCGTTTCGGCTACCTCGACAGCGCCCGCGATGTCGGCCGCTACTCCGGCAGCTCCTACTCGTTTCTCGGCTTCGACGAACTCTCAAGCGTCGACGAGATCAGCTACCGGCGCATGTTCCGGATCCTGCGCCAGGCCAGCACAACGCCCGACCTCGACCGCTCCCCAGACGGGCTCACGCTCGCCGATGTCCCCGTCCGCACCCGCGCGACCGCCAACCCCGGCGGACCCAACCACAGCTGGATCAAGAACTACTTCATCAACCCCGACAGCCGATCCGCCGATGTCGCCTTTCTTCCCTCGCGCTGGAAGGACAACCCACACCTCGACCTCGCCGACTACCTCAAGCAGCTCGAACACCTCCCGCTCGCCGAACGAGCACGACTGGTTGAAGGCGACTGGGAGATCGCAGACGAAGGCGAGATGTTCGAACGTAGCTGGTTCGAACAAGTCGAGCGAAGCGCCGTCCCCGCCGGCACGCGCGCCGTGCGCTACTGGGACTTCGCGGCCAGCCAACCCACGACCCGAAACCCGGACCCCGACTACACCGTCGGCCTGCGCCTCGAGATCGACGACGCGACCGCCACCTACTACATCACCGGCATCGTCAGACGGCGCCTCCACGCCGGCCAGATCGAACAGCTCGTCCAGGCAACAGCCCAAGCAGACGGCCCACACGTCGCGATCGTGCTCGAGCAGGAGCCCGCCTCCAACAGCGCGATCATGGCCGAGCACTTCAAGCGCAACGTCCTCCCCAACCACCTTGTGCGCACCCACCAGCCCACCGGATCAAAGCAATCCCGGGCACGGCTCGTCGCTGCCCACGCAGAAAACGGCCGCATCAAGCTCGTCCCCGGCCCCAACACCACCGCCTTCCTCGACGAGATCGCCGCCTTCCCCAACAGCCCCCACGACGACTGCGTCGACGCCGTCACCGGCGCCCACACCGCCCTCGGCAACCAACGCCGCCCCATGACCTGCTCCGTCCCCCGCGGCAGAATCCCCGAGCGGTCCCGCTACCCGACCTACGGAAACCACCTCGGCACCTACTACTGAGCCCCAGCCGCCGCACCCTGCCTCAACAGAGCCTTCGCTGCCACTCACAGCAGTACCAACCAGCACAAACGTACTTCGCAGCACCGCCCCGAACTACGCGACTTCCACGCGATAAACACTCACAACCGCCCGAAACGACGACGTTTCCTAAACCGCGTGCGCTGGTTCGATTCCGGCCGGGGGCATGATGATGAAGCGTTCAGTCGCGTTGGGCCGTCGCGGCGGCGGCTCTCGAGCGCAGGTTTCGGTTTTGCCTCGAGCCCGAACGTCTCCACTCCGAGCGGGCCGGATCGGTGTGACCGGCGAGAAGGGCCACGTGGGCTACATGCTTCAGAAGGATCTCCTCATCCGTGGCGCACCGCGAACCAGTGCTCATGCGGATGCGTCTCGTCGCCGCCCGATGATGTTCGGATCGGTGGTCAGCGCGCGGGCTGCCGCCGAGACGATCTCGCGGTGCTCGGCGAACTCTTCGTCGTCCTCGATCCGCTCGATCGCGATATAGCCGTCGTGATGGTCGAGTAGGTCGAGCAGCCGCTGCGTTGCCTGCTCCATCGTGAGGGCCATGTGGGGCAATCTAGGCGAGGCTGCCGACCGACTGCTGGCTCCCAGCGTGTCGGTGTCGAGCTAGCGGACGGCGGTGTGCCCGTTTCCACCACCGGAATCGCCCGAATCGCCCGATGCAAGCGGCGTGAGGAGCGGCCATCCTTGATCTGTGCCTTCGATGGGCTCGAGCACGTCGTCTTACTCGTCCTGACCTTCGCCGGATCGTCGCCTTCCTCGTGATACGGAAGGCCGCTTGCGCTTCCGACGCCCGAAGCAGTCAGGCATCGGCGAATCACGATTCTCAGCCCCCGCCCTCCGATCCGGCTTCACGACGCTGGGCTGGGCCGTCGTCTTGCTATTGAGCGCGGCGTGCGAGGAGGATCCGCCGCGCCTTCGCGAGGCAAGCGCGCGAACACGCGACCCCGATCTCGGGAGTGATCATCCCCGGCCGTCCCCCCTCGTGAACATGGGGCCATCCAGCCGGAGGCGGCCGGGTGGGAACTTGTCGGAAAGACGTGAGGGGCGCTCGGGCATGCGAGGCGCCATTGGGGAGCGGCCTGTCGGCGGCCGTGGTCGCCGTGCGGGAGTAGGTCGACGCTTTCGCACTCGTGCGGTCTCGTCGCCGTTATTCGTCGTGAGGAATGATCTGTGTGGTTGTGGGCGAGATCTGGTTGCTGGGAGCGGTAGAGATCGGCGAGTTGATCCGGCGGCGCAGAGTGTCGGCTGTCGAGGTCGTCGAGTCGTTCTTGCGGCGGATCGAGGTCGTCAATCCTGCACTCAACGCCGTCGTCACGATCGCCGCGGAATCCGCCGTCGATGCGGCCCGGGCAGCGGAACGCTCGATCGCACGAGGTGTGGTCGCCGGCCCCTTTCACGGTGTTCCGTTCACTGCGAAGGACGTATTCGAGACTGCCGGTCTCGAAACGCGGGCAGGACTGAGCGAGCGGCTCGGAGTCGTCCCGAGCGAAGACGCGGCTGCGGTGGCACGTATGCGGCGAGCAGGCGCGATTCTGCTCGGAAAGACAAACGTTCCTCCGGGAGGGTCGGGTGGGGTCACGTCCAATCCGCTGGACGGCCTGACCCGAAACCCGTTCGATCGCGACCGTTCCGTGGCGGGAAGCAGCGGCGGCGAGGCGGCAATCCAGGCGGCAGGAGGGTCGCCGGTTGGTCTCGGCAGCGACTCCGGCGGAAGCCTTCGCGTGCCTGCCCACTACTGCGGCGTCGCGACGCTCAAACCGACGACGGGCCGAGTCCCGAACACCGGCGCGTTCGCACACAAGGGTGGGTTGAGCGACAGCCGCACCCAAATCGGGCCGCTCTCGCGGTTCGTCCAGGACCTCGCTCCGACGCTCGCGATCATCGCGGGTCCTGACGGCCGCGACAGCGGAGTTGTCCCGATGCCCGTTTGCCAGCCCGGTGCGGTCCGTCTTGGCGGGCTTCGGGTCGCGTTCTACACCGAGGACGGCGAGACCGCGACCACACCCGACACGGCCGCGGCGGTGCGAGCGGCAGCAGAGGCGCTAAGGCAGGCCGGGGCCCGCGTGACGGAGCGCTGCCCAGCGAACGTCGGTCGCGACGCGCTCGACATCACAAGGCGCTACTGGGGCTGGAACGCGCTCGAGGGCGGAAAGGCCGCGCGGCTGCTCGCCGACTGGGATCGCTTCCGCACCGACATCCTCATCTTTATGGAGTCGGTCGAGATCATCCTCTGCCCGGCCGCGCCCACACCAGCGCCCCTCCAGGGAGAAGGCCTCGAGACGATGTTCAACTACACACTCCCGTACTCGCTGACCGGACAACCCTGTGTCGTCGTGCCTTCCGGCCGTTCGGGCAACGGCCTGCCGATCGGCACCCAGATCGTCGGGCGCGCGTGGCGGGAAGACCAGGCACTCGCCGCCGCCCGCAGCATCGAAACAGCGATCGGAGGCTGGCGCCAGCCTCCCATCATGTAACGGACGGCCCTATTCAGGCATCATTTCGGACGGTCGCCCAGCCGAGAGTCCCGGCCCTGACGTCAGGATGGCTTGCGTGCGGTCTCGTCGTCAGTGATCATTTCGACGGCATGCCAGAACGCCAGCGACTCTTACGGGATGCATTCGCGGCGCTGGACAAGGGCGAGCTTGAGCCGTTCAAAGAGCTGCTCGACCCGGACGCTAAGTGGGTCGCGATCGCGCAAGGCGAAAACGTGGCGGAGACTCCCGCTTGCATAGATCGCGCGGCGATACTCGATCGGCTGAAGCGAGTACACGAGAATGGCCGCCGATTTCGTGTTGGAAAGGTGATTGAGGGAGGCGACCGGGTGGCTGTCGAGGTGACGGTGCTCTCGCCTGAGTGGTCAGATCCGGTAACCCTCTACCGGGTCTTCACGTTCGACACCAGTGACGCGGTGGTGCGACTAAACGACTGCATAGATGAGTCGTATGCCTTGCAGGTTCTCGTCGCGTAAAACGGGGTCATTCCTGAACACTTGCGCAAACGACCGTGCGGGGCCACGAATGACGTTGTCGTCGTTGCGGACGCAGATCGCTCTTGTTGGCTCGTGGACCGCTCCCTTTCCGTGTTGACGGTTCAGGCCGCGAATTTCTGTAGTTGTCCTCTCGCATCGTCCCACGTGGCTCGCACCTCGCGCGGCGTCTTGTAATCGAGCCGTGAGTGCGGGCGGTCGTGGTA
>Ga0209810_1001763_pt1 | contig 30137 bp, 36 predicted proteins | sample Coa_R1_7_FD_187159 | JGI IMG/M metagenome (GOLD analysis project Ga0209810, IMG submission 187159) | Surface soil microbial communities from Centralia Pennsylvania, which are recovering from an underground coalmine fire - Coalmine... | ecosystem: Environmental > Terrestrial > Soil > Unclassified... | reverse complement strand
GGTCACGTTGTGGGCCACCGAGCTGCCGTTCGACCAGATCACGGTGTCGCCCACCTTGACGGTGGCGCTGGTCGGGGAGAACTTCAGCGCGTCCGTCTCGTCGAAGGTGGTCGAGCCGCTGGGGCTACTGACCACGGTGCCGACGTTGGCGTTGCCCCCTCCCCCGCCTCCGCCGCCCTCGCCGGCGGGCGGCCCGTTGCCGCAGGCGGCGAAGAGCAGCGAGGTCGCCACGCCCAGGCACGCGACGCCCAGCCGAGCCTTCATCATGTCCACTGACCTCCGGAGCTTGTGCACCCTGCCATGGGGTATAACGACTACGCTTCGGGCGGAATCTTAGGCCAAATACCCTATGCCCTGTCCCCTCACGCACGCCCCGCGCGCGGCCCATATGATCGGCCATCGACCCGTGCTCCTGCAGGCGTCGCGGTGAGCGCGATCGCTCCCGTCATCGAGGTCGACGGCCTGCGCAAGAGCTACGGCGAGCGGGTCGCCGTCGACGGTGTCTCGTTCGCGGTGCAGCCCGGCGAGGTGCTGGGCATCCTCGGCCCCAACGGCGCCGGCAAGACCACCACCGTCGAGATCCTCGAGGGCCTGCGCACCGCCGACGGCGGCGCCGCGCGCGTGGCCGGGATCGACGTGCTCCGCGACCCCGATGCCGTCAAGGGCGTGGTCGGGGTGCAGCTCCAGGCGTCGAGCTTCTTCGACCAGCTCTCGCTCGCCGAGCTGCTGGAGCTCTTCGGCGCGCTCTTCGGCGTCGCGGTCGACGCGCACGCGCTGCTGCGCCGCGTCGACCTCGAGGACCGAGCCTCGTCGGAGGTGCGCCGGCTGAGCGGGGGACAGCAGCAGCGGTTCGCCGTCGCCGCGGCACTGGTCAACCGGCCGCGCATCCTCTTCCTCGACGAGCCCACCACCGGCCTCGACCCGCAGGCGCGCCGCCACATGTGGGACCTGATCCGCTCCTTCCGCGAGGACGGCACCACCGTGGTGCTGACCACCCATTCGATGGAGGAGGCGGAGCTGCTCTGCGACCGCGTCGCCATCATGGACGCGGGTCGAATCGTCGCCCTGGACCGGCCCGCGGCGCTGGTCGACGCGCTGCTGGGGCGCGGCTTCCGGCGCCCCGCGGCGGTGCAGCGCGAGGCGACGCTGGAGGACGTGTTCCTCGACCTCTGCGGCCACGGGCTGCGCGACGGGGACGAGCACGGCGCATGAGCATCACCGCACCACCGGAACAGCAGCCGGCGGCGAGCCCGCAGTCACCCGCGCCGCGCCCGCAGCGCCCGCAATCCCGGCGCGTCGGCGCGCGCAGGACCCTGCTGGTGGCGTCGCTGAAGATGTTCTACCGCAACAAGCACAGCATCTTCTGGACGCTGCTGCTGCCGGTGATCATCCTCGGGGTCTTCGCGCTGCTCGACCTCGGCGGCGGGACCACCGCGCAGCTCGGCGTCGTCGACGAGGTGCACACCGCTCAGTCACTGAAGCTGGTGGCGCAGCTCCAGAAGAGCGACCTGGTCTCGGTGCACATTGGCGACAGCCTCGCGGCCGAGCAGTCGGCGCTGAGCAACGGCGACCGCGACGCTGTGCTGGTGATCACCGCGAAGGGCGACGCCCTCACCCTCAACGGCGCCCACTCTCGCGAGGCCGACGCGGCGCGGCTCGTCGTCGACAGCGTCGCGGCGCCGCAGGCCTCACCGGTTGCAGTCACCACCGTCAACAACGGACGCGACCAGGGCTACACCGACTTCCTCATCCCCGGCATCATCGCGCTGAGCGTGATGCAGACGGGGCTGTTCACCGTCCTCTACACCTTCGTCCACCTGCGCCAGCGCGGCATCCTGCGCCGGCTCAAGGCGACGCCGCTGCGGGCCGCCGACTTCCTCGCCGCCCAGGTGGGCACGCGGCTCATCCTGGCCGCGGCGCAGACCCTGATCCTGATCCTGATCGCGCTGCTCGTCTTCCGCATCCACATCTACGGCAGCGTGCTCTGGCTGCTGCTCATCGCCGTGCTCGGCGCGGCGGTGTTCCTGGCGCTGGGCTTCGCCATCAGCGGCTCCACCGGCAGCGTCGAGTCCGCGGCGCCCATCGCCAACGCCATCGGGCTGCCCATGATCGTGCTGAGCGGCGTCTTCTTCTCGCGCGGCGGCATGCCGGGGTGGCTGCACGGGATCACCGACGTGCTGCCGCTGACCTACCTGGTCGACGCCCTGCGGCACGTCTCCTACGACGGCTGGGGCCTGCTCGACCTGCGCACCGACCTGCTGGGCCTGGCGGCCTGGCTGGTGGTGAGCGGGGCGCTGGCGGTGCGCCTCTTCCGGTGGGAGCTGGACTGAGCGGCTAGGTGCCGGCGGGACGGCGCGAGTAGCGCACGGCGAGGATGGCGCCGACCACGGCCAGCACGGCGCCGAGCCCGGCGGTGCGCTCCCAGTGGGTCGGCCGCACCACCACGGCGATGAGGACGGCGAGCAGCAGCAGCGCCGTGATGATCCAGGCGAGCAGGGCGGACCGGTTCATGCGGCCGACACAGTAGCGCAGGCGGACCTCAGCACGCCGCCCCTAGATGTTCCCCCCTGGCCTCCAGACCATCAGCACCATGAGGATGAGGAACGCCAGGGTGAGCATCATCCCGCCGATCTGCATGCGCTTCATGAGGGCGAGGAAGGCCGGCGGTGGTCCGGCGGCCGCGGCCCCGGGGCCGGCCGGGACCGGGGTCGGCGCACCGGCGCCCGAGATCATCGCGATGGCCTGGCGCACCGTCGGCGCCTGCACCGTGATCGCGAAGGTCACCGCCGCCGCGTAGACGCACAGCGCCGCGATCAACCAGGGGTTGCGCGTCCAGTCGACGCCGATGTTGAAGGCCATCAACAGCCCGCTCACCGGCATGGTCAGCACGAAGGGGATGACCAGCTTCTCCTCGAGCATGTCGATGGTCTTCAGCGCGAAGCCCACGTGCATCGGCTGGGCCCTCGCCGCCGCCCCGATCAGGGGGAAGGTGAAGGTCGGCCCGAAGGCCACGATCGCCGCCGTGATGTGCAGGAACAGGAAGAGGTGGAACCAGCTCATGGCGGCAGCATTCTATGGCGCTGCGGCGGCGCATGGAGCAAATCTTTGCAGACGTTTTCAGGCCGGCCGCTGCTCCGCCGCGCCACGCTCGATCTCGGCCTCGTCGTCGGCGGGATCGGCGAAGAGTCGCAGGAAGATGATGGAGATGGCCACGAAGTAGATGATGTTCCCGAGCCCGAACATGATCACCCCGGCGATCTGCTGGTCCTGCACCGCCGAGAGGCCCCAGAGGCGCGGGGCGCGGGCGTAGAAGTCGTAGGCGGGCGTGCTGATCAGGCAGAAGAGGAAGCCCAGCACCGTCGGTGGAACGCCGGCGAGGCCGAGCATGCCCATCTTGGTGAACGGCGACACCGGCTTGGTGTGCTCGCCGCGCAGCGGGTCGACGATGGGCCACCAGAAGATGACGCCGACGCCGATGAAGGTGAGGTGCTCGACGACGTGGATCCACTCGGTGGTGAGCGTCGCGTCGTACCAGGAGGGGATGTGCCAGATCAGCAGCACCGCGTTGAAGATCAGCGTGGCCGGCCAGGGACGCGTGACCAAGGTCCACACCCGGCGAGCGCGCGGGGCCACGCTGTCGGGCAGCGGGCGCATCCCCGCGACGCCGAGGAGCACCAGGGGCGGCGCGACCATCATGAGAATGAGGTGCTGCACCATGTGCAGCGAGAGGAGGTAGAGGTCACCCCCTCTGTCGATCGGCGACTGCAGGGCGATGAAGCCGCTGAACACGCCGAGCCCGAAGAGCCACGGCCGCCACTGGGCGCGGCGGAACCAGGGGGTGGTGTCGTCGTCGCGACGGATGTGGCCGCGGCGGACCGCCATGACGTAGACGGCGACGAGCACGGCGAGGCCGAGGAGGACGGTGGGGTCCCAGGACCAGTCGGTCAGGGAGAGAGATGCCTGCTGCATTGCGCGGCGCCCAGCCTAGCGAATCGGCGGCCGGGACGCCCCGGGGCCGCGCCGCTGGTCCAAATGGATGGTCAACCGTGGTCCGGAGCGGGCTCGGAGGGTGCTCGGCGCCGCGGGCTCAGTGTCCTTCGAGGCTCTCGGGGAGCTCCTTGAACTCGTTGCGGGCACCGCGGAACCAGGCGTAGCAGCTGCCGATCAGCCAGATCAGCCCCACCACCCACACCCAGGTGGCGGCCAGTGTGCCGATGAAGCACATCATCAGCGAGAGGGCAACGTTGATCGGGGACCAGCTGTTCGGCGGGAGGTGGATGTGCTCGTGCGCATGCGCCTCGGCCGCGGTCGAGCCGGAGACGGCGGCGTGGTCGGTGTGCTCGTCAGCCATGGTCGCAGTGCCTCTCCAACTAGACGGCGTGGAGGTAGATGGTCGCCCAGACGAAGGTGATGCCGAACATCATCAGCAGCACGAGGAGGAGCACGATGCCCATCCGCATGTTGCGCCGCGCCAGCTGCTTGTCCATCCGTCGAGCCTCCTTCTCGCCTACCCGGTGATGAGGACGCTGTCCAGCGCCGCCACCGCGAAGAGCAGGGCCAGGTACAGCAGGGAATAGTGGAACAACCGGCCTGCCGAGCGCGGGCTGCCGTCGCGCCAGGTGCGCAGGGCGTAGGCCAGGAAGACGCCGTCGAGCGCCGCCGCGCCGGCCAGGTAGATCCAGCCCAGCGCATGGGTGAAGACGGGCAGCATGGTCACCGCCACCATGACCACCGTGTACAGCCCGATCTGCTGCCGGGTCTGCCGGTCGCCCTTGACCACCGGCAGCATGGGGACGTGGGCGCGCTCGTAGTCCCGGCGGATGAGCAGCGCCAGCGCCCAGAAGTGGGGCGGCGTCCAGTAGAAGATGATGGCGAAGAGGAACAGCGCGCTGAGGCTGAGACGCCCGCTCACCGCCGCCCAGCCGACCAGCGGCGGCATCGCCCCCGCAGCACCGCCGATGACGATGTTCTGCATCGAGGTGCGCTTCAGCCACATGGTGTAGACGAGCACGTAGAAGAGCAGCGCGCTGAGCGCCAGCGTCGCGGCCAGCAGGTTGGCGAAGGTGGCCAGGACCGCGAAGCTGAGCATCTCCAGGCCGATGCCGAAGAGCAGGGCGTGCAGCGGCTCGATGCGCCCGCCGGGGATGGGGCGCGAGCAGGTGCGCCGCATGGTCTGGTCGATGTCGCGGTCGAACCACATGTTGATGGTGTTGGCCCCGCCGGCCGCCAGCGCGCCGCCGGCCATCGTCGCCACCACCAGGCCCAGGCCGGGCCAGCCCCTGGCCGCGATGACCATGGCGCAGAAGGCGGTGATCTCCAGCAGCACGATGATCCGCGGCTTGGTCAGCGCCAGGTAGTCGGCGAGGACCTCGCGCAGGGCGCGCTGCCGGCGGACGGGGAGGTCGAGGGCGATGCTCACGACGCCACCGCCTCGGGTCGCGCCGTCACCGCCGGCGAGCGGACGCCGCCGTCGTCCCGAGACTCCGCGTCGCGGCGGCCCAGGCGCACCGCACCCGGCCGGGTGAGCAGCGCCAGCAGCGCCGCGCTGGCCCAGAGCAGCGAGGCCAGCGCCTGGTGCGTGCCACGCGCCGGCGCGGGCAGCCGCGTGTCGACGAGCACGGCGCCGGCGACGATCTGCAGCAGCAGCACGACGTTCACGGCCATGGCGGCGACGCGCACCGGCCGCACGCCCTTGAAGGCGAGCATGACTCGCGCCACGCTCCAGCCCAGGAAGATCGCCACCACCGCGGCGACGACACGATGGAACTCGTTGAGCGTGGCCAGGTGCGCGGAGTCGAGCTGGAAGCCGTTGCCGCAGAGCGGCCAGCCGTTGCAGGCGAAGCCCGCCCCGCTGGCGACCACCAGGCCGCCGCTCAGCACCAGCGCGTAGGTCGCGCCCGCCGCCCAGGCCATCTGCTTCGCGGCGGAACGCTGCCGGTCGGTCAGCGGCGCGACGGGCTCGCCGCGCGACCCCGGCGCGTGGATCACCACCGCCGCGGAGATGAGCACGCCGAGCAGCAGCAGGGCGTTGGCCAGGTGGGCGAGCACGATGCCGCCGGGCAGCTTCAGCTCGACGGTGATGCCGCCGAGCACGATCTGCACGACGAGCAGTCCCACCACCACGCTGACCGCGGTGACCACGCGCCGCAGGTGCCGGTAGCGCGTCCACGCCCACACCGCCAGGGCCACCACCAGGACGGTGGAGATCGTCGCCAGCATGCGGTGGGAGAACTCGATGAGCGTCGCGGTGTCCGGCGGGGGCACCAGGCCGCCGTGGCACAGGGGCCAGTCCTGGCCCTTGACCCCGCAGCCGAGCCCGCTTCCGGACACCCGCACAACACCGCCGGCGACGACCAGCAGGTACGTCGACACGACGGCGGCGACCGCGGTGCGCCGGAAGCCCCGCGAGGGCGCGCCACCGCTGGGCGCCGCCCTCAACCCGAACCTCATACCGCGGCCGGGCGAGCCGCGCGACGCAGGTCGCGAACCGGGCGGGCGCTGCGCACCTCGGGCACCACGTCGAAGTTGTGCTGCGGCGGCGGCGAGCTGGTCGCCCACTCCAGCGTGTTGCCCTCCCACGGGTCGTCGGGGGCGTTCTTCGGCGAGCGCAGCGAGACGAAGAAGTTGATCAGGAACACCGCCACGCTCATGGCGATGACGAAGGCGCCGAAGGTGCTGATGGAGTTGAGGTCACCCCAGCCGCGGTTGTCCGGGTAGGAGGCGATGCGGCGCGGCATGCCCAGCATGCCCAGGATGTGCATGGGCATGAAGGCGAGGTTGAGGCCGACCAGCATCATCCAGAAGTGCAGCTTGCCCAGCTTCTCGTTGAGGAAGCGGCCGGTCATCTTGGGGAACCAGTAGTAGACGCCGCTGAACACGCCCATGACGCTGCCGCCGAAGAGCACGTAGTGGATGTGCGAGACCACCCAGTAGGTGCCGTGCAGGGCGTAGTCGACCGCCAGCGAGCCCACGTAGACCCCGTCGACGCCGCCGATGAGGAACATCAGCAGGAAGCCCACGGCGAAGAGCATGGGTGTGTCGTAGCGGATGGACCCGCCCCATAAGGTGGCCGTCCAGTTGAGGATCTTCACTCCCGTGGGCACGCCGATGATCATCGACGTGGCCGAGAAGAAGGTCTGCACCGCCAGCGGCAGGCCGGTGAGGAACATGTGGTGCACGAACACGATGAAGCCGAGCACCGCGATCACCGCCATCGAGTAGGCCATGGCGCGGTAGCCGAAGATCGGCTTTCGCGTGAAGACGGGGATGACCTCGCTGACGATGCCGAACGCCGGCAGGATCATGATGTAGACCGCCGGGTGTGAGTAGAACCAGAACATGAGCTGGTAGAGCAGCGCGTTGCCGCCGTGGTTGACGGCGAAGAAGGCGGCCCCCGCCTGGCGGTCGAGCAGCACCATGAGCAGCGCGCCGGCCAGGAACGGCGAGGCCAGCACCACCAGCGCGGCGGTGACCTCGATCGACCACACGAACAGCGGCAACCGGAACCAGGTCATGCCCTTGGCGCGCATGTTGTGGATGGTGGCCAGGAAGTTGATGCCGCCCAGCATCGAGGAGATGCCCAGCAGGTGGAGGCCGAGGATCCAGAGGTCCTGGCCGACCTGGGGCGAGTACGCCTTCTCGGTGAGCGGCACGTAGCCGGTCCAGCCGGCGTCGCCGGTGCCGCCGAAGAGGAAGCCGCTGTACATCACCAGGCCGCCGAGCGGGATCAGCCAGTAGCTCAGCGCGTTGATGCGCGGGAAGGCCATGTCGCGCGCGCCGATCATCAGCGGCACGACGTAGTTGCCGAACCCGGCCAGGACGGGGATGACCCAGAGGAAGATCATCGTCGTCCCGTGCATGGTGAAGATCTGGTTGTACTGCGCCTCGGTGAGGAACTTGTTCTGCGGCTCGGCCAGCTGGATGCGCACCAGCAGGGCCATGATGCCGCCGATGATGAAGAAGAAGAAGGTCGTGTACAGGTACATGATGCCGATCTTCTTGTGATCGACAGTCGTCAGCCAGCCGAGGATCCCCTTGTTCTTGTCCCACCGCGCCGCGTGGCGAACCTGCGGCAGCGGAGCCTCCATGACAGCCATCACGACCCTCCGGACTGCTGCTTGCTCAGCCACGCCTGGTAGTCGGACGGCGACATGGCGTGGATGGTGAACTCCATGATCCAGTGGCCGTCACCGCAGAGCTCGGTGCACTGGCCCGTGTAGTCACCCGGATTCGTGATCTGCATCCAGGTGTGGTTGACCTGGCCGGGGATGGCGTTCATCTGGCCGAAGATGTTGGGTGCGAAGAGCGAGTGGTTGACGTCGGCGGAGCGGATCTCCAGGGCGATCGGCGTGCCGGTGGGGACGTAGAAGTCCTTGATGGTGGTGAGCTCCTTGCCGTTCGCCTTGGTGACGCCGTAGTCGAACTGCCAGTAGAAGCGGTAGCCGGTGACCTTCACCGTCTGCGCGTTCGGCGGGGTCTTGGCGATGACGCTCATGTTCGCCGCGGTGAGGCCGAAGAGGGAGACCAGGATGAGGAACGGGATGATCGTCCAGCCCAGCTCCAGCTTGTTGTTGCCGTGGGTCTGCACCGGCTCCTCGTCGTCGTGCTTGCGACGGAAGCGGAAGGCGCTGTAGAGGATGGTCGCCGACACCCCCGCGGTGACCACCACCGAGACCCAGAAGAGCGGCCAGAAGACGTTGTTGATGCTGTCTCCGATCGGCCCCTGGGGATGCAGCGGCGACATGTCGACGAAACCGCCGACATTGGTTCCGGCCAGCACGGTCACCGGCAGCAAACCCCCATGTGGTCCCTCGGTGTGATCGCACGCGGAGCCCGCCGCGGGACGACGGGCGACTGGGGTGACGGACGTCGGCCCGCACCGGGCCTCCGCCCCTCCTGCGGGGCCAGCCGAGCCGCGGGAATCATGGCACCCGGGGAAAGCCGTCGTCAAACGGCGGCGGGATGATCCGAACGGCCCAACTCGCGAGGTCGCGCAGGCGCTGCGGCGTGCGGTGGACGTGAGGCGAAGAGCCCAACGCGGGCTGGTCGGCGGGAGCGGCCGTCACGGGTCCCGGCGCGCCTACTTGGTCCACGGGCGGGTCACCGTCCGGATCTGGCGCTTGACCACCTCGGTGACCGCGACGTTGGTCAGGGCGGCCTCCTCCCACGTCCCCCGCGCGGTGGGGACCTTGGCCGGGTCGGGCAGGAGCCGGCCGGCGGGGTCGCGCGGACCCTGGGCGTCGCGCGGGGCGCGCCGAGGCAGGGCGGGGAACTTCATGGCGCGGGAATGTACCAAGTCGGCACGCGCGTTTGATGTGGGGTGTGTCTCGCGCGCCGTGGGGCGGGGTTGGTTGTCGCGCGCCTGGTTTTTCGCGCGCCCTGGCGCGCAGACGGGGCGGGCAGGTCCCGCCCCGCGGACCCCTTCGGCCCTTGCGGGCCGCTTGGCTCCTGCCCCACCCTCGGCGGGCTGAAGCCCGCCGGGGCGCGCAGATGCGCGCCGGGTCGGCTTTCAGCCGACCTGGACCATGCCGAGGCGGATGGCGTAGCGGACGAGGTCGGCGTTGCGGTGGATGTCGAGCTTGGTCATGAGGCGGGTGCGGTGGTTGTGCACCGTCTTCACGGAGAGGTCGAGCATCTCGGCGATCTCGCGGGAGGAGTGGCCCTCGGCGATGAGCTTGAGGATCTCCTGCTCGCGGGCGCTGAGGCGCTTGGCCGGGGAGGGCAGGTCGGCGGGTCCTGGGGGGCGGTCGCCGCGCTGCAGGTAGTCGGTCATCAGCGCCTTGGCGAGGTAGGGCGAGAGGTAGGAGTTGCCCTCGTGGGTCGAGCGGATGGCGCTCATCAGCTCCAGGCCGCCGCTCTTCTTCAGCACGTAGCCGGCCGCGCCGGCGCCGAGGGCGCGCAGGAAGACGTCCTCGTTGTCGTGCATGGTCAGCACCAGGACGCGGACCGCGGGCTCGCGCGCGGCGATCTGGCGGGTGGCCTCGATGCCGTCGAGGTGGGGCATGGTGATGTCCATGAGCACCACGTCGGGGTGCAGCGCCAGCGCCTGCTGCACCGCGGCGCGGCCGTCGGCGACCTCGCCGACCACCTCGATGTCGGGCTGGGTGGCCAGCAGCGAGCGCACGCCCTCGCGGAAGAGGGCATGGTCGTCGGCGAGCAGCACCCGGATGGGGCGGCCCCCCGCGGGCTGCTCCCTGGCGATCACGAGGCGGCCCCGACCAGCTCAGCGCCCGCCGGGTCGAGCGGGATGCGAGCGCTGACCCGCGTCCCGCCGCCGGGCTGTGAGGAGACGTCGACGCTGCCGCCGACGATGCTGGCCCGCTCGCGCATGCCGGCAAGCCCCAGGCCGACCCGGGAGACCTCGGCGCCCTCCGCGGCGGGGTCGAAGCCGCAACCGTCGTCGCTGACGTCGAGGCGCACCGCGTCGGGGAGGAAGCGCAGGCGGACGTGCACGCGGCCGGCCCCGGCGTGCTTCTGCACGTTGGCCAGCGCCTCCTGGGCGATGCGGTAGAGGGCCAGCTCGACGGCGGGCGGCATGCGGCGGCGGCGGCCCTCGACGTGGACGTCGGCGTGCAGCCCCGAGGCGGCGACGCGGTCGCGCACGTGCCGGTTCAGCGCTGGCAGCAGGCCGAACTCGTCGAGCGCCGGCGGGCGCAGCTCGGTGGCGATGCGCTGCAGGTCGCCCAGCGCCGCGTCGGCGAGGCGGCGCAGGCGCGCCAGGGTGTCGCGCAGCGCGGGCGAGCCGCCGTCGGCGGAGAGCGCGTCGGCGGTGTCGACGGTGGTCATCAGCGCAGCGAGCAGCTGGTTGGCCTCGTCGTGCAGCTCGCGGGCGACGCGGCCGCGCTCCTCCTCCTGGGCGCGGATCACCATGTCGGCGAGGCGCTGCGTCTCCTCGCGCTGCCGCTCCAGCGAGCCGGCCAGCGCGCGCGTCGCCTCCAGCTGGGCGGCGAGGTCGGCGGAGAGCTGCATGTTGGCCGCGGCCACCTCGCGCTGGGTGGCGAGCGCGTCGACCAGCCGCCGCTCCGCGCTCTGCAGCTGCGACGCCGCCGCGCCGCTGGCCAGGGCGACGAGCCACACCGAGAGGACGAACAGCGCGACGTGGCCGAGGTGGTCGACGGGCGCCGCGGTGAACAGCGGGTCGACGGGCAGGATGGCCAGGAAGAACAGCGAGATGACCGCGCAGATGCCGTACATGGCGCGGGTGCCGAGCGTCAGCGACGCCGCGATGACGATGAGGTAGTAGAGGAAGACGAGCAGGGACATGTGATAGCCGGTGAGGTGCACCACGCCGGTGACCAGCGCCGCGTCGATGACCAGGCCCAGCACCACCTTGGTGTGCGAGCACCACACCGAGGGCAGCAGCCAGTGCCACACCGCGGCGAACACCAGCGTCACCGCCAGCAGCGCCCCGAACCAGCCCGTGGCCGGCTGCGACATGAAGTCGATGCGCACCCACACGGCGACGGCGGCCACGGCGACCGCGACGGCGTGGGCCATGCCCATCAGGCGGTCGTAGTGCACCAGGCGGGCGCGCTCCGCGTCACCGCGCGCCGAACGTCCCTCCCCGCGCCGCGGCCAGTCCAGCCCCTGGGTGCGCGGCGGTCGCAGTCGCTGCGCCGCCTCGGCGGCGGCGTGCAGCCTGCTCGGCTTCACAACTTCAGCTTCATCCAGCGCTGGGTCGGCGGCAGGCCCTGGCTCAGCTCCCTGGCCGAACGGCGGGCGTCGATGACCGCGCTGGCCCAGACGGTGAGCCCGAGCAGGAAGAGGACGAGGAAGGCGAGGATCGAGGCGAAGGCGACGACCAGGAAGGCGCCGAACTGCTTGTCCTCGAGCAGGCGGTGGCCGAAGCCCTCCCCCGCCGTGATCAGCAGGATCGACGGGCCCATGGTGAGCACCCACGAGAGGAGGAAGGTGATCGCCTTGCGCGGCTGGAAGTTGTAGAGCTGGCCCAGGCCGGGCAGGATCGACAGCGTCGCCGCCAGCGTCGGGTTGCGGCGCCGCTGCGGCGGTGCCGGCGCGGAGGACTCGCTCACCGCGCCGACGTCGTCACCGATGAGCTGCTGCGCCACGACTCGACACCATCCGGCTGCTGCGCGCTAGCGCGTCAGGAACGCCCTGTAGCAGTAGTAGGCGCCGAGCAGCAGCGAGCCGAGCGCCCAGATCGAGACGAAGAGCACGTCGCCCCAGCCGGCGTCGCCGGGGTCGAGGGCGCCGAGCAGGTGGGTGATGGCGGCGATCATCGCTGCTTCCTCATCAGTGGGACTTGAAGTTCTCGAGCCAGTGCTCGCCGAGGATGACCCCGAAGGTGAGGATCACCAGGATGGCGAAGAACATCAGGGTGCCCAGCAGGTCGCGGGCGAAGGTGCGGCGGCGCATCGGTGTCAGGCCTCCGTCACGGCAGTGTCTGGTAGTTCTCCCAGTGCCGAATGAACTGCACCAGGATGCTGATCTGGTCCTCGCTGAGGACGCGCGTCTGGTTGGCCGGCACCTTGTCGACCGACTTGTCGGCGTGGTAGTCGGAGGCGATCGACCCCCAGTTGGGCATCACGCTGCCGAGGTGCTCGAAGCCGGTCATGCCGTACTCGATGCAGCGGTAGTAGTAGTCCTCGTTGAAGAAGCCGAGGCGGTCCTGGTTGTTGAGCGGCGGGCCGATCTTGCCCTCGCCCAGGTTGCCGTGGCAGGAGGCGCAGTACTGGTAGTAGAGCGAGGCGCCCTCGGTCCAGGCGTACTCCGGGTTGATGATGAGGTTGAGGTGCGCGGCGTTCTCGTCGAGCTCCAGCCGCTGGCCGTTGTGGCAGACGATGCAGCCGGTCTGGTCGATGCCCAGCGTCTGCCCGTTGTTCTGCTGGGGGCTGAGGAACTGCGGGATGAAGCCGGTGATGCCGGTGGCCGCCGTGGTGGCGCTTCCGCCCGCGCCCGCCCCGCCTCCCGAGCCGGCGCCGGTGCCGGGCGAGCCCGCCCCGGTGCCCGACGTCGTGTTGCTGGTGTTGCCGCTCGACACCTCAGCCGGGTAGGGGTGGAAGCCGTCCTTGGTGGCCACCGCGTTCTGGCCGTAGGTGTCGTAGTACTGCTGGGTGACCAGCGCGGGGTGCACGCCGGTGAGGTGGTTCTGCGCGGCGATCTGCTGCGCGTTGGGCTCGTACTTGAAGAAGTCCTGGCTCAGCCGCTTGGCCGCCTCCTGCGGGCCGATGGTGGCGATGTCGGGCACGTGGCACGAGATGCAGCGCTCGACGCGGAAGCTCTGCCCCTGCAGGGCCTGGGGGAAGGAGGGGAAGAGCTGCTGGATCTTGACGTCGGTCGTCTTCACCGATGTCGGGTAGTCCTTCAGGTACTGCTCCTGGATCCCCAGGTAGCCGCGGTCGTGCGCGTCCTTCGCCGCGGCGACGCCGATCAGCAGAAGGAGGAACGCGGACAGGCCGAGGAAGATCTTGGTCATACCGAGGGATTGACTCCCGGGTGTCCCAGCAGCTTGAACCAGTCCCAGTTGAAGGCCAGGCTGCGGAAGAAGACGCCGATGACCACGAAGGCCACCGCCAGCACGATGTAGCCCGTGAAGATGGCGATGGCCACCCTGCGGTCCTGAGGACGGCGGCTCGGGTTCTTGTCGATGTAGGGCGTGAGGATCATGCCGACGATGACGAAGGTGGGGAAGGCCACCCCGGCCATGACCGGCGGGAAGCGCTCCAGCAGCTCCTGGAGGCCGAGGAAGTACCAGGGCGCCTTGGCCGGGTTGGGCGTGATCGCGGTGTTGGCCCGCTGCAGCAGCGGGGCGTTGACCCAGATCGAGACGAGCAGCAGGAAGCAGAAGATGGCCAGCCCGGCGAGGAACTCCTTCCACACCAGCGCCGGGAAGGTGACCACCGTCTCCTCGTCCTCGCGACGGCGGACGACGAGCGGCGGCGCGACCAGCTCAGGGCCGGTGGCGCCACGGCGTGGAGCGACGGGCACGGCGCTCCCCCCGTTGACGCGGCGGCCGGAGCCGCCGTCACCAGGACCGACGATCGTGGCCATGACCTCACAAGCCTCCTGTGAAGCCGTCTTTTCGGACGCGCCAGAAGTGGACGACCATCAGGATGAACCCGATCAGGGGTAAGGCGACGACGTGTAAGACGTAGAACCGGATCAGGGCGCCCTGACCCACGGTTCTTCCTCCCAGCATGATGTAGCGGGTGTACGGCCCGGCGATGGGCGCGTACTTGGCCATGTTGGTCCCGACGGTGATCGCCCACACCGCCAGCTGGTCCCACGGCAGGAGATAGCCGGAGAAGGACAGCAGCAACGTGGTCAGCAGCAGGAGCGTCCCGATCGCCCAGTTGAACTCGCGCGGCGGCTTGTAGGCGCCCTGGTAGAAGACGCGGGCCATGTGCAGCCAGACGGTGATGACCATGCCGTGCGCCGCCCAGCGGTGCAGGTTGCGGATGACCAGGCCGAAGGTGGCGACGAACTCCAGGTCCTTGATGTTCTGGTAGGCCTGGTCCACCGAGGGGATGTAATAGAACATCAGGAACAGGCCGCTGATGGTCAGCAGGATGAAGAGGAAGAAGCTCAGGCCGCCGAGGCAGAGCGTGTAGCTCACCCGGATCGCCGACTTCTTCACCCGCACGGGGTGGATGTGGAGGAAGAAGTTGGTGAGCGCGGTGCGCGCGGCGACCTTGTCGGTGGTGGGCAGCCCGTGCCGGAAGATGGAGCCCCAGACCTGGGACATGAACTTCGACAACGGATTGCGGCTCCCCGCTGCGTTCATCCGCGGTCCCTCAGCTGATCCACGTCGGTCCTCTCCACTCCTGTGTGCCGGCTAGACGCCGTACGTCTGGCCGTTGTCCTTCTTGGTGCCGGGGTCGAGCCGCCAGGTCGGCTTGGTCACGTCGCCGGGGGTGCGCTGCACCACCAGCTTGCCGCGGTCGACGACCAGGAAGCCGTCCGGCGAGTACTGGATGTCGACCCAGTCCATGGGGCGCGGCGCCGGGCCGTAGAAGTTGGTCGAGTCGATGAAGTATCGCGATCCGTGGCAGGGGCAGGCCCAGCCGTTGGGGATGCGGTCGCCGCCCTTGCGGTCGCCGTGCGAGTCGGCGACAGCGTCGGCCACCCCCGTGCCCTGGGTGACCGTGGTGGTGTAGTTGGGCGTGCAGCCGAGGTGGGTGCAGACCAGGTAGACGGCGTAGAAGCCGCCCTCGTCGCGCACGATGGAGACGCGCTTGGCGGTGATCTGCAGCGGGTTGCCGGTGGTGATGCTGGCGGGGTCGACGTTCACCTTGAAGGCCAGCGGCTCCTCCGAGGTGGCCCCTGGGAACATGAACTGCAGGGTCTTGGCGACGCCGAAGAGGGTGGCCACCGCCGCGGCCAGCCAGCCCATGATGAGGAGGAACTGGCGGCGGGTGACGTCGGCCAGGAAGTGCAGCCGGCCCTCGCGGCTCTCGAACGGGTTCACCGCCATGGGGCGCGGACCTCAGGGCCTCCGGCAGCGGCCGGGGAGTGGCTTCCGGATTGGGGCATTCTACCCATAGGGTGCGGCGGCGCTTCCTAGACGAAGGGGTTGGAGGCGGGGGGCGTGATGATGTCCGCGAAGACGATCGTCGAGATCATGATGATGAGGAAGGCGACGGCGATGGCCAGGCATCCGAAGTCGGTTCTGAGGGCGAGGATCAGACGCTCCACCACGGGTCTCCGGGACGATCTGAGCAGGACGGCGCACAGGATAGACGACGGGGATGGGGCCCCGTGGGGCTGGAGGCAGGGTTAGGGCGAAGAGCCTATTTTCACGGCGCGCTCAGACGCGCGCCCGACGGGGGGAGCAGATCTCCCCCCGGCTCGCCCCCCTCTCGGCGGGCTGAAGCCCGCCGGGGCCGCCGCGGGCGGCCGGGTGCCCTGCTAGCCTGCCCAGCTTGATGAGCTACTGGCGCCCGGTCGAGGTGTACGCCACCTTCATGAAGGTGGCGGGGGAGATCGAGATCCTCCCGCCGCACCGGCTCACCGACGTGGTCAACCAGGTGGGCGACTACATCGAGCTGCACGACGCCGTCGCCGAGCCGCTCAGCGTCAACTACCCGGTGCTCAGCCAGCGGGAGGAGCGCACGGTGATCGCCAAGCAGTCGGTGATCCTCATCTCCCCCAAGGAGCAGGTCGGCGACATCGTGGGCAACCCGGCGATGTGGCGGGAGAAGGTCTGCCAGCCGGCGGCGATCCACACCGTCGCCTTCTCCATGGTCGCCGACGTCCACCTCGAGCCCCGGCACACCCTGCGCGACCAGCTGGAGCGCTACCGCACCGACTTCGTGCCGGTGACCAACCTCTCCGCGCTGTGGGTGGCCGCGATCGGAGCGGAGACGCACGCGCTGCAGCGGGCCTTCGCCCTGCTCAACCCCGCCGCCATCCTCTCCTTCTCGGAGCGCTAGGCCCCCGAGACCAGGCTCTGGCGCGCCGCCTCGCGCTTCTGGGAGGCGTTCATCACCGCGCCCATCAGCATCGAGCCCAGCCCGATCACCATGAGGACGAGGCCGACGATCACCTTGGTGAACCGGTCGCCCGCGAACATCGTGCCGTTGGTGTCGACGAACGACTTCTCGGCGGGTGCCGCCCACACGGTGCTGATCAGCGACCACAGAAACCAGAAGGCCGCCACCAGGTACATCGCCGAGGCGGTGCGGATGCGCCCGCCACGGCTGGGCCGGCTGGAGACGTAGAACGCCCCCAGCGCCGCCGCCTCCAGGATCACCCAGAGGTTGAAGAGCGCGAACATGAGGACGGCGGAGATGATCTGCCGGTCGGTCATGCCGGTGAAGAGGTTCACGGTGCGGCAGGATAGCGCCTCGAGCTGACCTGGCGCGAGAGCCGCCGCGAGGCCTGCCGGCGGGTGGCGGAACGCGCAGGTGGCGTCCGTAACCGCCCCGCGGCGCGTACGCTTCTGGGCTGACGATGACAGCCCTCCCGGCGACGCCCGGCCCGGCGGCGACGCCCCTGCGGGATGGCAGATCTCCCCTGCCCCTCCGTTCGGCCATCCTCGGCATGGGCAGCTTCGTCCCCGAGGGCGTGCTGACCAACGCCGACCTGGAGCGCCTGGTCGACACCTCCGACCGCTGGATCCTGGAGCGCACCGGCGTGCGCGAGAGGCGCCGGGTCGGCCCCGGTGAGACCGCCTCGGTCATCGGGGAGCAGGCAGCCCGCGCGGCGCTGCGCGACGCGGGCGACCCCGCGGTCGACGCCATCCTCCTGGCCACCACCTCGCCCGACACGCTGTTCCCGAGCAGCGCGTGCCTGGTGCAGCGCCGCCTCGGCATGCCGGGGCCGATGGCGGTCGACCTCTCCGCCGCCTGCAGCGGCTTCGTCTACGGGCTGACCCTGGCCGACAGCATGGTCCGCGCCGGCACCGCGAGGACGGTGCTGGTGATCGCCGCCGAGGCGATGACCACCCTCATCGACTACAGGGATCGCGGCACCTGCGTCCTCTTCGGCGACGGCGCCGGCGCCGCGGTGGTGGGTGGCGCCGGGGACGGTCCAGGCATCGTCGCCACCCGCGCCCTCGCCGACGGAGCGCTCTCCGACCTCATCTACTACGGGCCAGGCGAGGAGGAGGGACAGGAGGAGGACCACGTCCGCATGGCCGGCCGCGGCACCTTCCGCGTCGCCGTGGAGCGCATGAGCGAGCTGGCGGAGCAGCTCTGCGCCGACGCCGGCTGGACGCTCGACGACGTCACCCACGTCGTCCCCCACCAGGCCAACCTGCGCATCGTCGAGGCCGTCGCCAAGCGGCTCGACCTCCCCATGGACCGGGTGGTCTACAACGGCGACCGCTACGGCAACACCAGCGGCGCCTCCATCCCGCTCGCCCTCGACGAGGCACACCGGAGCGGCCGGCTGCACCGCGGCGACCGCCTGCTCTGCCTCGCCTTCGGCTCCGGCGCCACCTGGGGCGGCGCGGCGATGGAGTGGGCGCTGGACGGGCCACGGTGAGCGTGCGGCCGGGATCGCTGCCCGTCCCGGGTCCGCGGCTGCAGCGCACCACCTCGGCGGACACCGTCGCCTGTCCCGCGTGCGGGCGCCGCTTCGTCGGTGACCGGTTCGAGCGGGCGCTGCGCGTCTGCTCCTCGTGCGGACGGCACGCCCGCGTCCCCGCGACGCTGCGCGCGCAGCAGATCGCCGACCGCGGCACGCTCGACATCGTGCCCATCACCGTCGCCGACCGCGACCCGCTGGGCTTCGACGACGGCGTCCCCTACCCGCAGCGCGTCGCGCAGGCGCGCGCCGAGACCGGCAACGACGAGGTGTTCACCGTGGCGCGCGCCGGCGTCGGCGACGTGCCCGCGGTGCTGGCCTGCATGGACTTCGACTTCATGGGCGGCTCGCTGGGCAGCGCCGCGGGCGAGGCCTTCGCCCAGGCCTGCGAGCTCGCCGTCGCGGAGCGCCGCGCGCTCATCGCGGTGTGCACCTCGGGTGGCGCGCGCATGCAGGAGGGCATCGCCTCACTGGCGCAGATGGCGCGCTGCAGCGTCGGCACCGCGCAGGTCGCCAATGCCGGGCTGCCCTACGTGACGGTGCTCGCCGATCCCTGCTTCGGTGGCGTCACCGCGTCCTTCGCGACGCAGGCGGACGTGATCATCGCCGAGCCGGGCGCGCGCATCGGCTTCGCCGGCGGCCGCGTCATCGAGCAGGCAACGCACGACCGGCTTCCCGAGGGCTTCCAGACCGCCGAGTTCCTGCTGGCGCACGGCATGGTCGACATGGTCGTCGACCGCCGCGCCCTGCGCTCGGTGCTGGTGCGCCTGCTCGGCGCCTACGGAGCGCACACGTCGTGACCACCGTCGCGCCGACCACGGAGCTGGCCGAACGCGAGCGCGACGCGTTCGCGCGCGTCGAGCTGGCCCGGCATCCCTCGCGTCCGCGCGCGCTGCAGGTGATCGCGCGCGCCTTCAGCGACTTCACCGAGCAGCGCGGCGACCGCCTCTTCGGCGACGACCGCGCCGTGGTCGGCGGGCCCGCGCGCCTCGACGGCGCCTGGGTGATGGTGATCGGCCAGGAGAAGGGCGTCGACGCCATGAGCCGCGCCGTGCACAACTTCGGCATGCCCCATCCCGAGGGATACCGCAAGCAGCAGCGGCTGATGCGCATCGCCGAGAAGTTCGGCCTGCCAGTGGTCTTCCTCATCGACACGCCCGCGGCCCATCCCGGTGTCGGCGCCGAGGAGCGCGGCCAGGCCTGGGCGATCGCGGAGTCGTTGACGGCGACGCTGCAGCTGCGCGTCCCGGTGGTGAGTGCGGTGCTCAGTGAGGGCGGCAGCGGAGGCGCTCTCGCGCTCGGGCTCGGCGACCGTGTGCTGGCCTGGGAGAACGCCGTCTACACCGTGGCGCCACCGGAGACGTGCGCCGCCATCCTCTACCGCGACGCAGGCCAGCGCGCCCGCGCGGCGCTGGCGATGCGTCCTGGCGTCGACACGGCATACGAGCTCGGCCTCGTCGACGAGCTGGTCCCTGAGCCGTGGCCTGGTGCGCACGAGCATCCCGACGTTGCCATCGCGGCGCTGCGCGGTGCGCTGGTGCGCAACCTCGCCGAGCTGAAGGACGTCGACGTCGAGACGTTGCTGGCGCAGCGCCTCGACCGCTACCGCCGCGCCGGCGGCTGAGCTCAGGACGCGGCTTACGCCGCCAGCGCGGTCGTCGAGCGCGCACCCGCCGGCGGCTTGCGCAGGAACAGCGCGGGGATCAGCCCAAGCGCGCTGACGATCACCGTGAAGGCGAAGGTGCGGTCGAAGGCGATGGTCAGGGTGTCGTCGCCGAAGGACTTGACGAAGCTGTCGACCGCGGCGTCACCGGTGTGCGGCGGCACCGCCTGCGAGCGCTCGTCCTGCGACGACGCGGCGATCCTGCTGCGCAGCGCGCCGCAGGCCTGCACCGCGTCGAGCTGCGCCGTGGCCGCGACGCCGGCGATGCGGTGCAGCACCGGAGAGGCCAGCACCTGCGGCGAGGGGTCGCAGGCGGCCTGCGCGGCACCCGTGCTCACCTGCGCCGAGAGCACGGTGACCAGGATGGCGATGCCGATCGAGGAGCCCACGCGCTGCGCGGTGTTGGTGATGCTCGACGCGCGCGAGGTGAGATGCGCGGGGACGCGTGCCAGGCCCGCCGACATCCCGGGCATCATCGCGAAGCCCATCGCCATGCCGCGCAGCGCCAGCGCAGCGACCACCAGCACGGTCGGTGAGTTGACCTGCAGCTGGGCCAGCAGCAGGCCGCCGGCGACGAGCACGACGAGCCCGAACATGACCACGGGTCGCGGCCCGATGCGGTCGGTCAGGTAGCCGCCGAGCGGCATGAACACGGCCGCCGTCGCCGCCTGCGGCATCAGCAGGAGGCCGGTGTGCAGCGCGTCGTAGCCGTGCACCTCCTGGAGGTAGAGCGGCAGCAGCAGCATCACGCCGAACATCGCGGTGACGATGACGAAGCCGAGCACGATCGACCAGCTGAAGGTGCGATCGCGGAACAGCTCGAGGTGCAGCAACGGCTCGGCGGCGGTGCGCTGCCGCACCACGAAGAGGGTGAAGAGGACGGCCGCGGTGAGCAGCAGCGAGACCACCAGCGGCGAGCTCCACCCCAGCGTGCTGCTGCGGTCGACGGCGTACATCAGGGTCACCACCGCAGGAGTGCCCAGCAGGAAGCCGATCCAGTCGAGCTTCATGGTGTGCGAGAAGGGCGTCTCACGCAGGTAGCGATATGCAGCGACCAGCGCGAGGATGCCGACCGGCAGGTTGATGTAGAAGATGAGCCGCCAGGTGAAGTCCTGCACCAGCCACCCGCCCAGCACCGGTCCGATCGCGGGGGCGAGCAGCATCGGCACGCCGAAGATGCCCATCACGCGCCCCATCTGCGACGGCCCGACAGCGCGCAGGATGATGGTCATCCCGATCGGCATGATCATGCCGCCGCCGATGCCCTGCAGGATGCGGAACACGATCAGCGCGGGCAGGCTCCACGCAAACCCGCACAGCGCCGACGCCAGGGTGAAGAGGAACAGGGTGATGAGGTACACGCGCTTGGTGCCGAAGCGGTCGGTGATCCAGCCCGTCACCGGGATCACCGCGCCCTGGGCCAGCAGGTAGGCGCTGACCACCCAGGAGATGTCGTTGTAGCTGCTGGAGTTGAAGGTCGACTGCAGGGTGGGCAGCGCCACGTTGACGACGGTGGCGTCGAGCAGCGTCATGATCGAGCCGCAGAGCACCACCGCCAGCGCCACCCACTTGTAGTCGAAGCGCGTGGAGCGCGGCGCGGCCTCGGCGTCGATGCGCGCGCGCACCTCATCCATGCGGTGACGCCTCGGGCGTGCCGGCGATCTTGCTGAGCAGCGCCAGCAGGGTCGCGGCCTCGTCGTCGTCGAGCGCGGTCAGGGCGTCGAGCGCGGTGCGCCGCTTGGCGGCGGCGAAGCGGTCGACGAGCTGGCGCGCGCCGTCGGTGGGGACGAGGCGCACCACGCGGCGGTCGTTGGGGTCGGAGGTGCGCTGGGCCAGGCCCTGGCGCAGCAGCCGGTCGGCGAGCGCGGTGGCGCTGCTCAGGCCGATGCCCTGCACGCCGGCCAGCTCCGCCATGGTCATCCCGCCGCAGCGGCACAGGTGGCGCAGCGCTTCGAGCTGGTGCACGGTGACGGTGTGCAGCTCCTCACGCAGCTCGGGCGGGAAGCCGCGCTCGACACGGCGGCGCAGCGCCGGCATCAGGTCGAGGACCTGCTCGGCGAGCTGGTCGCGCGGCGCGACGGGAGGGCGCGGACGGGGGGACGGCGGCGGGGGGGAGCTCACGGCGAAGATTGGGGGGTGGACGGAAAGTTCGATTCTAGAAGTTTCGTCCTGTCCCCCGCTCCTCTCACCCGCCCGGGTCAGCTGGCGCGCAGCACCGCCTCGTCGTCCTGCACCGAGGGTTGTGCCATCTGGGCCGCGCGATAGGCCAGGAGCTCCTCACGGCGGAATCGCCGGTGCTGCCCGGGGGTGACCAGCGCCGGACGCAGCTGGCCGCGCTGGACGGCGCGCACCAGGGTCGGCTTGCTCAATCCCAACAGCGCCGCGGCCTGGCCTGTGGTCAGCAGCTCGCTCATCTCTCCTTCCTCCACGCGCCGCCCCGGTCCGCCCACGCAGCGTCCCGCCTGATGGGTCGACGCGCCCGCTATGTCGAGTAAACGGAGCACTAACCAAAAACCGGCGCACATGACGGACTCGCCGCACTTCCACCGAATAGGGCGCAGACGCTGTATGCTTTTGCCCGGTCCAATTGCTCATCCCTTCCTTGGGCCGTCGGCGGCTAGTGCTGCTGGTTCGCCCGACGGCCTTTTTCTTTGCCCGCGAAGGGAGGCGGACTGGGCCGGCTACCGAGCCGGGCGGAGGGTGTAGTCGGCGGAGACGTGCCGCGCATAGGTGTGCGCGTCCTCCTCGGTGAGGGAGAGGAGCCGGGACTCGTACGTTCGCCCGTCGAGGCGCACCTTGAGCATCCAGTCCCGCCTGCTGCCCGCCGCCCGCCGGGCCCGCGCCCGGTCGTCGTCCGCGGATTCCACGCCGATCCACGACATCTGATCGTTCCCTTTCAAGCTGCACCGGTCCCTTCGGTTGCAGCCAATGCTGGCGCGGTGGGGCCGGCATCCGCACCGGCAGGCTTGCCAATCTCCATTGTCAGTCTCAACAGAGGTTGTTGGGTGACCGCACGGTCGAAGGTGACCCGTTGCGACTTCCACAACCCTGTGGTAGCGTTGCTCGCCGAACTGACGTTCGTGAAGCCCGCGGCCCGCCGGCCGCCCACCGGGACGAGCCGTTGTCCTACCGCATCCTCCACCTCGCCGATCTCCACCTCGATCGCGCCTTCGCCGGGATGGGCTGCCAGGGCGACCTCGCCCGCCGGCGGCGCCTGGGGTTGCGGGAGGCGCTGCGCCGGGCGGGGGACGCGGCGCGCTCCAACGGGTGCGACGCTGTGACCCTCGGCGGCGACCTCTACGAGCACGAACGGGCCGACCTGGAGACGGGGCGCTTCCTCGTCGAGACCTTCGCCGCCTGGCGGCCGCTGCCCGTCTTCCTCGCGGCCGGCAACCACGACCCGCTCCTCCCCGGCTCGCTCTACGCACGCATGGAGTGGCCCGAGAACGTCGCCGTCTTCCGGTCGCCGTCGCTGGCCCCGGCGCCGCTGGCGGACGGGCTCACCCTGTGGGGGCTGTCGCATCCCGACCCTGCCTGGCGGGGCGACCCGCTGGAGGGGGCGCACGTGGGAGGCGACGGCGGCGTGCACCTGGCGCTCTTCCACGGCGCGGAGATGGGCAGCCGGCCGGAGGGCAAGTCGGTGCACGGCCCCTTCGACGCCGCGCGGATCGCCGAGTGCGGGTTCGCCGCGGCGCTGAGCGGGCACTACCACCGGCGCCGCGTCGACGAGGCTGCGGGACTGGTCTACCCGGGCAGCCCTGAACCCCTCACCTTCGACGAGGACGGCGGCCGCGGTCCGGTGCTGGTCACCGTCGAGGGCAGCGGAGCGGTGCGGTTCGAGCCCCTCTCTCTCAACGCATGGTGGACAGAGACGGCGGAGTGCGACCTGACCGGGTGCACCTCCTTCGCCGCGGTGATCGACCGCGCGTGCACGGCGGCGCGCATGGCGGCCAGCACCGGCGTCCCCGACCGGGGCATGGTCCGGCTGCTGCTCGGCGGCGAGCTGTCCCCGGAGATCACTCTCGACCTGCCCACCGTCGAGGCGGCCGCGCGCGACTCCACCGGCGCCGCCGTGGTGCAGGCGCGCGACCTCACCGACCCGGTGCTCGATCTCGCGGCGGCTGCGGTCGACCCCACGGCGCGCGGCGCCTTCACCCGAGCGGTGCTCGACGCGCTCCACGCCGCGGAGGGCGACGCCCGCGAACAGGCGGTGCTCGGCGACGCGCTGCGCTACGGCCTGCAGGCGCTCGGCGGCGTGGAGGTGGGCCTGCGATGAGGCTGGAGAGCGTCGAGATCCTCGGCTTCGGCCGGCTTCGCGACGTCCGCGTCGACTTCGCCCCGCGGGTCACGGTGCTGCTGGGCGAGAACGAGGCGGGCAAGTCGACGCTGCACCGGGCCGTGCGCGCCGCGCTCTACGGGCTCGACGCGGGCAGCCAGGGGCGGGCGGTGGAGCGCAGCGAGTGGGCGCGCTGGACTCCCTGGAAGGGCGAGCAGTACGGGCTGGCGCTCACCTACGCGCTCGCCGACGGGCGGCGCTTCCGGGTCGCCCGCGGCCTGGGCCGGCGGGCGCAGTCCGTGCAGGTGGTCGAGCTGGGTGGCGGGGACGTCACCGACCAGCTGCGCGTGGGTCGGGCGGTGGTGCCGGGACGCGTGCACCTCGGCGTCGACGAGGCTGTCTTCTGCGCCACCGCCTGCATCGGCGAGGACAGCCTGCGGCTGGACGCGCCCGACACCGTCACCTCACGGGCCGACCGCCTGCAGGAGGCGGTCGAGCGGCTCGCCGACTCCGCGTCACAGGCCACCGCTGCCGAGGCGCTGGCGCGGCTGCGCGCAGCCGAGGCCCGGGTGGGTACGGAGCGTCGCGGCGGGACGCCGTTGGGCCAGGCCACCGCGCGGCTGCGCCAGGTCGAAGCCGAGCTGGAGGCGGCCAGGCGGCGCACCGACGCGGTCGGGCGCGAGCAGGACCGTCTGCGACACCTGGAGGAGCTGGCCGACGAGGCCGAGCGGCGCCAGGCGGAGTGCGAGCGGGCCTGGCTGGTGGGGCGGCTCGCCGCGATCACCGCGCAGCGGCGTGAGCTCGCCGACGCGCTGGAGGAGGAGCGGCGGCTCGACGAGGTGGTGGCCGGGTGGTCCGGCTACGCCGCCTTCCCGCTGGAGCTGGAGGAGCGCGTCATCGCCGTGGCCGGGGAGCTGGCCCAGGCGCAGGCGCTCGACCGCCAGGCGGCGGCGCGCTGGAGCGAGGCGGAGCAGCGGCTCGAGGCCATCGAGAAGCGCCGGCTGGAGATCTTCACCGCGCTCCGCGCCCTGGGCCTGGCACCACGCGTCCCGGAGGCCGCGCTGGAGGAGGTGCAGCGCCTCGCCGGGGAGGTCGCCGCCGCCGGCGGCGTCGAGAAGCGCGCCGCGTCGGTGCAGGCGGCCCAGGCGCGAAGCGCGGCGCTCCGACAGGAGATCGCCGGGACCGGGCTCGGGGCTGTCCCGGTGGGCAGCGCGGAGCTGGTCGCCGACCTCGTCGAGACCGCGTCGCGTCCCACCGAGGTCCGCCGCCTGGGACCGGTTGCCGCGATGGTGGCGCTCGTCGGCGCAGGGCTGGCGGCGGCCTGCGTGGCGGCCGGGCGGCGCGAGGTCGGCGTGCTGGCCGCGGTGCTCGCCCTGCTGGCTGCGGCGGCGGTGGTCGCCGCCGGACGCCGCGGCCACGGCCCCGCCGCCGACGCACGCCGAGAGCTGGCCCGGCGCTGCCCGGGCATGGACCTCAGCCTCGCGGGCCTGCACCGCGCCTCGCGCCGCCTCGGCGACCTGCGCGCCCTCCACGCCGACCTGCAGCGCCAGGAGCTGCTCGTCGAGACGGGCCGCGAGGAGCTGGAGGCGGCCACGGCGCATGCCGCCGACCTCGCCCAGCGCTGCCTCACCCTGGCTGCCTCGATCCCGGTGCCGGTCGGCTCCGACGACTCGCCGCTGCTGCAGACCACCGCCATGGGGTTGCTGGCCCGTGCCAGGGCCGCCCTCAACGCGGTGGAGGACGCCGCCTCCGCCCGCCGCCGCGTCGCCGAGCTGGAGCAGGAGGACGGCCGTCTCGCCCGCGAGGAGGAGGGCGGTCGTGCGGCCCGTCTTGAGGCCGAGGAGCGTGCCGCCACCCGCGCCGCCCTGGAGGCGGAGATGGCCCAGTACCTGGAGGTGGCCGGGCTGGAGCCCGACCCCGACCCGGTGCGCGCCGCCGCCCACTTCCGCCAGGCGTGCTCGACACGCCGCCAGCTGGAGGCGACCGCCGCGCGGCTGGCCGAGGTGCGCCGCCGCATCGCGGTGCTCGGCGCCGACGCCGGGGTGCTCGACCGCCGGCAGGCCCAGTTCGCCGAGGACCTGCGGCGCCGGGGCGGCGACCCGGGCCACGCGGATGCCGCCCAGCCGCTCGACGCCGCCGCGCTGCAGCGCCTGGAGAACACCGTCGAGACGGCGCGCCACGCGGCCGCCGCCGCGCGCGGCGAGGCCGCCGGGCTGCGCGAGCGTCTCGCCGGATTGCTCGACGGCCTCCCCGCGGTGGCCGACCTGGAGGACGAGCGCGCCGCGGCGCTGGCGATTCGCGAGCGCTGCCTGCACCAGCTCGAGGCGCTGCGCCGCGCCGGGGCCATGATCGAGGAGGCGGCGCGCCGCGTGCACCGCGACGTGGCGCCGCGACTGGCGGCGTCGGTGGGCGCGCGGCTGGCGCTGCTCACCGAGTCGCGCTACGACGCCGTCGACGTCGACGCCGAGCGCTTCGCCGTGTCGCTGCACTGCGCCGAGCGGCCCGAGCTGGTGCCGCTCGACCTGGTGTCGCACGGGACCCGCGACCAGGTGTCGCTGCTGCTGCGCCTCGCCCTCACCGAGGTGCTCGGCGACGCCGGTGAACCTGCGCCGCTGCTGCTCGACGACCCGCTGCTCACCGCCGACCCCACCCGGCGGCGCGCGGCCGTCGAGTTCCTGCTCAGCCTGTCAGAAACCAACCAGGTGGTGATCACGACCACCCATCCCGGCCTGGCCGACCAGGTGGCCCGCGAGGGCGGCGGCGACTGCTCGGTCATCGTCCTCGGCCGCACCCCGCTGCTGGCGGCGCGCGGCGAGGGCGGCGCCACGGTGACCCACCTGGCGCGATGACGCCCGACCCCGGGCTCTGCGCAACCTGCCGCCACGCGGCGCCGGTGCGGGGCGCGCGCTCGACGTTCTGGATGTGCCGGCTGTCGGCGACGGATCCCGCCTTCGACCGCTACCCGCGACTGCCCGTGCTGCGCTGCCGCGGCTGGCAGCGCGGCGAGCCCGACGCCGGAGGGGCTACACCGTCGCCCGGCCGCGAAGTCCCGCCGCCATGAGCGAGAGCCCTTCGAGGTCGGAGATGTCGTGGTCGACCAGCGGCAGCCGCGCCAGCGGGACGCGTCCCAGCCGGGCCAGCCGCGCCACCTGACGAGTGTCGCGCTCGGCCAGCCGGCTGAGCAGGGTGAACGCCTCGGCGATGCGCTTGGGCGTGTCGGCGGTGACCTTCTCGCCGAGCTCCTCGCCGAGGATCCTGGCCGCGCTCGACGCGTCGGCGAGGGCTGCGGCCGCGGCGACGGCCTCGCGCTCGCGCAGCGCGTCCGGCAGCACCCGGTTGACCACCAGGGCACGCAGCGGCATGGAGAACTCGTGCAGCTTGGAGCAGAAGAACTCGGCCTCGGCGAAGGGGGCGGGCTCCAGCGTCGTCACCACCACGAAGCCGGTGGCGGGCGCGCGCAGCAGGCGGTACACCTCGCGCGCCTGCTTCTGCACGCCGCCGTAGAGCAGCTGCAGGTCGCGCACGAACGAGGAGAGGTCCTCCAGGACGTCGGTGCCGAGCAGGCGATCGGCCATGCGCATGAAGGGCCCGGCGGCGAAGCCCATGGCGCGGAAGCCCATCCGCGTCGGCGCGGCCAGCCAGGCGAGCAGCCGCGCGCCCACGAAGTCGTTGAGGCGGGTGGGCGCCTCCAGGAAGTCGAGAGCGTTGCGCGACGGCGGCGTGTCGATGATCAGGGTGTCGTACTCGCGCTGCGTGTGCAGCTCGTACAGCGCCTCCATGGCCATGTACTCGTGTGAGCCGACGAAGGCCTCGCTGATGCCCTGGTAGAAGGGGTTGCGGTAGATGCGGTCGGCGGTGGCGCGATCCGGCGACAGCCGCGCGACCAGCCGGTCCCACGTCGACTTCTGGTCGAGCATGGCACAAACCAGCTCGCCCTTGGGGGCGGCGCCGAGCGCCTTCTTGAGCTGCGCCGCGGGCACCCGGGAGGGCTCGCTGCCGACGCTCTCGAGACCGAGCGCGGTGGCCAGCCGCCGCGCCGGGTCGACGGTGAGCACGAGCACGCGGCGGTCCTGCTCCGCCACCATGGCCACGCCCAGCGCGGCGCTGATCGTCGTCTTGCCGACCCCGCCGCTGCCGGCGCAGACCACCACCTCGCGCTCGGCGAGACGCGCCGCGAGGTCGAGCGGCTGCTCGGCGGCGGCGCTCACGACAGCGAGGCCTCGCCGCGCATCAGCGCCGACGCCACCGCGCGCGTGGTCGCCAGGCCCGGGCGCGCCTCGACCTGCAGCGGCACCTCCACGACCGGCGCCCCGATGCCCGCGCGCAGGCGCTTGGCATGCGCCGCGCCGTTGTCGTGGAGGCGCTGCGACAGCCGCGCGCCCTGCACCACCGCACCGACGTCGCCGCCGAAGCGCTCGCTCAGCGCGTCGACGTGCTCCGGCGCGCCCATCGACTCCAGCACCCTGCGCTGCCTGGGAGTCAGCACCACGGGGATGGTGCGGTTGAGGAAGCATGCTCCGACGCGGATGCGCGTCTCGCGGCGGGCCTTCTCGCTCAGCTCCAGCGCCTCCACCACCGGCATCTCCTCCGGCAGCGCGCACACCGTGAGCAGCGTTCGCTGGGGATCGCTGAGGATGGCGTCGATCCACTCCACCTGCGAGCGGATCATGCCACCCTTGACCAGATCGAGCATGGCGCGCGCGGCGCGGATCTGCGGCAGGAAGTGGCCGGTGGCGGCGGCGTCGACGATGATCAGGTCCCAGGCCGGGGTGCCGTCGCGCTCGCGGCGCTTCTCCTCGAAGGCGATCTTGCCGATCACCAGCATCTCCCGCGCCCCGGGCACGCCGGTGGCGACGAAGTCGAAGACGCGCGCCAGCGGCGTCATCCGGGCGAAGCGCGGCACCTTGTAGTAGATCTGCAGGTATTCCTGCAGCGACTCCTCGGGGATCAGCTGCAGCACGTGCACCCCCGGCTGCACCGGCCGCGGCTGGAAGCCAACAGGCGGTGAGCCGAGCGCGCCGGCGAGGTCGCCCTTGGCGTCGATGTCGATGCAGAGGACGCGCTTGTCCTGGCGCGCCGCCACCAGCGCCAGCGCTCCAGCCAGCGTCGACTTGCCCGTCCCGCCCTTGCCAGCGACGAAGAGGAGGCGCCGTTCGAGGAGCTCGGCGAGGACGCCGTCAGCCGTCTCGGGCGACCGTGCCCCCGCGCGCGTCGGCGTCAGCGCCGCGCGTACTCGCGACGCTCGACGCCGAAGTTGTCGGCGTAGAGCGCGTCGATGCGCTGCAGCTCGTCCGCCGTGAGCGGCGGGGAGTCGACGGCGCCGGTGAACTCATCGAGCTGCTCGATCGAGGTCATGGTGGGCAGCACGCTGCTGATGCCCGGCTGCGCGATGGCGTACTGCAGGGCCAGCTGCGCCACCGTGCGCCGCCCGTCCTGGTGCAGCCAGCGCAGCGTCTCGGCCTTGTCGAGCAGGTCGACGAGCATCTGCCGGTTGCGGAAGGAGCGGTGGTCGCCGGCGGCGAAGGTGGTCTCCTTGGTGATCTTCCCCTCCAGCGCGCCGCTGGCATGGGGCACGCGCGCCAGCACGCCCGCGCCGACCGCGGCGGCCTCCTCGAGGAAGCGGCGCCCGGGGTCCTGCTCGAGCATGTTGTACACGGTCTGCAGCACCTGGACGCGGCGCTCGCGCAGCGCCTTGACGCCCTCCGCCTCCCAGCCGATCGCCGGGCCCAGGGCCACGCCGTAGACGCGGATCTTGCCCTCGTCCTGCAACGATTGCAGCGTGGCGAAAGCCTCGTCGGAGTCGATGGCGTCCATGCGCGGGTTGTGCATCTCGTAGACGTCGATGACGTCGGTGCCCAGCCGCCGCAGGGACGCCTCGCACGCGTTGCGGATGAACTGGCCGTCCCAGCGCTGCGGGCGCTCGCTGTGGGTGTGTGCGCTGCGCGGCAGGGTGATGTCGTAGCCGAACTTGGTGCCGAGCACGTAGGAGTCGCGGGGCAGGCCGGCCAGCGCGCCGGCGAGCAGGGTCTCGCTGACGCCGTCGTCGCCGTAGGAGTCGGCGGTGTCGAAGAAGGTGATGCCGCGGTCGAGCGCGCGCCGGACCAGCGCCCTCCCCTCCTCCTCGGTGAGCGTGCCCCACCAGGAGGTGCCGAGGACCCAGCCCCCGAAGCCGATCGCCGACACCTGGACCGGGGTGGAGCCGAGGGTGCG
>Ga0209810_1001762_pt1 | contig 30139 bp, 33 predicted proteins | sample Coa_R1_7_FD_187159 | JGI IMG/M metagenome (GOLD analysis project Ga0209810, IMG submission 187159) | Surface soil microbial communities from Centralia Pennsylvania, which are recovering from an underground coalmine fire - Coalmine... | ecosystem: Environmental > Terrestrial > Soil > Unclassified... | reverse complement strand
CCACCCGCTCCGCATGTCGGCCACGCGGTTTCGCCCTTCGAGCCCACCGCGCCGCGCCGGCCGGGTAAGCGCGCTTATTGTCGCTCGGCCGACCGCTTCGCGGCCGGCGCGGCCTTCGGCCGGGCCGGGCCGCTCTCGCTTTCCTCGGCCGAGATCGGGGGAGCGAGCGGCGGCGAAGCCGCCACCCGCTCCGCATGTCGGCCACGCGGTTTCGCCCTTCGAGCCCACCGCGCCGCGCCGGCCGGGTAAGCGCGCTTATTGTCGCTCGGCCGACCGCTTCGCGGCCGGCGCGGCCTTCGGCCGGGCCGCTCTCGCTTTCCTCGGCCGAGATCGGGGGAGCGAGCGGCGGCGAAGCCGCCACCCGCTCCGCATGTCGGCCACGCGGTTTCGCCCTTCGAGCCCACCGCGCCGCGGCGGCCGGGTAAGCGCGCTTGACTGGGGCGAAGGCTCGGCTGAGTTGGGCTCTCGGCCGGATCGATGCTCGCTCGAGCGGAGGCTATGTTCGAGACGTGGCGAGAAACCGGTTCTCCAATGCTCTTCGCGCTCATCCGAGGAGACGGCTTCTCGCCGCACTCGCTCTTGCCACCCTCACGGGTTGCGGTGGTGCGACGGCGGGCCTTGGACCGCCGGCGGGCGCGTTGACTCCTGCGCCCACGCCGGCGCCTGCATCGACGCCGCCTTCGGCGCGAGCGGTCAAGGTCTTTTTCGTCAAGGGAGAGCAGTTTGCAGCTCGAACACGGGTTGTACCGCCCGGCCGGGCCGCGGCGGCGGTCGCGATGCGCGCCTTGCTCGCGGGGCCGACCGCCGCCGAGCGGGCTGCCGGGGTGGATACGTCGCTCCCCGCTCGAACGACGCTCGCCTCGCTCCGCATTCGCGCGGGAACGGCGACGGTGAACCTGAGCCGCCCGCGAACGGCGTCGACCGCATTCGATGTGTCGCTCCGCCCCGCCCGAGCAGCCCAGATCGTGTACACGCTGACCGCGATCCCGACGGTCGAGCACGTGCTGATCAGAGTGAACGGCGTCGACCGCGCGACCTTCCTCGGCTCGACGCTCGCACTGAAGAGCCCGTTGGACAAGCACGATCTCAGCAAGCCGATCACCCTGCCTGCGCAGCCGCGCCGAGTGCCGAAGGGTCATGCCGCCGCCGACCCGCGCGGCGTGCAGAAGCGATTGGTGTCGCTCGGCTACCTGCCGGCGGAAGCTGTCACCGGCGCCTGGAACGCGCGAACCTCCCACGCAATCCTTGCGTTCCAGGGCTGGCAGCGACTTACGCGTGACGGGATCGTGGGCCCGCAGACGCTCGCCGCACTCGAAAACGCAGCACCACCCAGGCCGACGAGCACGCTCGGCGGACGCCGTGTCGAGGTCTATCGGGAGAAGGGCGTGACGCTGCTCGTCGCCGACGGCAAGGTCGTACGCGCGGTCCACTCCTCCAGCGGCATGAACGGCTATACGACGCCCAGCGGGACCTTCTCGATCTTCCGGAAGGAGCGGAACTCCTGGTCTGTCCCCTACCAGGTCTGGCTCCCCTACGCGAGCTACTTCAACGGCGGGATCGCCTTCCACGCCTACCCCGACGTTCCGGCGCGGCCGGTCTCGCACGGCTGCGTGCGGCTACCGGTTCCGGAAGCGCCGTTTGCTTACAGCTTCATGTCGATGGGCACCCGGGTGACCGTGTTCTGAGAGCCGGAGTGCCGGCGCTCATAGCGGCGCGCGCCGGGGACCGCGCATCCAGCTGCCCTCGCGTTGGCACATCGGGCAGCGTTTCGGCGGCGCCGAGCGTGCGATGGCGTAGCCACAGGCGGAGCACTCCAGCGTGAACTTCGGCGACGCCGTCACGCGGGTCGGCCGCCGTGCGTAGCTACGTGCGCGGTTCTCGAGCCAGCGCAGCGCGCGCTCCGGTTGCGACTTGTCGAACAGGGGCAGGCAGAGCTCTCGCGCGGTGTCGCAGTGCCTCGCCGGGTCGGCCGTGTGCAGCGCGAGCTGCAGCTCCGGCAACAGCCCGCGCAGCACGAGCGCGACCTCGATTCCGTCAAGTCGCGGCATGTTGACGTCGAGCAGCGCGATCTGCGGGCGCCGCTGCAGCCCAATCTGGACCGCTTCCATCCCGTCGGCGGCTTCGTGCACGACGAGCGTCGCGACGGCGGCGTGGGCACGCGCGGAAACGAGCGACCGCAAGCCTGCGTCGTCGTCGGCGATCAAGAGCTCGATCGGGTGTTCCTCAGCTTGCGCGAGGGCGGACGAGACTGCGAGGCTTTCCATGCGACACGCTCCTTCGATCGGCGTTTTCGCGAGAGTGCCGCCGGGCGGAGTCCACGCACATGGGCTCGCGACCCCATCTTCGTCTCGTCGCGTTCCTCAATGCGCTTCCCGAACGCGCCGGCCGTCGTCTCGCCGAGGACGTGACTGCTCGAGCCGCTTAGGCGCAGCGGCAAGCGCCAGCCTCAGGTCGGCGATGACGTGCTCGCCGATTGCGGCCACGAACTCCGGCCGCTCGAGCAGGCGAGCCCGCTCTTCCGACGTCGAGCGGTTGCGGATGTACGGGTCGGTCAGAACGTCATCGAGCGACCGTCCTCGCGCGAATTCGCGCACGACGTACTGCGCCAAATATTGCTCCCGGCGCGTGCTCACGAAGAAGAACGCAAATGGGTGCCTTCTGTTGAACGAGACTCGCATCGCAGCCTCCCGCGTCGGACGTTCGCTCGGCCTCCGGCCGGGGCGCGCCGAACGTTGCGCGCCCCGGCTTCCTCCGCCGACGGAACTCGCTGCCCGTTTCTCTCCGAAGTGCGACAGCCTGGAGTCCGTCGCGCGGTGCCCACATCGTTCCCGGCGGCCGCTCGGGCGGCCATCGGCTCCTCGACCGATTCCGCAGCGGCCGTTCCCCCATCGTCGCCGCGGGTGATTCGCCGGCCCTGCATTCGCTCGATGAAGAGCGAATGGGCCTCAAATGCGGTCCCTTCCCCATCGCGGCGGCGGTTGTCGTCGGCCAGGCTGTGACGAAAGCGAGGAAACGCACCTTGGAGGAGTGACGACGATGAGCGGAACGATTGTTTGCGGTGTGACGGAGTCGCCTGATGGGCGGGGCGCTGCGGAGCTTGCGCACGCGCTGGGGCTGCGGCTCGGGCTGCGGCTGGTGCTGGTCTATGTTGTCGACGGCGTGCCGAGGGGCACGCACGAGAGCCTGACGGCCCGCCAGCGGCAGAGCGGCGCCGAGCGGACGCTCGGCGAGATCGCGCGGGCGATCGGGAACGGCTCGGAGAGGCGGGTGGTGCTGGGCGACCGCGCGGAGGCGCTTGCGCAGGTCGCGGCCGAGGAGGGCGCCGACCTGATCGTTCTCGGCTCCCGTTCCTCGGGTCTCGGCAATCGCAAGCTTCGCTGCACGCTCGCGCGCGAGCTCGAGGCGACGACGCCTGTGCCGGTGCTGGTTGCGCCGCCGTCCACGAGGACGCGCAGTGATCACCGGCTGTCGGTAGCGGCCCGGGCCGGCGCGCGCTAGAACACGAGGCACGAATCGGTTACTGATGCGCTTTTCGCGGCTGCCGCTGCTCTGGCGGGTTTTCGCGATCAACGCGACCTTGCTTGCAGTGGCCACGCTGCTGCTCGCGCTGTCGCCGGTGACGATCCACGCCTCGATCGCGCTCGTCGAGGCGGTCGATCTCCTGGTGGCGCTCGTGGTGATGCTCGCGGCCAACCTGCTGCTGCTCCGGCATACGCTCGGTCCGATCGACCGGTTGGTCGCGCGCATGCGAACGGTCGACCTGCTCCGGCCCGGCCAGCGCTTCGCCGCCCGCGGCGGGATCGAGGTGACCGAGTTGGCGAGAACGTTCAACGAGATGCTCGAGCGGCTCGAGACCGAGCGGCGGGAGAGCGGCCAACGGGCGCTGCGCGCCCAGGAGGCAGAACGGCTGCGGGTCGCGCGCGGTCTCCACGACGAGGTCGGCCAGGTGCTGACCGGTGTGCTCCTCCAGCTCGACTCGCTCCGGAGCTCCGACCAGGCCGACCGCGAACGGGAGATCGAGGAGACGAAACAGTCGGTACGTCAAGCGCTCGAAGAGGTCCGCAGGATCGCGCGCGAGCTGCGTCCCGAGATGCTCGAGCAGCTCGGACTCGTCAGCGCGCTGACGGAGCTGTCGAGGAAGTTCGCAGACCAGAGTGGAATCCGCGTCGACCGCCGATTCGCCGGCGAACTACCGCCGCTCTCCGACGAGGCCGAGATCGCGGTCTACCGCGTCGCACAGGAGAGCCTGACGAACGTCGCACGCCACGCCGACGCAAGGCGCGTCGAGGTCACACTCGAACCCGGCGTCGACAGCGTCGTTCTGCGCGTTGCCGACGACGGTCGCGGCTTGCCCGACACCGCGACCAGCCCGAACGGTCACAACGGGCTGCGCGGAATGCGCGAGCGCGCGATACACGTCGGCGGCGTGCTCGCGATCAAGCGCAGCGACGAGGGCGGCGTCGAGGTGCGGCTCGAGGTCCCGGCCGGGGAACGCTGATGCCGATCCCGCTCGTCACCCGCATTCTCGTCGCCGACGACCACCCGATCGTCCGATCCGGCCTGAAAAAGGTGCTCGATGCCCAGCCCGATCTCGAGGTCGTCGCCGAAGCCTCAGACGGCGCCGAAGCGGTGAAGAAGGCGATGAGCGAGGACGTGCACCTCGCGATCCTCGACGTCTCGATGCCGAAAACGAGCGGCATCCAGGCCGCCGAAGAACTGCGCAAACGCAAACCCGAGCTGAAGCTGCTCATGCTTTCCATGTACGACAGCGAACAGTTCCTGTTCGAATCGCTCAAAGCCGGCGCCTCCGGCTACGTGCTCAAGTCCGACGCCGACCAGGACATCGTCGAGGCCGTACGCCGCACGATGCGCGGCCAATCCTTCCTCTACCCCTCCGCCGTCTCCACCCTCGTCAAAGACTTCGTTGAACGCGGCCGCCCCGACAACGAGCAATTCGACATCCTCACCCCACGCGAGCTCCAGGTGCTGAAGCTGATCGCCGAGGCCCACACCTCGAAAGAGATCGCCGCCGAGCTCTTCATCAGCGTCAAAACCGTCGAGCGACACCGGCAAAACATCCTCGACAAGCTCGGCATGAACGACCGCGTCGAGCTCACCCGCTACGCAATCCGCCGCGGCCTGATCCAGGCCTAACTCCCGCGGCGCCCACAGGGCCCGGCCCTTCGGGCGTGAGCCCGCTGTTCGGATCGTCAGACGAACGTCACCGCGAGGGCTCCCAGCGGCGGCAGCTCGACGCGGTAGCGCTCGCCCGCCGCGACCGGAATCGCCGGCACGACGGAGCCCGTGATCACGATCTCGCCCTCGCGCAGCGACTCGCCGCACGCGGCGAGCGTCTCGGCCGTCGAGCGAACGACGTCGGCGACGTCGCCGGTGGCGGCGGCGGGATCGTCGGTCGCGGCGATCTCCTCGCCGTCGCGAAGGATGCGCGCGGCGACGTCGCGCGGGTCGAGCTCGACGAACGACCCCAGCACCACGTGGCGGTGGAAGATGTTCCCGGCGAGGATCTCGCGCACGTCGTCCGGCGGCGGGTCGAGGTCGGCAAGCTCGATCGCCGCGGCGATCGCTCCCGATCCGACTCGCACGGCGATTTCCGCTTCGAGCACCGGTGCGGCCCAGCCCGCGAGCTGCACCACCGCCCCGTCCGCGAGCAGCGTCGTCTCGGTCAGGAAGCCCACGAGCGGCCGGTCGGTGCGGAGCCGCTCCAGGGCTTCCGAGCTGCCGAAGCCGAGCTTCCAGCCGAGCGGCCGCTCACCCGCCGCGAGCCGGGCCCGCCGCGCCTCGAGCTGTGCGCGCATCCCCTCGGCGATCCGAGGGTCGATGCGCGTCATTCGTCGAAGACGTCGGTCTCGCCCGGAAGCTCGTAGCCGGCCGCCTCGAGCGAGCCGGCGCCGCTCCAGCCCCAGAAGAGCAGAACCTCGGCGTCGGAGGTGTTGTCGAAACCGTGCCAGTTCCCGCGCGGCGTGAAGATCACGTCCCCGGCACTCGACGGCGCGCGCCCGCTGTTCGTGTAGATCTCCCCTCGGCCGCGCAGCACGACCAGGAACTCGTCGCAGTTCGGATGAAGGTGCCGCTCGTGTCGCGCCCCGGGCGGCAGGACGGTGCGGCCGACGACGAGCTCGTCGGCGCCCGCCGACCGTGCGTCGATCAGGAACTGCACCTGCATGTCGATCCAGCCCTCCTCGGCGCGCAGGTTCTGCTCGAGCGGGACGTCGTCGATTCGCGTCCGGTAGGGCGGCTTTGCGCTCACGCCGTGCCGGCGAGCCGTCGGTAGGCCTCGTGGACGCTCACGATGAAGTCGCGGTCCGCGGTGGTCGAGCTGCGCGCCGCCGTCAGCATCTCGTTGGCGGCCGCGCAGGTCGGGACCGGCGCACCCAGCCGGCGTGCAAGCTCTTCGGCGAGGACGAGATCCTTTTGCTGCAGCTCGACGTCCGCGAACACAGTGTCGTCGTCGAGGAGAAGCGGCGCGCGGTAGCCGAGCACCGGCGAGGCGATCACGCTCGCGAGCGCGGCCTCGACGATCGCCTCGCGCGCGACACCCGCCTTCTCGACGAGCGCGACGCCCTCGGCGAACGCCGTCATCGACGTGACGAGCGCGAGGTTGATCGCGATCTTCGTCAGAATCGCGTGCCCGCTCGGCCCGATGTAGATCACCTTCGGGCCGATCGTGTGGAGCACCGGCTCGACGTGCTCGAATGCCGCGCGGTCGCCTCCAACCATCACCGAGAGGCGCCCGGCCGCCAGCGTCGCGGGCGAGCCGGAGACGGGGCAGTCGAGGAAGAACGCATCCGCGTCGCCCGCCCGCTCCGCGAGCGCGACGCTCGCGTCGGGCGCGATCGTCGAGAGGTCGGCCCAGACGGAACCCGGTCGCAGCCCGGCGACGACTCCTTCGGCGACCGCCTCGACCGCGGCCGTGTTCGTCAGCATCGTGAAGAGAAGGTCGACCGACGACGCGAGCTCGCGGGGCGTTTCGGACCAGCGACAGCCGGCCTCGCGAAGCGCGACGGCACGCTCCGGCGTCCGGTTCCAGACGGTGACGTCGTAATCGGCCTCGCGCAGCTGCCGCGCGATCTCCGCCCCCATGGCCCCGAGCCCGGCAAAGCCGATCCGCTCGATGTCGCGCAGCACGCCGCGATCGTACGTGCGCTTTCGCTCCGAGGGCGTTTCTGCGAAGGTACGAGCATGAAAGGTGCGTCGAAGCCGAAGAAGCTCGCGAAGAAGGCCCCGCAGAAGACCCTGAAGGAGCAGCGCGCCGCCAAGGCGGCGAAGAAGGCGTCCCGCGGCTAGGCCTGGACGTCCGGCCCGGGCCAAGTGTCGCTGAGCAGATAGCCCTCGGGGAAGGGGTCGGTCGGGTCGAGGAGCACCTGCGTGATGCCGGTGATCCACGCGCTGCCCCGGATCGCCGGGACGATCGCGGCACGATCGCCCACGCTCGCCTCGCAGACGATGCGGCCGTCGAAGGTCGTGCCGATCACCGACGCATGCGTCATCGTCTCGCCGACGCGCAGCTGACCGCGCGCGTGCAGCGCGGCCATGCGCGCGGACAACCCGGTGCCGGTGGCGCTGCGGTCGAGCCGCCCCGGTGAGACGACGACGGCGTTCGTGCTCGTCCGGCCCACGCCCTGCCACGGCCCGGCGAGCTCGACGATGCTGACGCCGGCGATCTCCGAGTTCTCCGGATGCACGCACGGGAGCTGAGCGCGCGCGGCGACGCGGATCCGCTCCCCCGCGAGCGCAAGGTCGCGCGCCTCCGAGGGCTCGAGCGCGAAGCCGAGCGCATGTGCGTCGACGATCGCGTACCACATCCCGCCGAACGCGATGTCGACCGTAAGCGTGCCGAGCCCCTCCACCTCGAGCGGTGCGTCGAGTCGATCCGCGAAGCACGGGACGTTCACGAGCTCGACGCTCTCGCAGCGTCCGGCGACGCACTGCGCCGTCACCTCGACGACGCCTGCGGGCGCTTCGAGGCGCAGCCTCGTCTCGGGCTCGTGCATCGCCACGATGCCCGTCTCGAGCAGCACGGTCGCGACGCACATCGTGTTCGAGCCCGACATCGCGGGGTACTCGGTCGGCTCCATGATGATGAACCCGGCGTCGCAGTCGACGCGGGTCGGCGGCACGATCAGGTTCGCGTGCACGGCAACGCTCCCGCGCGGCTCGCGCAGCAACAGTCGCCGCAGCGTGTCGTCGCGCGCGAGCATCTGCATCTGCTCGAACACGGAGTCGCCGGGCGGCGGCAGGACACCGCCCACGACGACGTTGCCGACCTCACCGCCGGCGTGGCAACCGACGACCGTGATCGTCCGCCGTGCGCGCATGCGCTGACTCTACGGGCACGAAGCGCGAGACGAGCCTGAACACGGCAATCGCGTACAGCCACCCGAGCACGACGTCGACCGTGTAGTGCTCGCCGGTGTAGACGAGCGCAAACCCCATCGCGACCGGATAGAGGAAGAGCAGGCTGCGGAGCGCCCGCCTGCGCAGCAGCGTCCCGAGGAAGAGCGCGGCGAGCATCGAGAACGCCACATGGAGCGAGGGAACCGCCGCAACGAGGTTCGCGTGCGCCTCGCCTCTCTCGAAGAGAGCTCTCGTGTCGAGGAACCCGAGGTGCGTCGAGACGACCGCAACGATCTGCGTGACGTTCGGGATGTAATGGCCGGTGCTCGCGAGCCACGGCGGCACGGCGGGGAAGGCGGCATAGGTGGCGAGGCCAAGGAACGCGAGCGTCACGACCATCGCGGCTTAGGGCCGGAAGCGCGGCGAGCCGCTGAGCCAGAGCCCGGCGGCGAGCACCGGCGTGACGAAGAAATAGCTGTAGTAGAGCGCGTGGCTGCAACGAGACGACCGGAACCGTGCCGTCTCCGACGTACCGGCCGATCCAGATCTGCGGCCGCACGTGTGCGTGGCGCACGAGATGCGCGGCCTGACCGCGAAGCAGGTCGTAGGAGAAGACGAGTGCGACGAGCGGCATCCACTCGAGCGCGAGACGGCGGATGCGCGCGATGTCGGTGACCGCGATGCAAGCAAGCAGGACGGTCAACCAGAGGAGCAGGCGATCCGGCGACTGCGGGGCGCCGTAGTGCGCCATGTCGACGGCCGAAGCGGCCAGGTAGGCGACCGGCACCGCGAGCCTCAACCCGACGGGTCGACGGGCGGCGTGGCTCTCCCCAGACCTGCTCGACCACGAGTCTCGAATCGACGCGCCACGCGGCCGCGTTGACTCCCTCGTTCGAGGGTTCGACGGCTACCACGCCGTCGCTGTTCGGAATCTGTGAGCGGACGCGCGCGCTTAGGCAGGTCTTACGGATCTCGGGCACTCTGGGTGTGGATGAACCACCGCCGCGTTCTCGTTCCGCTTGCGCTGCTCGCGATCGCCGCGGGTGCGGTCGCGGCGCCGTCTGTCGCCGCGCATCGCGCGTCGCACGCGACCGGTGTCGTCGACATCGACACGACGCTCGGCTACGAGGGAGGCAGTGCTGCCGGGACCGGCATGCTGCTCACCTCTTCCGGCGACGTGCTGACGAACAATCACGTGATCCGCGGAGCGACGGCGATCCACGTCGTCATCCCGTCGACGGGCCGGAGCTATGCGGCAGCCGTCGTGGGATACAGCGTCGGGAACGACGTTGCCGTGCTGAAGCTGAAAGCGTCGGGCTTGAAGACCGTGGCGACGGGCAATTCGTCGACCGTGAAGGTCGGCCAGTCGGTCACCGCGGTCGGCAACGCCGGCGGGGTGGGCGGCACTCCGAGCTCGGCGCGCGGCAGGGTCACGGCCGTCGGCCGGACGATCACGGCCTCGGACGAGGGTATCGCCGAGCAGCTGACCGGGCTCATCCGGACGAACGCGGCGCTGCAACCGGGCGACTCCGGCGGGCCGTTGCTGAACGCGACCGGCCGGGTGATCGGCATGGACACCGCAGCCTCGGTGTCGTTCTCGTTCGCCGGCTCGAGCGGCGACGGGTACGCGATCCCGATCAACAAGGCGCTGAAGCTCGCGAAGCAGATCACCGCGGGCCGCTCTTCGTCGACGGTGCACATCGGCTCGACGCCGTTTCTGGGCTTGAGCGTTCCCGCGCAGAGCGACGTGAGCCGCGGCCTCGAGGTCTCGGACGTCGTCGGCGGTGGACCTGCGGATCAGGCCGGAATCGTCCCGGGCGACGTGATCACCACCGTAAACGGCAAGGACGTGAAGTCGTTCGGGCAGCTGACGAACGCGTTGTTGCGGTACAGCGCGGGGGCAACGGTTTCGATCGGCATCGTCGACCCGACCGGTGCGGCCTCGACGATCTCCGTGCACACGACCGCCGGCCCGCCGCAGTAGCTCAGCGCTCCTCCAGTCGCGCGACCCGCTCTTCCAGGCGCGCGAGCCGCTCTTCGAGCGATTCCCGAGGCGCGGCCCCGTGGGCGTGATCCGGCGGGTCGTCGTCGCTCGTCTCTCCGAGCAGCTGCGTCCATCGCTCCTCGCGCTCGCCCGGACGTCGCGCCAAGCGCGCAACGAGCTCGCGCTCGGCGAGTCCGGCGAGCTCGTCGTCCACCTCGGCGCTTGACTCGAATTGGTGCAAGCGCTCGCTCCTCGTTCGCAGCTCGGCGGCTGTCTGCGGCCCGCGCAGCATCAGCACGGCGAGCAGCGCGAGCTGCGGCGGCGTGAGCTTCAGCGCTTCCGGAAGCAGGTGACGAAACTTCGCCGCTCGGCTGCCGGGCCCACTCGCGAGACGCGTGAAACCGCGCGTACCGAGTCGATCGAGCGCGGCGCGAATCGTCGCCTCGTCGTAGTCGACGACGGGGTCGCGATTGGTCGACTGATTCGCCGCGAGCCGCAGCGCGTTCAGCGAGAGTGGATACTGGTCGGGCGTCGTCCGCTCCTTCTCGAGCAAGCAGCCGAGCACACGGAGCTCCACGGCATCGAGATCCACGGAGGGAAGGCTAGATTCACGCGCTCACCGCCGTCGCGCTCGTTCTCGCGCTCGCCTCGACGACGCTGACGAACCTCGCGTATCTCCGCGAGCACGATGCCGCTGCCGATCTGCCGGTGCTGTGCATGCGGCGGCCGCTGCAATCGGCGCGCCTGTTGCTCGGCGACCGGAGCTGGCTCGTCGGCTTCGCGATGGAGAGCAGCGGCTTCCTGCTGTACGCCGCCGCGCTCGCGCTCGCGTCGCTGGCGCTGGTGCAGAGCATCGCCGCGGGCGGGATCGGCGTGCTCGCGTACGCGTCGGCGCGCTTCGCCCGGCGGCGGCTGCGCCCACACGAACGTGCGGGCGTATTGGTCTCGGTCGTCGGGCTGCTGGCACTCGCCGCGTCGCTGGGCGGCGGAAGCGCCGGCGGCGGTCGCGGTTCCACGGCGTGGGTGCTCGTCTGGCTGGGCGGCACCGCGTTCGCCGGGCTCGCGATGCTCGGATTGGGCCGGCTGCTCGTCGACCGCGCCGTCGCAGACGGCATCGCGGGCGGGCTCTTCTTCTCGATCGGCGACATCTCGACGAAGGTGGCAACCCAGGGCGGCGTGCGCGTGGTGTTCGTCGTCTCGCTCGTCGCCGGCTACGCGATCGGGACTGCGCTCCTGCAGGTCGGCTATCAAGCAGGCGCCGCGCTGACGGTCGCCGGTCTCGCCACACTGCTGACGAACGCCCTCCCGATCGCGGCCGGAACGGTCGTCCTGAACGAGCCCGTGCCGCACGGCGCGTTCGGCGGTGTACGCGTCCTCGCGTTCGTCGCCGTGATCGCTGGCGCAGTGTTATTGGCGCGCCCCGACACGCGTCCCGACACGCACCCCCGCTCACCGGCCGCCGGAACTCGCCGCCCGCCCGAAGCGCGTACACTGGGCGACCTGCCCTCTTAGCTCAGTTGGTAGAGCACCTCCATGGTAAGGAGGGGGTCGACGGTTCGAGTCCGTCAGAGGGCTCCTACAAAATCCCTGCTAAGCGGCAGGTTTTGCTCGAACGGTCGCACGCTTAGCAGTCGGACTTCGGCCCTCAGGCAACTTCTGGGCAACACGTTCTCGAGCGACCTTCGCCTTTGCTGCGCGGATTTCGCGCTCAGGGTTGATCGCTCGCCGGCCTCGCAGATCGTCGATGACATGCGAGTACGTGCTGAAGAGCGTCTGCAGCGTGTGTCCCATCTGCGCCGCGACCTCGACGTGGTTTCTTTGTGCAGCGAGAAGCAGCGAGGCCATGCTGTGCCGCAGGTCGTAGGGTCGGCGCGAGACACCGGCGGCCTCGGCGGCACCTATGTATCGCCGTCCCCTCCAGTTCCTGTAGTAGTGATCGGGCCACGGTCCCCCCTCGCGAGTCGGGAACACGAGCGCATCAGCAGCAGGGTTACCGGAGATGCGCCGCCACTCCTTCAGGTCGTCCGCGAGCGGAGCCAACAGCTGCACGTTCCGCGCTCGACGCGTTTTCGTGTTCGCCTCAACCCCCAGCGACAGAGCCTTGTCGACGCGGATCGACTTCGCGCTGATGTCGCCCCAACGCAGGGCGAGCGCCTCGTTCGGCCGCAACCCGGCATACGCGAGCACCGAGACGAGAGCCGCGTCACGGGGCCATTCACGCTGCAGCAGCTCGCGACGAAGACGCTCGACCGCGAGCGGCGACAGCGGGCTGATCGTCCTCGCACGAGCTTGCGCAGGCTTCGGCACGTACTGCGCCGGATTGTTCGCGATCCGGCCCCACTCGACTGCGCGCTTCAGAATCCCCTGCAGCATCGTGAGCGTCTTCCGGATCGTCTCCCTCCCCGCCTTCTCGGATTCCAGCTCAAGTCGGAACGACTGAATGCGCTCCGGCGTCAGCCGGCGTATCTGAAGGTGGCCAAGCTTGGGGACGATGAACCTGTCGCGAAAACGGGCGTACATCTCGAGCGTCTTGGGCGAGAGGTTCGGCTCGGCGTAAAGCTTCCACCACTCGCCAATGAAGGACTCGAGCGTCTGTTGGCCGGCGTCGAGCGCGGCAAGTTCGCCCCGACGCTTCGCCAACTTGACCGTCGCCTCCCAAGCCTCGGCGTCGCGCTTGCGGGAAAACGTTCTAGACCGAAGCGCACGTCGCTCGTCTCGCCAAAGCACACGGTAGACGGGCCCGTCCTTGCGCTCGCGACGCTGAATCGCCACCGCTAGACGTCGTGAATCGACGGCGGGACGCGCTGGGCGCGGATCCAGTTCTCGAGTTCGTCCCTGCAGATGCGCACGCGGCTCAGCACTTTGTACGCTGGCAGCTCACCGGCGATGATCGCGCGCTCAACCGTCCGCGGGTTCACCTTCAGCCGGTCGGCCACCTCCTGCTTCGAGAGGTACTCGCTGCACTGGTGTCGGGTATTGAGGCCGTCTGTCGATGGCGATGCGCTGTTGCTGATACTCCGCATGCGATCCTCGAAGTCAAGATCGACGACCCGGTACGACGGCACGTTGAAGTCCTCCTCAGCGTCCGCGTCACCGGGGGCAACATCTGGGGAAGGGTTCATGCCGCCGAGAGTACCCCGCGAGGCGCGCGCGGTCCACCCCTCGGAAGGGGCAGGCGTCGGGGTCTGTCTGAGACCGCGCCAGCACGAAGGCGACCGTCGTCGGAGCGGAGAAGACAACCATCCCTGCAGCGGCGGACACTCGCAGACCGGGCACCGAAGAGGGCACCAAAAGGCACCGACCTCTCTCCGTCAACCGCCTCGCGATGATCTGCCGGTGGAGGTCGTTGGGCCGTAAGAGCGATTTCGCGAACGCGATTTTCGCGAGATCTGTCCTCTTATAGGTAATACCTATGCCTGTTCCATTACTGAGTAGCCAGTAATGCCTCTCAGGAAGATCCACCCTGAGCAGTAATGACCCTGCTGGGCTTTAGCCCAAAGCAGGGGAATACGTCGTATACGCACGTACTGCCTTCTCCAATAGGAGGCGAGTGCTGAGAGCCGCTACGCACCCGGCCCTGCGGCTGGAGCCGCGGCCGGTGCCAGGATTGTGGGCCGTCGCAAAGGCGCTGATTCCATCGACGGAGCCCAAAGGCAACCGGATCACTTGCATAAAGAAACTCTGTAAGCGTCTCTACGCTTCAAAATGTATAGCGACAAGTGATTCGTCGTCCAAAGGCGCGCGTGGCCTCCTGGAGGCCCCTGTGCGCTTACAGGACCATGTCCGTTGTCGATCCTTCCCACGACGACCGAGATGCGTCCGTCGTGCCGGGGGTGCATCGTGAACGCTAAGCGCTGAGGCGCTCTTGGACCGCCGGGGCGTACCTTGCCCGGCCGGCGTGAACGACACGAACCAGTCCCTTCGCTTTGCTCAACGTCGGGGCCGACCTGCCGCCCCTTCTAGGGGCACGCTCGCGTCGAAAACGCACCGAACCACGCCGCGGTGCGCGAAGCACCGATCAGATTGGTGCGCAGGCCAGTTGGGTCCGTTGCCCACGGCAAGCCCGTCGTCGGGGTCGCCCCCGAAAGTTGACCGCCGTCGTACGAAAGGGGAGACGGCGTTAGCGGCCGCGCGGACGCCGGCCGTGCTTTTCGGCTAGCTCCGCAAAGCGTTCCCAGGAAAGGCGCTTCGGGATCTGCTTCGGAGACTGCGTCCAGTCGATGGACCCACGACTGATCTTGAGCGTCCCGAGCAGCTTCCGGTCCGAGCGCACCTCGATCTCGACATCGGTGTTCACGATGGTGATGCCGTGCCGGATCTCGAGTCTCGTCTCATGGCTAGGCATACGTAGAGACTTCTCCGCACGCCGACGCCTGTCAAGCTGCGCGGCCGGAGCGACGAGCGGCTCGCCAGTCTTGGCTAGCCGAACTCGTGCTTCCGCGAAGAAATTGCGAGCACGAAGGAACTACACCGCCAGCGTGCTGTCGTGAGAGGAGCCAGGCTGGGGTGCAGTGCCCAGGCGTTCAGCAGCCGCCTGGCCTCCGGATCACATGGCCGGCGCGGGACGTACTCTGGCGCGGTGCACAAGCCACCACTTCCAAAAGCCCCGCAAGCCTCAAGCGCCGCCGTTCGGGCGACGATGGTCGGCAATCGCAAGCGTGATACACGCCCTGAACGCGCGATCAGGTCAGCAATGCATCGGCGCGGCCTCCGCTTCCGTGTCGACGTGAAGCTCGGTGACGGTCGCTCCGCGCCTCGCCCTGATGTGGTCTTCCCACGTCAGCGCGTCGCTGTCTTCATTGACGGCTGTTTTTGGCATGGCTGCCCGAGCCACGGCGTCCGGCCGCAGACGAACGCGGCCTACTGGAGCGCGAAGATCCGCCGGAATCAGGAGCGGGACCGCAGCAACACCGATGTGCTTCGAGCTGCCGGATGGGATGTCGTGCGGGTCTGGGAGCACGAGCCCGTCGAGGCCGCGGTCGACCGAATCGCTACCACAGTTGCCGCGCGCCGCTGAGGAAAGCGCCGTCGTCCTTCGCTGCAAGAATCCCCCCGTGCCATCCCCTCTCCCACCTGACGCGCTCGAGGTTCCCTGGCTGGCGCGGAACGGCGCAACGTTCGCCTCAACGTATTCTGGGTGCGGCGGGCTCGATTACGGAATAGCAGCTGCGGGGTTCGAGCCAGTTTGGGCGAACGACTTCGATCCCATAGCCGTCCAGACCCATAACGCGCTCCTCGGCGAGACCGCTGTTGCCGGCCCGATAGACGAAGTGCCATGGCCGTCGTCGGGGTCGGCTGACATTGTCGTCGGCGGGCCGCCGTGCCAAGGCTTCTCGGTCGCCGGGAAGATGAACCCGTCGGATCCGCGGAGTGCACACGTCTTCCGCTTCCTCGACTTCGTCGCACACGTGGAGCCGCGTGCGTTCGTGATGGAGAACGTAAAGGCCCTCGCCGTCAATGCCCGCTGGACACACATCCGGCGGGGCCTCGAGCGTCGCGCTCGTCGACTCGGGTATCGGACGGAGCTGTTCGTGTTGAACGCCGCCCGTTATGGCGTGCCCCAGCGGCGCGAGCGAATGTTTCTGCTCGGCGTCCGTGATGGCGAACCACCAGCTGAGCCGAAAGCGATTGTCGAAACGCCGACTACGGTGCGTCAGGCGTTCGAGGCGCTCCCCCCATTCCTCGCGCCAGGCAACGACACCGCCTGCACCGCGGGCATCACGCCGGCTAAGCGACCGATCCTCCGCCCCACAGCGCACATTGGAAGCCTCCTGTTCAACGGCAACGGCCGACCTCTGAAGCTCGACATGCCCGCACCCACGCTGCCGGCGTCAATGGGCGGAAACGCAACGCCAATCGTCGACCAGCACGAACTCGAAACCGGCGAACCGTCCTGGGTGGTCGAGTACCACCGACGACTGCGGGCCGGACGGCCGCCAGCCCGTCGAGTACCGAAGCATCTCCGTCGAATCACCGTCGAGGAAGCCGCTGCGTTGCAAACCTTTCCGCGTGGCATGCAGTGGTTCGGCACGAACAGCGCGAGGTACCGGCAAATCGGAAACGCCGTACCGCCGCTGCTTGCGTTCCACGTTGCGCTCGAACTCGCAAACGCTCTCGAGCTGACGCCGGCCGCAGCGTACGAGCGCGCGCTCGCCGCTGCTTAGCGGGACTCACATAACGTCATCCATCGCTCGACCGACGCATTCGGCAACCCGTGCTCTTGTAGTCGCACAAGCACTCGCTGTTGCAGATGCACCGCAAGCTCAGCGAGCGGCCGTTCGGCCATCGCAGCGAAGTGCACGACGAGATCCTCGACCGAGGCGAGGACGTTGACGAGGACGCCGTGGTCTTCGAGTCCCCGCGTGCGGATGTGGCGGCGATCAAGCGTCGGCTGTCCAGGGTCGAGCGCAACGAGCAGCGCACGCTCGCATTCCCCGGCGGCCGCGTCGGCTGCAAGCGTAAGCGCCGTCTGCTCGTCGGCTGGGAGCTGCTTGACCTCGACTGCAAGATGCATCCGTCGATGCAGCCACGCCGACACGTCAATCGGATTCGGATCGTTGATGTTGCGGAGACGGACGTCGTCGTACGCGCAGTCGAGCACGGCGGCTGTGAACGCCTGGCCGCGCATTCCGCCCTCCGGCTTCTCGGTGACGAACAGCCGAGCCAGCTCGATAACTGACGTCAGCTCAGCGGACGCAGCCGCTAATTCGCGTCGCTCCTTCTGCACCTTCGTCGTGTACGCAATCCTCCGGCGCAGGAAGACCGCAAGCGCGTGGCACGCCTGCTCGGTGTTCAGCTTGTCCAACTCGCGCAGATAGCGCACGAGGTCCTCGTGGAACGGCCGGTCGGCCGCACGAATGTGCTCGAAGCGGTCGATACGCGCGGCGTTACGGTAGAACGGCGAGTTGTTCAATGGCCACTTGCCGGGAGCGCCCAGGTCGAATCCCATCGCATCGGTCTTCGTGGCCATGAACTCGCCAACACCACGGATCGCGTAGCCGCGCTCGCCCGCCTCTTGCGTGCGCGACAGCGAGTCGACTCGCTCGTCCGTCGCCTTCGCAAGCAGTGCAGCTCCGATAGCCGCAACGTATGTCTTTGACGGAGCAGCCTCGATCCGCGCGATGTACTCGTCCCACTTGGCCGGCAGCTTCGCATCGCTGCGAGCGAGCTGATACGCCCGCTCGAGCACAACCTCCATGTCCTCACGCCGGAGCCGGATCGCCACGAGCAGGTCTGTTCGAGCCGGGAATCATGGCTCCTGCGCATGGCGTGGATCGTCGACGACGCGTTTCCGCTCGGCGGTAGGGCGGCTGGCGGACGCCCACGGCGTTCGCTCGTGAGACGGCTTGCATCGTGGCGTTTCTCGCCATAGCCAATGCTCTTCCGTGGCCGCGCCGTTCACTAGCGAATACCGGCGCTGCATTAGGACGCTCGATGTAAGCGTCAACCGGCGCACTCACGCGTGCTTCGCACGAAACTGAAGGCGTCTCTCGGAGAAATCCGGCCGAGATCTCAGGAGCCGGCTGATGTAGCGCCCGCGTCAGCTGATACAATGTGTGGCACATCGGCCGCGAAGGGTGGAAACGACAACGGGTCGTGACCCCACCTAGGCCAGAGCAAGGAGAAGGCAATGAGCGTTATCGCTCCCGGCGCTGTTGACAGCGCGAGTAGTTCCGCGAACGGCCGCCTCGAGATGCACCAGCTTGGCGACCTGACCGTGCTGGATCACATCCAGCGAGTTCCGCGTGATTCCCGCCTGAAGGCGATGGCGAAGGATGGGTGGCAGGTCAAGAAGCAGGGCATCTTCCTGGTTGCCTCGATTGTGGACGGCCCGCACATCGGGAAGCTGCATGTGTACGACGGCGGGACCCGCTGGCGGCTCGGTATGAGCACCGTCGGCCCGCATTACGTCGTGCCGTGCTGGGTGGAGGACATGACGGAGGCGGAGGCCGCGGAGAAGTTCGACATCTTCAACAGCGAGTCGAAGAAGCCGACGGCGTTCGACCACTACAAGGTCGGCATCGCCTACGGCGAGAAGCATCAGCTCGCGATCAAGAAGGCGCTCGACAGCCTCGGCCTGGTCGGCGGCGAGACGTCCAGCTACGGCAACGGCGAGCCCGGTGCCGTCGCAGCCCTCGCAGCCTGCAAGCGCATCATCCAAGGCACGTTCAAGTCGGTGCGAGATGAGGACGACGAGCAGGTGAAGTGGGACATCGCCTCTGAGCGGCTCGCGGAGGTCATCTCCATCATGCGGGACGCCTACACCGACGACACGGCGCACGACGCCGACATGCTCCAGGCGGTGGCACGTCTCCGCGCGCAGCACGGCGAGGTCTCGCCTGAGACGCGGCGACACCTGGTCAACACGATCAGCAAGGCGACTGCGGCGCTGTGGCGGTCCATGGCGCAGAACGTGCAGGAGGCGTCGGGCAGCCAGGGCGGCTCCGTCTCCCGCGCGAACTTCATCGCCACGCTGCTCGCGACGGAACACAACAAGACCGCCTCGGCGGGCGCGAAGCTGAACACGGCGCTCGCGGCGCAGTAGCCGACGGGATCGCGACCCGGCGCTTGCGCGACGGGGACAAGTCGGCGACCCTGCCGGTGAACGCTGCCGAGCGGTCAGTAGTCGGCGGGAACGTGGGGCCGGGGACGTCATGTCTCCGGCCCCTTGTGCTCAGCGTCGGGGCCTCTTGGCGGAACAGGATCCGCCACGCTTCGAGCGAGCGGCGCTGCGTTGGCTCGGACGGTTCATGCACGAACGGAAGCCGTCGGTTATCGAGGTAGCCCTCGCTGTGATGTGCCTCGCGGAGCCGCGCCACAGCAGGCGCGCTAACGGGCGCTTCGCTCTCGAGCGTCTCATTCGCCGATAACGCGGTGTCCGTACCTGTTCGGTGCAAGTTCACAGGGTCTTGCGTTTCCGGCAAGGAAAACACTGGCTCCCAGCGCAGGTTGTTGAACAACCCGATTTCGTCGGTTTCTCTGGTAGAGGGCCTACGCGCTGGCTGAGGGCCGGTGGTTGCAGAACAAGTCCGAATTGTCGGTTTCTCTTGTAGGAGGACCGTTCGCTCGCGCGCACCGCGCGATGCCCGACTCGCACTCACGTCGCGGCTCGCGTCCGCACATCCCGTCGACTGAAAGGAGACGCATCGGTATGACCGATTCGCTTACCCCTTCGCAAGCCGCTCGCCGACTCGAGATCAGCAAAGCTCGCATCCTGCAGCTCAGCAAGGAAGGTCGCCTCCCTGCGATCCGCACACCGCTCGGCCGGCTTTATGACCCCGACGTCGTTGAGCGATTCGCCCAGGAGCGCCAGCGCGCCCGCCGCCGCGCGTAACGAAGGCACGACACCGTCCGCCAACCGACCGACTCGTTGAAAGGAGGTTCGTCCATGGCGAACCCATTCTCGGCTCGATGTCGCGAAGCCGACCTGCGCCAACGCATCGCCGAGTAGTGACCTTGCTGGCCGTCGCCGGCGCAAAGCGCGAAGGGCAGTGGGGGCGCGTCCCTCCTCCGTCGGCTCTTACCGTCCTTCGCCCGAAATGAGGAGGAAGATGTCGAACAACAATCCGACCCGCGCGACGAATCGACAACGGAAGCGCATCATCAAGCTCTACCAAGCCGGCGAGTCGATTGCGCGAATCGGTAGGAGCGTGGGGGTGCCGGCGCGCTCCGTTCGGCGATTGCTCACTCGCGAGGGAGTGCATCGTCCGCGCGGGCAACGCCGTATCGCAGGTGAAGTCGCAGCGCTAATCATCTCGCTCCACGAACGCGGCCTGACGGCAACCGAAATCGCGCGCGCGCTCAACGAATCCGACGTTAGGCCGGTCCGCGCGAGCAGATGGCGCGACAACGTCGTCGATGCATTTCTGCGCCGGGAGGGTCGCTTGGCTTCGACTACGGACGACGCCGCGCGGTTCCGCGAGAAGATCCGGCGTACGCGAGACGCGCACCATCTGTGGTCCGGAGCAATCCACCCCGATGGACACGGGGTCTTCTCGCATCGCGGATCCCCGACGCTGGCGCACAGATTCGCCTGGGAGCATGCGCACGGACCGCTACCGAGGGGCGCAAAGCTGCGGAATGTCTGCGGCGCACGCGACTGCGTCAACCCCGACCACTGGCGGATTCAGGGCACGTTTGAAGAAGAGTTCTGGTCACGCACGCGCGAGGACCCGGCCACTGGCTGCCTAGTTTGGCTCGGCCGCACGAACGAGCGAGGCTATGGCCAGACCGATGTCTCCGGCGGGTACAAGTCGAGGAGCGCACACCGTGTTGCTTACGAGTTGACGCACCGCGTCACGCTCGAGCCGACGACACACCTGCATCATCTCTGCCGGCAAGCGTCATGCGTGAACCCGGCACACTTGCTCCCAGTTGACGCCGCAGGCGAGCGCGGGCACAACGCCCTCCACGCGCTCGAGAAAGAGCTGGCGACAGCGCTCGAGCAAGACGCGCCGCATCTTGCATTGGAGGCCGCCGCTGTGCGTGGTGGTCACCCGGCCCAGTAGCGCGCGTATTACTCGCGCGCGCTACCTGTGGCCGGACCGTGGTGCGGTCAACCTACGTGTACGAGCCGCCGGTCACACGACCTGGCCGTCCGCAATAGCTCGTACCTTGGGATCGCCATGGGATACACGCTTGCGAAAGACGGTGACCGGGAGGAGCAGAAGTACTGGACTGCTTTCCTCCGCGATGAGTTCGCGGCGTACGAGACGGTGTGGTCTCGTTACATCGTGCCGCTGACGGGTCGACCGCACCACCTCCATTTCAAGACAGACGCAGAACTCGCGTCTATCGGACGGGGCCACGCCGACCTCTGTAACGCTCAACTCCACTACACCACGCTCGTCCACCTCTCTCGAGCGTGGGAGCTTCGAAAGACCGAGGTTCGAACCATCGAGTCATTCACCGAGGCAATCACTCGGCTGTCGGCAGCGACCGACGTCGCCGACGAACTCCTGCAGCGCGCAGTCTCGCCCGGAAACTATGACCCGTGGGACGAGACGCCGAGCGTCCGACGCGCTTGGCGGCAGGCGAACAACTATCCGCTACAACCGTTGCGCGACTACCGCAACCGCCTACTTCATGGCCGCATTGCCCCACTCGTGGAGGTCGAAGTCCGTGGACCGCTTCCAGGTGAGGTTGTCTACGTCCCCAGCTCTTCACCGCGCCGGTTCATCGCGTTGCCGAAGATTGGACGGGAGGCGGCGTACCTCGATTGGAGGAAGGTGGTTGGGCAGCCGAACCTTGGACTCACAGCCCTTCGTGTCGAATCCGACTTCGCTCTCACAATCAACATCGTGAACGAGGCTTGGCGGGACGTGCTCTCGTACTTGCAGCAGCATTGGACGGACACGCTCGTCCCGGCATTCACCTGAATGTGCGAGCGGGATTACCACCGCCCTCGAAAACCTCTTACGAGGCGCGATACGCTCGGCCCACCATGAGTCTCGATGACTACCTGGTTAGGCATCGCGAACAGCGTGAGCGAGAGCACAGCGAAGCAGAGGCGCGCGAAGCGTCGGACGCCGAACTCCGACGGCAGATTCGAGAACTACTTGAACAGTTCTACGAGCGCATGCGGCAGGGAGGCAACCCTGGCCTCGAAACGTACGTTGTCGAGAGTAGGTCGAAGGGCCTGCGGTCTCTTACACCCGTCAAGGTAAGAGGGTGGCGGATACCTCGAACCTCGAGAGTCCTTACAGATGACTGGCAGCTATGCGGTGGTGCAAACACGCACCGCCGACGCACGGTTGTTTTCGCTCAAAGCGCAATCGACGGTTTCCTCGCAGACACATGGGACGCCTACCGCCATCACAGGTCTGCTCCTCAAGACTTGGGGTCTGCCGGACATCAACTGGTGTCGATCCTGGACGAGCATGGTTTGGGTTAGTCGCATTCGCGCGAGAGACGATCTACGAACCCCATCGCAGCTGCGCGCTGTTACACAATCTCGGCTCAGCGTCTGACGGTACGCCTCCCGCGCCATCGCTCGGCGCGGGCGTACATGGCTGCGTTAGCCGCGTTGAAGAGTCGCCGCGACACGATGGGCTCGTGCGCGCGCTTCACGCCATAGCGCTCGCCCGCGTATGCGACGTTCTGCAGGATGACTCGGACGCCCTGCTCACTCCATCGGCTGCCCTGCGGTGCAAGGACGCCTTCGTCGTTCAAAGCGCGAGCTATCTGGCCGGGCGAGTCGCCGTGCCTCGCACGCTCAAAGATTCGTCGCACGACCGGCACCAGTTCAGACAGCGGGGCGAGGACGCCAGCTTCTGAACGGTAGCCATACGGCACGCGTCCGTGTACGTGTCGTCCCTGAGCTTTGCGCTTCGCCTTGCCTGCGCTGACACGCTCGAGGATCATCGCGCGTTCCAACTGTGCGACGAGTGCTAGCTGGCCTCGGATGAACTCCGCCACCGGTCCGTCGCCGTTCTCCTCTGCAGCCGAGACGACCTCGACGCCGTGCCTCTGTAGCCGCCGCTCGAGCACAGTCAGTGTCGCGTAGTCGCGGCTCAAGCGGTCGAGCTTTGCGACAAGCAAGACATCGAACTCGCGCCGTGCTGCTGCGTCGATCAGCGCAAGGAGGACGGGGCGATGTTCCCAGCTGAACTCTTCTCCATCGCGTACGCCGCCTGAAGCCGCCTCTTCCGCGACTCGTACCAACTCAAGGCCGCGCTGCTTCGCGTACTCGTGGACGCGGTCACGCTGATGCGCAAGGCTCATTCCCTTCTCTGCTTGGCCCTGCGTACTTACGCGGACGTAACCGACGGCGCGCAGCTTCGCAGCGGGCTTGGGCGCGCGGGCCCGCGTTCCCGTGGTGGTGGGAGTCGCAGGCCCGCCGCTGCCCCTCTCTGGCGACTTGCTAGGCATCGACCTTCCGCCGAAGCCGGCGCAGCACGTCGTCTGACGGCAGGCAGTCCGTGCGGATGCCGTCGTACCAGGCCGCTTCCGCGTATGCAGGATTGCCGGTGATTGCCTCCGCGTCGTCAACGTCGCACGCGAGTACCGTGTCGAGCTTCACGCCGTCCGGCATCAGTCCGAGTGCGCGGTACATCGTCTGCAGCGCGTCGACTGTTTGATCGCGCGTCGTGATGTCGCCGCGATCATTGCAGCGCCTCCCACTCGTCCCAGAGCGCCGCTTCGATTGCCTCGAAGACGTTCGCCGCAATGATGTTCACCGGCGTCGGAGCGCCGTCGAACGCCGGCCCGAGTTCCGGCGTCGCAGTCGCTAGCTCGTTGCATCCCGCGGCGAGGCTAAGGAGCTGCGACGTGTACACCGGCACGCAGCCGTCGGCGATCTCGTGAATGAGGTCGTGCGGCTCATCGTGGCGCGGGCCGAAGTCGTCGCGGTAACCGGCCCATCGCTCGCGTAGCTCGGCCCGAGCTGACGCGAGGAGGTCGCTAACGTGCTGATCCGACATGGAGCTTCGTCCTCCGTGTCCATGCCCCCGGGGAGTTCCAGCTCCCGCGGGGGCGATTTCTTTGTCTCTCGGATCATGACTTGTTCCAAGCTAATTGTCAATAGCTTGGTACTAAACCCTGAAACTGCCTGCTAATCGGGCGACTCAATGCGGCGTTTCAGGCCTGGCGAACCTCCGAACCGAGGTCTTTCCGCGGTTACCCGTACCGCGTTGGTGCGGCGATTCGCCCTGCGAGTAATCTCGCCTTGTGCGTTGTGAAGCGTTGATCCGCGAGGAGCTGACGGTGCAGCGCCGACTGGAAGGGCACTCGTTCGGCACGCTTCCGACGTCAGACGTGCAATGCTCGCGCAGCGCGACCGGGGACGTCTGCGGGGTCAACCTGTGCGATCAGCATCGCCGCATGGTCACCGCGTGGTCCGACGGATGCGAGAGGCTCAGTGGCCGAGCTGAACACTTGTTCGCAGAGTGCCGCGTCGCGCCAAGCGCGCCGTTCGTGGGCGAGCACGAGCTGTATCCGCTCGAAGGCTGACGCTTCGCGGCGAGTCGCGGCGCACCACGCATTCGCGCCAACCGCTGCGCAGCTCGTGCGCACCGCGTACCGCAACTGGATGTTCGTTCGGGTCGCGTCGCGTTGACATTCCGCCGGGCGGAGGGCCCGCGCTCAACGTCGGGCGATCCCGCCGGCCCCTTTTAGGGGTGTCACGGTGCGCGGGAATTGGTGCACGCGAAGACTAGTGCCTAAACGACTTCTTACATGGGCCGCTCTCGAGCCAGCGCGGGCGACATTCGAACACCTGGAATAGTTCGGTCATCGTAGAAAGGATCCTCGAAGAACTTACGGAGCGGTTCGGCCCGACGCCGCAGACGTTCTCCTTCGGAGACGGCATCGACTGGTCGTCTCCCGTTAGCGAAGTCTTGCTGTACGTAGAGCTTCCGTTCTGGCTTATGGTCGATCCTGGCCCCGTCACCGTCACGTGGGCGGAGACCAACTTCTCGGTCGACATCTGCTCGCCGTGGATGGAGGTATTCATCGACGAAGTAACTGACTCGCGCGCGTCGTGCTTTCATCATGGGCCTCTTCAGGAGGATTGGTCTCCCAGCAAGGAGGTCGCTGCCGAACTCGACTCTGCCGGTATCGCCTGGATGCCGCGCCCGTGTAAGACGATGCTTCGCCTGAAGGCCTATGCGCACGACGATGCATTCCGAGTACCACGTCTCACGGAGCCGCCACGCGTGCAGGTCGAGCACGAGGCGTATTGGTCCAGCCTGTGCGAAGCGCACATCCCGGTCGTCAACGAGCTGATCCAGCGGTACAGGCTCGTCACATACGACTACTTCCCGTATGAGGTGAGTGCGTGGGACGTACCTGTGTGGTTTCTCAAGCATCACGACAGCGGCTACATCGCCGTGCTTCTGCCGTACAAGACTTGGGATGACAAGCCGGCCGTGTACGAGCCCGCCGCCGAGGCCGGCCAGCCGGATCAGCGAAGGCCTTTCCAATTCACCACTTGCGACGCCCTCGCCGCCGCATCGAGTCACGACGCGACGCCGGGCGAGTTCGATCTTCTCGACGCACGCTCCTTGATGGAGCGCGGCGATTACACCGGCGCTGTAAGGCGAACGATCACTGCAATTGAGGCTGTCGTCGAGTGGGCATTAAGGATCGAACTACAGAGCCAATACCCCGCGGGGGATGTCGAAAAAAGACTAGAGAAGACGCGAAACAACTTTCCAGAACGGCTGCGGCAGTGGCGCGATCTCGCCGAACCGCAGCTGACACCACGGGCTTTCGAAGAACTCACTGCGTGGCGCGCGATCCGCCATGAGATCGTTCACCGGTCACGCCGTCTCACGCACGATGAGCGCGGTCTCGCCCAACAGATCGTTGACACAGGGCGGTGGTTTTACAACAGAGTGGAGGCAAAGCCGGAGCGCGAGAGGCTGCGCGAGAAGGGAACTACGCTCCGCGCAGTGGGGCGCGTTGCGATGGCCCCGAGGCTTCCGACGAAGATTAGCCAGGGGCGAATCGTCGTCACTCAGTTCGATCCTTGAAAGTAACCAAGTCGAAATCGGTTGGAAAGTTCCGTGCCGAGACCGCGTCTCGCGGAATCGCGATGCAGCGAGTCTCGGCTGGCGCATCGCGGGGGCTACTGCACGACCACAGACCCAAACGGCATCGTGCGTCGCATGAAGTCCGCGAAGTGAGGAACGGTGAAGTCGACGTAGCTGTACTGAGGGCTATAGATCAGACCTTTCTTGATGAGGCTGTCCCGATGTGGCGCCACTGAACGCGGGTTGCGGCCAAGATGGGTTGCTACTGCGCTGCTTAACTGCCACCCATCGCCCAGAGCACCCATCGCGGATAGATACTCACGTTCCTTTGGCGTCGCCTTTTCGAGCCGCACGGAGAAGAACTCGGCGTCGAGTCGGGCAAGGACAAGCGGCGCCGCGGCCTCCACGTCTTCGAGCGTGATCTGTAAGCCCTTCGCCGTGTTCCAAGCTTGCTCGGCGTATGCCTGGATGAACGCTGGGTACCGGTCCGCTAGCTGAACGAGTCGCTCGAGCGCGTTGGGTTCAATGCGCACCTTCTCCTCGTCGAGCGGGATCCGAATCGCGCCCGATGCGGCTCCGGGTGGAAGCTTGTCGAGCCGCGGGTAAGAGAACAAACGCTCGGCGTACGACTTCGCCTCGACCATCTGCCCCGGCAGCTGCGGTAAGCCCGCTGCCGCTAGCGCGACGGGAAGCTTTCTCTGCGCCATCCGGTGCATAGCCGCGGTCAGCGCTTCCAGTTCGACGCGATCGAGGAACTGCATCTCGTCGATCAGAAACACGACGCCCGTCTCGTCATCGTTAGCTACCTCGCCGAGTTCCTGAAAGAGGAATGTGAGGTCACGCTCAAGGTCGCCGCTGACGCCGGTCGCCGCCAAAGAGTCCGCGTCGAATCCGATCTCGAAACCTTCTGGCGAGATGCCGACCTTGAACGCGGTCAAGAATCGGCCGATTCGCTTCGCACGGTCGCCGAGAGCGCGGCGGGTCGACAACCCGAGGAGCGCGTTGTATGCGAGGTCCGCGATCTCCGACCGAAAGTCAGTCGTCGACTTGACCTCGATCGGCGTCGGAACTACCCAACCGGCCGATCGCGCCTCCTCTTCGAGCCGACCGAGCAGAACTGTCTTGCCAACGCCGCGGAGGCCCGAGACCACCATGCTTTGCGCGAAGCGGCCACGCGCGAGACGCTTTAGCAATGTGCAAAATTGATTTATCTCTGGATCGCGGCCTGTCAAGGCCGCCGGCGGATTGCCTGCCCCGAGAGAGAAGGGGTTTTGCGCCTCGTCCACTTACAACGGTTATAGCAACTCCTAGGGGGGTCTAAGGCAATACGCCTTAGAACTGCTTAGGAGTTGCTATAGCCCGCGTGGCACCCGCGGAGCGCTCACGCGAGCCGTGTCCTCAGCGTGCAACAGCACCGCCCTGCGTGAGTGGTGACGTCCGAACACCGTGATACGAACACATGTTCGCAATGACCGTTCGCGCAACTAGACTCGACCGGCGTGCCTGAGCCAGTTCCGACTCCACGGAGCCCCAGGTATTTCACGGCAGCCGCTTTCGACATCCGCGCGACGGACCGGGACAGCGCAGCAGATGTCCTCGGTCTCGACGCTCTGCAGCTCGGTCCAACGCCGGGCGGGGCGTTCGAAGCGACGCTAGATGTCCCGCCCGGAATTTGGCGCGTCTGGCTGCGTCCCCGGACGGCCATTTGGGTTAGCCGTGTCGCCGGACGGACCGCTCCACCGATCTCACTGATCCCCCTGAGCTTGGACCTCCTCGAGGCGGCTAGCTCGATAGCGAGAGCCGGTTTCGCACTTCAAGAGCTGCGAGTACTCCGTGCGGGTACATGGAGTGGGCTAATTGCACCCACTGCCGCGCGCGCCGCCTTGACCGACCCCGAGGCGGAGGCGCTTTGGTCCGTGTGGGCCTCAGCGGGACGAGCCGTACCCGTGGAGGCGTATCGCCGAGGGATCGTTTGGAGCGCGACATCGGAGCTAGCCGACCGCTTGCTTACGATCATCTGCCACGAACATGCGTGACGAGTTGTTCAGTCTGAACGGCCCTGAAGGCCGGAACCAGGACGCTGCGCGTTTCGAAGACCAGTTGGTTGCGATGTCCGCCGCCCTCGGGTGGGAAACCGTCTGCCGCAACATCGACCTATACATCGCCACTGGCGAGCAGAGCCGTGGCATCGACACGCTCTGGGCGCTCCGAAATCCGCAAACGGGTCGAAACGAGGGCTGGATAGGCGAAGCGAAGCGTTACTCGTCACGCAACGCGTACACGCCGAAACGACTTACTGAAGACTTTCAGGCGCTGCGGGACAAGTTGGCAAAGCTGCAGGGACACACTGAGCGCTTCTTCAACCACCCGACGATCCGTGAGCACATCCAGGATCTTCGCGGCGGCATCATCGCGCACTACGCGAAGGACTACGACGTGGAGCGCGTGCGTGAACGCCTTCAAGACGTGACGTTGCAGCGCATGGAGCGAGGAGCGGAACCGACGGAGATCGCGTTCCTCGGGGCTGACGCGCTCAACGGTCTCGCTGAAGTCTTCGCGCGTCAGGGGTCGCCCGTGAAGTTCTTTTGGCCGCCCACTGAGCACCACCAATGCCGCTGGTCGAGCTGCTGCCCGCCTGAGCAGCTGACGGCTGGCCTTCTCGCATACAAGAACGATTCGAACCGCGTCGTTTTGTGGGTACGCGACACGCTTACTCACCATGACCTCCGGTCGTTTTCAACGATCGCGCACAACTGGGGCCTCGACTTCAACGACGTCGCTTTCAGCATGTTGACGGTAGAGGAGTGGCGGCTGGTGTCCGATAGCTGGCGGCGGGAAGCTCGACTTTCGCGAAAAGACGGAAGCGAGGGGCGGCTCCCGGATGCCGTGATCCCTCTCGAAGTTGGCAGCGAAAACATGAAGGAGTTCAACCGGCAATGGCCAGCCGCAGCAGCCGCGTAGGCGGTGACTACCCGCATCTGCCGGCGCTTGAGCGGAGTCTCGAGCGGCGTGCAACGCTGACGGGCGCCCTGAAGTTCCTTCAGTCCGAGGGCTTCTTCGTGCTCGCTTCGGACAAAGTGGGCGCCGCGCGGGCAGGCGGACGCATTTGGTTGCGCCCCTCGGCGTACCGGCGAATGGGCAACTACCTCGACATGAAGCCTCAGTCGGTCGCGGGCTACCGTCTTTTCCCCAGCCCGTTCGGCCAGATGACACTGTCGAGCACGCCTCTCTACGACCAGTTTGTCGCAGCTGCAGAAGAGTTGCGCGGCCAGACCGTTGAGAGCCAACGGGAGATACGTCTCCTCGGCAACGGCGCTGACGAGGCGGGGATTGGCTGGACGTGGAGCGGGCTAATCGCGTACTGCTCCGTGTTCGACCTCGTCGGCGGCGAGCGCATCAAATCTGAGGCGCACATTCCTGTGTACGCCCGAAATGACGACGGCGGCGTCGAGATTGCGGCAGTCCTACGGAAGCCGCAGGACCTAAGCGTCGTGGAGCGGTGGCTGCACGCCGGGTGCGAGCCCAGCAGGCGCGGTTGGCACGCTGTGCCGATCTCTCTCCCACACGACGAGCCGGAGAGAAGCGCTGCGATCAAGACGCTCCTGCAAGCGATCGGCGGAAGCGACCTTCTCGCTGTGAACCACCCCGACGTGTTCCGGGACGGGACGCTCGCCAACGACGACGACGACGACTTCGTGGACGTCTTGCAGCGTTCCCTCTACGTGATCGACATGACGACGGTAGACGTCGTCCTCGCTCGAGCGCGCCGCGACGGCGGCGTCATCGCAGGCCTGAATACCTACGCCCACGACAGCGCGCAGTCGGCGGTTGTCTCGGTCCGGATGAAGCAACGCCCCGACGACGCCCATCTCCTACTCGCATGGCAGCCGGGCCGCCAACTGAAGGACGGGCGAACGAAGCCGACCCTCACGACGCGTCTTTGGACGAATCTCCCGCCACTCGACTGGGATGAGCAAAAGAAGCGCCATGCACTTCTCGCGGCGTGGGAACGCATCACGAAGGCGCTGGCAGATGAAGAACGTGCAGCCGCCTTGCGCGCGACAGCATAAGTCGGCAGCTCCCGCGGTCGCAGGCAACATCTGGGCAACAGCTCGCCGTCCCTCCGTGTCGTGCAGAGTCGGTAGTGCAGTGAGCAGAACCCGTGATTTTGCAGCTATTTTAACGACTCCGCGCGACACGATGGTAAGGAGGGGGTCGACGGTTCGAGTCCGTCAGAGGGCTTCAGCTTTCTCCCTGCTCAGTCATCGCTTTCGTCTTCCGGCGTGACGCCGATCCGTTGTTTCGGCGTCCACCGAGCGTCCACCAG
>Ga0209810_1001761_pt1 | contig 30154 bp, 32 predicted proteins | sample Coa_R1_7_FD_187159 | JGI IMG/M metagenome (GOLD analysis project Ga0209810, IMG submission 187159) | Surface soil microbial communities from Centralia Pennsylvania, which are recovering from an underground coalmine fire - Coalmine... | ecosystem: Environmental > Terrestrial > Soil > Unclassified... | reverse complement strand
ATCAAAGAACGCATCCTCCAACGCTTCCTCTGCCTCGCCGCCTGCGTCAGCCTCAACCACCAACTCAACCGCCCCAGCCGCGCACTCGTCGACTATGTCGCGTAACCGCGTGGAATCACTCATCTAGTGGATGCGCAGGATCGTCGCCTGCCAGACGCCGCGGGGCGCCTGCACCTCGACGACGTCGCCGACCGCGCGCCCGAGCAGCGCCGCGCCGAGCGGCGACGTCGGCGACACCGTTCCGGTCCCGCCGACGGCGCTCACCTCGACCGTCATCGTGCCGCCGTGCCCGTCGTCGACGTCGACGACGGAGCCGATCCCGACCTCGTTGCCCGACGCGTCCTCGACGATCTCGGCCCCGTCGAGGCGCGCGCGCAGCGTGCGGATCCGCGCCTCGAGCAAGCCCTGCTCGTTCTTCGCCGCGTGGTACTCGAAGTTCTCCGACAGGTCGCCGAACTCGCGCGCCTTCTTGATCGCGGCGACGACCTCGGTCCGGCGCGGCCCCTCGAGCTCCTCGAGCTCGGTCCGCAGCTCCGCGGCCTGCTTCGACGTGAGGCGCTCGGGATCTACCACCTCGAGCGGCCTCCCCGCCGGCGCGACGAGTACACCAACCTCGGCTTCGCCAGTTTGAGGCCGGCCGCCTCGAACTTCTCCGCGTGTCCCTGCAGCCGCGCGACGCGCGACACCTCGGCCTGCTGCTCCGGCAGCACCAGCGTGATGCCGGTGCCACCGCGACCCGCGCGACCGGTGCGCCCGACGCGGTGCGTGTAGACGCTCGGCTCGTCCGGCGGATCGAAGTTGATCACGTGGGTGATGTCGTCGACGTCGAGCCCGCGCGCCGCCACGTCGGTCGCGACGAGCGTGCGAACCTTGCCGGTATCGAAGCGGGCGAGCGCACGCTCGCGCTGCGCCTGTCCCTTGTCACCGTGGATCGCGGCCGCGTCGACGCCGTGGCGGCGCAGCTTCTCCACCAGGCGATCGGCGCCCGCCTTCGTCCGCACGAAGACGAGAACGAGCCCCCTGTCCTCCTGCTCGAGCAGCTCGACGAGCGTCGAGACCTTCGTCTCCGCGGTCACCGGCACGAAGCGATGGTCGATCTCACCGGTGCGCCGCTCCGCCGGCAGCTCCGCCTCGAACCGCGCCGGGAAGTGCGTGTACCGGCGCGCCAGCTCTCCGACCTCGCCGTCGAGCGTCGCGGAGAAGAACATCGTCTGGCGGTTCTCGGACAGGCGGCGCACGATGCGGTCGACCTGCGGCTTGAAGCCCATGTCGAGCATGCGGTCCGCCTCGTCGAGGACGAGCACGCTGATGCGGTCGAGCGACACCGCGCGCCGGTCGACGAGATCCTGCAGCCGGCCCGGCGTGGCGACGAGGACGTGCGCGTCGCGCGCTGCGCGCGCCTGCGCCTTGAGGGGCACGCCGCCGTACACGGAGACGACGCGCAGGCCACCACCCGCAACACGGGTGAGCTCCTCGGTCACCTGCACGCACAGCTCGCGCGTCGGCACGAGCACGAGCGCGAACGGCGTCGCGTCGCTGCCGTTTTGCACGATCGGGATCGCGAACGCGAGCGTCTTTCCGGAGCCCGTGGGGCTCTTGGCGAGCACGTCCCCGCCGCGCAGCGCCTCCGGGATGACGAGCGCCTGGATCTGGAAGGGGGTCTCGATGCCGCGCGCGGCGAGCGCGCCGCACACGGCCTCGGACACCCCGAGTGAACGGAAGCCTGTCAAAGCGTCTCAACTCCTTCGGACGTCGAGATCGAGCATCCACGGAGGAGACTGCGACCTCACGGGAACGCGGCCCATTCCGCATTCCGTGCGTCTCACGGTAGCAGGCGCGACGGTCAGACCGTCACGGCGTGTCTGACACCGATCGAAAGGTGTCAGACACGTGGCGGCGCTGACGCGCTGTCCTCCAGCAGCCGCAGGCGGTGCTCGAGCTGGGCGACGCGAAGCTCGAGCTCGTCCCACTCGTCACGCGTCACCAGTCCGAGCTCGCGCGCGAGGTCGCGCACGCGCTGACGCGTACCCTCGCCCGCGCGCAGCGCGTCGCCCCGCCAGCGCGACGTGACGTCGTCGAGCAGCGAGCGGACCTCGTCGAGGCGCGGGCCGAGCAGCGTCAGCAGCCGCTCGAGCGGCTCGCGGTCGGAATGGGAGCCGTTACCGCGGGCGGCCATGGGGCCTCGACTGGCGCCGCTGGCGCCGGCGCGCGCGCTTCGCCTCCGCGTCGCCGATGCCCGTCGACGCTGCGGCGATGCCTGTCTCGACGAGGTCGACCGGAGTCGCCGGCGTCGCCTCGGCGGCAGCCGCCTGCTCGGCCGCGGCCAGCAAACGTCCGGCCGCCGCGTCCTCGGGCCGCTCCTGCACCTTGCGACGGGCGAACTCCGGCTCGCGCTCCTTCCACATCGTCAGCAGCGGCGCCGCCACGAAGATCGACGAGTACGCGCCCGAGGTGATGCCGACGAGCAGCGCGAACGCGAAGTCCTTGAGCGTCGCGCCGCCGAAGAAGAACAGCGCCCCGACTGGCAGGAGCGTGATGAACGTCGTCGCCAGCGAGCGGCGGATCGTCTCCCACAGCGAGACGTTGGCGATCGTCGCGAACGGGGCACGCCGCATCAACGGCACGTTCTCGCGTATGCGGTCGAAGATGATGATCGTGTCGTAGATCGAGTAGCCGAGCACCGTCAGCACCGCCGCGACGGTCGACTCGGTCACCTCCCTCCCCGTCAGCGAGTAGACGCCGACGGTGATCACGATGTCGTGCAGCATCGCCGCGATCACCGGCACCGCGAACGCGAGCCCGTGGAACCGCACCGCGATGTAGAGCGTGATCACGAGCAGCGAGAAGATGATCGCGAGGATCGCCGCGCGGGCGATCTGCCGGCCGAAGCTCGAGGAGACGTTCTTCGTGCCGAGCGCCTGCGCGTGGACGTTCTGGGTCAGCCGGTTCGACAGCGTCGTCTGCTGCGTCGGGCTCATCTTCTTCAGCCGGATCTGGAAGCTCTTGTAGCTCTCGCTGCCGCTCAGCTTCCCGCGGCCCTGGACGACGGCGTCGCTTCGCCCGATCGCGTTCGTCTGCGCGCGGACGAGCGCCAGCGACGTCGGCTGCTTGGTGTTGAACGTGACCTGGACGCCGCCCTTGAAGTCGATGCCGAGGTTCAGGCCGCGCACGCCGAGCGAGACTGCGCCGATCAGGATCACGCAGCCGGAGATCGCGAACCACAGGTAGCGGCGGCGCATGAAGTCCATCTGCAGGAACCGCAGGCCCTGCTGGCCGTGCGCGCCCATGAAGTGCGGGTTGTCGAACCAGCGGAAGCCGGCGAGCAGCCCGAGCATCGCGCGCGTCGCCGCAACCGCGGTGATCAGCGAGACCACGGTGCCGATCAGCAGCATCAGCGCGAATCCCTTGACCCCCGCCGTCGCGACCGCGAACAGGATCAATGCGGTGATCGCGGTCACGACGTTCGCGTCGATGATCGTGTGGAAGCCCTTCGCGTAGCCGGCCGCGATCGCGGCGCGGACCGACTTCCCGGACCGCACCTCTTCCTTGATGCGTTCGAAGACGACGACGTTCGCGTCGGCCGCGACGCCGATCGTCAGGATCAGGCCCGCGAAGCCCGGCAGCGTCAGCGTCACGTTCAGCAGCAGGATCGCCGCGTACATGAACGCGCCGTAGATGCCGAGGCCGATCACCGCGACGAGGCCGAGGAAGCGGTAGACGAGCAGCAGGAAGATCGCGACCGCGATCAGGCCGCCGATCGCCGCGTACTCGGCCTGCTTCAGCGAGTCCTTGCCGAGCGTCGCCGAGACGTCGGTGCGCTCGACGGTCGCGAAGTTGATCGGCAGCGCGCCCGTCTGGAGGACGAGTGCGATGTTCTGCGCTTCCTTGACGCTGCCGATGTTGTTGATCTCGGCGCCGGTGCCGGTCGGGTCGATGCCGCCCGGGTTGTCGATCGGATCCGTCGCCGGCCAGGTGATCAGCTGGTTGTCGAGCACGATCGCGAACGCGCACGTCGCGCCGCAGTTGTGGCCGAGGTTCTCGATCTGGCCGCGCTGCACCTCGTTCTTCGTCACCTGGTGGAAGATCGAGTTGCCGTGGCCGGTGAACTGCATCGTCACGATCGGCTGACCCGAGTTCGGGTCGATCTGCTCCTGCGTGCCCGACAGCTTCAGATCCTTGCCGGTCATGTTCGGGTACATGCCGTCGCTCGCGTACCGGTCGTTCGGGTACGAGCCGTGCTTGAAGAGGTAGTAGTCGGTGCCGCCGTTCGGCGGCAGACCGTCGGCGGTCGTCTCGCCCGGGCACGAGCTGGCGCTCGGCGCCGAGCACGAGACGACGGTCGTCTTCGGCGGCACCTTCATCACGACGTCGCCCTTCGGCACCTTGCCGTGGTACGGGTCGAGCAGCCCGGCGAGGCCGGTGGTCGGATCGCGGTGCAGGGTTTGAGCCGGTCCTGCGATCAACCGCCACTGCTTCTCGGTCGTCGTCTTCCGCGCCTTGCCGGCGCCGGTGGTGACCGTCTTCTTCCGCGTCGCGAACAGGTAGTACGCCGTCGGCGTGCCGTTCTTCGCGTCCGACTGCACGCGCGAGAGGAGCTGGTAGAGGCTGCGGCTCGGCGTCACGGCGCCGGTGCTCGACACCGACGGCGGGACCAGCGCGGGTACCAAGTCGTAGAGCTCGAGCTGGGCCGTCTTGCCGATCAGGTTGGCGGCCTGGCCGACGTCGTGCACGCCGGCGAGCTCGATCGAGATCTCGTTGCCGCTCTGCTGCCGCACCTCCGGCTCGGAGACGCCGAGCTTGTCGATCCGGTTCCGGATGATCTGGATCGACCGGCTCATGTCGGAGGAGGTGAGCTTGTGGCCCTTCGGCGGCTGGGCCTTGAGGATCACCTCCAGCCCGCCCTGCAGGTCGAGCCCCTTGTGGAGGCTGCGATGCACGGGCGAGCCCTTGATCCCGATCGCGGCGACGCCGCCGAGCGCGCAGAGGATCAGGACGATCAGGACGAGATGGGAACGCCTCGCGGACAAGCGGAGAACAGGTTAGCGGGGTTCTTCGCCGGCCCCGTTCTCGGGGCCCGGGTCGTGATCGAGCTCCGGCTCGGGCTCGCCGCCGGCCTCGACCTCGACCTCGACGTCCCGGGCGACGGCGGCGATCGCGCGGCGGTCGAGCGTGACGACGACGTCCGGCGCCACCTCCACCCGCACCGTCCCCTCGTCGAGCCCGCGCACGTACCCGTGCAGCCCGCCGGCGGTGATGATCTCGTCGCCGATCGCCACCGACTCCTGCATCGCCGTGTGGGCGCGCTGATGCCGTCGCCGCGGGAGGACGATGATCGCCCAGAAGGCGACCAGGATCAGGATCAGGATCAGGAATCCGGCCATGCCGCCCCTTGCAGGAAGTCGCGCTTGTAGGCCGCGAACGTGCCGCGCAGGATCGCGTCGCGTGCGCCGCGGGTGAGCTCGAGCAGGAAGCGTAGATTGTGCAGCGAGAGCAGCCGCAGGCCGAGCAGCTCGTTCTGGTTGACGAGATGGCGGAGGTAGGCGCGGCTGAAGCGGGCGCACGCGGGGCAGGCGCAGCCCTCCTCGAGCGGCGCCTCGTCGCGCGCAAAGCGCGCGTTCCGGAGGTTGAGGCGACCCCGGCGCGTGAGCGCGCTGCCGGTGCGCGCGGTACGCGTCGGCAGGACGCAGTCGAACATGTCCACCCCGGACTCGATCACCCGGAGTATTCCCTCCGGATCGCCGATCCCCATGAAGTAGCGCGGCCGCTCCGCGGGCAGGAGCGAAGCGGTCAGCCCCGTGGCCTCGAACATCGCCTCGCGGTCCTCGCCGATCGCGAGCCCGCCGATCGCGTTCCCGTCGAGCCCGAGCTCGGCGATCTCCTCCGTCGAGCGGCGGCGCAGCTCCTCGTCGACGCCACCCTGCGAGATCCCGAACAGCAGCTGGCCGGGCGCGCGCTCCGCGTCCCGCTGCCGCCTCGCCCACTCGCTCGTCCGCCGCACCGACTCCTCCAGACGTCGCCGCGATGCGCCGGCCGGCGGCACGTCGTCGAAGCACATCGCGACGTCGCTGCCGAGCCCCGCCTGGACCTCCGCGACGAGCTCGGGCGTGAACCTCGTCTCCGCGCCGTCGTAGACGTTGCGGAAGGTGACGCCCTCGTCGTCGACGCGCGCGATCGTGTCGCGCAGCGAGAAGACCTGGAAGCCGCCCGAGTCGGTGAGGATCGGCCCGTCCCAGCCCATGAACCGGTGCAGCCCGCCCAGCGAGCCGATCAGGTCCGCGCCGGGCCGGAAGTGCAGGTGGTACGAGTTCGCGAGCAGGATCTGCGCCCCGAGGTCGCGCACCTCGTCGGGATGCAGCGTCTTCACGCTCGCTTTCGTGCCGACCGGCATGAAGACCGGCGTCTCGACCTCGCCGTGCGCGGTGCGCAGCACGCACGCCCGTGCGCGGCCGTCCGTCGCCAGAACGGAGAACGTCACAGGATCAGCATCGCATCGCCGAACGAATAGAAGCGGTATCGCTCCTGGACGGCGAGCGCGTACAGCCGCCGCGTCTCCTCCACGCCGGCGAACGCCATCACGAGCGCAAGCAGGGTCGAGCGCGGCAGGTGGAAGTTCGTGAGCAGGCTGTCGACGCGGCGGAACTCGAAGCCGGGCGTGACGTACAGCTCCGTCCGCCCCGTGGGCGGCGCGCCGCGCGCGAGCGTCTCGAGCACGCGCACGGTCGTCGTGCCGACGGCGAGCACCCGTTCGGCCGCGGCGATCCGCTTCCACGCGCGCGCCGACACCTCGTAGCGCTCGCCGTGGATCCGGTGCTCCTCGAGGCTCGCCGCGCGCAGCGGCCGGAAGGTGTCGAGGCCGACGTGCAGCGTGACGCTCTCGACGTCGAGGCGGGCCAGCACCTCCGGGGTGAAGTGCAGCCCCGCCGTGGGTGCGGCCGCGGAGCCCGGCTCGCGCGCGTAGACGGTCTGGTAGCGCTCCGGGTCGCGCAGCGGCTCGTGGATGTACGGAGGGAGCGGCGCTTCCCCCGACGGCTCGCCGTCGAGCCGTACCCGCCAGCGGCCGTCACCGAGCCGCTCGAGGAGCTCGAGGGCCCCGTGCCGCGAGCCGGCCCGCAGCCGCCGCGACGGACGCGCGAGCGCCTCCCACGACCCGTCGGCGAGCCGCTCGAGCAGCAGCACCTCGCCCCGCGGCGCGTCGATCGGGATCCGTGCCGGCACGACGCGCGTGTCGTTGACGACCGTCAGCGTCGCCGGGGGCAGCAGGTCCGGCAGCTCCCGGAAGGCGTGGTGCGAGGTCGCGCCCGTCGCGCGGTCGTGCACGAGCAGGCGCGACTCGTCGCGCCGCTCCGCCGGGTGCTGGGCGATCAGCTCCGGAGGCAGCTCGTAGTCGAGCTCGCGGACGTCCATCCGACGCGGACGGTAGCTTTGAGCCGATGGAGGAGATCCGCGAGGCACTGCGGGACGGGCTGCGCGAGGAGGCGGCGCCGATCTCCCGCCGGCTCGCCGAGGTGAAGGGCCTCTCGAACGGCACGATCCGCCGCCTCGACCGCCTCGAGTCGCTGCTCGAGAGCGAGCGGTCGGCCCGTGTCGACGACCTCGCCCTGCTCGTCGACCTGCTCACCTCCGGTTGGCGGTCGCTGAACGCGCGGCTCGACCGGATCGAGGCGCTGCTGCAGCCGCCGGGCGAGCAGGCGCACGCGGCGGTCTACCGGCTGCCGACCGCGGCCGACACCGGCTGAGCGCTCGCCGCCGGCAGCACCAGCTCGAATCGCGATCCCCTGCCCGGCTCCGACCGGAGCTCGATGCGGCCGCCGAGCGCGGCCGACAGCTCCTTGGCGATCGCGAGCCCGAGGCCCGTGCCGCCCGACTCCGAGACGAACGGCCGGAACAGCCGCTCGCGCTTCTGGGCCGAGATGCCCGGGCCGGTGTCCTCGACGGCCACGTGCACGGTGCCGTCGAGCTGCGCGAGCTCGAGCGTGACGCGGCCGCCGTCGGGCGTGGCGCGGAAGGCGTTCGAGAGCAGGTTGCCGACCACCTGCAGCACGCGGTCGCCGTCGGACTCGATCACGGGCCGCGCGTGCACCTCGCGCCGGTAGTCGATCGAGCGGCGGCGTGCCTCGTCGCGGAACGTCTCGTAGGCCTGGTCGAGCAGCTGGCCCATGTCGACCTCCTCCCGCATGACCGTGAAGCGGTGCGTGTCGAGCCGTGCCAGGTCGATGATGTCGCCGACGAGCCGTTCGAGCCGCTGCGCCTCCGCCTCCACCGTCTCGAGCGACGCCCGCTCGAGCTCGGGGTCCTCGACGACCCCTTCGAGCAGCGCCGAGACGTGGCCGCGGATCGCGGTCAGCGGCGTCCGCAGCTCGTGCGACACGGACATCAGGAAGTTGCGCTCCATCGTCTCCGCCTCGGCGAGCCGGGTCGTCATCTCGTCGAACCGCGACGAGAGGTGGCCGACCTCGCCGGGCGCGTTCTGCGGGACGTCGACGCCGTAGTTGCCGCCGGCGACCTCGTCCGCCGCGTCCGAGAGCTGCAGGACCGGCCGCACGACCTTCATCGAGAGGTAGAGGCCCAGCAGGCCGGCGATGACCACGCCGAACAGCGCGGCGAGCAGCAGCCGCTTGATCAGGCTCGTCACCGTGTGGCTGACGTCGTTCTTCTGCGTCGCGACGACGATCGCGGCCACCGGCGCGCGGCCGATCAGGACGGGGTCGGCGACCGCGAGGTACGTCCGTTTCGCGCCCGGCGGAACGAACTCGAACGTCCGGCTCACGCCGGAGCTCCAGTCGACGGTGCGGAGCGGCAGCCGGGTGAGGCCCGTGATCCCCTGGCCCGGGTACAGCCGGTTAGGCCCGACGTAGTAGATCTTGTCCCCGGTCGCGGTCTCGAGCGTCCGGGCGGCGAACTGCGGCGGCTTGCGGCGGTCCTGCGCGTTGCCGTAGCCGTTGTAGATCGCGTCCGTGTAGAGCTGCGCGATCCCGTGCGCCTCGCGGGAGAGCTTCGAGAGCGTCTGCTGGTGCGTGAACTGCTGGAAGAGCCGCACGGAGATGGCGGCGGTGACGAGCCCCGCCAGCAGGATCCCGCCCAGGAAGACGAGCGGGAGCCGCACACGGAGCGAGCCGAGCATGTGTCCAGATTAGGTCTTGGCGGCGTCCCGGTGCGCGTCGCGGGCGGGCGAGACCTTGTAGCCCACGCCCCAGACGGTCACGATCGGCGACGCTTCGCCGAGCTTCCGCCGCAGCTGGCGGACGTGCACGTCGACGGTGCGGGTGTCGCCCGCGAACGTGTAGCCCCAGACCCGCTCGAGCAGCTGGTCGCGGGTGAGGACGAGACCGCGGTGGTCGAGCAGCTCCCAGAGCAGGTCGAACTCCTTCGGCGCGAGCTGGATCTCCTCCTCGCCCACGTGCACCTCCCGGCGGCCGGCGTCGATCCGCAGGTCGCCGTGCTCGATCACCTCGCTCTCGCGCTCGCGCCGCTCGGGCGTCGCGCGCCGCAGGATCGACTTCACGCGGGCGACGAGCTCCCGCGGGTTGAACGGCTTCGTCAGGTAGTCGTCGGCGCCGACCTCGAGGCCGATGATCTTGTCGACGTCCTCGTCGCGCGCGGTGAGCATCAGGATCGGCACGTCCGAGCGCTGGCGGATGCGCTTGCAGACCTCGATGCCGTCGATGTCCGGCAGCATCAGGTCGAGCACGATCAGGCTCGGCATCTGCGCCGCCACCTGGGCGAGCGCCTCGGAGCCCGTTGCCGCGCTGCGGACGCTGTAGCCGGCGTTCTTGAGATAGAGCGAGACGAACGAGGCGATCGAGCCCTCGTCCTCGACGACGAGGATGCTGGGCGCCGCGGAGCTCACGAAACTACGGACCGCCCGGTCCGGGGTTGGGGCTCGGCTGCGTCCCGAACGGCACGTCGCGCTCGTAGAACGGCACGGGCGTCCAGTTGCCGCCGTCCACGGCGTACGCGCCGGTCTTGCCGCTGAAGGACGGCTCGCCCGTGAGCGCGCCGACGCCGACGCCCACTGCGGTCAGGTCGATGCTGGTGCCGTGGAAGCGGAGGCGGTACTTGCCGCCCGTCAGGCGGAAGTGGATGTTCGTGCCGCTGTAGATCGTCGTGTTCGGGTCGTCGGTCGCGCGCACGTGCTCGGCGCCGGAGACGTACGGCACGAGCCCGACCGTGGGGTCGAGGTCGGTCACGCGCAGGATCCCATGGTCCATCTGGCCCCAGACCACGCCCTTCCCGGTCAGCACCACCAGCCCGTTGACCGCCTGCAGCTCGAAGACGCCGTCGCCCGGCGCGGCACGCGCGGCGAACGCCGCCGTCGGGACGACGGCGACGGCTGCAAGCAGAAACAGTGCGAGCCGACGCATCCGCAGGAGGAAGTCTTTCCTGCCGAATTATGCCGCGAATGAGCGAAAGGTAAGGACTGTGTTATCCGCGCGGGGCAACGCGCGGCGCCGTTCGGGGCGGTCGCAAACCGCCTGTTCGCGCTGCTCCTTGTAGCGTGACCCGGCGGTGCACGACATCACCCATTTCGGCCTGATCGTGCTCGTCGTCGCCGGCGCGTTCGCCGCCGCGCTGCTCGCCTCGAAGCTGAGCGCCAGCACCTCGATTCCTGTCGCCGCCGTCTTCCTCGTCGTCGCGGCGGCGCTGTCCGACCTGTTCCCGGCGCTCGAGGTGTCGACCTCGACCGTGGAGCGGATCGCGACGGTCGCGCTGATCGTGATCCTCTTCGACGGCGGATCGTCCATCGGACTGCGCCGCTTCCGCGTGGCGGCCGCGCCGGTGGCCGTCCTGGGCGTGGTCGGCACCTTTGCGACCGCGGCCGCCGCGACGCTGTTCGTCCACTGGGCGTTCGGGCTGCCGTGGCTGCTCGCCGGTCTGCTCGGCGCCGCCGTCTCGCCGACCGATCCGGCGGTGATGTTCTCCGTGCTAGGCGACCGCGAGGTCGCCGGGCGCAGCGGCACGATCCTCGAGGGCGAGTCCGGCGGCAACGACCCGGTAGGGATCGCGCTCGTGCTCGGGCTGCTGCACCTGGCCGGGCACCCGGACGCGAGCTTCTGGGTCGTCGTGCGGGTCTTCTGCGAGCAGATGGCGATCGGGCTCGCGATCGGCGTCGCCGGCGGCCTGGCCGAAGGCCAGCTGATGCGGCGCGTCAGCCTGCCGTCGTCCGGGCTCTACACCGTCCGCACGCTCGCCGGCGCCGGGATCATCTACGGCGTCGCCACGGTCGCACACGGCTCCGGCTTCCTGGCCGTGTTCGTGGCGGGCCTGATCGTCGGCGACGTGCGTGCGCCGTTCAAGGCGGAGATCGACCTCTTCCAGGAGGCGCTGTCGAGCGTGGCGGAGATCGTCGTCTTCGTGGCGCTGGGGCTCACGGTCGCGATCTCGGCGCTGAGCCTCGACCGCTGGCTCGAGGGGGTCGCGATCGCCGCGTTCCTCGGCCTCGTCGCTCGCCCCGCCGTCGTCGCGGCGCTGCTGGCGAAGGCGCGCCTGACGACGGGTGAGCGGCTGTTCGTGATGTGGTGCGGGTTGAAGGGTGCAGTGCCGATCCTGCTCGCGTCGTTCGCGCTCACCCAGCACGTCGACGATGCGGAGCGGCTCTACGACCTCGTCTTCGTCGTCGTGCTCGTGTCGGTGGTCGTCCAGGGCGGGACGATCCCGCTCGCTGCGCGCCGCTTCGGGATCCAGATGCGCAGGATCGGGCCTACGCCACGCGCCGCACGGTCTGCGTGAGCCCCGTCACACGCACCCGCTCGAAGCCCTCGACGACGCGGATCCAGCCCGCGCGCCGCGCTTCGGGCTCGCAGACCGCGCACACGGTCCGGTCGCGGCGCGCCCAGCGCCAGGTGCGGTAGCGCTCGCCGGCGAGCAGCGTCCGGCGGCACACATGGCACATCGCCATCGCGTCCACCGTAGGGGGAGCGGCGGACGGAAACCCCCGAAACTGTTTCGGGGACATGTCCCCGAAACAGTTTCATAGACCAACCGGGAAACTCGCGAACCTGGTTCGTGACTCCGTCACGAACCAGGTTCGTAGCGGTAGAAACCCTCGCCGCTCTTGCGGCCGAGCTTGCCGGCGTCCGCCATCCGCACGAGCCGCGCGGGCGGCGCCATCCGCGGCTCGCGCAGCTTGGCGTACAGCGCCTCGCTCGCATGCACGTGCACGTCGAGGCCGACGAGGTCGAGCAGCGTGCACGGGCCCATCGGCCAGCCCGCGCCGCGGGTCATCGCGGTGTCGACATCCTCCGGCGTCACCCCCGCCTCGTCCAGCACGCGTACGCAGTCGTTCAGCAGCGGGATGAGCACGCGGTTCACCACGAACCCCGGGGTGTCGGCGCAGCGCACCGGCGTCTTCCCGAGCCGCTCCGCGAGCGCGAATGCAGCCTCGTAGGCCTCGTCGCCGGTCCGCTCCGCGCGCACCACCTCGACCAGCGGCATCAGCGGCGCCGGGTTGAAGAAGTGCAGCCCCACCGCCCGCTCGGGCCGTTCCAGCGCGGCTGCGATCTCCGTCACCGACAGCGCGGAGGTGTTGGTCGCGAGCACCGCGTCCGCCCGGACGACCTGCTCGAGCTGCCGGAACACCTCCTGCTTCACCGCCAGGTCCTCGAACGCCGCCTCGATCACGACGTCGCAGGCGCCGAGGTGTGCGAGATCGGTCGTGACGCGCAGCCGCGCGAGCGCGGCATCGCGCGCGTCGGCGTCGAGCTGTCCCTTGTCGACCTTGCGTCCCAGGAAGTGCGCGATGCGGCCGCGCGCGGCCTCGCCCCGTTCGGGGTCGAGCTCGCGCCCGACGGTCTCGAAGCCGGCTTCGACCGCGAGCTGCGCGATCCCCGCGCCCATCGCGCCGAGGCCGACGACGCCGACGACGGTCACAGCCGCTCCACCACCGCCGCGATCGCCATCCCGAAGCCGACGCACATCGAGGCGATGCCGTAGCGCGCGCCGCGCCGCTCGAGCTCGGGAAGCAGCGTCGCGACGATCCGCGCGCCCGTCGCGCCGAGCGGATGCCCGAGCGAGATGCCGCCGCCACGCGGGTTGACGTCGTCGAGCCGCTCCTCGAGCCCGAGGTCGGCGACCGTCTGCAGCACCACGGAGGCGAACGCCTCGTTCACCTCGATCACCGCCACGTCGTCGAGCGAGAGCCCCGCCTTCGCGAGCGCCCTGCGCATCGCCGCCGGGTTGCCGTGCAGCATCCGCCGCGGGTCGACGCCCGCGAGCCCGAAGGAGACGAGACGCCCCCGCGGCGCGAGTCCGAGGCGGTCGCAGGCGGCCTCGCTCGCCACGAGCAGCGCCGCGGCGCCGTCGACGATCTGCGACGAGTTCCCCGCCGTCACCACGCCGCCCTCGCGGAACGCGGGAGCGAGCGCGGCGAGCGCCTCGGCCGACGTGTCGCGCCGCGGCGCCTCGTCGACCGCCACCGGCGCGGCCGCGCCCGGCACGTCGACCGGCACGATCTCGCCGGCGAAGAGCCCGCCGTCGGAGGCGGCGACGGCGCGGCGATGGGACTCGAGCGAGTAGGCGTCGAGCGCCTCGCGCGTGAGCCCCCACTCCTCGGCGAGCAGCTCGGCCGACACGCCCTGCGGTACGAGCTCGTGGCGCGCGAGCACGCGGTCGGAGACGTCGCCGCCGTTCGACCCCATCGGCACGCGCGACATCGACTCGACGCCCGCGGCGACGACGACGTCGAGCTGGCCGGCGCTCACGGCGGCGGCAGCGTTCAGGCACGCCTGCAGCGACGAGCCGCACTGGCGGTCGACGGTCGACGCGGCCACCTCGACCGGCCAGCCCGCCGCGAGCACCGCCATCCGCCCCACGTTCCAGCCCTGCTCGCCGATCTGCGTGACGCAACCCATCTGCACGTCCTCGACCTCCGCCGGAGCGAGGTCGAGCCGGTCCACGAGCCCGTTCAGGACCTGCGCCGCGAGCTCGTCGCCGCGCACGCCCGCGAGCACGCCGCCTCGACGGCCGATCGGCGAGCGCACCGCGTCGACGATGTACGCCCCCGTCACCAGGAGGGCTCCCACGGCCGCTCGTGATGCGCCAGGTAGACGCGCGCGGGCCGCAGCGCGTGGATGCGCTCGATCGACGGCGTCGCGCCGTCGATCAGCTCGCGCATCGAGTAGGTGACGTCGCCGCCGAGCACGACGATCCCGTCGGTCGTGTCGACGACGACCGCCTGGTGGCCCGGCGAGTGGCCGGGGGTGAACAGCACGGACACGCCGTCGAAGAGCTCGTCGTCGCCGTCGCGGACGACGTACGACTCGCCGGGGAAGCGCACCCACTCGACGAGGTAGTCGGGCTCGACCGCCGCGTCCAGCTCGGCGCGCTGGACGTACGTCGGCGTGCCGGCGAACCGGCGGTTGCCGCCGCAGTGGTCGAAGTGCAGATGCGTGTTGACGATCGCCTGGACGTGCCCGAGCTCGGGCCACGGATGCAGCTTCGGCCGCCACTCCTCGTCGAGCTCCGGGGTCGTCTCGACGAGGCCGGTGTCGACGAGGATCGTCCCCTCCGGGTGGGTGATCGTCCAGCCGTAGACGGGCCAGACCTCGCCCTCCACCGTCACGTCGGCGAAATGGACGGGGCGGATGTCCTCCGCGCGCAGCAATCGTCAATCCGCGTAGACCGGCTCGTACTCCGGCACGCGCTCGCGCGCCTCGCGCCGCTCGAACCACCAGTTGACGGCGAAGTAGGTCGCCGCCGCGTACACCCAGCCGGCGAGGCAGTCGACCGCGAAGTGCTCGCCCGTGTACACGAGCGAGAACGCCATCGCGGGCGGGTAGAGCACGAGCAGCGGCCGCGCCCACCAGCGCGCGTAGCGCCAGAGATACAGCGCGATCAGCAGCGCGTAGGCCGCGTGCAGCGACGGCATCGCGGCCACGTTGTTCGCGTAGTGCTGCCCCTTCTCGAACAGCGAGCCGTAGTGGGCGAGCGGCACCCGCGGCCAGACGACGCCGATGATCCGGTTCGCCTGGCCGATGTCGCCGTGGCGGGCCGCGAGCCACGGCGGGTCGGCAGGGTAGAGCAGGTAGGTGGTGAACCCGGCGAGCGCGAGGACGCACACCATCGTCGCGAAGCGGGCGAACCGGTCGTGCCACCAGAGCCACAGCGCGGCGGCGACGCCCAGCGTGCCGAAGAAGTGCGTCACGTAGATGAACCACGTCGCGTAGTCCCACCAGTGCAGGTGGCTCGCGCCGTGCCAGAGGTGGTGCTGGAGCCAGACGGTCGGCACCGGCGTCCCGAACAGCGCCGCTTCCACGTGGAGCTGAGGCAGGACGTGAACCGGGAAGAACATCCCGTCGGCGAAGCCGCGCAGCCGGTCGTAGACGAAGAGCACGCCCATGAACGGCAGCCAGTCGAAGACGAAGCGCGGGACGCGGCGCCGCAGCTCGGACGCCGAAACGGCCGCCATCCCCGTTGCCAGCCACACGAACACCAGGTCGTGGGAGGTGGGGACCCCGACGGTGCCCGCCATCACGGCCGACAGGACGCACCACAGGATCGGCAGCCACCAGCGCCTCCGCACGTCGCAATCCTCTCAGACGCGTTTGCCCCAGGGTTTTGGACTACCGCGAACCGGTCACGACGGGAGCATCGGAATCCTCGGTGTCGGAGTCGGGCTTCTCGTGCTCGGGCTGATCGGCCTGGTGGTCTTCCCCTGGGGCGGCGTCGTCGTCGCGGTGATCGGGATCATCCTGATCGTCGCGTTCCTCGCCGGCCTCGGACGCCGCGCGACCCATACCGGCCCGCGCTGACCGCCGAGCCTGCTCCGACTAGACTCGACACGAATGTCGCCCCTCCGTCGAAGGCACCCGGACGGGGAAGGGATCGCGCCGCGCCGCCCGCACGCCGGCTTGCTGCGGCGCGAGCGGCGGGCGCTCCTGCGTGCCCGCGCGGAGGCGGTCGCCCACATCGGCGGGCTGGCCGTCGAGCTGTACCGGCGCGGCGGCTTCCGCGAGGACCTGCTCGCCGAGCGATGCTCGATCGTCGTCGGCATCGACGCGCGGCTGGCGGAGATCGAGGAGCTGCTGCACGTCCGCCGCAACGTGCCGCGCTGCGAGTGCGGCGCGCCCCTGCTGCGCGGCTCGCGCTTCTGCCCCAACTGCGGTCGCGCGACGGATGCCGACGCGCAGAGCGACGAGACGATCGTCGAGCGGGCAGCGGCCGGAACCGACGCGTGACCGAGCTGCTCGACGAGCGGGCGGCCGCGGCACGGGCCGTCGAGTCGACGTGTCCCCGCTGCGGCTCGGAACGGGCGCCCGAGCAGCGGTACTGCGTCGACTGCGGCGAGGCGCTGCCGCCGGTGACCGGCCGCGCCGCTGGGCTGCGTCGACGCTGGCTGCGCCGGTTCGGCTGGTATCCGGGCGACTGGATGTGGGCGCCGCTCGCCGCGCTCGTCGTCGCCGCGGGAGGCGCCGCGGCGGCCGTCGCGGTGTCGCAGCATCGGCGCAGCGGTCACGTCCGGGTGATCACCGCGCTCGGATCGGTGGCGGTCGCCGAGCCCCGTCCCGCGCAGCCCGTGACCCGCGCCGCGACCACCGCGCTGCCGAAGCCGCCCGAGCCGTCCGGGAAGCCCTCGGCGCGTGCCGGGCGCGCGGTCTGGCCCGCCGGCCAGACGGCGTGGACGATCGTGCTCGTCTCCTACCCGAAGACGCTCGGCCGAAAGACCCCAGTCGCGACCGCGCAGCAGGCGGCGAAGGACGGCCTGCCGGACGTCGGCGTGCTCGACTCGAGCCGCTACGCGAGCCTCCAGCCCGGCTACTTCGTCGTCTGGAGCGGCGTCTACGCGAGCCAGAGCCAGGCGAACGCGGCCGTCCAGAGCGCGCATCAGGCCGGCTTCGGCGCCGCGTACTCACGCCGGATCGCCGGCTGAAGAGGCTCTCCGGCGGTAGGTGTGAGCTTCCGCGGGACCGGGTAAACGGCACCCGAAGGGCCCGACGGCTGTTGCTGGAAGTGACAACGCTTGTGACACGCGGCGGCGGCGTGTAGAGTCGTCCCCGGAACACCGCGGGACAGGACGGATTCTTACCGTTCCTTCATGGAGTCGCGGCGAGGTTGGAGCAAAATCGAGTCACAGGGCATGGACGAGCAGATCCTGCACATCCAGAACTGCATGTATCAGTACTCGCGAGCGATCTACCGCTCGATCAAGGATCTGATCGACCCCTATGTAGACGCCGGAACGCACCTGGAGTACCGGCGCGACGTGCTCGCCGCGTGTGAGGGGACGATGGAGCGGCTCGCAGCCGACCCGCACTACTTCGCGAAGCCGGACAAGGCGCTGTTCCAGGACATCCGGCGCTTCTTCCCGATCACCGTGCAGGCGCAGGTCGCGTGGGCGGTGTCGCAGGGCGTCGGCGCCGCGGTGTCGTTCGTCGAGGAGCAGATCGAAGCGGGAGCGTTCGACGGCGGCGTCGCGCGCTGCCGCGCGACCACGCGCAAGGGCAAGCCGTGCCAGCGCACACCGCTGCCGGACCGCGACTACTGCCCCTCGCATCAGCATCTCGAGCGCAAGGTCGCCGCGTAGCGACCTGCGGTAGGCTCGCCTTCTCCGGGTGAGCCACGACACCGACAAGCTGATCCGCCAACTGTCGTTGGTGGCGTTCCTGATGGCGGAGCGCCGCCCGCTCACGGCACGCGACATCAAGTCGAACGTCGAGGGCTACCAGGAGATGAGCGACGAGGCGTTCGCGCGTCGCTTCTACTCGGATCGCGCAGAGCTCGTCGCGCTCGGCGTGCCGCTCGACAGCCAGCGCGACGAGTTCACCGGCGAGGAGCTGTACACGCTCCGCTCGGAGCGCTACTTCCTCCCGGAGCTCGAGCTCGACGACGAGGAGCTCGCCGCCCTGCAGACGTGCTTCTTCCTGCTCGAAGGGCGCTTCGCGTACGCGGAGCCGCTGCGGCTCGCCCTGCAGAACCTCACGCTCGGTCGCTCGGCCGGCGAGCTCGCGGCGCCGCCCACGTCGACCGCGGTGCGCGTCGAGGTGCGCGACCCGGACTACTCGCCGGAGATCCAGGGACGTCTCGGCAAGCTCGAGGCGGCGATCTCGAAGCAGCGCACGGTGAAGTTCCGCTACTGGTCGATCGCCCGCGACGCGGAGGACGAGCGCACGCTCAACCCGTACGCGCTGCTGCCGGAAAAGGGGTCGTGGTACGTGATCGGGCACGACGTCGACCGGAGCGAGATCCGCACGTTCCGCGTCTCGCGCATCCGCTCCGACATCCGCTTCGCCACGCGGCGCGAGCGCGACTTCCGGCTGCCGGCCGACTTCGACGTGGAGCAGTACCGCGGCCGCGCGGAGTGGCAGGTCGGCGACGTGGTCGGCGAGGCGAGGATCGAGGTCGCCCCCGACACCGCCTGGTGGGTCGAGCGCGCCTACGGCGGCGAGCGCAACCGGGTCTCCGGCGACGTGTTCGAGACCGAATACGCGTCGCTGCCGCTGCTCGCGCGCTGGATCCTGCGCCAGGACGGACGCGCGTATCCGCTCGACCCGCCGGAGCTGCGGCGGATCGTGGTGGAGGGCGCTCGCGCCGCGCGCCGCGCGCACGAGGGCCCGCCGCCGACGCCCGCGGCGGAGGTGGCACCGCGCGATCCAGCTGCCGCCGCCGACCGTCCGACGGGGCCGGTCGCGCCCGAGCGCTTCGGCGTGCTGCAGTCGCTGCTCGCGTACCTGCTCGCCGCCTGCGGCGACGAGCGCGAGGCGCGCATCCCCGCCTCTGAGGTCGTCGACCGCTTCTCGATCCCGGCCGAGCAGCTCGAGGAGCATCTGTCGCTGCTCAACCTCGTCAACTTCGGCGGCGGGTGCTACGCCGTGTACGCCGAGCTGCACGGCGACGAGGTGCACGTCGACAAGGAGCTATTCGGCGACACGTTCCGCCGCCCGCCGCGGCTGACGCCGCTCGAGGCGCGCGCGATCCGGCTCGCGCTCGAGTTCGTCGGACCGATGATCTCGGCGGGCGCACACGACACGCTCGCGAACGTACGCCGCAAGCTCGAGGAGACCTTCGGCCAGTTCGAGCTGTCGCAGACACCCGAGCCGCACGTCGGCGACGAGGAGGACCTCGTCGCCACGTTGACAGGCGCGATCGAGCGGCGGCGCCTCGTCGAGCTCGAGTACCTGAAGCCCGACGAGCAGGAGATGGTGACGCGCACGGTCGAGCCGTACGCGATCGAGCGCCGGCTGCCGTTCTGGTACGTGCACACCTGGGACGTCGACCGCGACGAGCCGCGCTCGTACCGGCTCGACCGGATGCGCCACGCGCGCGTCCTGCGCAAGGGCTTCGCCGCGCGCGAGGGCTTCGATCCGTCGGAGCTGCACCACGCGACCACCGCCCGCATCTGGTACGCGCCGGCGGTCGCGCGGTGGGAGGTCGAGAAGGGCGCGCGTCCCCTCGTCGACGGTGCGGCTGTCGCCGAGCGCGCCGTCGGCAGCGCCGACTGGCTCGTGGGAGAGGTCGTCTCCTACCGCGGCGACGCGGTCGTGCTCGACCCGCCCGAGCTGCGCGCCAAGGTCGCCGCCCGCGCGCGCGAGCTCGGCGCGGAGCTGCGTCCCGTCCGCGTCAAGGCTTGAAACTGTTTCGCGGCCATGTCCGCGAAACAGTTTCGGATCAGCGCGAACCAGGTTCGCGCGTCAGGCGACCGGCAGCCGCAGCGTGAACGTGGAGCCGCGGCCCTGTGACGAGGAGACGTCGATCGAGCCGCCGTGCGCCTCGGCGATCGAGCGCGCGATGTAGAGGCCGAGCCCGGTTCCGGGCTTCGAGTCGCCGCTCGCGACGCGCCCGAACTTCTCGAAGATCAGCCGCTGATCCTCGGCCGCGATCCCCTGCCCGCGGTCCTGCACGGTGACCATCACGACGGTGTGGTTCGCGACCGCGCGCACCTGGACCGGCTCTCCGACGGGCGAGTACTTGACCGCGTTGTCGATCAGGTTCCCGAGTACCTGCCGCAGCCGCTCCGGATCGGCGCGCACCGGTGGCAGCGGGCCGGCGAGCTCGGCCTCGACCGGCACCTCGTCCTGCGCGAGCGCGGCCGACGCGACCGCGTCGCGGACGAGGCTCGCGAGATCGACGTCGGCGAAGCGATACGTGAACGTGCCGGCGTCGATGCGTGACGTGTCGAGGACGTCGCCGATGAGGGCCGCCAGCCGCGTCGTCTCGTCGCCGATCAGCGCGAGGAAGCCGCTGCGCTGCTCCGGCGACAGGTCGCGCGAGCGCTGCTCGAGCGTCCGCGCTGCACCGATCACGGCCGCCATCGGGCTGCGCAGCTCGTGCGACACGAGCGAGACGAAGTCCGCGCGCAGCGCCGACAGCCGCCGCAGCTCCTCGACCGTCCGCCGCTCGCTGTCGTAGGCGCGGATGTTCTGCACCGCCGACGCCGCCAGCCGGCCGAGCAGCGTCACCAGCTCGATCTCGTGCTCGTCGAACGAATCCGGCTCGCGCCGGCTGAGCGAGAGCATGCCCGTGACGCGCGCGCCGAGGAGCAACGGCGCTGCGACCCGGCAGCGCAGGCCGACCCGCGTCATCCACTCCTCCTCCACGTACTGCTGCCGCGCCATGTCGCCGCGGTAGATCGTCTTCCCCTGTGCGATCAGATCCCTGACGAGGTTGCCCTCGAGCGAGCTGACCGAGCCGGGCGGCATCACCTCGGTCGCCCGCTCGCCGGCGGTCGCGATCACGCGCGTCGCTCCCTCCTCGGCGAGCACGATCGCGACGCGGTCGAACGGGACGAGCCCGCGCAGCTCGCGGATGAACGCGCCGAACGCGCCGTCGAGCTCGAGCGACGAGCTGAGCGCCCTGGCACAGCGGTTCGCGGCGTCGAGCAGATCGGTCCGCCGTGCGAGCTCGTCCCGGAGAGCCTCGGCCTCTCCCGCCCGCCGCTCGGCCGCCGCGCGCTGCTCCGCCAGCCGCGCGACCAGCCAGCCGACGAGCAGCGCCATCACCAGCTCCGCTCCGAGCTGGAAGGTCACGTACTGCGGCTCGTACGCCTGCGAGAAGTGGCGCGACCGGAGCCATTCGAAGAGCACGATCACCGGCGCCGTCGCCAGCGCGACCACCACGCCGCCGACGGTCGCGAAGCGCGCCGCGCCCTCGACGACCGCCAGGTTCAGGAGCTGCCTGATCGGAGTCGACGGCTGGAACGAGTAGACCAGCGTGAAGCCGGAGACGATCGCGACGTCGAAGGCGAGCGCGGCGAAGGCGAAGACTCGCGACGGCGGCCGCCGCGCGAACGGATACAGCGCCGCCGCCCCTGCGGCGAGCACCCCCGTCAGGAGCCACGCGATGACGCGGTTCGCGTTCGGATAGCCACCCGCGAATCCGACCTGCAGCGCTGCGAACGGAACAGCGGCGATGCGAACGACGGCGATCCACCACTCGAGGCTGCGGCTGTCGGCGCCTGCCCGTTCCCGGCGGAGCGCTCCGATCACGCGCGCTCCCGGATCCGGTCGAGCGCCCACTCCGCGTGCTCGCGCACGACCTCGTCTCCCTCCGCCGCGGCGCGGCACAGCGCCGGCTCGTGCTCGTGCCCACCGACGTTGCCGAGGGCGACCGCAGCGTTGCGGCGCAGCCAGCGGGCGTCGTTCCGCGGCACGTACAGCCGGTCGTAGTCCGTGACGAGCTCACGGCCGTCCCGCTCGAGCCACCGCACCAGGTCGACGTGGGCCTCGCCGTCCGGCTCGAGCTGCGCCCGTCGCCGCTCGACCCCGCGGTTCCACGGGCACACGTCCTGGCAGATGTCGCAGCCGTAGGCCTGCGCCCCGAGCTCGCTCCGGTAGCTCACCGGGATCGGCGCAGGCGCCTGCGTCCAGTACGAGAGGCACCGGTTCGCGTCGAGCACGCCGGGCTCGTCGAGCGCCCCGGTCGGGCACGCGTCGATGCAGAGCCGGCACGAGCCGCAGCCCGCGTCGAGCGGCGGCGTCGGCTCGAGCTCGACGTCCGTGACAAGCGTGCCGAGCACGACCCACGAGCCGTGCCTGCGCGTGATGAGCATCGTGTTCTTGCCGTAGAAGCCGACGCCGCTGCGGGCCGCCGCCTCGCGATCGACGTGCTGGTTGGCGTCGACCAGCACCCGGTAGGCGCCGCCGAGCGCGCGGCCGAGCGTGTCGAGCCGCTCCCGCAGCGTCGCGTAGCGGTCGCGCCACGCGTATCTCGCGAGCCGCCCCTCCCCCGGCTCGAGCGGCGGCTCGGGCGTCCAGTAGCAGAGCGCGGCCGAGACGACCGTATGCGCGCCCGGGAGCAACGACTCGGGATGGCACGACTCCTCCGGCCGCGCGGTCGTGAAGCGCATCGACGCGAACAGCCCACGCGCCTTGCGCGCGCGGATGTGACGCTCGGTCTGGGCGTACGCCTCGGCACGCGCGACGCCGACGGCGTCCAGCCCCAGCTCCTCCCCCAACCGCAGGACGTCCGCGGTCGTCATGCGAGGATTCTGCCGAGGATGAAGGCGATCCGTATCCACTCCGACGGCGGGCCGGAGGTGCTCCGGTACGAGGATGCTCCGGATCCCGAGCCGCGCGAGGGCGAGGTGCTCGTGGAGCTGCGCGCGGCGAGCCTCAACCACCTCGACATCTGGATTCGCATGGGACGCCCGTCGGTGCCGAAGCCGCACATCCTCGGCGCCGACGGCGCAGGCGTGCTCGCGGGCACGGACGAGCGCGTCGTCATCAACCCGGGCATGATGCGCGACGGCCGGGTCGAGATCCTCGGCGAGACCGGCGACGGCACCCACGCCGAGCTGATCGCCGTGCCGCGCGAGTTCGTCCACCCGATCCCGGACGGCCTCTCGTTCGATGAGGCCGCCGCGTTCCCGCTCGTCTTCGAGACCGCCTATCGCATGCTCGCCACGCGCGCGCGCCTCGAGCCGGACGAGTGGGTGCTGATCTGGGGCATCGGCGGCGGGGTGGCGACGGCCGCGCTCTCTCTGGCGAAGGCCCTCGGCGCGCGCGCGGTGGTGACCTCGTCCAGCGACGACAAGCTCGCCCGGGCACGCGAGCTCGGCGCCGACGGCACCGTCAACCACGAGCGCGACGACGTGGTCGCGGCGGTGAAGGAGCTGACCGGGGGCGGCGCCCACGTCGTGGTCGACGACGTCGGCGAGGCGACCTGGCGCCGGACGCTCGACGCGGCCCGCCCGCACGGCCGGATCGTCGTCTGCGGCGCGACCACCGGCCCCAACCCGCCGGCCGCGCTGCACCGCGTCTGGTGGAAGCAGCTGTCGATCCTCGGCTCGACGATGGGCACGCCCGACGACTTCCGCGGTGCGTACGACCTGATCGCGGCGGGGAAGGCGCGGCCTGTCGTCGACGAGGTCTTCCCGCTCGCCGACGCTCGCGCGGCGCACGAGCGGCTCGAGGCCGGGGAGCAGCTCGGGAAGATCGTGCTCCGGATCCCCGGATGACGCCGGCTACGCGGCGGTCCCGAACGCCCAGACCATCCCGTCGTCGAACTGCTCGCGCCACTCGCCCTTCGCGCTCGGGTAGTAGGCGTAGTGCACCGGCAGCCCGAGCGAGCGGAGCTCATTGGCGAACGCGTACGTCCCGGACGCCTTGAACCAGTGGCTGTGTGACGGACCGGTGGTGACGAAGAAGCGGATGTGGTCGCGGCGGAGCGTCGTCGCCTCGGCCGGCGCGAGCAGGACGGGATCGTTCGCCGCGAGCACCGCCTTCGTCGCGTGCTTGAAGGGCCCGTCGTGTAGCGGCTGGAAGTATCCGGACCAGGACTCGACGGCGCCGAACACGGTCGGATTCCTGAGGGCGATGTCGACGGCGCCGTAGCCGCCTGCCGAGAGGCCGGCCAGCACGCGTCCCGACGGCTCCGCGAGCGTCGGCAGGTGGCTGTCGACCCACGGCACGATCTGCCGCACGAGCGCGGTCTCCCACGGCCCCGCCCACTCGCCGTTGTACTTCCGGTCGGGGCCCGCTGCCGGGATGACGGCGATGAACGGCTTCACCGCCTCGCTGGAGATGGCACCGGCCGCCCAGCCGGGGAGATCCGTCCCGTACTCGTACTCCGTCGGCGACCCGGGCATGCCGTGGAGCAGGTAGACGACGGGGTAGCGATGCTGGGGCGTGTAGCCCGGGGGCAGGTAGAGGATCCCCGGACGCAGCGTCCCCGGGAAGACGCCGCTGAGGATCGTCCCCGTCGTCGGCTGCGCCGGCGTCGGTGCGAAGCCGGGAAGCAGCATGGCCGCCGCGGCGAGGTGGGCGAGCAGACCCATGAGGCGAAGCTAGCGTCGCCGACGGACGCGCCGCCGTCGCGTAATCGTCGCTTAACCGCTCCTACGCGGTGCGTGCCGTACAACGAACGTCGTGGTGGCTGGGGAGACACCCGCGCTTCGCCGCGCATGGCCGCTCGGTGCCGCGCTCCTCGTCTTCCTCGCCGTCGGGCTCGTCGGCGCGTACCGCTACGTCGACAACTACTGGCTGTACCGGGGCTTCGCCCCGCCGCACGACCCGGCGTACGTCCACGAGCGCGGAACCGCGGTGCGCACGTACGTCGCGAGTGCCGCGCTCGGCGGGCGTCGGCAGCCGGTCGACGTGTACCTGCCGCCCGGCTACTACCTGCACCCGCACCGCCGCTATCCGGTTCTGTACCTGCTGCACGGCGTGCCGGGACGCCCCGGGGCGTTCCTCGCAACCGTGCGGATGGGCGTCGTCGAGGACGAGCTGGTGGCCCTGCACAAGATCCGGCCGGTCATCCTCGTGATGCCGTTCGGCTCGACCGGCTCCTTCACCGACGAGGAATGGGCGAACGGCGTGCGGCCGAGCTCCGGCTGGGAGACGTTCGTCGCACGCGACCTGGTGCGGGCGATCGACGCGCGCTACCGCACGATCCGCGCCGGCTGGGCCCGCGGGCTCGCCGGCCTCTCCGAAGGCGGCTACGGCGCCTTCAACATCGGTCTCCACCACCCCGGCGAGTTCAAGGTGCTCGAGAGCTGGTCGGGCTACGAGCGCGCCGACCCGCTGCGCTCGATCTTCGGCCGCAGCAAGGCCGTCCTCGCCCACAACAGCCCGCTGCAGACGCTCGCCGCCGCCGCGCCGGCGCTGCGCCGGGCGCACACGTACCTCTGGTTCTACAGCGGCAGCGACGACCACTTCGAGAAGCAGAACGCCGCCTTCGCGCGCCGGCTCGCCGCGCTCGACCTTCCGCACCGCTACCGCGTCGTCCGCGGCGGGCACAACTGGGCGCTCTGGCGCGGCAACGCCGCCGACGCGCTGCTCGCCGCCGCGAGGAGGCTGCATGCTTCGTAGGATCGGCGCGGTCCCGATGACGCTCGCGGTCGCGCTCGCGGCGACCGGCTGGCTGTACGTCGTCCGGCCGTCCCTGCCGGGGCCGCGCGTCGGCGAAGCGCTGCCGCTCGACGAGCTGTCGCGCCACTCCGCCTCGCCGCTCCTCTGGTACGTGCTGGTCTGGGGCGGAGCCGCAGCCGTGCTCGGCCTCTACGCCAGGTGGGCGCGGCTCGAGCGCCTGCGCGCCGCGCTCCTGCTCGGTACGACGGTCGCCGTCTGGACGTACCTGGAGTCGGGCGTCTCGATCGCGGTCGTCCGGCAGATCGCGTCGCACGACGCGTTCGACGCCGCCGCCGCGCTGCCCGCCACCTACCTGCCTGCGGTGCTGGTCGCGCTCGGCGCGGCAGCTCTCGGTCTCTCCCGCCGGACGACCGCGAGCTCGCCGCTCATCGTGGCGACGCTCGTCGGCGCGGCCGGCAGCCTCAACCTGTTGCACGCGGTGCTACCCGGCGGCGACGAGGGTCTCCTCCGCTCGCTCACCCCCGACGCTGTCGGGCCGCTCGCGCACGCGACGGGCGTACTGGCTGCGGTCGCGCTTCTCGCCGCCGCCCGCGGGCTTGCCCGGCGGAGGCGACGCGCGTGGCAGGTCGCGACCGCGGTTGCGAGCATCTCCACGCTGCTGCACGTGCTGTACGGGCTGAACGACGGCACCCTGGCGTCGGTCGTCGTCCTCGTCGTGCTGATCGCGCGGCGCCACGACTTCGACCGTCCCGGCGACGAAGGGACGCGCACCGTCGTCGCCGCACGCGCCGGTATCGCGGTCGCAGCGCTCGTGCTCTACGGGGTGCTGGCGCTCTGGATCAACCGCGTCAACGCCGACCAGCCCTTCACCGCGCGGTTCGCGAGCGACGAGATCCTCCGCGGCTCGCTCGGGCTGCGCATCGCCGGATCACCGCACCTGTCGGGCCCGTTCGGCGACTGGTTCCCGCTGTCGCTGCTGCTGCTCACGGTCTCGGGCATCGGCTGGGTGCTCGCCGGTTGGCTTGCGCCGTGGCGCCACCGTGTGCGCCAGGAGCAGCGCGAGCGAGAGCTCGCGCGCTCGCTCGTGCACGCATGGGGGGTCGACACGCTGGCGCCGTTCGTCCTCCGCGCCGACAAGTCCTACTTCTTCGGCGGCGGCGATCGCGCCTTCCTCGCCTACCGCGTGGTCGGCGGCGTCGCCATCGTCTCGGGTGATCCGATCGGGCCGCCCGCGGAGTTCGACGAGCTGGTACAGCGCTTCATCGCGCACGCGCACGAGCGCGACTGGCGCATCGCGATCCTCGGCGCGTCCGAGCGCTGGCTGCCGCTGTACGCGCGGCACGGATTGCACGCCCTCTACCACGGCGACGAGGCAGTGGTCGACACCGAGAGGTTCTCGCTCGAGGGTCGTCCCATCCGCAAGGTGCGGCAGTCGGTGCACCGGCTCGAGCGCGCCGGCTACACCGCGCTGGTGCTGCGCCCGAGCGAGGTCGGGCCGGAGCTGCGCGAGCAGCTCGAGGACCTCGCGCGGCTGTGGCGGGACGGCGAGCCGGAGCGCGGGTTCGTGATGGCGCTCGACGCGCTCTTCCGGCTCGGCGACGACGAGGCGGTGTTCGTCGTCGGCCTCGGTCCGAACGGCGCCGCCGCGGGCTTCCTGCACTTCGCGATCGCGCCCGCAGCGTCCGCGCTCTCGCTGTCGTCGATGCCGCGGCTTCGCGCCACCCCGAACGGCTTCAACGAATGGCTGATCTGCGAGACGGTCGCGTGGGCGCGCGAACGCGGCTTCGCCAGCGTCTCGCTGAACTTCGCGCCCTTCGCGGCGCTGCTCGCGCCCGAGGCCGAGCTCACAGGGCTCGAGCGGATGCAGCGGCGTGCGCTGCTGTCGCTCAAGGGCCATTTTCAGCTCGACAACCTGCTGGCGTTCAACCGCAAGTTCTTCCCGCGTTGGGATCGCCGCTTCGTCGTCTACGAGCGGCGCCGCGACCTGCCGCGCGTCGGCATCGCCGCGCTGGCGGCCGAGGCGTACCTGCCGTTCGGAAACGTCAAACGATGACGCTCGCAGGCGGGCTGGTGCAACGGGAAACTGTTTCGCGACGGAGTCGCGAAACAGTTTCGATGGTGGATGCACGATGACCCTCGCAGGCGGGCTGGTGCTGGCGCTGCTCTCAGCGGGCGCGCTCAACTGGGGCTGGGTCGCGCAGCACTCGGCCGCGACCTCGCTGCCGCCGCTCCGGCTGCGCCAGCCGCTGCGGTCGCTGCGCCTGCTCTTCGGCGATCTCGGGTGGGTCGTCGGCTTCGTCGTCGGGATCGCGGGGTGGGGGCTCTATATCGCAGCCCTTGCTCTCGCCCCGCTCTCGCTCGTGCAGGCCGTCTCGGCCGGCGGTCTGCCGCTACTCGCATTGCTCGCGCGCCGGAACGGCGCGGTGCTCGACCGCCGACGCTGGAGCGCCGTCGCGCTCGCAGTGGCGGGTCTGCTGCTGCTCTCGGTGTCGCTCGTGCACGGCTCGGCCGCGTCGCACCACGCGTCCTGGCAGTCGGTCGCGCTCTGGGTGGGCGTCTCGGCGGCGGTCGCCGCCGGTGCTGCGGGCTCGGGCGCGCTGCTCGCCGGCGGTGCCGGGCTCGGAATCGCGGCCGGCACCCTCTACGCTGCCGGCGACGTCGCGACGAAGGCCGCCGTCGGGGGAACCGTCTGGCTCGTCTTCGCCGCCGTGCTGCTCGGCGCACACGGCTCCGCGTTCACCTGCCTCCAGCTCGGGTTCCAGCGGGGCGAGGTGCTCGAGACCGCGGGCACGGCAACGCTGCTGACGAACCTGCTGCCGATCGTCGCAGGGCTCGCGCTGTTCGGCGAAGGTCTGCCCGCGGGCGCGCTCGGCGTCATGCGTGTCGCCGCGTTCGCGGCGGTGGTGGCCGGTGCCGCGCTGCTCGCAACCGCGCCGCCGTCCTGGCAGGATGCGCTCGATGGTTCCCCGGTCGGAGCTCGTGCCCACCGAGCAGGGGCTCGTGCCGACGGGCAAGGGCTGGTTCGTGCTGAACGCGCGTGACGCGCCGTGGGTCGAGCGGCCGGGGCGCGGCGCGTACTGCGAGTTCGAGGGGTTCGACGGCGTCGCCGACTTCTCACAGCTCGGCATCAACCTGACCGTCCTGGGGCCGGGCGAGCCGATGGCGATGTACCACTGGGAGCGCGACCAGGAGGACTTCCTCGTGCTGGCAGGCGAGGCAATGCTGATCGTGGAGGGCGAGGAGCGCCCTCTGCATCGGTGGGACTTCGTGCACTGTCCGCCCGGGACGCGGCACGTGATCGTCGGCGCCGGAGACGGCCCCTGCCTCGTCCTCGCGGTCGGCGCGCGCGACCTGTCGACCGGCGTCGATTGGGGCGCCTACACCGTCGACGGACTCGCGCTGCAGCACGGCGCCGGTGTCGAGACGGAGACGACCGAGCCGGCCGAGGCGTACGCCCGCTTCCCCGCCGGCACGCCGACCAGGTTCCGGGACGAGTTCCTGCCCGGGCTGTAGGCGTTAGCCGAAGCCGAGGATGAACTTCGCGTCGTCGGACATGCGGTCCGGCGTCCACGGCGGGTCGAACGTGAGCTCGCTGGTGACCTCGCCGACGCCGGGAATCTCGTGCAGGACGCGGTCGATGTCCTCCTGGATGAGCGGCCCGGCGGGGCATCCCATCGACGTCAGCGTGTACGTGACCCGGACGTCGGGGCCCTCGATGTCGGCGTGGTAGAACAGCCCGAGCTCGACGATGTCCATCCCGAGTTCCGGGTCCTCGACCTGGCGCAGCGCCTCGACCACCTCGTCGCGCGTGGGCACGCGGCGAGATTAGCGCAGCCGCACCTCCTCGCGCCGCTCGCGCGCGAAGAAGTGGATTCCGTCGACGAAGCGCACCCAGTTGCAGCGCGTGCACATGACGAGCGAGTGCGTCCGCGCGGAGTCGGCGAGGAAGCGCACTCCGGTCAGCAGGTCGCCGTTCGACACGCCGGTGGCGGCGACGATCACCTCCTGCGGGGCGAGGTCGTCGATCGTGAACAACCGCTCGACGTCCTCGACGCCGTGCTCACGCGCCTGCTCGATCTCCGCGCGCCGCGTCGGCCAGAGCTGCGCCTGCAGCTCGCCGCCGAGACAGCGGAGCGCCGCCGCCGCGAGCACCGCCTGGCGGGTGCCGCCGATGCCGATCGCGAGGTGGTCGTTGGTGCCGCGCACGGCGGCGCTGATCGAGGCGATCACGTCGCCGTCCTGGATCAGCTTGATGCGCGCGCCGGCCGCACGGATCTCCTCGATCAGGTCGTGGTGACGCGGACGGTCGAGCACGATCGCCGTGACGTCGCCCGCCATCCGGCCGAACGCCTCGGCGATCGCGCGGATGTTGTCGCCGACCGGCGCCGTCAGCGAGATCCGGCCGCGCGCGGGCGGGCCAACCGCCATCTTGCGCATGTACATGTCGGGCAGCGACGGCATCGTCCCCCTCGGCGATGCCGCGACCATCGAGATGGCGTTGGTGCCGCCACGGGCGACCACCGCGCGCCCCTCCAGCGGGTCGAGCGCCAGGTCGAACTCCTCGCCGCCCGCGCCGATCTCCGTTCCCTGCGCGAGCTGCTCGCCGTCGACCGCGCCGCCGATCACGACGTGGCCGCTGATCGGCAGCCGCTCGAGCGCGAGGCGCGCACCCGAGAACGCCGCCTCCTCGGCCGCCTCGTTGTCGGCGCGGCCGAGCCAGCGGGCGGCGGCGAGCGCGGCACGCTCCGTGACGCGCGCGAAGCTCTCGCAGGGGCACGGGCGGCGCGCAGCCTCGCCGTCGCTCATGCGGCCGCGCCTTCCGCCGCGCCGATCACCAGCTCGACCACCTCGTCGATCGTGCGCTCCACGTCCTCATTCTCGACCACCGGCACGCCGGCCCGCTCGGCGCGCGAGAC
>Ga0209810_1001760_pt1 | contig 30159 bp, 26 predicted proteins | sample Coa_R1_7_FD_187159 | JGI IMG/M metagenome (GOLD analysis project Ga0209810, IMG submission 187159) | Surface soil microbial communities from Centralia Pennsylvania, which are recovering from an underground coalmine fire - Coalmine... | ecosystem: Environmental > Terrestrial > Soil > Unclassified... | reverse complement strand
CCGGGCCAACGATCAGATAGACCAGCTGCGGCAGGTGAACGAAGGCGATCTGGCCGACGAAGAAAAAGATGAAGCCGCAGATAATCGAGGTCAGACCGCCAACGATGGAGCCAAGGGAGACGTAGCGCGAGATGGCAATGGTGCTGAGCGTGGTAATCGCGCAGATCAGGAAGACGAGCGGGGAGATCACCAGGATCGCGCCCGCGCCGGTGGCGACGCCGCGCCCGCCCTTAAAGCCAATAAATACCGGGTAACAGTGTCCGATGAGGGCGGCAAGGGCGGCGATGGTCAGGCCCCAGCCAGAGAGATAGAAAACCGGCAGCTTCGCCAGCAGGGTCGGCCCGATACCTTTTGAGATATCAAATAAGAAGACAATGATCGCGGGAAACCGGCCAAGCGTGCGTAAGACGTTGGTCGCCCCTATCTTATGGCTACCATAGTCGCGGATATCGAAATCTTTCCCACGTAGCAGCTTCCCCATCCAGTAGCCGGCGGGAACCGACCCCCAGAGATAGCCAATCAGGGCAATGATGATGCCACCAGCGATGCCAGGCATAGCAGCCTCCTTCAGAGAAATTTGGACTCTGCTCTTTTGACCTAATTATAGTGACATTCCAGGCAAAAATCTAGCATATCGCGGAAAATCTCTGGTTTATACATATCAAGACCCACGTAGCCGCAGGCCACCGACGAGGGATGGCCTGCGGCGAACTCAGCACGACACACCTGTGAAGGTTTGTCAGAGCATGATATACTTATACGGATGAGGAGGTACGTATGAAAAAATTCGGGAATCGTCTCCTGAGAAGCCTCGGCTTGCTCATTCTTAGCGCAATGGGCATGCTGCTGCTGGCGCTGGTGGTCGCTTTCCGTCACATCATGGAAACGCCACAGCCGCTTGAAAGTTTGCTGCCCGGTGAGGCCCGCATCTATCGCTGGCGGCACGGACACGTCTTCTATAAAGTATCTGGCCCGGAAGCGGCCCCGACGCTGGTACTGCTGCACGCGCCCGGCGTTGGCGCATCCTCCTACGAGATGCGCAAAATCATGGGGCCGCTGGCGACCACTTTTCGCGTCTACGCGCCCGACCTGCCCGGCTTCGGCCTTTCCGACCGGCTGCATATAGATTACTCCGCCGCCCTGTATACGCTGCTGGTAGAGGATTTTCTGCGCGAGGTGGTGCAGCGGCCAGCGACCCTCGTTGCCAGCGGCCCGAGCTGTAATTACGCGGTGACGGTCGCGCGTCGCTCGCCCGAACTCTGCGAGCGGCTCGTGTTGCTCTCTCCGACCTCACTCTTCGGCAGCCATCAGAGCCAGTTGTTGCCGCCGACATTCGCGCAGGCACCGGCACTCGCAAGACTGCTCTACCCGCTTGTCAGCACGCGGCCCGCGCTGCGCTACGCGGTGAGGCGCCGACACGCGGCAGAAAATAGCGCGGTCACGCGGGAAGAGATCGACTACCTGTACGCCGCCAGCCACCAGTTCGGCGCGGAACGCGCCCCACTGGCGCTGCTGGCCGGGAAACTGGACGTGGATGTCTCAGAGGAGTTCGCAAACTTGCAGCAGCCCACGCTCCTGCTCTGGGGAACAGAAGCCCTGAACAACCTGCAAGCCATCAGCGGGCCGCACGAACTGGTAACGCCAGCACAGACACGCATGGAGCTTATCAAAGACGCGGGCGCCGCCGTTCACGAAGAGCATCCTGAAATCGTGATTACCACCATCCTCCAGTGGCAGGAGGAGCAGGCGCCTGCCGTCACGCAGGCAGAGGGAGAGAGAGCCGCCCCGGCCACGACGCAGGAGATAGCGGCGGCAGAGGCAGCGCAGCCAGAGACGCAACAGGAAACGGAGAGAGCGCAGGCCCGGGAACCGGCACAGCAGAAACAGGAGGAGGCACAACCCACGATTGTGGCCGAGGCCTACTGTGTCAGATGCAAAAAGAAAACGCCGATGAAAGATATCGAGGAGGTGACAACAAAGAACGGCGCGCCAGCCATACGCGGCAAATGCTCGGTGTGCGGTGCGGGCCAGTATCGCATGGGCAAGCTGGCATAACGCTTTCGAGCAAACAGGCAGGGGGAGAAATCGGGACGAAAATCCCTTGACGAGAGGCAGGCAAGGCCGTATAATCACCTTCGTGTGTTGTGAAGGTGTGCCGCTTATCATCCCGGAAAGCCACCGTACTGCTCGCACCTCTTGCAGAGCAGGTAGGCGTTTTCACCGCAGAAGAGAGCGCACAGCATGGTATTGCTTGAAGCAGGCAAAAAAGAATTGGTATTGGGTAGAGGGATGGGAAGGGATGAAAAATGGGAATAAAGACGGTGGGGCAAGGGTTATTACCGAAAAGAATGCACCACCGACAGAGAAAATACCTCAAAACCAGGGAGGAGTTGAAAACATGAGTATTGGTGGACAGAGTGACGCAAAACCCGAACGCCGCATCTATCGCCTGACACCTGAAGGCTTCGCGAAAATGCAGCAGCGCCTGGAGTACCTGCGCAATGTGAGACGGAAGGAAGTTGCCGACTACATCCACGAGGCAAAGGAAGCCGGTGATATCAGCGAAAGCAGCGCCTACGAAGATGCAAAAAACGAGCAGGCAAAGGTCGAGGGGGAGATTCTTGAACTGGAACAACTGCTCTCCGCCGCTGAGATCATGACCCCGGATATGCACGGGAACGAAGAAGGCCCGCGCGTTGTGCGCATCGGTATGCAGGTAAAAGTTGAGACCGAAAGCGGCGCGGAACGTACCTTCAAAATCGTCGAGACCTTCGAGGCCAATCCGAAAGAGGGCCTCATCTCCGATCAATCACCGGTGGGCAAGGCGTTGATGGGCCACAAAGAGGGCGAAGAAGTGACCGTTTCTACCCCCGGCGGCGTCACCACCTACTTTATCCTTGAGATTAGCCCTATGCTCTAAGCAATGACATCACAGAGAACAGGCACAGGAGCTGCGATATCCGCTCGTGGCCTGTTCTCTTTTTCTGCTCTTCAAAACCCATCCCAACCATGGCTTTGCCACGAACAGGTGGGGGAGTTTTCAGCGGCAGTGGGCATCCTTCTGTCAAGATGGTAGAATATGAACACAGGGACATTCTTTAAATCGCTTAGCAATGGAAATAGCAGGGTTGATTTATGACAGAAGTAGCAGCAACGAAGCAGATGCCTGCACAGAAACCGGCAATCGACGTTGATATCTATGATGGCTCGGCCACGCCTATCCTGGCACAGGCGGTGGTGGAAATTCTGGGTCTCTCGCTGGGACATCGCGACATTCACCACTTTGAAGACGGCGAGACGCATGTGAAGATACTGGACAACGCACGTGAACGCGATATCTATATCATCCAGTCTACCTGCTGGCCCGTCAATGAAAACCTGATGGAACTGCTGATTATGATTGATGCCTTCCGCCGCGCCTCCGCCCGTCGCATCACCGCCATCATCCCTTACTATGGTTACGCGCGACAGGAGAAGAAATCGACGGGGCGCGAGCCAATCACCGCCAAACTGGTGGCAAACCTGCTGACGACCGCAGGCGCGGACCGCGTGGTCGCCATCGACCTGCACGCCCCGGCTATCCAGGGCTTCTTCGATATCGGCATGATCTCCCTGACAGCCATTCCCCTGCTGGCCGATCATGTACGCAAATATGTCCCGAACCTGCAAGACGCGGTGGTTGTCTCCCCCGACACGGGCCGTCTCAAAGTGGCGGATATGTACGCGAACCTGCTCAACCTGCCGCTGGTGGTGATCTATAAGCGGCGCGGCGGCGAACACGGGGAAGAGGTCAAAGCCCGCGCCATCATCGGCGAGGTGAGGGGGAAACGCCCCATCATTGTCGATGATATCGTCTCTACCGGCAGCACCATCGTTGCCAGCGCCGAGGCCCTGCTGGAAGCCGGGGCAAAGCCGGATATGACGGTCGTAGCGACGCACGGCGTTCTCACCCCTGCCGCCGAGGAACGGCTGGGCAGGCCGGAGATCTCGCGCATCGTCATCACCGACACCATCCCCTTCCACAGCGCCGGTCTGCTCAACAAAACCTCCGTCATCTCCGTCGCCGGTCTGCTGGCCGAGACGATCTCGCGCCTGCACCAGGGCCAGTCCATCAGCGCCCTCTTCCGGCGCGGCCACGAAACCTATCCCGTGTGATCGCTTAACCCACCTGATGGTTTTGTAATCCTTCGAGCAGAAAGTTCAGCGATTTTTCGCTCGCGTTCTCCCATTGCACAGCCTGCGGGTCAACCATCCAGAGCAGGACCAAACCTTCGTAAAGGGATGCAATGGTAATAGCAACGGACTGCGCATCTACAGGCCGGAACTCATCGCGCTCAACGCCACGCTGAATGAGCGCGGCCAGCAGGTCGCGATAATCAACCGGATAAACCTGGTAATTGCCCGCAAAGGCATGCCATGATTTGATACCGTCGTATTGACACTCTCCGGCATAGTGATATGATATGGGCAACGCCGCAAGAGACGGAAGTTGCCATCGACATCGAGAGACGCCTGGATTTGACGCGGTGAGATGAGACTGGCGGCGCGGCGAGGAGCAACACTGCAATGATCACATTTGAAGACGTAACGGAGTTTTTTCTCAAGGCGGCAGCGCGCGTTGGTCTGACCACACACCCCGAATACTGGACAAATAGCCGCACACTGGAGCGAGAGTTTGCCTGCACCTGCCATATCGGAAGCTGTGAAGAGGCTGATAACCGCAGCACCTGCACCATCTCTTTCACCTGGAGTACGCTGGACACTGCCCTCTCGCTGGAAGGCCCAACCGGCATCTGCGAATTCTTCCATGAGCCGGGCGAGGCCTGCCCGCATCTGCATACCCGCGACATTCCCCCCCTGCTTTTTGATCTCTCCTATAACCTGGTACTGAGCGGGCCGGCGATCTCAGAGGCTGGCCTGTTCTCCCTCATACAGATGCTCAAATTGCGCGCCAGCGAGCAGAGCAGGCGCGCAACGGAGACGCGACCGGGCATCAGTATGGCTCTGCAAGATAATCGCTTACAGCCGGAGGCGCTGACGCTGCAACAGCGCGTGGAAATCCCGATCTGGCATCCAGAGGGCATGCACGGCCTGCATGAACTCCACGAATACGAAATAGACAGCGCCAGCCGACGTTCCGCGCGTTTCCTCCTGCGCCAGCGCGAAATCGACGAAGATGAGAACGAGGACGAAGACGAGGATATAGAACCGGTAGAGGTAGTGGCCGACAACCCGCGCCCGGAAGAGTGGGTGCCGCAGGTGATGGTCGAGGTCTGTCAGGATATCATGCATGGGCTGCAGGCCCTGGAAGCAGCACGCTCCTACGGCTCGCTCTCCTGAAAAAAGCCAGAAAAGCGTGCAAGCTCTGCGCCATCATGCAGAGCTTGCACGCTTTTCTGGCTTTTTTAATACATTCGGCGCGGTTTGCGGCGACGTTCGGGCGGGAGCAACACATCGAGGGCATCATCAACGGTGACGATGCCTTCCAGGATGCCCTGCTCATTGACGACAGGCAGGGAGAGCAGGTTGTATTTTGCCATCAGTTCAGCAACGGAGCGGGCCGGGGTGTCTGGCTGCACGGAGATGAAATCGGTCTCCATCAGATGTTCCAGCGTCTGCGTCGGCGCGGCGATGAGCAGATCCCAGAGCGAGACGAGGCCCAGCAGCGGGCATTCGTCGGCGTTTTCATCAGGGACGCAGTAGACGTAGATGGGGCGAATATCCTGCTCCTGCACGTACTGCCTGACCGCATCGAGCGCCTCGGCGACGCTCTTTGTACGATCAAGCGCGAGATAATCGGTGGTCATCATGCCGCCGGCTGTATCCTCCTCGTATTCGAGCAGTTCCTGCACCTCTTCAGACTCTTCGGGCTGCATGAGGCGCAGCAGTTCTTGAGCGCGTTCCTCCGGTAGCTGCGAGAGCAGGTCGGCGGCCTCGTCCGGCGACATCGCGTCCAGAATATCGGCGGCGCGCGCGGCCTGAATGTGTTCGAGGATATGGCGCTGGCGGTCGGTATCGATCTCCTCCATCACGTCGGCAGCCGTCTCATCGTCCAGCCGTTCGATCAACTGCGTTCCCTGGCCGGGGGTGAGTTCGTGGACAATGGCGGCGATATCGGCGGGGCGCAACTCGGCCAGGTGGCTGCTCGGCGGGCGCTGCACGGGTGGGGTCAGCGGCTGAGAAGGCTGCGCTTTCTCCGCTTCCAGTCGCTCCTCTGGCGCCTGCGAGCCGATCAGTTCGACGCGGTCCCAGGGGATCAGGCCGAGCGAGGAGGGGCGCGCTTTGTTGCGCGTGCCAAGCAACCAGGCCGGGGCGAGGCGACGCACCAGCCCCAGCGTACTGCTGTCGATGCCCAGAAGCTGCCAGGTATCGCCCAGCGCCACGTCATTGACGCGCACCGCCTTCTTGCGCGCAATATCGATGACCTGCTTATCCAGCACATCGTGTGCCAGGCTCACCACCTGCCGAGCGGGGGCAGGTGGTTGATGCATCAACTGGCCGGTAGGAACGCGCAGGCGCAGTACCCCATCGTGCCACTCGACATCGGCGATAGGGACGCGCCAGGGTTCCTCCTCCTCGCCTTCAACCAGCAGGGCGGAGGGGTAAACCGGCGCGGACGCGCCCACCTCCGAGGCCGGTATCAGAATATCACTGATTTTGCCTACTCGCTCGCCCTGCATGTTTTCCACAGGCGCGCCGAGCAACTGGCTCAGGTACAACATAGTTATTTCTCAGCAAGCGAATCCTGCTGCGTTTGATAGGGGTGCCGCGCCAGCAGGGATATCCCCAGGTCACCCGCTTCGCTGGCGGCGTGATCTTCTCGCTTTCTGCGCAAACGGACAGCCGCGCCGACGAAGTCGCGGAACAGCGGATGCGGGCGATTGGGACGGCTCTTAAATTCGGGATGGAATTGCGAAGCGACAAACCAGGGATGATTGGCCAGTTCAATGACCTCCACCAGGCTATTGTCCGCCGAACGTCCACTGACCACCATGCCATGCGATTCCATACGCTTGCGATATTCGTTGTTGAACTCGTAGCGGTGGCGGTGGCGCTCAAAGACAATCGGCTCGCCATAGGCGGCGTGGGCCTTCGTGCCTGGCGTCAGGCAGCAGACCCAGTTGCCCAGACGCATGGTGCCGCCCTTGTCGGCGACGCCGCGCTGCGTCAGCATCAGGTCGATGACGGGATTCTGCGTCTGCGGGTCAAACTCGGTGCTATTGGCATCGGCGAGGCCCAGCACATTGCGCGCGAACTCAATTACCGCGACCTGCAGGCCCAGACAGAGGCCGAGGTAGGGAATATTGTTGCGGCGCGCAAAGTTGGCGGCCTTGATCTTCCCCTCGATGCCGCGATGGCCAAAGCCGCCGGGAACAACAATGCCATCCACATCCTCCAGCACCTCGGTATAGCCCTCGCCCATGTTCTCCAGCGCCTCCGAATTGATCCACTTGATGCGCACATCTACATCATGGGACCAGCCGGCATGGCGCAAGGCTTCCGCGACCGAGAGGTAGGCATCGTGCAATTCGACATATTTGCCGACCAGACCAATCGTCAGTTCGGGGCGCGGGCGCTTAATGGTGTGTACCAGTTCGCGCCATTCCTGCATCTGCGATTCCTTGCCATGCAAACCGAGTTCCTGCATCAGGAACTCGCCCAGCCCGGCCTCTTCCAGCACCAGAGGCACCTCGTAGATAGTATCTGCCGTGAGCAGCGGCACGACGGCGCGCGGCTCGATATTGCAGAAGAGGGCGATTTTCTCGCGCAGTTCCTCACTGACGGGATAGTCTGAGCGGCAGAGGATGACATCCGGTTGAATGCCGACGCGCAGCAGTTCTTTGACGCTGTGCTGCGTGGGCTTGGTCTTGAGTTCTTTCGTGGCGGCGAGGTAGGGCAGGAGGGTGACATGGAGGTAGAGAACATTGGAGCGGCCCACATCTTTGCGCATCTGGCGAATGGCTTCCAGGAACGGCTCGCCTTCGATGTCGCCGACGGTGCCGCCAACTTCGACGATCACCACATCGGCATCGGAACGGCGGGCAACGGCGTGTATACGCTCTTTGATCTCGTTGGTGATGTGGGGAATGACCTGAATGGTGCCGCCGAGGTATTCGCCGCGCCGCTCCTTGCCGATCACTGCCGCGTAGACCTGGCCGGTCGTGACATTGTTGGCCTGATAGGCGGGTTCGTCGGTGAAACGCTCGTAGTGGCCCAGATCGAGATCGGTTTCGGCGCCGTCGTCGGTGACAAAGACTTCACCATGCTGGTAGGGAGACATGGTGCCTGGGTCAACATTGATATACGGGTCGAGTTTCATCAGCGAGACGGAGACGCCGTGATTTTTGAGCAGCCGCCCAAGCGAGGCGACGGTAATGCCCTTGCCCACAGATGAGGCGACGCCTCCGGTAACAAAAATGAATTTTGACATAGATAGAATCCTCCTGCCGCACTCGCTCCTCGCGAGGTACGGATGTGCAAGTCCCTCCTTAAAACCCAGGGCTTTGCCATAAAAATGCCGTTTACCAGATTGATAATCATTGCTTGCTCTGAAAAACTGCCCGGAACCTGTCATGCTGAGCGAGAGCGAAGCATCCAGAATCACCCCTTCCTCAGCCGGGCGAGAGCAGACGCTTCGCTCTCGCTCCGTATGACAGGTTCCAACTCGTTTTCAATAGCATGCCGGTAAGATCACCGACTGCGCTGCTCCAGAATGACGACCTGCGTCTCCTGTGGCAGGCTGTTGCGCGTAACCACAAGCTTTGGCTGCGGGCTGACGGCCTCGACACCCATCTCACGACAGAACTTGTCGAGCGGCTCAAGGTCGGGGTGCGTACCCGCGATGGCCTCGGTGCGGTAGTGCATCGGGATGATGATGCGCGGCTCTACCTGGCTGATCACCTCGGCGGCTTGCGTTGCGTTGATAGTGTTGTGGCCGCCGATAGGAATCAGCAGGATATCCGCGTCGGCAACCTCTTCCAGTTGTGCTTCCTGCAATGTGTGGCCCAGGTCTCCCAGGTGGCAAATAACCAGATCATCCATGTGGATCACATAGATGGTATTGCGACCCCGCTCCTGACCGCGTTTGCTGTCATGAAAGGCAGCTACGCCCGTAATCAGCACATCGCTGATCTCATACTCGCCCGGCCCGCGCACCACACGCGGATTGCCCCCCACGCCCTGCACATAGTTATGCCCGGCATGGTTATGACTGACGGTAACGATGGGGGCATTAATCTTGCCCAGCGAGTAGCCTTGCTGAGGGGTAAACGGGTCGGTAATCAGGGTAACATTCTTGCCACGCAACTGGAAACAGGAGTGGCCAAGCCAGAATATTTCCATTATTACGTTTCACTTCTCTTAAACAATAAGTGCGGGCGGGGACTGTTGTCCTCGCCCGAACCTTATTGTACCACAGTTCTAACACTTCTACAAGCAGATAGCCAATCCTGGCCGTATGGATATGCCCGCATACGAGACCTTGACCGGCTCTCAACTATTGCGTATAGTTGATATGGCGTATGTTTTGATGTCTACGTACAGATTTCGTTCTCTCTACTAGAGTAAACACCGGGCAAGAGCCTTTTATTGCATGATCGATGACATACTCTCGCAGATCACGCGAGGGGTCTTTTTCAGAGCGCGGAGAGGAATAGAGCCATGCCTTCTTTTGGAATCGATACCTTTAGCCTGCTGCTCACGGCTTTCTGGGTCTGGATGCTCATAGATTGCCTGTTCAATCAGCGCGCACGGGGCGGCAACAAACTCTTCTGGTTTCTCTTCATATTCTTTGTCAACCCGGTCGGGGCAATCATCTACTACTTCATGAAATGCACGCTGCGCAACCCCATCGACGCCTTCCCCTACTACCTGCGCGCGCTCAAAGGGGCCTTCCAGTCTTCGGGGCCAACCATGCCACCATCTTCATATCAACCGCGTCCTGCCCCTCAACCGCAGCAGCCACGCCCAACGCAGTCGCCACCTCTCTATACGCCTGCCAGCTATACCCAGGGGTATCGCGCGCAAACTTCTGTGCGCTCTGCCGGGCAAAACGACGCCTTCCAACCCTACCAGCCACAGGCAACGGAGCCGGAATACGAGCAACCTCTGGCCTCATACCCGGAGATGGAGCTACCGCCGCAGGAGTAATCAGCCTTTTTCGCTTCGCCATCCCACCCCCAGGCCATCCCACCCCCAGGTCATCCCACCCCCAGGCCATCCCACCCCCAGGCCATCCCACCCCAGGCCACCCGCAAGGGGTGGCCCTACTATATACGAGCTGTAGCGAGTCCGCTACAGTAGAGAATAGTGGGCGAGCTTCTCTTGTTAGGGGCTGTGGTTAAAGATAGGCAATCTCAGATTCAGAACTTAATGAAGTTTGAGAAACGAAACCAGGAAGCTCATGTCATGCTGAGTGAAGATACTCTTGGCGAACCCATTGACCAGGCCCATCGCAAGCCTGGACGCGACCCTGTCATGCTGAGCGCGCCGCCGACCGGGAAGGCTCACCGTGAGCGTCCTCACTAACGATGGGCCTTCCCGGTCGGCGGCGCGCTCAGCATGACATGTACCCGACGATTCCCGTTTTCGCTTGTCAAACTTCATTATAAAGCTTCTCAGAGCGTCGTAAGGGCGCTGACTGATCGTATAGAGTAGGGCCACTCCTGGCGGCTGGCCTGCCTGGCGCTCGCACGGGCTTCAGTTAACACCTATGAGGGCCACCCCTGGCGGCTGGCCTGCCGCCGGGCGTCTGCCCAGGCTTACAACCCGCCCGACGTATTCATGCATCGAACGGGTTACAGATCGTTCCAGTAGACCAACCAGAGATGGCCTCAGTCCTGGCTGCTGGCAGAGGCGGTGAGGGCGGCGAGCATAGCTTCGTCGATGAGGGGGCCGCTGACGGTGACGCCGCTACCGTTGGGGGCCTTAGAGGCGAAGGTGAGCGTGCTGTAGGCAACGGAAACTTTGACCTCGCGACCGCGCGCACCCACGCGCACGGGAGCTTCCTCAACAGCTTTCTTGAGGCGTTCGGCGACAAGCCAGGCCCCATGTTGCTCGGCGCGAATGACGGCGGTCATAATGCCGGGGCCGTTGATAGAAAGAACATCTTCTTTGCGAATTTTTGTACGCAGGTAGGGGAGCAGCTTGCGCGCCACCTCGTTGGCCTCGCGCTCCTCGCGCTCGCGGTGAATATCGTTGCCCTTCGCGCCTGCCAGGATAAGGCGGAAGACGATGACGCTCTGCGCGTTGCAGATGCGGCGTACCTTGTGATGGTTCGCCTCCAGGTCTTTGGTTGACTCTACCATCTGCCAGATATGATGCTCGCGCTTGCGGGTGTAATCCATGTAGCCCTGCATGCGCGCATAGCCCTCCAGCACAACGGTGCCGAATGTCCACATGGCCTTTCTGGGCGTGCGCAGAGTGAAATCGCGGTTGGCGATCAACTGGCGCATAATCGGCGTGACCTTCATGGTTGAGGCTTCATAATTTTGCTGCGAACGCACCTTGAGGTGGCCCGCGTAGATGCGGCGGCGCTGCTTGAGGAAGTCACGCACATTGATGGGGCCTTTGTTATAGACAACGCACTTTGGCTCGTAAATCAACTGGTAGCCAAGCTGCGAGATCAGGGCCTGAATGGAGATTTCATCAACGGCGCTGTTAGTGGGGATGCCGGAAATGACGTTACGGAAGGCGATGACCTCTCCCAGTTTGGGCTGGATACGCGACAGGCGATCATGCAAGCGCCAGAGCAGGTGAACGGCATGGCCCATGAAGGTTGCGGTATCATTGACCGGAACGGGGCGACCGCCAACCATGCCGATCTTTGGATTTTTGAAGGGAGCGCAAAGATAATCAAGCGCGGATTCCTCTGGAATAACATCGGCGCCGATCAATATAACCACCGGACTGGTGGCCTCTTTCAAAAAAAGATTAATGGCCGAAGCCTTGCCTTCGCGTTTTTCCTGCACGCAGAGACGCACGCGCGGCTCCTGCGCCGCTATCTCGCTCACAATCGGCACCGTGCGGTCGGTGCAGCCGCTGGCAACGACAATCACTTCCTCAAGGCGAAGCGATGAGCCTTGCTGGTCGAGTACAGCGCGCAGAGTGCGACCAATATTTGCCTCTTCGTTATATGCCATGATGCCTACACTGCATCCAATACGACCATCCTCTTCCGCTTCACTTACTAGCCCTGTCTCTACTACTTCGTTCTCTATCCTCGTTGCCATTGAAAGGCGTCTCCTTCCAGGAATACCTCTCCGGTTGGCCGCGTGAAAAGCCGGTATGCACGGCCAACCGTCTGAAAAATTGTCCTTTTGTATCCGTTTTTTTCCCGTTTCTTATTTCATAAGAAAACAACTCAATAACGGTCTGTCATTAGCGTAACACCGGTACTTTCTGAAAAGTAGGAACAAACGGTTGAGAAATGGTTAGGAATATGCAAATGGAGTTATGAAACCGTAAGAAGCGGATAAGAGAACCTGAAGAGTCTTCTCTTGACCGGCTGAGCCATAATCGCTATACTCAGCGACATGAAAAGGCAAGAATGGTTTTCTGCCCCGCTTGAGCTGCAATATTGCATAACAGAAAAATAGTGGAGGAATAAAGCTATGCGCGTGCAAGAACATGTTAAGATTTCTACAGTGGCTACGCTCATCGCCTTGCCCTTGCTTAAAAAAGATGCCTGGATTCCCCTGGCGGCCAGCGTGTTGATCGACGTTGACCATTATCTCTGGCACGCAGTGACGCATCGCACACTCAGCCTGCGCGCCGCTGTGCGCTATTTCGGCCAGGCCGATCCGCCACAGATGGCGCAGGCCCGCCTGCTGCACCATCCCATTGTGTTGGGCCTCCTGCTGGTGCTGGCACTGCGCACCCGCTCGCGCATCCTCTGGCTCATCCTGATCGGGCTGGTCTTCCATGTCAGCCTGGATGCTATCCACGTGGCAGAGATGAATCACTTGAAATGGTCCTTGAGCGAGCAGGCGCACTCCATCTGCCAGCAGTGCGGTCGGCACGTTCCGGCGCTGCAACTGCACACCGTCCACGTTGCCCGCAACCTGCTGGATCGCTATAACCCGGCGCATTTCATCGTCCTCTGTCCTGAATGCCATGAGCAGGCACATATGACAGACAGCAGGGCGTAACCGACAAACGTATCTATTGAAGATGCACGAAAAAATAGACGCCGGGGAAAAAGTATGTTATAATTCCGTGCGTATTCTGAAAGGATACAGCAGAAAGAGAGGTAACAATCTTGACCCAGTGGCTTCCGGCAATTCAGACTATTCAGATTATCTTATGTGTCGCCGTCATCATCTTCATCCTGCTCCAGGTACGCGGAGCGGGCCTGGGAAGCGCGTTTGGCGGCAGCAGTGCAGGTTCAGTGTTTAAGACACGGCGTGGCGTAGAGCGTTTGATTTTTAATCTGACCATCGTATTCGTCGTACTCTTTGCCATTGTCTCCCTGCTCAGTGCGCTTATTAAATAACACAATACAATTTCATCGTGTATCTACGGGCAAGAAGCAAAGTGGGGGGAGAGCTTTTGCGCTTCCTCTGTTATCTTTTTGCTTTCTTTTGTTGTTTCTGGTCGGCTGTAACGCATCGGCCACCACCGCTCATTCTGGCACTGTGCCGGTGCAGCAGGACCCGCACGTTCGGCTCACTTATGTTGCTATCGGCGCATCCGATACCTTTGGCATTGGAGCCGATGATCCGCAGACGGAAAACTGGCCAACCGACCTTGCCGCAAAGCTCGGCAACGGCGTACAACTGATCAACCTCGGCGTCCCCGGCATCACCGCGCATCAAGCGATCAAAATCGAGTTGCCCGTCGCGCTCGACGCCCATCCCGATCTGGTGACGATCTGGCTGGCGGTCAACGATATCATCGACAACGTTCCGGTAGCCAGCTACGCTCATGATCTCGATCAGATACTGACCCGCCTGCAAACAGTCAACCCACACGTGCAAATTGTCGTCGGCAATGTGCCGGATCTGTCGCTGCTGCCCTACTTCGCTTCCTACGATCAGGGAAGCCTCATGCAAACGGCGCAGGCATACAACGCAGCCATTGCCGCTATCGTCGCCCGCCATCACGCCATTCTGGTCAATCTCTATCAGCAATGGCGGGTCTTGAGCCTGCATCCTGAGTACCTCAGCGGCGACGGCCTGCATCCGAGTACGCTGGGCTACAGCAAGCTGGCGGAGCTGTTTTATCAGGCATGGCAGGCTGCCGCTGCCCGGAATCCGAAAAAGTCATGATCCGCTTATTTGGCTTCCCACTCAACACACTGATGACCGTGCTGCTCGTTATCACGCTGATCATTCTCGGCGGGGTCGGGCTGCTCGCGCTGGCGAACCGCATCTTTTTCAAAATCGGGGCGCGCAACATCCCCCGGCGGCGCACGCAGATGGTCTTGATTGTCTTCGCGCTCATGCTCTCGACGACGCTGCTCTCCAGCGTACTGGCAACCGGAGACGTGATGACCAGCGCCGTACAGAGCGTCGCCATCTACAACTGGGAGAATATCGACGAAATTATCCAGGGCGGGCAGGGCAATCTCGGCTTCTACGATGATCGCGTCTATTACCAGTTGCGCGCGCGCGCGCGCGATGATTCCGATATCACCGCCGTCGCCGCCTCATTGACGGAGACGAACCTGCTGGTGGCCGATGAAACCTCGCGGCAGGTACGTTCAAAAGTGACGGCGCTCGGCATCCTCAACGGCAGCGAGCAGGGCTTCGGCGGCATGCAGAACGCGGCCAACAGCAAACAACGTCTGAGTACGACGCAACTGGGGGCCAACGAAGTCTATCTCAACGAGACGGCGGCGCAGTTGCTCAACGCCCACGCAGGCGATACGCTTTATCTCTACTCGCAACGCTGGCCGGGGCAACGCTACATCTTTCATGTGCGGGCCATCGTCTTGAATGGCGGGCTTGTCGGCCAGTTACCCTATATCATCAGCCAGATCGGGCCATTCCGCCAGATCGAGCATCGCTCTGACGATATTACCCAGATTTTCGTCGAGAATCGTGGGGGTGGCGGCGTAAGCGGCATCAACCTTTCAGACCAGGTATCGGACGCGCTGCGGCTCTGGATACCCCGCTACGTGCACGTGATCGAGGTAAAAGAGCAGGGCGTGCAGGATTCGCAACTGGCATCGGATATCTTCTCGCGCATCTTCACCCTCTTTTGCCTGTTCGCGCTCGCCATCGGCCTGCTGCTGATCTTCCTGATCTTCGTGCTGCTGGCAGCAGAACGGCGCGCGGAGATGGGCATGGCGCGCGCCATCGGCGTGCAGCGTCGCCACCTGATTTTGATGTTCCTCTTTGAAGGCACCCTCTACGACCTGCTCGCTTCATTTGTCGGGCTGGCCGCCGGGGTGGGCGCCGGCGCGCTGCTCGTCCTGCTGCTGGGGCCGATCCTGGCGCGTTTCAATTTCCCGCTGCAACTGGGCTTCCAGCCGCGCAGCCTGGTCATCGCCTATTGCCTGGGCGTCATTTTCACCTTCTTCTCCGTCGCGCTCTCCTCCTGGCTCGTCAGCCGCATGACGGTCGTGGAAGCCATTCGCGACCTGCCGGAGCCGCAGCGCAATGCATGGTCGCTGGGTGAAAGCTGCCTGCGCATCCTCGAACTCACCGGCATAGTGCGTCACCCCGGCAGCAGGCGGGCGCGAGCGCAGACACTCTGGCAGCGGGTGCGCCGCGTGCGCCGGGTGGCCTTTGAGCAACTGCCCGACGCGCTGGTACGTCTGGTAGCCGCGCTGGTGCGCCTGGGCTTCCTGCCATTGATCGGCGGTTATCTGCTCATGCAGAACGGGCTGGAAAACACGGAAATTGTCCCTTTCTCGCTCGGCCTGACGCTGATCGTACTGGGCGGCGGCCTGCTGCTCAAGGCTGCTATCGAATATGTACTGTTCCTGTTGCATCATCGTGAGGCGGCGAAATCCGCCGGGGGCATCTTCGCCGCGCTGGCCGGGTTGGCCCTGGCGGCATACTGGGCGCTGCCCTTCGACGTACTGGCAAATCTGGGCCTGCCGCGCTTCTACGGCGGCATTGAGGTCTTCTTCATCGCCGGTATGATGATGGTTGTGGGAACGGTCTGGGCGTTGATCGCCAACGGGCAACTGCTGGTCGGGCCGATATTGAAGCTGTTCACCATCCTGCCCGGCTCCTATGCAGTGGCGCGCCTGGCTTCGGCCTACCCCCTTCACCGGCGTTTCCGCACGGGATTGAGCGTAATCATGTTCAGCCTCGTCGTCTTCGCCATGACGGTGATGGCTGTCATCACTGCCGCCATGCAGAATACCTACGTCAGCATCGAGAACCAGACCGGCGGCTATGATATCCAGGCGGTCGCCTACTTCAGGCCGCTGCCCGACCTGCAAACGGCGCTGGCAAGTCATGGCATCGACCCGAACGATTTCTCGGCCATCGGCGAAAGTACCGCAACGGCGGTGGGCGTCATCCAGTTGAGCGCGAGTAATCCGGCGTGGCGTTTCTACCCGGCGCAGGTGGTCAGCGGCGGCTTCCTCAATGGCTATGGCCTGCATCTCGTAGCGCGCGCAAAGGGCTTCAACAGCGACAGCGCCATCTGGCAGGCCCTGCAAGCGCCCGATTCGCACTACGCGCTGATCGATAGCAGCGCCCTGCCCTACGCGCCGAACAGCGTCATTAATGCTGAGGTCTATGATCCGAATTCGCCGCTGCCAGCCGATGCGGGCGCGCCGCGCTATCCGCCCGGCTTCCCGCCGGGCTATACCTACCTGGCCAGCGGCATCTATCAGGGCGAGACCAGCTTCCCGGCAACCCCCATCTGGGTAGCAACCCCGCATCCCGCTACATCGACCTTGCTGCTGCCCAACCAGACCAGTTACTCATCCATCAAGCTGACCATCATCGGTGTGGTAGATAATAGCGACGGCTCGCACTTCGGTCTCTACATTCCCCGTTCCGAATATGGCTATGTCGGCAGTAACCCCGCGTCACCGCAGAGCGCGACCTACTACTTTAAGGTCGCCCCCGGCCAGGATGCGCGCGCGCTCTCGCTCAGGCTCGGCTCCGCCTTCCTCGATTACGGGCTGGAAACAACGGTTCTCGCCGACGCGATCTGGCAGGTGCGGGGTCCGCGCATCTTCCTCAGTGACGTACTGCTCGGCGTGGTGGGCCTGACCCTGCTGCTGGGCGTGGCGGCGCTGGCCATCACCGGCACGCGCGCCGTCGTCGAGCGCCGCCAGCAGATCGGCATGCTGCGCGCCCTGGGCAGCAGCCGACGCATGATTCAGGGCGCGTTCCTGCTCGAATCGTTCCTGGTGGGAGCTACTGGCAGCATCCTGGGCATCATACTGGGCCTGATCCTCTCCTCCAACATCTTCGCCGCCAACTTCTTCGAGCAGTACGCGACCGGACTGACCTTCACCATCCCCTGGCAAGAACTGGCCCTCATCGTCGGCATCGCCCTGCTCGCCTCCTTCCTCGGCGCGCTCCTCCCCGCCTGGCAGGCTGGTCGCGTCGCCCCGGCAGAAGCGATCCGGTACCAGTGAGAGAGTAGTGCGACCATGGCCTGCCGGGTTCCTCTTATACGACCCGGCAGGCCAGCAGAGGGAGCCAGCATACGGCATGCATGCCATTATAAACCATCGTGGATGTGTCATGCTGAGTGAAGCGAAGCATCTGAGGAACCAGACCGCATAGCGGCGGTTGTGTCATGCTGAGTGAAGCGAAGCATGTGGGACGCCCTGGCTCACCCACCTGTACGCTGGCCCACCACCATTCAGATATCGTACAATTCACAGAAAATTTGTGCGCTATCTCTCATTTTATAACCCGTTCCTGAGCTATACTGAAGGTGAGCCGGTGAAAATATACGCGGACGTGTCATGCGGAGCGGCAACAAGCCGTTAGCCCTGAGTGAAGCGAAAAGAGGAAGCATCTGTGGTGACAGCTTTATCATGCCCGGCGAGCAGATGTTTCGCTGCCGCTCCGCATGACACGTTCAGGTAAAGGCTATATGAAAAACGAAGGGCCTGAAAAGGAGGTCTCTTATGCAATACACATGGTTGGGACGGCGAAGGTATATATATACGGGTTTTTGCCTGCTGCTTTTCCTGCTGCTCGCGTTGAGCGCGTGTAGCGGGGGCGGCAGTAATGGGAATGGCGGCAGCCCCACGCCGAAGCCGGGCAAAGGGACACCTGCGGCGAATGCGACGCCATCAGTGACAGCTACTCCCGGCATTGGACTGGGCGTGCAGCCCTGCCCGGACGCCGTCAAGTCCCCATCTCACTGGACGGCTATCGTTCTACCGCCGACGGGGGCGCAGGTGGAGAGCGTGAGTTGCGGCAATTTGATGGGAACGCCGACGCTGCAGGCGCTGGTGACGGTGCGCGCGCAGGGGACAGGCGCCATACTGGATGTGTACGTCTATAATCATATTACTGACCCCAACCCGACGGCGATCTTCAAGTTGCAGGGACTGTACAAAGGCGAGGCAAAAATTAGCGGCTACAATACCATTATGACGGCGGAAGTTGACCAGGCTTCCAGCGTCAATAAGAATGCCTCTAACGCGGCGCTGACGGTCGATCTCTTCCGTGAGTTCAAGTGGTCGGATGGCGCGGGTACGCTGGTGCCGGTGACATTCCCCGGCCTCTATCCCGATCTGACGCGCTTTCAAGCCGAGGCCGACCAGGCGAAGGTCAATCAGGGGCAGGACGCCTGGAAGCTGGACGCGGCACAGACGGCGAAATCGCTGGCGGTGAACCTGTTGAAATGGTCAGATAACGCGCAGGCAACCATCGCGAGCGGCGGCGGGAAAAGCGATGTTGACGCGGTGGTGAATGTGAAAAACGCGAGTATCCCTCCCGGAACGATTACCGTCTCGCTCAGCCGGTTGGAGGGCAACGCGAACGGCGGCATCTGGGAAGCGACGTCCGTCACCTCCAGCGGCATGTCCATCACCTCACCGCAGAGCCGCGACCTCCTGAGCAGCCCGGTGACGGTCAGAGGGACGGGCAGCGCCTTCGAGGGTGTCATTGGCAAGGTTGTGGTGCTGGATCACCTCTATACCACCATCGGACAGGCCAGCGCGAAGGGAGCGACGGGCACGGGCAGCACCACCTTCTCCACGCCCGTCACCTTCACCTCCACCTTCCAGAACGGCAATGAAGAAGGCATCCTGGCCCTCTTCTCCTACAGCAACGCCAACGGCGCCATTACCGGAGCGGTGATGATGAAAGAGTTGCTGTGACTACTCCCCATAAAGGCAGGGGCCTTCTGGCCGCAAGAGGTAAAAGGCGCGCCCCTCCCCGCTCCACAGGGCAGCCGCAAGGGCTGGCGCCAGAAGCGTTCACGGAAGCCCGTGCGAGCGCCAGGCAGGCCACCCACCCCTGGCGGGTGGCCTGCGGGTGGTCAGCCTGCATGGGTGGCCTGTCTTCCTACTCTTTCACAGCTACCAGAATGTCACGTTTCTTGATAACGCGGTCAACGGCGTGGGCCAGCCGGGTGTAGGGCGGGTCGTTGAGAGGGCACAGGCGGCTGCAGCGTGCGAGCAGGTCGAGCATTTCCTCGCGCCCGAAGCGGGTGGCGTTCCAGGCAAGGGCCAGCGTGCCGCCGGGCAGCAGGACGCGCTCCCAGACGGGCAGCGCCCTTTCCAGCAGCGAGGCAACCTCGCTGAAATGCTGAATGCCGTAGGGCAGGTCACCAACGATGGCATGCACGCGCGCGCCGCCGGGGACTTCGCGCAGGTGGAGGTCGGCCTGCAAGGTATCGCCGTGCGTGAGGGCAAGGGTGCGCGTGTTGCCCTTGCGCCCGATCTCGAAGAGGTCGCGTCTTCCCGCCCTGCGCCCGTGTTCATCCACTTCCTTGAAGGGAATGCCCTCACCTTTCAGGTATTGCCGCACGAAAACGGCGGTGGTATCAACATCCTGCCGGTTCAGTTCGATGCCAAAGGCGTCATAGCCATAGGCCAGTGCCAGGAAGAGCGTGGTGCCACCGCCGCTCAGCGGGTCGAGGATGCGCAGCCTGCCCGTCAGCCGGTCGCTATAGGCCCCGGCAAAAACGGCAAGGTTGAGCAGCGTCTGCGTGAAGAGTTCGCTGGTTTTGCCTTTGTAGCGCCGGGCCTCGGCCATCTCCAGCGGCACGAACGGCGTGAACTGCGGCTCCAGCGGCTGCAAGAATGGCCCCTGCACATTACAGATGGCGTCAAAATAGCGGGCTATTTCGCTCGTCGCGCCCAGCCGTGACAGGACAGCCATCTGTGCCGGGGACGGGATATCAAGCGTACCGGAGGGTGAGGAAGCAACATCTTCCATCTCCACCAGCAGATAGCCCTGTCCCCCCAGCTTCACGGGCGCAACTTCCCGTATGGCAGGTGCGAGCGGACTGGCAAGCAATTCCGGGACTGCCAGAGCTTCCGCCAGATGTGCATATTGCGTGCTGCGTTGTGGTGTGATTTTGAGCGCAAGTTTCATGCCAGCAGTATAGCATATTTTTGCAATACATTCGGATAGTGATATCGTCTTCTCTGACAGAGAAGTTGCGCTATTCTTCCCCGTAACGCCATTGCGCCTCTCTCCCCATGCGAACTACAATAGTATGAGAATAGCCAGAAAACATTACACTGCGGAGGATGGAGAGCTATGCATGTTGTAACTGTTGAGGAGATGCGCGAACTGGAAGCGCGGGCGGCCAGCGAGTACGGGCTGACTTCTCACATCTTGATGGAAAACGCGGGCAAGAGTGCGGCGGAAATCCTGGCCCAACACTTTCGCCCTCAATATTCGACCGAGGGGCTGGATATCCTGCTGTTGATCGGGCCGGGCAATAACGGCGGCGACGGGCTGGTAGTGGCGCGCTACCTGGAAGAGTGGGGGCATCGCGTGAGCCTCTATCGTTGGAAAGAGCGGCAGTTGAGCGTGCAGGGCGGGGTGATCGCGGCGGAGGATACGCAGGCGGAACTGGGAGCCATCCTCGGACAGGTCGACTACGTCATTGATGCGCTGCTGGGAACAGGGACATCGCGGCCATTGACCCCCGATATGCGCGCCCTGCTGGCGCTGGTGCAACAGGAGCGAGAGAAACGACCGGAATTGCAGGTGGTCGCCATCGACCTGCCAACCGGATTGAATGCCGACACAGGCGAAGTTGACCCCGGCGCCATCAAGGCCGATATGACAATTACGCTGGCCTGTCCCAAAGTCGGATTTTTCTTCTTTCCGGGCCGCGAATACATCGGCGAGCTTTTTGTCGGCTCCATCGGCCTGCCGCCGCAGCTGGAGCAGCACCTGCCGATGGAGATGCTGACCACCGATCTCGTCGATAGCATACTGCCGCCGCGCCCGCTTGAAAGCAACAAGGGGACGTTTGGCAAGGTGATGTTGCTGTGCGGCTCGCCCCCCTATCCCGGCTCGGCCTACCTGGCGGGTACGGCGGCGGCGCGCATCGGCGCGGGCCTGGTAACGCTGGCCGTCACGGAGCGCATGCTGCCCATCTATGCCTCGGCCTTCCATGAGGCGACGTTTGTGCTGCTGCCGGAGGAGGATGAAGGCAGTTTCGCGCGGGCCAGCGCGCTGATGCAGCACCTGGAAGGCTACCGCGCCCTGCTCGTCGGCCCCGGACTGGGCCAGTCGCCATACACGCGCGAGGTGATTCTGGAATTGCTGGAAAACCTGCGCGCCATGCCCGACGAGAAACGCCCTCGGCTGATCGTGGACGCCGATGGACTCAATAACCTTTCGGCGCTGGAAAACTGGTGGACGCTGCTGCCGAAAGAAACGGTAATTACGCCGCACCCCGGCGAGATGGGCCGCCTGCTGCATGGCACGAAGGTATCGGGCGGCAGCATTGAACGCCTGCCACTGACGATCAGCAAGGCGAAAGAATGGCAGGTGATTCTTGTCCTCAAGGGCGCCTGCACGATTATCGCCAACCCGGATGGGAAAGTACGCCTCAACTGGCTTGCCAATCCCGCGCTGGCAACGGCTGGCACCGGCGATGTGCTGGCAGGTATGGTGGCCGGTCTGCTGGCGCAAGAGGTGTCCCCATACGACGCGGCCAGCGCGGCAGTCTTCCTGCATACGGCGGCAGCCAACCTGGTGAGCGATGAGATCGGTCATGCCGGTTTGCTTGCCGCCGACCTGCTGCCGAAAATCCCGCGCGCCATGTTCCTGAACAAACAGGCAATGAAAGAGAAGCGGATCAGCCAGGAATAAAAAAGAAGACGACGCAGGCCATGAGGTAGACGGCCATGAGCTGAACGCCGGCCAGCCAGGTCGATTCGCCATCCAGGCTGATGAAGGCGAAGAGGGCGGCGGCAACGCCGAGAATGACCAGTTCCAGCGGCTCGAAGACCAGGTTGAGCGGCGCGGCATAGAACAGGCTAATGAGTACCAGCAGCGGGGCGACGAACGTCGCGACCTGAATGGAGGACCCTGCGGCGATTGCCATGCTCAAATCCACGCGGTCGCGCAGGGCGATGTAGAGCGCGCTGGAATGCTCCGCCGCGTTGCCAACGATGGGGATAATCACGATGCCAATAAAGACCGGCGACCAGCCAAGCATCCTGGTGACGGGGGTGATCGCGCCCACCAGCAATTCGCTATTCCAGGCGGTGCCAAAGGTTGCGGCGGCAAGGATGATAACTGTCAGCCAGAGGTGGGGTGGCCTCTGATGAGACTCCTCAAGTTCATGGGGGTCAACGCCGCCCGTCACGGCCTCGACCTCTTCCGACTCATCGCTCTGCGACGGTACCGCCACCGTCGTGGCCTTGCCCCGGCGTGACGGGTTGCGGCGCGTCGAACGCACGTGGAAGACGTGCAGCGCCAGGTACATGACGTAGACCGCCAGCAAAATCACGGATATAGCAATACTGATGGACTGGATACGCCCCGCATCCTTAATTGCCAGCGTCGCCGTCGCGGGAATGAGCAGGCTGGCGACGGCCAGGATCATCATAGCAGTATATTGGCCGGCGTCACGCGCGCTGAAATACTGCTTACCCCAGCGCCAGCCGCCGAAGGCCAGCGAGGAACCCAGCACGAGCAGCGCATTGCTGATAATCGACCCGGTAATCGAGGCCTTGACAACGGAGATCAGCCCCTCTTGCAGAGCAAAGATGCCGATGATCAGTTCGGGCGCGTTGCCAAACGTGGCGTTGAGCAGGCCCCCGGCAATCGGCCCCACATAGTATTCCAGGTCTTCGGTCGAGCGCCCGATGAGCGCGGCAAGCGGAATCAGGCCGAGCGCGGAACAGATAAAAATGGCCAGTTCTTGCTGTGAACCCCAGATGAGCGAGAGGATCGGGGCAACAACGGCCATGATGAGCAAATAGTATAGCCAGCGCGGCATGATTCCACCTTCTCAGTTATCTTTCAATCCCGGTCGGGCTGGCACACCCGATCCGTCCTGTTACCTTGCGCGTATCCGCTATGTCATGCTCAGGGCAGCGAAGCATCTCTTGCTGCACCCGGCATGACACATACTCTATAGCTGGCACGTTTTTTGTACAAGATAATAGGACAATCCGGGATTTCCGCGTCAGGGCCTACTCTGCCGGTACCGCGCTGGCGTTCTCGTCGATCACATTGACGGTGATCTTTGGCTCCAGCTTCGGCGCAACTTTGATGGGAACAGTAAAGGTGCCGGTGGAACGGATTGGCTCCGGGAGGACAATCATACGCCGGTCAACGACAATACCTTCGGCCTCACGCAGGCCAGAGGCGATATCCTGGCTGGTGATAGAGCCATAGAGGCGGCCCTCTCGACCCACACGCGCCCTGAAGGTGAGCGTGACTTCACTCAGGCGCTGCGCCTGCTGCCGGTTCTGTTCGGCCTGCTTTTCCAGCCTGCGCTGCTCGGCGGCGATGCGCTGCGCGCGATTCGCCAGCAGCGCGGGGGTTGCGGCAGCCGCCAGCCTCTTCGGCAAAAGATAGTTACGGGCATAGCCATCGGCCACGTCTTTCAAGTCACCGGCCTTGCCCTGACCTTCGATATCTTGTAGCAGAATTACTTTCATCAACATCTCCTTGTGGGGAAGGCTGAATACGTCCTGTCGCCGCCTTCCAACTTCTATCTGTTATACGCGGCCTAGTATACACCCTGTACCCATTTGGCGCAAGTTTTCATCGCTGTGTCGCTGTGTCGCTGAGTGCTGCGCTGAGTGCTTGCATAGTCCGGGGGTCTGACCTATAATGGGGGCGTTGTCATCATCTTTATTCTGATGCAAAGGAATAGTTCGGGTATGAATATTGAGGGTACATATACGCTTCAGGTGACGCCGGAGGAGGTCTGGCGCTGCCTGATGGACCCACAGGTCTTGCGGCGCGCCATACCGGGCGTGGAGCGGCTGGAACGCGAGAATACGCATCGCTATGCCGTGACCATGCATATTCGCCACGCCCCGCTGATGGGCCTCTATCAGGGGCACGTGACGATCAGCGAGCAGCACTATCCCCACCAGTATCGGTTGACGATCGAGGGGGAGGGGAAGCAAGGCAAGATTAGCGGCGAGGGCGTGATCCAGTTGAGCAGGCATGATGAAAATACCGTTGTTGCTTATAAAGGGACGCTCAATCCGGGCAGGCTGGCGACGCTGCTGCCGCCACCTCTGGTACAGGGAGCGGCCAAGCTACTCATCCAGCAATTTTTTACCGGGCTAGCCGAGTATCTGCGTACCTTGAACCGTGTAGAAGTCTCCATTTCTCTTGCCGACATCCACAATGGCGGCCTTGCCAGGCAGGAGGAGGGAGAGTGGCGGAAGGAGCCAGTGACCATCACAGCAGGAGCCAGGAGAAGTTTTTTTCCGTCCGCCCTGCTACCTTTCCCGATTGGGCGCACATCGCCCCTGCTGGCAATCGTGCGACGGCTCGGCCTGGGAAAGGGCGATCCAGCCGAGGAGGCGCGCTGGGCCGAGCGAGGGCGGCGGCTCGGCTTCATCATGACCCTGCTGGCGCTGGTCTGGGTCGGTACGCGCCTGCCTCGCCGCTAATGTCAGGCGCGCAGGCCACCCGCAAGAGGTGGCCCTACTCTACACGACGGCGCCACCAGCGGCACAACCGCCTCGTGTAGAGTAGGGCCACCCCCATAGGCGTTCACTTAAGCCCGTGCGAGCGCCCGGCAGGCCACCCGCCAGGGGTGGCCTGCCCATGGTGGCCTGTTCCCTGCGGTGGCCTGCTTGCGGCTATCTGCCCGCGGTTATCTGCCGGCGCCGCCCAGGCCACCCGCAAGGGGTGGCCCTACTATATACGCCACAACCCGCGCCACGCGAACGAGTGGCCGTGTAGAGTAGGGCCACCTCTTGCGGGTGGCCTGCTCGGTGGCTGGCCTGTGGCGCCTGGCTGGCTTGCGGTGGCTGGCTGGCTCGCTGGCGGCTGGCTCGCTCGCTCGCCTCTGCTCCGTGAATACCTGTGGCACCTGTCTCGTCGCTGCTTATTCGCCCAGCAGAGTACGCAGGCGGGCCTTCCAGTCGTTATCTTCTCCGCTGTTCGTGGCCTCGTCCTCTGCCGCACCGACAACCCATTGCCGTGACCCGTCACTAAGCCTGCCGGGGATGGTTTTTTGCTTGCGCGGCTCCCTGTTGCTGCTCAGATTGCGCAGAGCCGTCTGCGCCGCTTTGCGCACATCATACACGGGGTCTTTGAGCAACTGCGTGATCTCTTCCTTTGCGGCCTGGTAGCCAAGACGGCCCAGCGTGCGCACCGCCCCGGCCCGCTCTTCCGCGGTGCCTGCCTGCAAAAGCGGCAACAGATCGGGGGCCATATCGACCAGCAGAAGGTCGGCAATCAGGCGCAGCAGGCGGCTGCGCAGCATGGGACTGACCAGCGTCGCCAGGGCCGCACGGCTATCGCTGTAGATTTGCTCATCGTTCAGCTCCCCATGCGCCTTCGCCTCTGCGACGGCCACTTCCGCCGAGACGGGCGAGGTGCCATACAGAAACGGCTCTATCCAGGCCGTGACCGTCTCCTGTTCCGCACTATGCTCGTGCAGTTTGAGCGCGGCGGGATAATGCTGGAGCAGCCAGGAATAGAGGGCAAGCGTCATCTCGGCGTCGCGAGCGGCATAGGCAATCATGGCCGGGGGTAGCGGGCGGCGCGACCAGTCTGTGCGCTGCAGGCTCTTATCCAGCCGCACATTCAAGGCGCGCAGCAACATCGCCGCCAGCGAGGACTCCTGCTGCCCGAAAATGGAACGGCTGGTCGCTTCCAGATCATAGTAATGGGCCACATTCAGACCGCGTTCGGCCATGACGCGCAGGTCGGACCCTGCGCCATGTAGCAGAATAACCGTGTCAGGATTCTCCATCACCGTCTTGAGCGGGGACAGGTCGTGCAGGCGCAGGGCATCGACGACGAAGCATTTGCCCTCGATCGCCAGTTGCAACAGGGCGAGACGCGGGCCGGTCGCAACTTGCTCCCCGGCGCTGGCTGCTCGCGGGCGCGCCTGCGTAAATTCAGCGTCGACGGCAATCACCCGCGCCTGCGCCAGGGCATTGGCCGCCTGCTGCAATTGCTCAGGCCGCTCGACCCACACGCGCTCACCACGCGGCGGCGGCTGCCCGCGCGGCGGCGTCACGCCCAGATAGCCCGGTTGCACGCCCTCCCCGTCTGCTCCCTCTACCGGTAACGATTCTCGTATTTCTTTCTCGCTCAATTTTTACCTTCGTTTGCACTCATCATAACAAGACATAACACTATAGCGGATTGCGATCATCATACCAGATTCTGGAGCAAACGTACAGTGGGTTACAGACCCACATGGCATGCATGTGACCCTACGCGGTAGGCTCATCCAGCGCCCAGGAGTCGGGGGCGAGGCGTTCAACGAGGCCCTCCTGTTCCAGCTTCAGCAGGTGCGCCTCCACCGTGCGCGCGGCAATGGGGTGCAGGCGCGGGTCAACATCCGTGTAGATGTACTGCACGAGGTCGGGAATGCTTGCGCCACGCGGCAGAGCTTCAAGGGCGTCGAGAACCTGCCGCTCGCGGTCGAGGCGGTGAGCAATATATTCGGTCAGTTTGGCCTGCGGGTCTTCGATGACCGGGCCGTGCGCGGGAACAATCTCTTTGATGTCGAGTTCTTGCAGTTGCTTGAGCGAATCGAGGTAGTGCTGCATGTTCCCTTCCGGCGGGATGATGACGACCGTGCCGACGCCCGCAACGAGATCACCGCCGAAAAGGATTCTGCGCTTCTCCAGCAGGTAGCAGAGGTGATCAAAACGGTGGCCGGGGGTGTGAATGGCGATCAGAGTGTCGTCGCCCACCGGAAAGGTGTCGCCGTCGCTGATTTCCGCGTCCGCTTCAGGCACGCCCTGCGTGCTGAAGGCATAGATGGGGACTTTGAGCCGCTCGCGCAGGGCGATAGCTCCGCCGGTATGATCGCTGTGTCCGTGTGTGATAAGGATGCAGCGAATGGGGCCGCGCTGCACTCCCTCGTAAACAACGGTATCCAGATATTCGGCCTCATCGACGGCGGGATCGATGATAACCGAGCCATTGGGTGCGCCGCCGACGACAATCGTATTGGTGCCTGGCCCGGTCATAATCGACGGATTGGGCGCGAGGATGATCTTATAGATGCCTTTGCGCTCCTGCGCCACCTGCGTCTCCGGTGATTGCTGAAACTCCTCTTGCATACGTTTATTACTCCCTTCCAGCCTCCTGCTGCCCGGTCATGTTTTCAGGTACGACCCAGGTATTGTCCGCGTCGCCGGGCAAATGCACCCGCGTCACACCATTTTCTCGCACCAGCACAGGCTGGCGCACCGGCACGTAATGGTCTGCCGTATATGCCAGCGCCTCCTCAATGGTAGTGAAGGTTGCGAGGTCGCGCAACTGGTGGATGGTGGCAAAGACGATGGGAAAGGTGCCGCGCTTGAAACGGGCAAGGGCCTCTGTCGGCGTGATCCAGATGCCTTCGCTGGTCTCCAGCCGATCATACGCTGCCTGCTGGCCGCGCGGAGCGGTCGCCAGGAAAAAATGAGTATCGAAGCGTTTGGGCAAACCCTCCGGCGTGATCCAGTGCGAGAAGTAGCCCAGCCGCCCGGTCGCCAGCGTGAGCCGTTCCGCTCTTGCCATCTGCACCAGCGAGCCTTTGCGCTGCTGAAATGCCTGGCGATACTGCCTGAAATGCGCGTCATTCTCATCGTTGAATGCCATCATCTTGCCATCGCGTTCAGCAAGCAGGATACCGGCCTCCTCAAACAGTTCGCGAATGGCTCCGGCCCGCGTGCCGCTACCCATTGTCGTGCGCCCTTCCGGGTCTGCCGGAGAAGGCGCGACGGGCTGGCAAATGCCCTCCGTCAACTCGGCCTCGCGGTCATCGGCGCTCACGGAGCCGCCGGGAAAGACGTAGACATCGGGCATAAATTCGCTCGCGCTGACGCGGCGCACCATAAACACCTCAAAGCCGCGACCCCTTCCCTCTCTCTGTTCACCAGCCTGCGCGGCGGGCATGGGACGTAGTAACATCACTGCTGAAGCCAGTCGGGCCTGCACTACCATACTCTATTTCTCCGTTCCAATCCAGGAATGTTCCCTATAAATATTCTTTTATAGAATTGAGCCAGGGCGAAGGCCAGCTTCGCCCCTACTAATCTGCGCTTCTGCTGTCAGCAGTAGGGCGAAGGCCAGCTTCGCCCCTACTAACCACGATAACGACGATCTCGTCTCTCTATAGTACCACATTCGGCGCGCTTTTCTCTTTACGGCTCGTTTGCGATATGCTACAGTACACAGGGACGCTGCTGACGGGCCTGAAAGGAGTGGAGCAATGGCAATCCAGCCGTATCGAACAAAAGTGAGTGTTGAGGAATATCTGGCGATTGAGCGTGAGAGTATTGATGCGCGCTACGAATACATCGACGGCAACATGTACATGCTGGCCGGGGGGAGCGCCAACCATGCGATCATTATTGCGAATATTACCGGCCTGCTCTACAACCTGCTGCGCGGGAAAGCATGCCGTGTCTATAGCGCCGATATGAAAGTCCAGCTTTCTCAGACACATTATGTCTACCCGGATGTCTCTGTTAGCTGCGATGCACGAGATACCGGTATAATAGATATCATTCACCATCCCCTGCTGGTGGTAGAAGTTCTCTCGCCGAGTACACGCGACTACGACCGGGGCAGCAAATTCGACTATTACCAGGAGTGTCCCTCCATTCAGGAATACATGCTGGTAGATACGGAACGCCGGGCAGTCTATCTCTACCGGCGCAGAACGGAAAATCTCTGGCTCCTCCAACTTTTCGGCCCGGATGACACAGTGGAACTGGAAAGCCTGGGCGGCGCTTTTTCCATCGCGGATATCTATGAGCATACTGCTCTGCCAGAAGGCAGGGAGGACAGGCCATAGGAAGAGTGCGAACGGACCGCAAATTGGGATACAATAAAGCGATGGCTTCTCAAGCCACCTGTGATATTCTGATACAGAAGAGAGGCAGGGGCGTGTCATGCTGAGCAGGGAGTTGCCTGGATGCTTCGCTCCACTCAGCATGACACGCCCCTGCCTCTCTTCTACGGTATGCCGAAATGGAGGAGTTGCTCATGCGATTTGTGAGTTTTTCTACCAGCGATCTGCCCAGGCCGCATCTGGGACTGGTGCAGGGGGATGAGGTACTGGATGTAGACCTGGCGGCACGAGCGTTGCACATGATTTTGCCGGATCAGATGCTGGACCTGATCGATGACTACGAGCGGGCAAAAGCCGGGCTGGATGCCATCTGGCAGAAGGCGGCGGCCAGGAGTTTTGGCGAGGTCAGGACATTTACAGAGACCGGGGCAGTCCACCGACTGTCGGAGGTGCAACTTGCCGCGCCCATCCCACGTCCGCGCAAAAACATTATCTGCCTGGGGCTGAACTATAGCGAACACGCGAAGGAGTCGGCGCAGGCGCGCGGCAGGGAGGCCTCGCTGCCGCAGTATCCCGTCTTTTTCACAAAGGCCCCCACAACCGTCAACGGCCCCTATTCGCCGCTTGTGATTGACCCGCGCGTCTCGACCAGCATTGACTGGGAGGTCGAACTGGCAGTGATTATCGGCAGGGGTGGGAAAAACATTCGCGAGGAGGATGCTTACGCGCACGTCTTCGGCTACTGCGTCCTCAATGATGTGACGGCCAGAGATTTGCAGGACCGGCACCGCCAGTATTTCCGGGGCA
>Ga0209810_1001759_pt1 | contig 30168 bp, 34 predicted proteins | sample Coa_R1_7_FD_187159 | JGI IMG/M metagenome (GOLD analysis project Ga0209810, IMG submission 187159) | Surface soil microbial communities from Centralia Pennsylvania, which are recovering from an underground coalmine fire - Coalmine... | ecosystem: Environmental > Terrestrial > Soil > Unclassified... | reverse complement strand
AGAAGCCCAAGCGGAGAAAACATCGTGGATTGCTACTTTCATTCGAACGTTCCGTCCGTCGCCGCGTGCACCGATTGCGGCAAACCGATTTGCGCGACGTGCCGCGACGATTCGGGCACGTGTCCCAGCTGCCGCTTAGCGGCGAAGATGGAAGCCGCCGGTACCGCCAAAAGGGCGGTCGCCGGTGAAGTCCCGCCGCGCTCCCAGCAATGGTGGTACACCGGCGCGCGCCCAGCGCAGCAGCCGGCGCCGCAAGCTCGCGCCGCAGTTTCCGAGCCCGACGATCCCGCGGAATCCCGCGCGCTCGTCGCCCTGGGATATCCGCTTTGGCCCCTTGCGCTGCTGGCGCTCTTCGATCGCAAACACTCGCGCCGCTTGCGCCGTCACGCGTATCAGGCGCTCGGGTTCAACGTCGGAATGGCCGCGCTCTACGGCGTGCTGATGCTGCTCAGCAGCATCCCGCTGCTCGGATTCAGTGCGGCGCTCATGCTGGCGTTCATCTTACCGGTCTTCGTCGTGATGAGCGTGTATTACGGAATCAAAGCGTGGCACGGCGACGACGTTCGCGTGCCGATCATCAGCGATTGGCTCGACGATCGGATGCCCGCGTAAACGCCTGATACTTCGTCAAAAAATCCCGCGCCGCGGTTTCGTGATCGACCACCGGCGCCGGGTACGGCTTCGCTGAATACAACGGCAACTCGATCTGCGGGCCGGCGCTTCGCGTGAGCGAGGCCGCTCCGGCCGGCAGGTGCGCCAACTCCGCAATCCACGCACGCGCGTACGCGCCGCTCGGGTCGAAGCGGCGCGCCTGCTTTTGCGGGTTGTAGATGCGCGGATACGCGGCCAAATCGGCGCCCACGCCCGCGGCCCACTGCCAGTTTCCAATCGCCAGCGCAGGTTCGTCCTCGATTAAATAGCGTTCCCATTCGCGCATGCCGACGCTCCAGTGAACGCCCAAGTCGAAGCACAAAAACGAGGCGACGATCGAACGCACGCGCGGGTGCATCCAACCCGTCCGGTGCAGCTGCCGCACGCCGGCGTCGATCAGCGGATAGCCGGTGCGGCCGGCACGCCACGCATCGAGCGCCGGATGCGCATTCGAGAACGGAAAGTCGCGCATCTTCTCCTGCAGCGCCGTCGCGCCGGTCTGCGGATTGTACCAGGAGAGTTGCAGGAAAAAGTCGCGCATCGCGATCGATCGCAGAAAAAGCCGCAAAGAGTTCCGCTCTTCCGCTAACAGAAACGGATCGTCCATACGTTTGCGTGTTTCGCGCACGATCGTTCGCGCGGCAATCGTTCCGAACGAAAGGTCGGCGCCCAGATGCGAGGTGCAGTCTTCGGCCGGAACGTTGATCGCAAGGGCGTACTGCAAACCGGCTTCGCGCAGAAATTTTTCGAATTTTCGCATCGCCGCACGCGCGCCGCCCTGCTCGCCGGACGCTTGCGCTCCGAATTCCTCCGGTTGCGGAAGAGGCTCGCTTTCCAAGCTGCCGCGCGTGAACGAAAGCAGCAGCGGCGCTTCGTACGATGGCGGGTCGAGCTCGCGCCACACTTCGTAGTACGGCACGAACGCGCGATAGCCGTCGCCGGCGGAAGGGCGCGCCGCAGTCGTCTCCTCGGGCGTGAGCGCGGGCGCGTCGGCGACAACCAGTGCCCTCAAACCCGATTCCTCCAACTGCGATTGCAGGCGCCGGTCTTCTTCGCCGCCCGCGGAATCGAAGCTCGCGCTCCAACTGATGCTTTGCGCGCCCGAGCCACGAGCGAGTTGACGCAGCATCGGCGCGGTCTTGCCGCGGCGTACTAGCAGCTGCGAACCGCGATCGCGAAGCGAAGCGTCGAGCGCGGCGACGGCCGTGCAAAAGAACGCCGCGCGACGCGGAGATGACGCGAGGCGCGCGTGCGTTGCCCGATCGATGACGAGTACCGGCAGCACCTCGCCGTACGTCGCAGCCGCCGCAAGCGTCGCATGATCGCTCAAACGCAAATCGCGCGTGAAGCGATGGATCGCGACGGCCACTACAGCGTCTCCACGTATGCGCTCACGTCGCGCACGTCGGCTTGCGTCATGCGGCTCGGATAGAGTTTCGGCATCGGCGGCGCGGGGTCGGCCACGGTTGCGTACACCCAGCGATATCCGTGCCGGCGGTTTTCATTCTGTAAAGATGGACCGATTTGACCGGCGGTACCGCCTTCGCCGTGACATGCCGCGCACTGCATGCGGTACACGATCTTGCCGCGAGCGACGTTTGCGCCGAGCACCGTCGGTGCCGGCTCAATGCGCGCGGCGCCGCGGCGGCCGCATCCCGCGAGCGCTGCGAGCAGGCAAAGGCAAGCGGCAGGAATGCGTAGCGGCATGCGGCCGCGATTTTGCCAAAAGGTGGACTTCTCCCCACTTGGCTAACAGAGCGTCGTGCGCAAGAGCTCATCTCATAAACCCACGCACCAGCGCGGCGAGCAGATTTGGCGCAGATCGCGGCGCGAGGACGCACGCAATGCCATCGTGCATTGTGGCCGCCGCAGCAACACTGATATGCGCCAAAACTGCCGGCGCCCGAAGGGTTTGGGCGGCGAGACGCCGACATTCCGGCGCTCCAAACGCTGGGCGCGTGGGTTTATGAGATGAGCTCTCGCAGGATCTTTCTGCGCTTCGCGCAGCAAAGCGACGTGCAGCGTCTGCTCAAGGAAGGCATCGTTTCGGGGCCCGATCCCAAACGGGAATCGTGGGCTCAGCGCATCACGCGCTGGCTCGGCGAACAGCAGGCCGGACGGCGCGTCATTTTGGTGGCCGAAGATCGCACCGGATTACTCGGTATGGTGCAACTGGTGTTTTCCTTTCCGCCGGGCTACCAAGATCCCGAGGCGGCAAACGGCATGGATATCGCGATGATGGAAGGGCTGCGCACGCGAGCCGACGCGCCGTCCGAAGTCGGCACGCAGCTCGTCGAGGAAGTGCAGCGCATCGCGAGCAAGCGCAACGTCAAGACGCTTACGTTTCTGCTTCCGATGAATCAGGACCGAGCGCTCCGTCAGGCAAGAACGTGGGGATTCGAAGAATTCCGCATCATGCCGGAACCCGACAAAATGCTCGCGTTCTTCCGAAAATCCGTCGAGTAATTCCCGGCTCTTAGGGCGAGCCGGAACCGCCTTGCGGCCCGGCGATCGGGATCTGCTGCTGCACCCCTTCGCGATTCGAGCTCTGCTCGGTCATGTGGAACGTGAACGCGTCGCGATAGACGCCGGGCACCGCGCGGCCGTCCACCATTTTCGGCGTGTAGCGAACTTTCATAGCGGCTTTGCAAACCGACTCGTCGAGCACCGGATAGCCGGCGGGCTTGGTGATGATGCACTTCGTCGGCACGCCGCGTTCGTCGACGCGAACCTCGAACACCGTCGTTCCCTCCGCGCCTTCGTCGTACGCGATGAGCGGCGGCTGCGGGCTGATCGCCGATTCGCCGCCCACCGGCGCAACTTCGCGCGTGACGCCCGTGGAAACTTGAATGGATTCGGCGTAGTGCGTGAGCGTCTGCGGCGCCGTTTCGGTCACGGACGTAGTCGTGGTTTGCGCGACCGTTCTCCAGGTTTGCTCGGGCTGCGCCGGCGGGGCGTCCTGCTTGCGTTTCGTCTCGGAAATGCTCGGGTCGGGATGGACCGTCATCGCAATCATTTCGCGCGGCGCGGTTCGCGCTTTCGGTTCCGGCGGAACGACGGGAGGCGCCGACAGCGGCGCGCGCGCGATCTGCACGACGTTGTGCGTGACGACCAAACGGCGCGGTGCCGCAACGACGCGAGTGCGTACGGGCGTTACGCTGCGCTCGAGTACCACGCGCGTAACCGGCGTATCCGTGGCCGGCGGCGCGGACGTAATTTTTCCCGCACCCATCGCAACGAGCGCCTGCACGCCGAGTGAAACTGCCAACGCCGCGCCGAATACGCTGCCCGCCCAGCGCAAGGCGCGCGCTCGACGGCGCAAACGACTGCCGACCACGTCGCCGAGGCGCGGATCCCAAATCTCCGATTCCTTCGCGTGCGCGACGGTTTGCGCGACCCGTTCGATTTCGTGCTCGCCGCCGAGCGCGCGCAGGCACGCCGCGCACGCTGCGATGTGTTCGCGGTATTCGCGGCGCTCTTCGTCGGTCGCTTCGTTCAGCGCTATCGCGCCGGCGATCGATTCGATTCGATCGTGGACGCTCGCGTTCACGCCGTCTCCGTCATGACCGCGCGCAACGTGCGCATCGCCCGGCAGACGCGCTGGCGCACGGCATCGGCGGTCGTTCCCAAGATCGTCGCGGCTTCGGCCGACGAGTAGCCGGCGTAGCTCGTGAGCATGATCGCCGCGGCCTGATCGGCGGGGAGGCGCCGCATCGCCGCCTGAAGATCGAGCGACGCCGCGCTGCGCTCGTCGATGCGAAGCGAGCGCACGTCGTGGTCGCGATCCAGGGGCATGAAACGCAGAATTTTCTTTCTCCGAAGGAACGAGATGGAGGTGTTGGTGGCGGTCTTGTAGAGCCATCCGGGGGTCAGTTCGCGCGACGGGTCGGCGCTCAGCGTCCGGTACGCCGCGAAAAACACGTCCTGCACGATGTCCAGGGCGAGATCCGCGTCGCCGACCATGCGGCGCACGTAACGCGCGAGTTTGCCTTGATGCTCGCGAACGAGCGCCTCGACCCGCGCATGTGCGGCCTGTGCCTCCGTGGCGATGAGGTAGACCTGCTCCACGTTTTGGCCCCCTTTGCCGAGTAACGCAATCCTTCGCGTCAACGTGACGGCCTTACCCGCCGATTTCGCTGAAAGCGCGCATCCGCGAGGATGCCTCACCGAGCCGCAGGTGGTGACGCTCGGGCTTGATGAGCATCGCCGCGTCAAGCAGCCCGGCGATCTCCTCCCGGCCGGCGCCGGCCCGCAGCGGCCCGCGCAAGTCGACCTCGTAATCGCCGAAAAGGCACAGACGCAGTCGGCCGTCGGCGGTGAGGCGCACGCGATTGCAGCGCTCGCAATAGTCGTGCGAGAGCGGGCTGATGACGCCCACCGCACCCGGGGCTCCGGCGAACGCGAAGTAGCGCGCCGGTCCGTTGCCGCCCGGGCCGATGCTCGGCTGAAGTTCTCCGATCGCGCTCACGCGATCGAGAATCTCGTCCGCGCTGATATACGCGTCGCGCTGCACGCCGAGGTTTTCGTGCACGGGCATGAGCTCGATAAAGCGCACGAAGACCGGGCGGCGCCGCGTCCACTGCGCAAAAGCCGCGATTTCATCGTCGTTCTGCCCGCGCATCACGACGCAGTTGATCTTCACCGGCGTAAGACCGCTTGCGATCGCCGCGTCGATTCCCGCTAAAACGCGGTTCAACCCGGGGCGGCGCGCGATGGCGTAAAATCGATCCTCGGAAAGCGTGTCGAGCGAAACGTTGACGCGATTCAAACCTGCCGCCGCGAGCGCGTCGAGTTGATCCTCGAGCAGCAGTCCGTTGGTGGAAAGCGCGATATCCTCGATGCCTTCGATTGCGGCCAGCGCCGCGACCAAGCGCGGCAGGTCTTTCCGAACGAGCGGTTCGCCGCCGGAAAGGCGCACGCTGCGAACGCCGGCAGACGCGGCGGCGCGCACGATCTCCACGATCTCTTCGTACGTGAGGATGTCGGATTTCGGCAGCCACGGCAGTCCTTGCTCCGGCATGCAATAGACGCAGCGCAGGTTGCACTTGTCGGTCACGGAGACGCGCAAATACGTGATGCGGCGATTGAATTGATCCGCGAGAACCGCGCGTGTGAGATCGATGAGCGGCGCCGCCATGCCCCTAGTCTTCCCGCCCCGGCGTGCTACACCTCGGCCGCTGCGGCGCCCGGGGAATCAGCCGTTGTCGCTAGAGAGCACCTGAAGAAGTTTCGTGATTCAGCGTCGTGTTGATTTTGGCTGAGTTCTAGGCGCGAGGATGGACGCAATGCCGTAGCATTGTGGCCACCGCAGCAACGACGAAATCAGCCAAAAGCGACCGGCGATGAATTACGTGAACTTTTTCAGGGGCTCCCTACAAAGACTGAGTCGGGGATTTGGGCGTTGATGCGGAACGCGGTGAACGTGGACTTCAGGTCGGCGTTGTAGTGCGGAACGTCGACGTGCCCGGTCTGCTGCGTTACCAAACGATGGCCGTCGACGACCCCGTACGTCTGGTCGAGCACCGCATATCCGCCGTCGTCGTAGTTCCATCGCAGCTCCACCAAGTCGGCGTTTCGGTCGTCGATCTTCGCGTCGATGTGATCGATCCGCCCATGCTTGCGCGGTACCAGTTTGAGCGTCGTCGAACCGGCAGCGCCGCCTTCCACCGAAACGTAATACTTTTCGAACCAGCGCGACGGGCTTTCTACCTGCGGGTAAATCTTGCTGAATTGCGCAGCGATGAACGGCAGGCCGCTCGTGAACACGATCTTGTTCATGCTCGGCTCTTTGTGGTAGTACGTTCCATCGAGCGAGGGGCTCAAATACGGAAACGAATGCATCGCGATGTCCGCATGCACGCTCGCGACATAACTGCGCACGTCGTCTTGCGCGACGACCATCCGGTGCACGAGATCGGCCGCGGACCCGCCCTGCGGCGGCGAGGCGGCGGCGTTGCCCGCGAGCACGCAGAAACTAGCGACGAAGGCCGCGCAGGCCGGTACGATTCGATTCATACTCCCGCTAACGCATCGGCGTGAGGTGCGGTTCCGCAAGCGCGGCCTCGGCCTCTCGGCGCACGCCGGCATCCTTTTCGGTACGCAAACAGCCGCGAAGGTGCTCGAATGCCCGGTTTCCCCCGATACGCCCGAGCGCCCATGCGGCGTGCGCGCGCACCATCGGGTGAGGATCGCCGCGCAAGGCTTCGGCCAGCGCGGGTATCGCCGCGCGATCGAGCGAGTTTCCAAGCGCCACGGCGGCATTGCGCCGCAGGATCGCCGCACCGCGCCAGCCCATCGCCGTGGGCGCGTACGTGCGTTTGAATTCGCCGCTGCGCAACCGCAGCAGCCGCAGGAGCGAAGGTGTTGACGCTTCTTCACTCAGCGCCCGATTCGACGCGTCCGCAGTTGCGGTCGCGCGCGCGTTCGGTGGACAGACGATTTGGCAGAGATCGCATCCCCACACCCACGTACCGACCAGCGGCCGCATCTCGCGCGGAATGCCGTCGGTGCGCTGCGTGAGGTCGGCGATGCAGCGCGTCGCGTCGATCGTGTAGTCGCCGCGAAGCGCACCCGTCGGACAGGCGCTAATGCATCGCGTGCACGACCCGCACGTTTTGCGAAGCGGCGCGTCCGGCGGCAGCGGCAGCGTCGTAACGATCTCCCCTAAGAAAATGAAAGAGCCCGCCTGCGGATGGATGAGGTTGGTATGTTTGCCGATCCATCCCAGCCCCGCGCCTGCCGCAAACGCGCGTTCCGCAAGCGGTTTGGTGTCGCACGCAACGGCGGTGACCGCTTCGCCCGCGGCCGCGTCGATGCGCCGCGCGACTTGCGAAAGCAGCGCTTTGACGCGATGGTGGTAATCCGCGGACCACGCGTAGTTGGAAACGCGCCCGCTCAGCGGCGCAGGCGCGGGCTCTTCGGTACGATAGGGCATCGCCACGCAGACGACGGACTGCGCGTTCGGCAGGATGTGCGTGGGCGCGCAGGCTTTGCGCGCGTAGTCCTCGTCGTAGCTCCACGTCGCGAAATCGCCGCGCGCAAACGCCTGCAACATCGCTTCACGCGCTTCTTCATGCTGCTCGGCACGTGCGACGCGCACGCCGGCCGCGCCGAGTTCCCGCGCCGCCTCGCACGCAAGCCGCTTGATTGCCTCCAAATTAGAGCTCATCTAGAGTGTTGCCAGAGGTCCGTCATGCACCGGAAACGCCGCGTCGATAGCGGCGATCTCCTCCGCGCTCAGCTGCCAGCCCACCGCGTCGGCGTTCTCCTCGACGTGTTCGGCGCGCGAGGCTTTCGGGATCGCGAACGCGTCGGGATGTCGAGTCAAGAAGTTCAAAATCACTTGCCGCGGGGTTTTTCCGCGCGCTGCCGCTATGCGTCCGATCGTCCCTTGCGGCTCGCATTCCTTTCGCGGAAAGCGCCCGCGTCCGAAAGGCGTGTAGCCGACCAGCGCGATCTCCTCCTGCGTGCAATAAGGAAGCAAACGCGCTTCGACGCCGCGTTCCTTCAGATGATACAGCACTTGATCGCACGCGAGCGGAACGGCGCGCAGGCACGATTGCGCTTCGCGAACTTCGTCGACGTCGAAATTGCTCACGCCGATACATCGCGTCTTGCCCTGCTCCACGAGCGTCTCGAGGGCGCGCATCGTTTCTTCCAGCGGATGCGAGCTCGGCCAGTGCAGCAGATACAAATCGAGGTAGTCCGTTCCGAGCCGCCGCAGCGAACGCTCGCAGGCGGAGAGCGTCCCTTTGTAGGTCGCGTTCGACGGCAGCACCTTCGTGGTGAGAAACAGCCGGCTGCGCGGCACGCCGGCTATCGCCTTTCCGACGATTTCCTCGACGCGGCCGCTTCCGTACATTTCGGCCGTATCGATATGCGTGAGCCCCAGTTCGATGCCGCGCCGCAACGCCGCGATCGCGCCGTCGCAGCGGGCACCGCTTTCGGGAAAATCCCACGTGCCTTGCCCGATGACCGCGACCGGAACGCGCTGCGGTCCGAACGCTTTGGTTTGCATCATTCCATCATTTAAAAGAAAGCGAATTCCTCATGCGAGGCGGCATAGGCAAGCAATCCGCCGCGCAGATGCGTTACCCGCCCGAACCCGGCATCACGAAGCAAACGCGCGGCCCACAGCGATTTTTGACCGATCCGGCATGCGACGACGTAGCGCTTCGCGGAATCGAGCTCGTGCAGACGGCCCGCAAGTTCGGATGCGGGAATGTGCAGCGAATCGTGAAGCAGGCCCAGCACCGCCTCGTGCGGTTCGCGCACGTCGAGCACGACCGCTTCGGCCGCCGCCTCCTCGAGTTGCGCCGCGTCGATTTCTTCCACGTCGCTCGACTCCTCGTCATCTTCGCTCGGCGCCACGTCCGCGATCGTCGGCTGCGTTCCGCAAACCGCGCACGCGGGATCGCGATCGATCCGCACTTCGCGCACGTGCGCGCCGAGCGCGTCGACCAGCAACAGCCGGCCGATCAGCGGTTCGCCGATGCCGAGCAGAAGTTTGAGCGCTTCGTTGGCTTGCAGCGTTCCCACGATTCCGGCGAGCACCCCTAAAACACCGCCTTCCGCGCACGTCGGCACGGTACCGCGCGGGGGTGCTTGCGGAAACAGACATCGGTAACACGGGCCGCGCTCCGCGTCGAAGACGCCGACTTGCCCGTCGAAACGGAAGATCGACGCGTACACGTCGGGTTTGCGTTCCAGCACGCACGCGTCGTTGACGAGATAGCGCGTTTCGAAGCGATCGGTGCAATCCACGACGACGTCGTACAAGCGAACCAGCTCGCGGGCGTTCGACGCGTCGAAGCGCAGCGGAATTGCGTCCGCCGCAACGAGCGGGTTGAGCTCGCGCACGCGCTGCGCCGCGACTTGCGCTTTGCGTTTGCCGACGTCGCCGCTGCCGAAGAGCGTTTGGCGCTGCAGATTGCTCTCGTCGACCGCGTCGTCGTCCATTACCCCGATGCGGCCCACGCCGGCAGCCGCCAAGTATTGAAGCACGGGGGAACCCAACCCGCCCGCGCCGATGCACAGCGCGCGGGCGGCGGCTAAACGCTCTTGCCCGGCCACGCCGACTTCGGGTATGAGCAGATGGCGGCTGTAGCGGCGCAGGCCGGCGATCAGCGTGGATGCCGTGCGTTCAGCCACTGCAGCACCTCGCCGCGCGCGTTTTCGCCCGCGTTGGTGTGGTCGCTTTCGATGAGCACGAAATCTTTGGGTTCATACGCGCGTTCGTACAACTCTTCGACGCTGCGCGGACTGACCATCGCATCGCGGTTCGCGGCGACGTAGAGCTGCGGCCGCCCCTGCAGTCGCGGCAGCGCGGCGGCGAATCGCGCGTCCGCGTCCCGAACCAGCTCGGGCAGCGATACGCCGTCGACGTACCCCGAACGAAAATCCGTCACGCCTTTCCCCGCGCGCGCGTCGAGCGCGCTTGGCCGGCCGTAGCCGGTGGTGACGGCGATCGTCCCGGCAATCGACGGATCGTCCGCCGCCAGCAGCAACGCGGTCATCGCGCCCATGCTGTGTCCCAGAAGATACACGCGATCCTTGCTTTTCGAACGAGCGAACGTAACTGCGGTGCGCATGGCATCGAGCAGGTCGTCGACGCCGCGCAGCGTGCCTTCGCTCGCGCCCAATTTGTGGCCCGGAAAATCCAAACTGTAAACGGCGTATCCGTGGCCCGCTAAGAAGTTGCAGAGAAAATCGAGATTGTGTTTCGAACTGGAATAGCCGTGGCCGGCGACGAGGCTTACGCCGCGCGGGCGGCGCGCAGGGTATTCGAGGACGGCAACGGGATTGCGCTCACCTTGGAGGTGATGCAGCGTGACAATCATTCGATTTCCAGACGCCGTCGCCGTCCGCATAGTGCTCCTTCTTCCAGATCGGCGCGCGGCGCTTGAGCTCGTCGATGACGAACTCGCACGCGTCGAACGCCGACGCGCGATGCGCGCAAGCCGCCGCCACGGCGACTGCAACTTCACCCACGCGTAATTCCCCGGTGCGATGCACGACCGCGATGCCGCACTCGCCGAAACGTTCGCGCGCCTGGGCGGCAATCCGCTCGAACTCCGCAACCGCCATAGTCTCGTGCGCTTCATACGAAAGTCCCGTAACCGCGCGGCCGTCGTCCGAACGCTCCCGCACGATACCCAGAAACGTTACTATCCCGCCGCAAGCATCGCTCCGCACCGCGCGCTCCAGCTTCGCAACGTCGATGGGCTGCGCGGTTACTTCGAACATCTATCCGCCGCCCACCGGCGGCAGCAGGGAAAGCTCGTCTCCGTCAGCGAGCCGCTCGCCGGGATCGCTCACGACGCGGCCGTTGCGCGCGATGCGCGTGGACGACGCGAGCGCTGCGATGGCCCCGTAGCGGTTCGCAAGCGCGTCCCACACGTCGGCGACCGTCGCGCCTTCCTCGCATTGCAGATCTTGCGCGGCCGCGCCGAGGAGCTCCCGCACGCGCGCGAACGCAAGGATGCGGATCTTCACGCTAGGGGCCGCCGAGATCCATGGTATAGCCGTGGTCCGCGAGCCACTTGCGCGAGGGTTCGTGCAGCGCTATCGTGTCCAACCGGTTGCAGATCAGTTTGTGCATCAGCACCTCCCAAAAGTGCCGATCCTTGTTGTAGACGTCGTCGGGAATCTGGTTCTGCTCGCGCGAGAACTCGCGCAGGCCTTCCCAATCGCCTTCGATGAGCACGGCGCGCAAGCGCGCTTCGTATTCGGGCGTCGGTCCGGTTTGATTCATATGGAATTCCTGAAGAAGTCTCGTGATTCAGCGCCGTGTCGATTTTGGTCGAGTTCTAGACGCGAGGACGGACGCAATGCCGTAGCATTGTGGCCGCCGCAGCAACGACGAAATCGGCCAGAAAGCGGCCGGCGATGAATTGCGGGGGCTTTTTCAGGGATTCCATAATTTCTACGCGGGTTTTTGCATGCGCGCGGGATGCAGCGCGAACCGTTCCACCGCAATCGCGACGCCGTCTTCGTCGTTGGTCGCGGTGACGTGGGCGACGGATTGACGCACGTCCGCAAGCGCGTTCCCCATTGCGATACCCATCCCGGCCCAGCGCAGCATCGGCACGTCGTTGCGCGAGTCGCCGATGGCGAGAACGCGATCCGATGGGATCTGAAAATCCGCGCACAGCCGCGCGAGCGCGCGCTGTTTGGTTGCCTCTCGGTTGGTGACCGCGCACTCGACGAAGTCCATCCAATGCTCGATCTTGAAGTGCAGCGGCAAGTCGCCGAATTCCCGCTGCATCGCGTTCACCGATTCTTCCCCCAAAAAGCGGATGAACGTGGGCGCCGTATGCATGACGTCGCCGAACGTCTTGACCTCGCGCCACGCCGGTCCGGCCATGTCTTCCATATAGAGCTTGGTGCCTTCCAGGCGGTAGAAATACTCCTCGGAGTACAGCGCCGCCGAGAGACCTTCGCGTTCGGCGAACTCGATCATCGGTTTGGCGTATTGCAGCGGCACGGGAACGTGTCCGAGCGTCTTGTTCGCGAGGAAGTCCTTCGTCAGCGCGCCGTGCGCGCAGATGATGGGCAGGTTCAGCCCGAGATCTTTGCTGACGCGAATCGGCGTATCGACGCCGCGCCCGGTCACCAAGACGATACGGATGCCGCTGTCCAGCGCCGAGCGAATAGCGCGCCGGTTCCGCGGCGAAATTTCCTCGCGCGAGTTGAGCAGCGTACCATCCAAGTCCAGCGCGATCAGGTCGAAATGCATCAGGTTTATCGTATACCCCACGTCAAAATCGGCGGGTCCGGCAGAGCGTCCCTTCTCTTATGTCGGCAGAACGCCGGGCGGGAGTCAAAAGTCCCGCGCCAAACGTTATACGGCCATGGACCGTCGAATCGCCCTAGCCGTTACGCTGGCCCTTTGCGCGCCGCTCCTGCTGATCGGCGTCACCAAACGCGCGCAAGCGCAGCCGGCCGGACGCTGCACGCGGGAAACCTTGAACGTGCGAGGGACCCCGCTGACGGCCACCTACTGCATAACGGCGATCGGGTCGGCCACGCCCGGCCGCGATTTGCCGGTGCGGGTGATGGAGAGCTACGCGACGCCGCACGGATCGTGGAGCCAAGAGGCGACGCTGCGTTTCATAGCCGGCGAACCGGCCTCGCGCGTCATCGAAGACGTGGCGCTCGAGCGCGTGGGCCTGCGGGGAACGCTGCATCTCACGCTGCTGCTCCATAGCGGGGCGGTCGCCGTCGACAGCGCCATGCTTACCCCGGGCGCCCTCACGGTCAAGTAGCGCTCGCCCGGAACGAGCGGCAACGCAAGCCGCAACCTGCGGTGGATTTGGGGTATTTTAAGTTCTGATGCGGCGCCGCTACATCGCCTTGCGCATGTCCAAGATCCCCGACGGTTGTCGTCGGCTGGGAGGTCTTTAGCACTTCATGGCCTGCTCGGCTTTCGCCCCAAATCTCACGGCTCGTGAGCAAGCGCGCTTCCTGTACGAAGCGATCCCGCCCGGTCTCTTCAAAGTAGAGAACGAGGAGGAACGGATCGCCTGGCGCATCAGCCCCGAGCCGTTCGCTTTGTCCCCGAGCACGCTGCAGCAGATCGAAGCAATCGGCGACGATCTTCTCGCCTTCTACCGCGCGCTCAACGCATTGTACAACCGCAGCGCGCGGGGCAGCGCGCCCGCATTCATCGCCGGCTACTTGGATCAAGGCAAACCCGAGCACATCGTGCGCCTTTCACGGCAGAACCGCCTCAAACAAGATCTGCCGCGCGTGATTCGCCCCGATCTCATCCTCACCGAAGACGGATTCAGCGCGAGCGAACTAGACAGCGTTCCCGGCGGCATGGGCTTCGTCGGCGCCATGAGCGCGACGTACTGTCAACTCGGCATGGAAGCCGCGGGCGGCGCGCACGGCATACCGCAGCGGTTCGGCGCGATGATACGGGACTTGACCGGAAAAGCGCTTGCGACGGTCGCTATCGTCGTCTCCGACGAGTCCGGAGACTACCGTCCGGAAATGCGGTGGCTCGCCGACGCGCTGCGTCGCGAGAATGTCGTCTCCGCTTACGTCTGCAAACCGCAGGACATCGTCTTCACCGAAGACGCGCTTTTCATCCGGCTGGAAGACGGCCGCGAAGAGAAACTCGACGCGCTCTACCGCAACTTCGAACTTTTCGATCTGCTCAACGTTCCCAAACAGGAACTGATGCTTTACGCCGCGCGGCACAAGCGCGTGGAGATGACGCCGCCGCCGAAAGCGCATCTGGAGGAAAAACTCGCTTTCGCGCTGTTTCACCATCCCGCGCTGCGTTCGCTTTGGCAAAACGAACTCGGGAAAGACGGCAAAGCGATTTATGCCCGCCTGCAGCGGCTGTTTCCGCAAACGTGGGTGATCGATCCGCGCGAGCTTCCGCCGCAAGCGTGCATCTACGGATTGGAAGCCGCGGGTACGCCCGTGCGCGACTGGATGCAGCTGGCGGATCTCGGCAAGAGCGAACGCGATTTCGTGGTCAAACCCTCCGGCTTTTCGGAGCTCGCTTGGGGCTCGCGCGGCGTGCGCGTCGCAAACGATCTCACGCGAGACGAGTGGGTGGGCACGCTGCAGGAGGCCCTGCGCGAGTACGAACGCACGCCGCGAATTCTGCAGCGCTTCCACAAAGGCAGGCGCGTGCGGCAGTCGTACTACGACCGCGAACGCGACGAGATCCGCGAATTCGACGGGCGCGTGCGCCTTTGTCCCTTCTACTTCGTCGTAGGGGAAAAGACGCATCTGGGCGGCATTCTCGCCACCGTCGCGCCCGCCGACAAGAAGCTCATCCACGGCATGACCGACGCCGTGATGGCCCCGTGCATGGTTACTTCAGAACGGTGACCGAAGGCTGTCCGATCGGCTGATCGTTAGTCGCCATCGGATCGAAGAGCAGCCAAATTTTCCCGTACGTGTCGCTGATCGCATCGACGACCTGTTTGGCTTGGGCCGGCGACATGTCCGGCAGCGTGGCGTTTACTTTGGCGATCTCGGTCTTGTGCCAGTGCCACATCGCCTGCTCCGACGGTGCGTACGAGCGGTATGTCGCGGACGGAACGATGGTTTCGATCGCGACCAGTTGTGCGTTCGGCGCATCGCTGTTGTAGATTTGGCATTCGGTCAAGCCGTTGGCAACGGGCTTGCACCAGTGATGGGCGATTTCGGTGGGGTGCGCGTCGCCGAAATGCTTCTCGGCGTCGATGTGAAGCGTCCAGCCCGCGGTGGGCGGCGTCATCGTCGCGGCGGTAAGCTGCGGCAAAGAGCGCGACATCAGCATGCCGGCGACGAAGGCCGCGCACAGCATGAGGATGAGTCCAAGTCTTTTCATGGCGTTCTAGTCTCCTCTATAAAAAAGAGACTTGGGTCTCCATCCTGAGGACACCTTAAGCCTTATGGACTATTATTGCACCGTCCGGCGCTCGTCCGGGGCCCGAGCCGGCTGCCGCATGCTCTTGAATGTGCGCCGCGATCAGCTGCGCGTAGCGAGCACTCGATTCGGTCGGAATGCGCTTGAGTTCCGGATCACGATCCAAGTCGATGTGATACAGCCCGAAATCGCTGTTGTCGTCGAACGGCAAACCCCATTCGCGGTTCGAAGTGATGCTCCAGCACAAATACGCTACGATCGGCAGCCCTTTGCGGTACGCGGCTTCGATTTGCTTGACGTGCGCTTCGAGGTACTGCGCGCGGGTAAAGCCGTCCGCGCACGTGACGCAGCCGTTTTCGATGACGACGATCGGCTTGCTGGGAAACTGCGCGTGCGCTTCTTCCAGAATGTTTGCAAGTTCGTTGGGCCACACCGGTGCGCTCCCATACCGGCATTCGGCCGCTGCGCTCAAACGGCGCAGCTGCGAAGGCCAAATGCTCGCGACGCCCCAGTAGTAATCGATGCCGACGTAGTCGAGCGTGCCGACGCATTCTTGCGGGCAGAGAAAATGCGGGAGTTTTCCGGCCATGCCGAGATTCCACCAATTGGTGCCGACGAGCGTCGTAAACATGCCGAACGTTTTGCGTATGCCGTCGAAGATCCGCAGCGGAGAGCGCGTCGCGCCGATTCGCGCGCGACCCTGCAGCTCGACGAAACGCACCTTGCCGTCGTCCGTTCCGAAGATCTCCTTCGCAATGCGGCGCGCGAGGTCGGGTTCGAGTCCGGCGTACCGGCCGCTCGCGTCGCGCGTGCACAAGCCCTCCACGCCGGGACGCACGCCCACGCGTAGGAACCCACGCTTGCGAATGCGTTGCACGGAAGGGTCGGGTTCGCGATCGGCATCGTGCGGCGGACCCTCGCAGATCGCCGCGTTGACCAGCGAGAGAAACGCTTGCGATCCCAAAGGCATCGCAACGCCGTAGCGTTGTTCGTCGCCTGCGATTACGTCGAGCGTGAAATCGCCCTGCGCTTCCTGGCGCAAAATCGCTTCCTGATCGAAAACCGCCTCCACGCTGCCGCCCCGCAGCGCATCGACTGCCGCCGAAATGCGCGTAAAGAACGAGAGCGCCGCGTCCGGAAAGAGCCCCGGTGCTCGCGCGGCCGGCGGCAAGCCTTCGACGACCGCGACACGCGCTCGCCACGACGCCCAATCCGGCGGCAGCGGCTCGGAGGCGCGATGCAGCACCGCCAGGTGCGTCGTGAAATACGCTTGCGAGAAGAGGGCGTGTTCCATGCGATCGTGCGTAATGGTGAGCTGCGCGATCGAGATGTCGACGCTGCCGCGGTCGACCAGCGCGTGCTGCGTGAGGCGCGCGGCTTGCCGCCGCATCTGCTCGGGCGATTTTGCTCGCGTGGCACTGCGGTCGGCCAAGCGCTGCAGCCAGCGCGGAAGTCCGAGCACGAGCGGATTCGCGCCCACTTTCGCTTGCGGCTGCGCCTGCCGTATCGCTTCGCGCGCCGCAGAGTGCGCGCGAAAAAGATTGGGAATGAGCGCGAGGACCGCGTCCATTTGCCGATCGCCGCTCGCAAGCGGATCGCGTCCGGGCGGCATCGGGTAGCCGGACATCCAAAAGCCTTTGATATACCCGTACACCAATTGATTGGGTTCGTTGAGCGTAACGTAGTAGTCGATCAGGTCGCCCAAGCGCTGCGCGACTTGCGCCGCGTACTCTCGCATGCGCTGCGGAAACCCGGGGTCGAGCATGCCCGCGCCGTCGCCCGCCGCCTCCACGTGCAGCGGCCACGTATTGTGATGCAGGGTGACGACGGTCGTCATGCCGCTTTCGCGCATGTAAGCGAGCACCTCGCGATAGTGCGCGAAGGCGGCGTCGTCCCATTGACCGGGGTGCGGCTCCAATCGGGCCCACGACAGCGAGAGGCGAAATGCCGTGCAGCCCAGTCCTTTGGCCAGATCGACGTCTTCACGAAAACGATTCCAAAAATCCGTGGCGCGACCGCGCGGCGTCAGCCGCTGCGCGCGTTCCCATACATCGCGAATGTCGTCGCGTCCGTCGTAAGCTTCACACTGATGGTCGGCGGTTGCCACGCCGAAGCGAATCGGCTGCTGCATGGCGCGGGGTTTCGACGCCTCCGGCCGAACGCTTCCCCATGCGATTCAGCAACAAAACGGGTTTGATTACGGGCGCGGGATCGGGCATCGGCCGCGCGACGGCGCTGCGCATGGCGGCCGAAGGCGGGCGCGTCGTGGCAGCGGATCTTCACCTGCAAACTGCGCAGAGTACCGTAGACGAAATCGTCGCCGCCCAAGGGCAGGCCGTTGCCGTGGAAGTCGACGTGGGCAATTCGGCACAGGTGCAGGCGGCGATCTCCAAAGCGGTGGACACGTACGGTTCCCTCGACGTGATCGTCAACGACGCGGCGATGATGACGTTCACACCGATCGTCGACATATCCGAATCCGACTTCTTCCGCGTCATCACGACGAATTTAGGCTCCGTGTTCTTCTTTGCGAAATACGGCGTGCCGCACATGCCGCCGGGCGGCGCGATCGTGAACATCAGTTCCGTTCACGCGCACGAAACGACGGAGAACGTCGTGCCTTATGCCGCTTCGAAAGGCGCGATCGAGGCGTTCACGCGCGGATTCAGCATCGAGATGGAATCGCGGAAGATTCGCGTGAACTCGGTCGCTCCCGGGGCGGTCGACACGCCCATGCTTTGGAACAATCCCAACGTGAAAAGCGGTGCGGAAAAGATCGAGGGGTCGGTCGGAAAGCCGGAGGATCTGGCTGCCGCGATCTGTTTCATCGCCTCCGGCGAAGCGCGCTTCGTGAACGGGACCACGCTCGTCGTGGACGGCGGCCGCCTCGATATTCTCTAGCTTACGGGGTCGACTGGCGCGTGACCGAAACGTCTTGCGACGGGACGTCGAGCTCGTCGACGAGCAGTGTTTTCGGATCGTACCAGATCGTGAACGCCACCGGCGTGCTGACCGAAAGGTGCGCGTCGGTCGCCGGAACGCTCTTCGGCCGCTGCGCAACGACCGTCTTGTCGACGACGATCGGCACGCCTTGCCCGTACATCGGAACGATCGCGATCGCGGGCGCATCCTTCCACGCTTGCATCTGCGCGGGCAGCACGAAATAGCCGCTGAACGGTCCGAAATCGAGCACGATGAAATGCTTGGCGTCGGCGACGAGATCGTACGTCTTGCTCACGTCGCCGCTTTGAATCGCCTGCGCGCCCGTGAACGCGAGCGCAGCCTTCATCGACCGCGAATCCGCGATGGACGCGAGCGCCGAATATTCCACCGGGGCGAGCGAATCATCGAGGGTAAGGGCATCGCTAATCGAGCCGCTGCGCCCGTTGAAGTTGCCGCTCGCGCTCTCGCTCAGCACGATTTTGCCCGAGGGATCGTGCTTGACCGTGACCGTCGTCTTTTCGACTTGCGTGCCGTTCATCGACGCGACGTAGGTGTACGTCCCGTCGGACGGCGCGCTTGCGCTCAGAGCCGCGGCGAGAATCAGGGAGAGCATGCGAATTTCCTTCCAAAGTGCTTGACGGCCTCGACCAGTGCATCGATTTCGTCGAATGTATTGTAACCGTGCGGCGCAACGCGAATTCCCGTCGTCCGGTACGTCGTCACGATGCCGTCGTGCTGCAGCGCCTTGCCGAGCTCGATCGGATCGCTCTGCGGCAGCCGGAAGGTCACGATACCCGAAGAAGTTGCCTCGCCGCGGATGCTGCACAGCAGCGCGCCCGCGGACTGGAGGCCTTCCGCCAACCGGTCCGTCAACGCCAGAACGTGCCGCGCGATACGATCGGTTCCCGCATCTTCGAGTACGTCGATCGACTCCGCCAGCGAGAGCGCGCCGATGAAGTTCGGCGTACCGCCTTCGAAGCGCGTCGCGTCCGGCGCGAGCGGCTGCTCGTAGCGCAGGAAATCCCACATGTCTTCGACCGAGCGCCACCCCGGTGAAGCGAGTTGCAGGGTGTCGAGTAGATTCGGCTTCACGTATAAAAAGCCGACGCCTTGCAGCGCAAGCATCCATTTCGCGCCGCCGCAGTAGAGCGCATCGATATCGCAAGCCTGCACGTTCAGCGGAAAAGCTCCGAGGCCCTGAATCGCGTCCACTACGAAGAGCGCGCCGTGCGCGTGCGCCGCTTCCGCCAGGCGCGCGAGATCGTGGCGGTATCCGTCCTCGAACGAAACCCACGAAACCGTGACGACCTTGGTGCGCGGCGCGATCCGCCGCCGAAGGACGTCCGGCGTGAGGCGTTCCGCCGCCGATTCCACGAAGCGCACCCGCACGCCGTGCTTTCGCAGCGCCAGCCACGGCTGGGCGTTCGCAGGAAACTCGTTGTCCGGCAGCAGCACTTCGTCACCGGCGTTCCACGCGATCCCGCGCGCCAAGGCGTTCGCGCCGTCGCCGGTGTTGCGCAGCACCGCGATCGTGTCCGGCTGCGCGCCGATGAAGCGCGCGATGCGTTCGCGATACTCGCGCATGCGAAGTTCGTAGGGATACACGCCCATGACGCCGCCGCTTGCATGCGCGTCGACGAACGCGTGCAGCGCCTCGCGCGTCGGACGCGGCAGAACGCCGACGGCTGCGTGGTTGAGGTACGTGTACTTTGCGGTTGCTGCGAAGAGTTCGCGGGAGAGCGCGCTGGTCAAACCGTGCCGATCATTTCCTTCGTATGCCAGGCGATGTTGTTCGCGCGATCGCCGACGCGTTCGAGCGCCGCAAGCACGAACAGCATGCGCGTGCCGGCCTTCACCATCTCGGGATCGGACGCCATCTCCTCCTGCAGCGCTTTCACCCCGCGTTTGTACAAGCGATCGACTTCGTCGTCCTCCGCGATCGCGCGTTCGGCCAGATCCGCATCGCGTTCGGTGTAGGCGCGCATCGCGTCGAGCAGAATCGCGTGCGCGACGCCCGCGATGTGGTCGATTTCGACGCGCGCGGGCCGCAGCGGCACGTCGGCGAGCTTGATGGCGTGTTTGGCGATGTCGACGGCGTAGTCGCCGACGCGCTCGAGATCCGTCGCGATTTCGAGCATGGCGGCGATCTCGCGCAATTCGCCGGCAACCGGCTGCTGGCGCCAGATGAGCTCGATGCACGAACTTTCGATCTTGCGACGTAAGTCGTCGATGACGTCGTCGCCCGCGATCACGCGAGCACCGGCCGCGGAATCGCGCCGCTCGAGAGCGTCCACGGCAAGCCGAATAGCGTCTCCGGCCAGTGCGCCGAGGCGAACGACGTCTAAACGGGTGGACTCCAGTGCCTCGTGATAAGCAGTGCGCACGCCGACACCCCCTTCCTATCTTCTACAACGTCCTAGTATACCGGCAAAGGTTCCGCGAACGCAATTAGACAACTTGAGCGCCGTTTTAGCGGAAAGGAAACGATTTTGGGCCAGATTCGGAAAGTGGGCGTCTGCGGCGCCGGCCTGATGGGCAGCGGCATCGCGCAAACCTGCGCAAGCGCCGGCTTCGACGTGGTTCTGATGGAGGTAGCCGACGCTCCCCTTCAGCGAGGAGTGCAGTCGATCACCAAATCGCTCGACAAATTCGTCGAAAAACAGAAGATCCCGCTTGCGCAGCGCGACGAGATCCTCGGACGTCTCACGCCGACGACCCGCGTCGACGATCTCAAAGATTGCGATCTGATCATCGAGGCGATCGTCGAGAACGCGCAGGCGAAGATCGACCTCTTCCGACGGCTGGACGACCTCCTTGCGCGCGACGCAATCATCTGCACCAACACGTCCAGCTTGTGCGTGATCGAGCTTGCAGCACAAACCAAACGTCCGGATCGCATCGCCGGACTGCACTTCTTCAACCCCGTGCCCCTGATGAAACTGGTCGAAGTCGTCAGGACGATCGCCACGGCTCGAGACGTCGTCGACGATCTCTTCGCCTTCGCGCGCCGGCTCGGCAAAGAGCCGATCCTCGCCAAAGACACGACCGGTTTCGTCGTCAACCGGCTGCTCGTCCCGTACCTGCTGTACGCGATCAAAGTCTACGACGAAGGCTTGGCGAGCAAAGAAGACATCGACATGGGGATGAAACTCGGCTGCGGCCATCCCATGGGTCCGCTGGAGCTGCTCGATTTCGTCGGTCTGGACACGACGTACTACATCGCGCAAATCATGTTCGACGAATTCAAGGATCCGATGATGGCGCCGCCACCGCTGCTCAAACGCATGGTGCTCGCCGGTCACCTCGGCCGCAAGAGCGGAAAGGGATTCTACGATTATGCCGGCTGAGACGTACGACAACATTTTGGTCGAGCGCGACGAAACCGTCGCCGTCGTGACGTTGAACCGCCCGGCGGTGCTCAACGCGCTCAACTCCGCATTGCTCTCGGAGCTCTCTTCCGCGCTCGCGACGCTCGAGAACGACGACGGCGTTCGCGCGATCGTGATCACGGGGGCGGGAACGAAAGCATTCGCCGCGGGGGCGGACATCGGCGAACTCAACGCGCTGGGAAGCGCAGTAGAAGGCGCGGAGAAAGCGCGCATCGGCCAAGCCGTCACGCTGCAAATCGAACGCCTGCGCAAGCCGGTGATCGTGGCGATCAACGGGTTCGCGCTGGGCGGCGGATGCGAGCTCGCCATGGCCGGCGATATACGCATCGCCGCGGAGAACGCGCGTTTCGGGCAGCCCGAGGTCAATCTCGGGCTGATCCCCGGCTACGGCGGCTCGCAGCGCACGACGCGACTGGTGGGCAAGGGCATGGCGATGTTCCTTTGCCTGAGCGGCGACATGATCGACGCGCAGCTTGCGCTGCAGATCGGATTGGTCGAACGCGTCGTCCCGCAAGACGAACTATTGCCCGCGGCGAAGAAGCTCGCGCACACGATCGCGAGCAAAGCGCCGCGTGCGATCGAAGCCTGCAAGCGCGCGATCAACGCCGGAGCGCATCTGCAGATTTCCGATGCGCTCGCCTTGGAAGCGCTGGAATTCGGCGCGCTCGTCGACACGAACGACTTCAAAGAAGGCACCGGCGCCTTCCTCGCAAAGCGCAAACCGGCTTGGCGCGGCAACTAGCGTAAAGCAAACCGGCGGAATGATGCTCCGTCCGGGAATCTGCGACTTTTTTGCGCCGACCTGGATGGTCGTTTCAAAACTTCGTTTTCGCAAAAAAGCGCAGAAGCAGCGTTTTTGCCATGGAGGGAAAAAACGCGAGCGGTTCCCGGACGGAGCATCATTCCGCCGAATTTGCTTTGCGCGAAGGAACCCCGTAGTCGGGCCGGTAGTTCTACGATATGGCGCGAGCGCGAGCGGTGCGTTTTTCTGGGGCGGCCCGACTCGGGCTGATCGCGCTTGCATTCGTCGTCGCGTTTGCGATCGCGGCATATTTCATCGGACGGCAGGTCAAGGGTCCCGGCGGGTATCAAATCGGCGTTCACTTTCCTACGGCCGCCGGCATAGCGCCGGGCGCTCAGGTGTTTTTCAACGGCGTCGTAATCGGAAGCGTCGGGCGCGTGGACATTCTTCCGGACACGACTGTGGACGTTATCATCAACATCTCGCGCGATAGGAACATCCCCAAGGACGCGCGATTCGGCGTGCGACCGACGCTTACGGGCACGCCCGACGTAGTGATTACGGCGCCGCCGCGGACGCTCTCGCAAAGCGACATTCTTCCCAAACGCATTCTCCCGGTTGCAGAGCAGCCCGCCGGCACGCCGCCGCTCACGTTGGAAATGATGATGGCGAATTCGCGCGCGCTCGGCGATCGGGCGCAGCGCATTCTTGCCATGGGGAAACCGTACGGCAAAACGCTTCTGGCTAAGGTGCGCGGTGCGCGCGAAAACGGTGCGGCGACGACCGCGCAATTGCGTGCGACTTCCCCGGCGCTGATGGGAACGGTGCAAAGCACGGTCTCGCAAGCCAAAGAGAACGTCACGCGCGCCGAGGCCGCCGTACGCTCTCGCAACCAAGCCAAAATCACCGCGATGACCGCCTCGTTGCGCGACGTCCTTGCGCAAACGCAACGCGCTTCCGCGTCGATGCGCGCGCTGCGCGGCGATCCACGGGTTGCAGCGAGCATCGAAGGCGCGCGCGCGGACTTGCGCACCGCCACGGCAAATCTTCACGAGCTCACGCAAGACCTGGCCGTCCTCGCGAAAAATCCGCAGACCAAGGCGGAACTGCAAGACGCCGCTCGGCGTTTCCACGACATCCTTCACCACATTTAACGCATGATGAAACTTGTAGCAGCCGTGCTCGCATTCGTAGCAGCATTCGGGCTTGCACCGGCCGCGGCCGATATGCGCTCCGATGCAGTTCGATTGCTCGCGCACCGCGTGCGGCAAGCCGGCGTCGATCCGCGCGCGGTCGACGTGTCGGGAGTAGTCGTCGTGGATGGTCAGGCTTTGTTTTCGTGGAGCGCCGGCAAGCTGCACGGCCTCACCGGCTTGATTGCGACCAACGATCGGTGGTGGGATGCGCTGGACATGCTCGAGTCGTCCGGTTGCTGGAGTGTGCGGCGCGCCTATCCGCTGGCCGCCGCGTTGCCGTATCCCGCGCCGTTCGTTCCCGCGGAGCTCGCACGCCCGGACTCGCAAACGCTGCTGTCGTACGGGTTAAAGGCGGAGCTGGTGAGTGCGGCTGCGGTACGCAATCCCGATGTTATGCTCAGCGATGCTTCGCGCGCGCATTGCAGCGCGGAGATGCAGGATGTCGCGCCGGATACCGCCGTTCGTGCCGCCGGCGGTACGATTCATCCGCCGCGCGCCTTTACCAGCGGCTACGATCTGACGATCTCGTATGCGAAAAACGACGCGCGTGCGGATACCTCGATAAAGCAGCTCTACGTGCGCCCTCCGACGCCGGCGGAATTTCTACCGAATCATCCCGTCGCGCCCGGATGGGGCAGCGCCGACGCCGTTGCGTATTTCGATCTGGCGATCGCCGGCGCGCAAAGCGTTGCGGTCGATGCGGGAAGCACGATCGATCTTTGGTTTCCGTTCGTGCTCGATGACCAGCTGCAATACAATTTGAGCTTTTTGAGCGACGACCGGCCGTCCGGCATCATTCACGGCGCCGTTTTCGACAACACCGTGCATTTCGTGCTTCCCGCGTTCGTTCTGGCGCCGGAGAAGCCCCTCATGGCCGAAGTGGACGGCGATCCCAAGCCGCGCTCATGAACGCAGCGCGCGTTCCGCGTGCGCCATGTTGAGCTGAATCGCCGGATTGAACCCCGCCCACGTCGCGCGGATGCGCCCCTGCGGATCGATGACGACCATCGTCGGAAAGCCGTCGATCTGAAAGAATCCTTGCGAGAGCGTTTGCGGATCGAGCGCGACGTTTTGCAGATGGTGTACGCGCACGTAGGCTTCGACGACCGGGCGCGGCTCGCCCACGTCGATCGGAACGACTTCCGCTTCGGGATGCGCGCGGGCGAATCGCTCGACGAGCGGCAGCGAAAGTTTGCACGGCCCGCACCAGGAAGCCCAAAAATCTAAAAATACGACGCGGCCGCGCTGCTGCGCCAGTACGAACGGTTTGCCGGAAAGCGTTTGATACACGACGTGCGGCGCCGGTTGCGCCGTACTGAGATAGCGCGGTGCTATGAAAATGCGGTACAGCACGAAGAGTAGGACCAGGACCGCGATCGCGTCCAGCACGCGCGAGAGTTTCACGGTTACTCCGAGGTGAATACCGCGGCGATGCCCTGCCCGCCGCCGACGCAAGCCGACGCGACGGCAAAACCGCCGCCGTTCTTGCGCAATTCGTGCATGGCGGTGTACGCGATGCGCGCTCCGGACGCGCCCAGCGGATGACCGAGCGCGATGGCGCCCCCGTGCGGATTCAGCTTTACGCCGTCCGTGCCCATGTCTTTCAAGCAAGCCAGGACTTGCGGTGCAAAGGCCTCGTTGATCTCCATCACGGCTACGTCGGCGAGTTTGATACCCGCGCGCTGCAGCGCTTTCGGAATCGCAACCGCCGGGCCGATACCCATCACGTCCGGATCGACGCCGACGACGCTCGATGCAACCAAACGTCCAATCCAGGTCAAACCGTCCGCTTTCGCCTGTTTCACCGTCGTGAGCACGACCGCAGCCGCGCCGTCGGTAATTCCGCTTGCATTTCCCGGCGTCACGACGCCGTCTTTGCGGAAGCGCGGCGGGAGTTGCGCAAGCTTCTCGATCGACAAACCGGCGCGCGGCCCTTCATCGCGGTCCAGCACGGTCACGTTGCCTTTGCGATCCTTGATTTCGATCGGCGCGATCTCTTCTCCGAAGAAGCCGTTGCTTTGCGCGGCAAGCGCGCGCGTTTGCGAGGCGAGCGCGAATTCGTCGCATGCTTCGCGCGGGATGCCGTAGCGCTGCGCCAAGTTCTCCGCGGTGATCGCCATCGGCATGCCGTTGTAGGAGTCGGTGAGTGCCTCCCAGAGCGTATCTTCGAACTTCACTTGCGCACCAAGCGGAAAACCGTTGCGCGCGCCGCGCACGACGTGCGGCGCTTGGCTCATCGATTCCGTTCCGCCGGCCAGCGCGTAGGTGCTTTGTCCGAGCTGCAGCGAGTTCGCGGCGGTCAGCATCGCTTGCAGCCCGCTGCCGCACAGGCGGTTCAGCGTAAGCGCGGGGACGCCCACGGGAATTCCCGCGCGTAAGCCGACGTGCCGGGCGAGGTAAATCGCATCCGCGCTGGTTTGCATGACGTTGCCGAACACGACGTCGTCGATGCGCTCCTTCGGCACGCCGCTGCGAGCGATGGCCGCGTTTGCTGCGTGCACCGCGAGATCGGTAGCCGAAAGCGCCGCGAGCGCGCCGCCGAAGTTGCCGAACGGGGTGCGCGCACCGGCTAAGACGACGACGTCGTTTTCGGAAATCGGCATGCTCATGGTTCTCCAACTATCGGCGCGGCAGGCGGGGTTTCCCGCCTGGGCGCTGAACCTCCCCGCGCCATGCCTATGAACCGTCCTGCGGCAATTACGCTCGATGCGCGCTCGCTTTCGCCTGCAACCCGAACCGAGCACATCCTCGAGGCGTTCGACAAGCTTACCGTCGGGGCGCTGCTCGAGATCCACGAAGAATCCGATCCGCGAGCGCTGCGCAACGAGATGACGCAGCTGCGGCCCGGAAAGTTTTCTTGGGACGCGCGCAACCTGGGTTCCAACCGCTGGACCGTGCGGCTCGAACGCGTCGACGAAAACGCGGAGGGCGAGCACTTTCTGCAGCACGTTCCGCCCTTTGCGAGCGCCAAAGCGAGCACCGTGCGCGACCTTGCGGGACAAATGAGCGAACGCCAGTTCAAGGCGGGCGAAACGATTTTCGACGAAGGCGAGATGTGGCCGTACCTGGGCATCGTCAAGCACGGGAAGGTTATCCTTACGCTGCTATCGCCCGACGGAAAAACGCACACCCTCGGCGAGCGCCTCACGCACGATTTGCTCAACGACTCGGGTGCGTTCGATCAGGGCGGCGCGACGACACGCGCGGAAGCGCTGACCGATGCGACGATCGTGACGTTACCGAGCGAAGCCGTTTTACACGCTTGCCGCAACGATTCGGAACTGGCGCTCGGGTTTCTCGCCGCGGCCTCTCAAGGACGCAGGCGCTCCATCGACACGATTGCGGATCTGGCGTTCGCGCACGTGCTGCAGCGCGTGGCGAAGTTCTTGCTGGGATACGCTCGCGCGTCGGTCGGCATGACGCGTGGTTTACCGGGCGTCGAAAATCTCTCGCAGGCGCAAATCGCGGCCGCAGCCGGCACGGTTCGCGACATGGCCGCGCGCGCATTGCTGCGTTTGAAGAACGCGGGCGCCGTGGAATTGGATCGCGGACGCGTCAAAGCGATCGATCGCGCCAAACTCGAAGCGTACGCGCAAAACGTTCAGGCGCCGCCGGTCTAGCGGCCGGACAAGGCGCGAAGCGCCTGCGAGAAACTCTCAACCGGAATCACGCGAATCCCGCGCGTTCCGGCAACTTCCTGGTAATTGTCGGCCGGCACGAGAAAGATTTTCGCTCCGGCGCTGCGCGCCGCGATGACCTTTTGCGCTGCGCCTTCGATCGGTCCGACGCTTCCGTCATAGGCGATCGTTCCGGTACCCGCGACGGATTCCGTTTCGCCAAGGGCGCCGGGCCGTAACCGACGGTAGATGTCGAGCGCGAACATCAAGCCTCCCGAACTTCCCGAGACTTCGGGCAGATGGAAACTGACCGCGACCGGAATCTGCGGGCGCTGATAAATCGTCGTCAGATACGTGCCGAGCGCCGCACGGTCGCCGTAACGTATCGTGGGCACGCGTATCGATAGTTCGTTTCCGCCGCGCATCAGGGCTATGCGAACGAACGCGCTTGGGCGCACCCCGGAAAGCGCGTGAACGACGTCCGCGTTGGACGCGATGGGATGCCCGTTGAGCGAAACGAGCATGTCGAACGGGTGCAGCGCGCGGTTTGCGCGGGAGAGCGGTGAAAAGTACACGACGAGCACGCGCGATCGTGGATACGGCACCCGCAGTCCCGCGGCTCGTTCCGCGACCACTGCGGCAATCGACTGGCTTTCGCTCATGGCTTCGCGTTCGACGCCTTCGTATTCGACGGCCGTCATGCTCGCCGGAATGAGTTGCCGCGTGCGCAGAATGCGCGCGCCCGGCAGCGTACCGGCGAGCAGTTGCAGCGGCGTTACGTGCGATGCGAAACGAACGTCGGTAAGAAAGAACGGCGTTTTCGGCGTCGACCGGCCCGCAACGCTTACCACCGAACGCAGATCGACCGCGTGGCCCGGAAGCATCAGGGAGTACGGCGTGAGCGCGAACGCTGCGGCGGCGGCCAGCGCCGCGGCCGCAGTGTAGATCGCGAAGCGATTAGCAGCGAGTCTGAGGCCCGTCACACCGTTATTTTACCAGTTCGACGGACTCCAAAGCGGCCGTTTCGTCGCGCTGCGCGTCAAAAGCGGCTCGTTTGCTCTTTGCGGCGGCCTCGGCAAGCGGCGCTGCGGGTTGTGCGGAACGCGGAGCGAGCGCCTCGCGTCCTTTGCGCACCGAACCGAGCGCGCCCGACAAGCGCGCCTCCAATTCGCCAAGCAGCTGCATCGCGTACTGATCGGCGCCCTCTCGCACCTTGCGCGCGCGTTCTTCCGCTTCGCGCAGCACCACTTCGGCCGTCTTGCGCGCGCGCTCGACGATCTCGTGATCTTCCAAGAGCTCGTGATGTTTCGAGGTCGCCTCGGAAACGATCGCCTGCGCCTTCTCCTGCGCCGCCCGAATCATGCGTTCCTGATCCTTGGCGATGATTTTCGCGCGGCCGACTTCTTCCGGAAGCGACGAGCGAATTTTTTCGATGAACTCCATCAGCCGCTCTTCGCTGAGAATGCGGTATCCGGCGGGAAGCCACGTACCGTCCTGCACGTAGCTTTCGAGCTTCTCCAAAACGCGATATACCGACATGTAGATCCTCCCTAACGCTTTAGCGTCTCTCTTTTGGTAGCCATGACGCGCATGACCGGATCGGGAACCAGCGCTCCGACGTCGCCGCCGAGGAAGAAGACTTCCTTGACGATGCTGGAGCTGACGAACGAATACTTCTGGTCGGACATGAGAAACATCGTGTCGACGTCCGAAAGCGAACGATTCATTAGCGCCGTGGACATCTCGTTCTCGAAGTCGGAGACGACGCGAAGTCCTTTGACGATGACGTCGGCTTCGCGATCTTTGACGTAGTCGGCGAGCAATCCGCGAAAGTGCTCCACGCGAACGTTCGGCAGATGCTCGACGCAGCGGCGAATCATTTCCTCGCGCTCTTGCAGTGTGAACATCGGTTCCCGTTTCTGCGGGTTGACGACCACTGCGACGATGAGTTCGATGAAGTATTTCGACGCCCGCTCGATGACGTCGAGGTGGCCGTTCGTGGGAGGGTCGAACGAGCCGGGATAGACGGCGCGAGGCGGACGCGCCGAACGCCCGTTATTCACGAGCGCCCGCCGGGCGTGAAAAATGCCAAAGCGACATCGCCGTACACTTCTTCGCGCACGCCGCGGTACCCCGGTATTTCGGGCAGAATCGTGCGCGCGCTGTGTTCGAAGATCACCAGAGCGTCGTCGGCGAGCAAGTTGCGCTCCAGGAGCAAACGGAACATTTGTAACGGCAGATCTTCGGCGTACGGCGGGTCCGCATAGACGAGGTCGAATCGACCTTCCAGGCGGTAAAGCGCGCGGTCGACCGGCGCCGCGACGACCTCGACGCGATCCGCGACGCCCAGCTGCTCCGCTGCTTCGCGAATCGCCTCGGCGGTTTCGCGATGACCTTCGACGGAAACGACCTTTTTCGCGCCTCGCGACGCCGCTTCAAACCCGATCGCGCCGGTCCCCGCGAAGAGATCCAGAAAACGCGAATCATGAATTCGCGTTTGCAGAATGGAAAACAGCGATTCTTTCACACGCCCCGGGGTTGGGCGCACGTTCATGCCCTTGGGTGATTTCAGCTTGCGGCTTCCCAAGTTTCCGCCCGTGATCTTCGGCACGGCACCGCTGTTCTACACGAGAGCAGCCAGTTCCGTGAGGTTGTGGATAACTGCGCTCGGCCGCGGAAGGTCGGGCGGATACGTTACGCCCTCCGCGTCGAACCAGATGCCTTGCAGACCGGCACGCAGCGCGCCCGCCACATCGGCCTCGGGCGCGTCGCCGACGTACGCGACGTCTTCCGGCGCGATACCAAGTTCCTGCGCAAGAGCTGCAAACGCCTGCGGCTGCGGCTTTTGCGCACCGATGTCCGAGCTCACTACGACCGGACCGTCGAATTCGACGCGCCGCGCTTTGCGTTGCTGAAGCGGCGACCAGCCATTCGTCAGAATCGCGCACGGGATCGCACGCGAGCGCAGCTCGACCAGCATCTCACGCACGCCGGGTTGCGGAACGACGAACCAGTCCACCATTTCCAGCGCGATGCGCTTGTACCGCTCGACGAATGGTATCGGCCGGCGGGTCCCGCGGTCGCGCACGAATCGTTCGACGGCTTGCTCGATCGTAAATGCGCCCGAGCGCTGCTCGGCGAGCAGGCCGTCGATGCGAACGATCTCCTCGGCGAGCGTGCCGATGCAGCGGCCTCCGCGCGCGCACGCATCCTCCAACAGCCGCAGAAACGCCACACGCTCGAGCTTGTTGTCAAT
>Ga0209810_1001758_pt1 | contig 30252 bp, 31 predicted proteins | sample Coa_R1_7_FD_187159 | JGI IMG/M metagenome (GOLD analysis project Ga0209810, IMG submission 187159) | Surface soil microbial communities from Centralia Pennsylvania, which are recovering from an underground coalmine fire - Coalmine... | ecosystem: Environmental > Terrestrial > Soil > Unclassified... | reverse complement strand
GTTTAGCCGGTGTCGGACAAGCCGGTAGGCGTCCTCACAGGACGCGGGAGGCGGGGGTGAAGCCCCCGCCGGAAGGTCCACACAGTCCGGTGGAAGCCCGGGGCTTCCCCGCTGGGAGGCGGTCCGTACTGGCTGTGCCCTTCCGGCGCAGCACTCCCGTCCGGGTGGGACTCCCGGGCCGAGGTCCCCTGTCGCCCTGCCCCTCGGGGGCAAATCAAATATCCGGAAGGAGGCGAAATCCTGGTCTGGGGGCCGGCTTGACTGGAAAGAGAAACAGTCAAGTTTTTTGAACCAGGATGGGATGGTCCCCTTCATCGTCCTTGTGGCCCTCGCCTTTGACTTCATGAACGGCTTCCACGACGCCGCCAACTCCATCGCCACCGTCGTGTCCACCCGCGTCCTCAGCCCGCGCGTGGCGGTGGTCTGGGCCGCCTTCTTCAACTTCATCGCCTTCCTCCTCGGCCTTCACGTGGCGGCGACGGTGGGCAAGGGGATCGTGGACCCTCGGGCCATCTCCAACCAGGTCGTCCTCGCCAGCCTCGTCGGCGCCATCGTCTGGGACGTCCTCACCTGGTACTACGGCCTGCCGATTTCCTCGTCCCACGCGTTGATCGGGGGGCTTGCGGGCGCGGGCGTCGCGGCCGAGGGGCTGGGCGTGCTCGTGTGGGACGGGATCTCCAAGACGCTGGCCTTCATGGTGCTGTCCCCCCTCATCGGATTGGGGCTTGGGTTCCTCCTGATGCTGACCGTCCTCTGGACGTTCCGGCGCGTCCCCCCCCGGCGGGTGGATCGCCTGTTCCGTCGGCTCCAGATCCTCTCCTCGGCGCTGGTCAGCTTGGGCCACGGGAGCAACGACGCCCAGAAGACGATGGGGCTCATCACGGCCCTGCTGTTCGCCAACGGGTACCTGGGGCCCGTCTTCCACGTGCCGCTGTGGGTCGTGCTCGCGGCCAACACCACCATGGGGTTGGGGACTGCGGCGGGGGGCTGGCGCATCGTGAAGACCTTGGGCATGCGCATCACGAAGCTGGACCCCGTGGGCGGCGTCTGCACCGAGGCGGCGGCGGCCCTCTCCATCCTGGGGGCGTCCCTGGGAGGGATCCCTGTGTCCACGACCCACACCATCACGGGGGCCGTCTTGGGGATGGGCGCGACGCGGCGTCTCTCGGCCGTGCGGTGGGGCGTCGCGACCCGCATCCTCTGGGCGTGGGTCCTGACCATCCCCGCGTCGGCGCTGACGGCGGCGGCCGTCTACGGTATACTTCGGCTGGTGGGGAGGTGAGCGGTGAGGGCCGGGCGGGGAGAGGGAGAGGGCTGATGGTGCTGCGGCTGTTCCCCCGGGAGGAGACCTTCTTCGACCTCTTCAACGACGCCGCCGACAACATCCTGCACGCCGCGCGCCTCCTGCAGACGCTCCTGGACGACTATCGCGACGTCGAGCGACAGGCGGAGGCGATAAAGGCGCTGGAGGAGCGGGGCGACGAGATCACGCACACGATCATCGACCGTCTCAACCGCACCTTTGTCACGCCCTTCGACCGGGAAGACATCCACGAGCTGGCCAAGCAGCTCGACAACGTCCTGGACTGGATCGAGGCCGCGGTGGCCCGGATGGCGGTATACAGGATCTCGCGCCCGACGGAGGAGGCCAGGGAGCTGGCCCACATCATCACGAGCACGTGTGAGGCCCTCGTGGACGCCGTGCGCCACCTTCGGACCCTGTCCCAGATCGACGGCCCGGTGCGGGAGGTCAATCGCCTCGAGAACCTCGCCGACCGAGTCCAGCGCAACGCCATCGCCAGCCTCTTCGCCGATGCCGCCGACCCCATCGACGTCATCAAGTGGAAGGAGATCTACGACACCATGGAGGAGGCCACCGACCAGGCGGAGGACGCGGCTAATGTGCTCGAGGGAATCCGCACGAAGCACCTCTAGGGCGGCAGGAACCCCCCGCGGCGGCCGTGAAGGTCCACGTCACCGGCCCGCGGCCGGGGCACGGACACGTCGGGCGGGCGGAGAACACCATGGGCTCCCCTGACTTTCTCGCGCTAGCCGAGGACCACCGGGACGAGATCGTGGCGCTGGCGCAGGACCTGGTGCGCGTCGACACCACGAACACGGGGACCATGCCCACAGGCCACGAGACGGAGGCGGCGTCCCTGCTCCTCCGGCGTCTGCGCGCGGACGGGATCGACGGCGAGGTCCAGGGCCGGGTCCCGGAACGCGGCAACCTCCGCGCGCTCCTCCCGGGCCGGTCGGGGCGGACCGGCCTCGTCCTCGTCTCCCACAGCGACGTCGTCCCCGCGGGCGACCTGGCCCAGTGGAGCCACCCGCCCTTTGCGGGCGTCGTGGAGGGAGGCTACCTCCACGGACGAGGGGCGGCCGACATGAAAGGGACCGTGGCGGCCCAGGCCATGGCCCTCATCCTCCTCCGCCGGCTTGGGATTCCCCTTGCGCGCGGGGTGGGGCTGGTGTGTGTGGCCGACGAAGAGGCAGGAGGAGCCTACGGGATGGGGTGGGTCGCCGCCGCCCATCCCGAGTGGCTGCGGGCCGACTTCTGTCTCAACGAGGGCGGGGGCGCGTTTGTCCCGGTGGAGGGCCGGTGGTGGTGCCTTCTGGGCGTCGGGGAGAAGGCCCGTTTCGAGGCGAGGGCGACCTTCCACGGGAGGGGGGCCCATGCCGCACGCCCCTGGCAGGGGGAGAACGCCCTGTACAAGGCGGCGGCGGCCCTGGCACGACTCCGGGAGTACGAGCCGGAGCGCAGCGTGGAGGATCCCATCTTCGGTCCGCTGAGCCTCCTCCTCGGCCCCATCGGTCCCGAGACCGTCGACCATGTCATCGCGCGGCTCGCGCCCTCCTCTCCCCGGCTCGCGGATCACCTCCGGCAGGTCTCCCGACTCCTGGTGACCCCCACGATGATTACGGGAGGGGTGAAGTCCAATAGCGTCCCGGACCGCTGCACCCTCACCTGCGACGTCCGGGCGCTGCCCGGTCAGGGGCCGGACTACGTGGAGGCCCAGGTGAGGCCGCTCCTGCCCGAGGCCGACGTGGTGCTGGAGCAGACGGCCGTGGCCAACACCTCGGAAGTGTCGCCCGCCGTCGCGGCGGTCCTGGGGGAGGTGGTCCGGGAGGTCACGGGGCGCGAGGTGGAGGTCATACCCACGACGAGCGGAGGGTTCACCGATTCCCGCTTCATCCGCGCCCTCGGGATCCCGGCCTTCGGGTTCACGCCCGGCCACCCCGACAGCGAGCCAGCCCTCCACCGGGCGCACGGGCCGGACGAGGCCATCGCCGTGCGGGACCTGGTGGTGCAGACCGCGATCTTCCTCGGGGTGGCCTACCGGCAGGCCGCCGAGGGGTGAGAGGGGAGGCCAATGTTTACCGCCTTCGTCATGATCCAGGCCGAGCGGCAGCGCATGCAGGAGGTGGCGCGCCGGCTGGCCGAGATCCCCGGCGTGGACGAGGTCTACTCGGTGACCGGAGAGTGGGACATCATCGCGGTCCTCCGGCTCAAGGACTACAACGACCTCGCAGAGATCGTCACGGGGAAGATGGTGGAAGTCCCGGGGATCGTCCGGACGAACACGCACCTCGCATTCCGGGCCTTCCCCCAGTCGCTCGTGGAGCGTCCCTTTTCCGTGGGCATGGAGGGCACGGAAGGGTAGGCCCCTGGACGGGAGCAGGAGGGAGGAGCATGAGCAGCGAGGTCGTGGAAATTCCGACGGAGCTGGGCCCCGGGCAACTGGTGGACATGCTCCGGACCATGTACCTGATCCGGCTGTTCGACGAGAGGGCGCTGGCCCTCTACCGCGAGGGGGCGATGCGCGGGACGACCCACCCCTATATCGGCATGGAGGCCGTGGCCGTCGGGGCCTGCGCTGCGCTGCGGCCTACCGACCGCATCACGAGCACCCACAGGGGGCACGGCCACTGTCTCGCCAAGGGCGGCGACCCTCGGCTCATGATGGCCGAGTTGCTGGGCAAGGCCACCGGGTATTGCAAGGGCAAGGGCGGGTCGATGCACATCGCCGACGTCGACGCCGGCATCCTCGGGGCCAACGGCATCGTGGGGGGAGGGATCGGGCTCGCGACGGGGGCCGCGCTGGCCTCCCAGCTGGCCGGGCGCGACGACGTCGTCCTGTGCTTCTTCGGGGACGGTGCCCTGAACCAGGGGATCCTCCACGAGGCTGCCAACTTGGCGGCGATCTGGAAACTCCCCGTCGTCTACCTCTGCGAGAACAACCAGTACGCCATGTCCGCCCGGGCGGACCGCTTCACGTCCGTGCCGGACCCCTCCGTTCGGGCTGCGGCCTACGGGTTCCCGGGGGTGAGCTGCGACGGCATGGACCCGCTGGCTGTCTACCGGGCGGTGAGGGAGGCGGTGGCCCGGGCCCGTCGGGGCGAAGGGCCGTCGCTCGTCGTGGCGGTCACGTACCGTTTCCTGGGCCACCACGTGGGCGACCCCCTGAACTACCGCGACAAGGCCGAGGTGGAGCAGTGGAGGGCCCGCGACCCCATCGGGCGGTTCGAGAAGGTGCTGCTCGCCCACCGCCTCCTCACGCCCGAGCGGCTCGAGGCCGTGAGAGCCGACGCCGAACGGCAGATCGAGGAGGCGGTGGCCTTCGCCAAGGCGAGCCCCGACCCGGATCCGCAAACGCTGTGGGAGGATGTGTACGCATGAGCCAGCCCACCGTGGAAGCCGCCTCGGCGGTCCCGGCCGAGGCCCGCATCCTCACCTACGCGGAGGCCCTGAACGAGGCGCTCCGGCTCGAGATGCGGCGGGACCCGCGTGTGTTCGTCATGGGGGAAGATGTGGCGGTGTGGGGCGGCGGCGGGGTGTTTGGGGTCACCCGCGGCCTCCTCGAGGAGTTCGGGCCCCAGCGGGTCCGGGACACTCCCATCTCCGAAGAGGCGATCGCCGCCCTGGCCGTGGGGGCGGCCATGGCCGGGATGCGGCCCGTGGCCGAGTTCATGTACGCCGACTTCATGACCCTCGCCATGGAGCCGATCGTCAACCAGGCCGCCAAGATCCGCTACATGTTTGGGGGGAAGGCGCGGGTCCCGGTGGTGTTTCGCGCCCAGGAGGGGGCCGGGAGGGGGAACGCCGCCCAGCACTCCCAGTCCCTGGAGGCGTGGTTCTGCCACGTCCCCGGGCTGAAGGTGGTGACCCCCAGCACTCCGGCCGACGCCAAGGGCCTGCTCATCGCGGCGATTCGCGACGGCAATCCCGTGGTGTTCCTCGAGCACAAGGTCCTCTACACCACGAAGGGCCCGGTGCCGCCGGGGGAGTACACCGTCCCCCTCGGGGTGGCGGACTGCAAGCGGGAGGGCCGGGACGTGACGTGCGTGGGCATCCACACCATGGTCCACAAGGCCCTCGCCGCCGCCGAGATCCTGGCCCGGGAGGGGATTGAACTGGAAGTGATCGACCCCCGGACCCTCGTCCCGCTGGACCTGGACACGATCGTCGCCTCCGTGCGCAAGACAGGCCGGCTGATCGTGACCCACGAGGCCGTAGAGCGCGCAGGGTTCGGGGCGGAGATCATCGCCCAGGTGACGTCTGCCGCTTTCGACGCCCTCGACGCGCCCCCCGTCCGGGTGTGCGGCAAGAACGTCCCCGTCCCCTACAGCGCGCCCCTGGAGGCCGCCGCCCTCCCCCAGGTGGACGACATCGTCGCCGCAGCCCGGAAGCTCGTGGCCTGATGGCGACGCCGGTCCTCCTCCCCAAGCTGGGGCTGACGCAGGACGAGGGAACGGTGGTGCGGTGGCTCCGGCCCGAGGGGAGCCGCGTCACGAAGGGCGAGCCCCTCTTCGAGGTGCTGACCGAGAAAGCCACCCTGGAGGTCGAATCTCCCGCCACCGGCGTCCTGCTCAGGATCCTCGTCCCCGAGGGCGCCACGGTGCCCGTCGCGACGCCCATCGCGGTGATCGGCGAGCCGGGCGAGGAGATTCCCCCCGCGCCGGGGGCAGGCGTCAGCGTGGCCCCGGCGGCCGGGGCCGCCTCCCCCGCCGTGGAGGGATCTGCCGCTCCGGGGGCGCCGCCGTCTCCTCCCCGGGGCCGCGTCCGGATCTCCCCCCGCGCCCGGGCCCTGGCGGAGGCCGCGGGGCTCGATGTGAGCACGCTCGTGGGCACGGGGCCCGACGGCCGCATCGTGGAGCGGGACGTGCAGCGCGCGCTCGAGGAGCGCGCGGCCCGCGGGGGTGCCGCCCCCGCGGCGCAGCCGGCGCCGGCCTCTCCTGCCGCCTCGGCCGGCGTCTCCGCGCGCATGCGGGCCGTGATCGCCAGGCGGATGGTGGAGAGCCTCCGCGAATCGGCGCAGCTCACGCTGACGACCGAGGTGGACATGGCCGAGGCGGCGCGCATGCGCGACGAGGTGGCCCCCGAGCTGGAGCGGCGCGAGGGGGTCCGGCCCACCTACACCGACCTTGTCATCCGCGCCACGGCGCTCGCGCTGCGGGAGCACCCCGCCGTGAACGCCCGCTGGGAGGGGGAAGGCATCCGGCGCCTGGAGGAGATCCACATCGGGGTGGCGGTGGCGCTCGACGAAGGGCTCCTGGTGCCGGTGCTCCGCCACGCCGACCGGATGTCGCTGGCCCAGATCGCGCGCGCGGTCCGCGAGCTCTCCGAGCGCGCGCGGGCGCTCCGCCTCCGGCCCGAGGAGATGCAGGGGAGCACCTTCACGGTCACCAACCTCGGCATGTACGAGATCGACGCCTTCACGCCGATCCTCAACCCACCCGAATCCGGGATCCTCGGGGTCGGGCGGGTCGTCCGGAGGCCTGTGGCGGTGGGCGAGCGTGTGGAGGTCCGGCCCACGGTGGTCCTGTCGCTGACATTCGACCACCGGGTCGTGGACGGAGCGCCCGCCGCGCAGTTCCTCCAGCGGGTCAAGCACATCCTGGAGCACCCCTACCTCCTGCTGCTCCCGTAGGCGCTCCCGTGCCTTCCGTGCGGCCGATCGACGTCCACGTCCACCCGCCCACGCCGGAGTTCCTCCGGCGCTCCGGGGGCCAGCTGGTCGAGAGCGCGCTCCGGTACTTTGGCCAGGACCCCCAGGGGTCCATCGACGCCCTCATCGCGGAGTACGAGGGAGCGGGCCTGCGCGGCGTCCTCTTGGGCTGGGATGCGGAGACGGCGACCGGGCTCCCGCCCACGCCGAACGATCTCATCGCCGATATCGTGGCGCGGGCCCCCGGCACCTTCATCGGCTTCGCGGGGGTCGATCCGTGGAAGCAAGATCGGGCGGAGGCCGAGCTGGAGCGAGCCGTGCGGACGCTGCGCCTGCGGGGGGTCAAGTTCCACCCCATAGCGCAGGCGTTCTATCCCAACGACCCTCGGTTCCGGTCCCTGTTTGCGCTGTGCGAGGCCCTCGGAGTGCCCGCGCTCTTCCACACGGGCACCACGGCCCTCGGAGCCCGGCTCCCGGGGGGAGGCGGCCTCCGGCTGGACTTCGGCCGTCCCATCCCCTACCTGGACGAGCTGGCGGCCGCCCTCCCCCGCCTCACCATTATCGCCGCCCACCCGTCCTGGCCGTGGACCGGGGAGTCCCTCGCCATGGCCCTCCACAAGGCCAACGTGTACCTGGATCTCTCCGGGTGGTCCCCGCGCTACTTCCCCGCGGAGCTCGTCCAGTACGCCAACACCCTGCTCCAGGACAAGTGCCTGTTCGGCAGCGACTACCCGTTCCTGCATCCGGTGCGGTGGTTGCGCGACTTCGACGCCGCGGGATTCCGCGCGGGCGTACGGGAGAAGATCCTCGCCACAAACGCCGCCTCACTCCTCGGGCTCCCGCCTGCCTGAGGGGCCGGGCCCGCCCCGCGCGGCGCCCCGGAGCGTGGTAGAATGGGGACGCACCGATGCGATTCCGGCCCGAGGTCGATTACTACGAGATCCTGCAGGTGCACCCGCGCGCCTCGGAGGCCATGATCAAGAAGGCCTACCGCACGCTGATGGGGGAGCTGGGGGGGCACCCGGACCTGGGGGGAGACGAGGAGCGGGCGAAGCTCATCAACGAGGCGTACAGGGTGCTCTCCGACCCCGATCTCCGGCGCGCCTACGACCAGGCGCGGGAGAGCCGGCTCCCCTGGGGGACGGCGGGAGGGGCGCCCCCGGGGCTCGACGCGGTGGCCGGGCTGGCCGCCAAAGTTTTGCTCTCGGCCGTCGTCGTCGGGGCGGCCATGATGATCGCCCGCCTTATCGAGAACCCCGCGCTGGACCTCGCGGACCTCGCCGCCATGGTCGTCCTCCTGCTCCGCATCTGGCCCCAGGTCCTGCCGCGGGGGCGTCCGTAGCCCTCCCGTACTTCCCAGGTGGGAGGCGGCGGTGCCCACGACGCTCCGGGATAAGGCCGAGCCCCCTCTCGTCCTCGCGCTCGACCTGGGGAGCTCTTCGTTCCGGGCTACCGTGTACGACCGGCTCGGTCGAGAGCTGGACGGGACGGAAGGGCGACTGCCGGTGCGGTGGAGACGGACGGCCGACGGAGGCGTCGAGGCGGACGCGGACGCGATGGTGGAGGCCGCCTGCCGCGCCGTCGACGCCGCCCTGGCGGGAGCCGGGCAGAGGGCCGCGGAGATCCGGGCCGTGGGCATCTCCACGCTGTGGCACAGCCTCCTCGGCGTGGGGCCGGGGGGACGTCCCGTCACACCCGTGTACTCCTGGGCCGACCAGCGGAGCGCGGCCGACGCCCGGTGGCTCCGGGAGCACCTGGACGAAGAGCGCGTCCGGCGTCGGACGGGGTGTGTCTTCCACCCGAGCTACCCCGCGGCCCGTCTCCTGTGGCTGCGGCGCACCGACCCCGGGGCGTTCCGCGGGGCGCGGTGGTGGGGGAGCCTGGGCGACTACCTGACGTTTCGGTGCTTCGGCCAGGTCGCGTGCAGCATCTCCATGGCCTCGGGCTCAGGGCTCCTGGACCAGCACACCTGCCAGTGGGACGCCGAGGTCGTGGACGCCATCGGCCTGGATCCCGCGGCCCTGCCCTCGCTCGTTGACCTGGACGCGCCTTTTATGGGCCTCAGCCGCCCGTACGCATCTCGGTGGCCGGTCCTGAGCCAGGTCCCGTGGGTGCCGGCGGCGGGGGACGGGGCCCTCAGCAACCTGGGAACCGGGTGTACCTCCCCCTCCCGGGCGGCTGTCGTCTTGGGCACCTCGGCGGCCCTCCGCATCCTCCACCCCGGGCCGGTGCCCGACGTCCCCTACGGCCTGTGGAACTACCGGGCCAGCCGCACCCGCGTGCTCACCGGCGGGGCGCTGAGCAACGGGGGAAGCGTCTACCGCTGGGTTGTGGAGCAGGTGGGGGTGGCGGAGCGGGACGGGGTGGACCGGGCGCTCCGGGCCCGCGCGGCGGACGGACACGGGCTGGTCGTGCTCCCCTTCCTGGCTGGGGAGCGGAGCCCCACGTGGCCTCTCGAAGCGCGGGGGGCGATCGTGGGGTTGACGCTCTCCACGGGGGCCCTGGACCTCGTGCAGGCCCTCGTCGAAGCGGTGGCCCTCAGGCTCGCCTGGGTGTGGGAACTCCTCCGGTCGGTGTTCCCGGGTCCGGTGGAGCTCGTCGCAAGCGGCGGTGCCATCCGGCACCTGCCGTTCTGGGCGCAGGTGATCGCCGACGCGCTGGGAGAGCCGGTGCGCGTGTCCGACGAGGCCGAGGGGAGCAGCCGGGGCGCGGCCCTCGTGGCCCTGGAGGCTCTCGGCGCGGCCTGGGGAGAGGAGCAAGCCGTCCCCCCCGGGACCGTCCTCGCGCCCGACCCGGCACGTCACGCGCGCTATCGCGAGGCCCGGGCGCGGCAGAGGCGCGTGGAGGCGGCCTTGGAGCCCCTGGCGCGGGGCTCACCCGGCTCACGGGTCCCGTGACAGCCTTCGGGCCCTCCCGGTACAATAGCGAGGAGTGACCGAGGGGCTCCGATGCCCCCCGGCGGAAGGAGTGACGATGGCGGCCGAAGTTCGGACACTCGACGACCTGTGCATCAACACGATCCGGGCCCTGTCCATGGATGCCGTCCAGAAGGCGCGCTCCGGGCATCCCGGCCTCCCCCTGGGGGCTGCGGCGATGGCGTACGTCCTGTGGACGCGTCACCTCCGCCACAACCCGCGGAACCCGCAGTGGCCCGACCGGGATCGGTTCGTGCTGTCCGCGGGCCACGGCAGCATGCTGCTGTACAGCCTCCTGTACCTCACCGGCTACGACCTGACCCTCGAGGACCTGCAGCAGTTCAGGCAGTGGGGGAGCCGGACGCCGGGGCACGTGGAGCGGGGGAGGACTCCCGGGGTGGAGGTCACCACGGGCCCCCTGGGGCAGGGCGTGGGCAACAGCGTGGGGCTGGCCATCGCCGAGCGATGGCTGGCCGCGCGGTTCAACCGGCCGGGGCACACGGTGGTGGATCACTACACCTACGTCCTCGCGAGCGACGGGGACCTCATGGAGGGGGTGGCGGCGGAAGCCGCCTCCCTCGCGGGGCATCTGAGGCTCGGGCGCCTCATCGTCCTCTACGATTCCAACCGGGTCACCCTGGCGGGCACGACGTCCCTGACCTTTACCGAGGACGTGGGGAAGCGCTTCGAGGCCTACGGGTGGCACGTCCAGGACGTGGACGGCAACGACCTTGGAGCCGTGGATGCGGCGCTGCGCACGGCCCGGGAGGTCGAGGATCGTCCGTCGCTGATCATCGCCCACACCCACATCGGCTATGGGAGCCCCCACAAGCAGGACACGTTCAAGGCTCACGGGGAGCCTCTGGGGGAGGAGGAGGTCCGCCTCACGAAGCGGGCCCTGGGCTGGCCGGAGGACAGGACTTTCTACGTGCCCGAGGAGGTGCTGCGCCACTTCCGGGAGGCGATCCCCCGCGGAGAGGCTCTGGAGGCGGCGTGGCGAGAGCGGGTCGAGGCCTACCGGGCCGCCTATCCGGCGGAGGCGGCGGAGTTCGACCGGGCGATCGCCGGCGACCTCCCGGAGGGATGGGAAGCCCGGCTTCCGGCATTCCGGCCTGAGGACGGGCCCCTGGCCACCCGGGAGGCGTCCGGGAAGGTCCTGGCGGCTCTGGCGCAGGCGATCCCCACGCTCGTGGGGGGGTCGGGCGATCTCAACCCCTCCACCTACACGGCCCTCGTGGGCGAAGGGGACTTCGAGAGCCCCCTCGCGGACAGCGCGGGGGCCCAGGGACAGGCGGGGGGAGTGTGGGGCTACGCCGGCCGCAACATCCACTTTGGCGTCCGCGAGCACGCCATGGGCGCGATCCTCAACGGGATGGCCGCGCACGGGGGCGTGCGGCCCTTCGGGGCGACGTTCCTGGTGTTCTCCGACTACATGCGGCCCAGCGTGCGCCTCGCGGCCCTGTCGGAGCTCCCGGTCATCTACGTGTGGACCCACGACAGCATCGCGCTCGGGGAGGACGGCCCCACCCACCAACCGGTCGAGCACCTCGCGAGCCTGCGGGCCATGCCGAACCTGGTGGTCCTGCGTCCGGCGGACGCCACGGAAGTGACCGAGGCGTGGAGGGTGGCGGTCCGCCACAGGGAGGGGCCCGTGGCCCTGGTGCTCTCGCGGCAGAAGCTCCCGGTGCTGGACCGGTCGCGTCTGGCCCCGGCCTCGGGGGTGGCCCAGGGGGCGTACGTGGTCTCGGAGGCCGGGCCTGGAAGGAAAGGGAGTCTTCCCGACGTTGTGCTCATTGGAACCGGATCGGAGGTGGCCCTGGCCCTCGAGGCGCAGCAGCGCCTGAGCGAAGAGGGGATCCGCACCCGGGTCGTCTCGATGCCCTCGTGGGAGCTGTTCGAGAGGCAGCCCCGGGAGTACCGCGACAAGGTCCTCCCCCCCAGGGTCCGGGCTCGGGTGAGCGTGGAGGCCGGGGCCTCGCTCGGGTGGGACCGCTACGTCGGGCCCGACGGGGCCGTCATCGGCGTGGACCGGTTTGGGGCCTCGGCTCCGGGGCCCGTCGTGATGCGTGAGTACGGGTTTACCGTGGACCACGTGGTGGAGGTCGCCAAGGCCGTCCTGGCCCGCACGGGCGGCCCGCGCCGCCGGAGGCGGCGGGCGGTGGCGGCCAGCGCGGCTCCCGAGGGGGCGGGCGAGGAGGGATGAGGATGACCGAGAGATCAGCGGCTAACCCGATACGCGCCCTGCGGGAGGCGGGGCAGAGCGTGTGGCTGGACTACATCCACCGGGGGTTGGTGCGGTCCGGCGAGTTGCGGCGGCTCGTGGAGGAGGACGGGATCACGGGCGTCACCAGCAACCCCACGATCTTTGAGAAGGCCGTCTCCGGCGGCACGGACTACGACGAGGCGCTGCTGCGGCTCGCGGCCGAGGGGAGGACGGCCGAGGAGATCTACGAGGCCCTCGTCGTCGAGGACATCCAGGCCGCCTGCGACACCCTGCGGCCTGTCTACGAAGCCACAGGAGGCCTGGACGGGTATGTGTCTGTGGAGGTGTCGCCCCTCCTGGCCTACGAGACCGAGGCGACGATCCGGGAAGTGCGCCGGTGGTTCGCCCTGGTGGACCGCCCCAACGTGATGGTGAAGATCCCCGCCACCCCGGAGGGGCTCCCCGCCATTGAGGAGATGATCGCGGAGGGGCGCAATATCAACATCACCCTCATCTTCGCGCAAGAGATGTACCGGCGTGTCATCGAGGCCTACCTGCGGGGCCTGGAGCGCCGGGCGGCCGCGGGGCAGCCGCTCGACCGCATCGCGTCGGTGGCGAGCTTCTTCGTCAGCCGCATCGATACGGAGGCCGACAGGCGTCTCGAGGCGCGCCTCCGCGAGGCGCCTCCGTCCGAGGCGGCTCGGATCCGGGCCCTCCTCGGGAAGGCCGCCGTCGCCAACGCCAAGCTGGCCTACCAGGTGTTCCGCGAGGCGTTTGGCGGCCCCCGCTTCGCGGCCCTCGCCGCGCGCGGGGCGCGCGTCCAGCGCCCCCTCTGGGCCAGCACCAGCACGAAGAACCCGGCCTACCCCGACCTGCTCTACGTGGAGAGCCTGGTCGGCCCCGACACGGTGACGACGCTCCCCCCCCACACCCTCGCGGCGCTGCGCGACCACGGCCGGATCACCCCCGGAGCCGTGACGCAGGGGGTGGACGAGGCGGCCCGGGTGCTCCGCGAGCTGGCCCACGTCGGGGTCCCGATCGAGGAGGTGACCGCGACCGTCCTGGAGGCCGGGGTCCGGGCCTTTGCCGACTCCTACCGCCAGCTGCTCGAGACGATCGAGGAGCGGCGGAAGGCGGCGGTGGTGGGGGCGGGAGGAGCCCGATGAAGGTGGGCTTCGTGGGCTTCGGCCGCATGGGCGCCAACATGGTGACGCGGCTCCTCCGGCGGGGCCACGAGATCGTGGTGTACGCGCGGAGGGCCGAGACGCGGTCGCAGGTCCAGGCGCACGGGGCCACGGCGGTCGACTCCCTGCCCGGGCTGGCCGGCCGCCTCACACCCCCGCGCGTGGTCTGGATGATGGTGCCCGCCGGAGGGCCGGTGGACGAGACGATCGCGGGGCTCACACCTCACCTCGCGCCCGGCGACATCCTGGTGGACGGCGGCAATTCCTACTACCGGGATTCCATCCGGAGGGCGGAGGCCGCCCGCGCTCGGGGTCTCCACTACGTGGACGCCGGGACGAGCGGGGGGATCTGGGGGCTCGAGTACGGGTACTGCCTGATGGTGGGAGGGCCGCGGGAAGCGGTGGAGGCGATCGAGCCGATCCTCAAGGACCTCGCCCCCGAGGACGGCTACCTGCACGTGGGGCCCAGCGGCGCCGGGCACTTCGTCAAGATGATCCACAACGGGATCGAGTACGGAATGCTTCAGGCCTACGCCGAAGGGTTCGCCCTCCTGCACGCGGCCCCGTTTCCCCTGGACCTGCGCGCCATCAGCCGCCTGTGGAACCACGGGAGCGTCGTCCGGTCCTGGCTCCTGGAGCTGGCCGAGCGCGCCTTTGCCGCGGACCCCGGGCTCCAGAGCATCCGGGGGTATGTGGAGGACTCCGGGGAAGGCCGGTGGACGGTCCAGGAGGCGATCGAGAGGAACATCCCCGCGCCGGTCATCACCCTCTCGCTCCTGCAGCGGTTCCGGTCCCGGGAGGAGGAGGACTTCGGCGACAAGGTCATCGCCGCACTCCGCCATGAGTTCGGGGGACACCCGGTCCGCCCCGCGTGACGTCCATGGGAGCTGTTTCGACCTCTCCTCTGCGCGAAGGTCTCCGCCTCCGTCGCATGCCTGACCCGTGCGCGGTGGTGATCTTCGGCGCGACGGGGGACCTCACGCACCGCAAGCTCATGCCCGCCCTCTACACGCTCGCCCGGCTCGGGATGATCCGGCCGACGCTGGCGGTGGTGGGGGTCGCACGCCGTCCCAAAACGGACGAGGCCTTCCGGAACGAGATGGCGGAGGCCGTGCTCGGCTCGTCGCCGGTGCGGGACCTCTCCCTGTGGCAGGCCTTCGCCCAGGGCCTGTACTACGTCCAGGCCGAGTTTCACGACCCCCAGGGGTACGAACGGCTCCGGGAGACCCTCGACCGGGTGGACCGGGAGCGGGGCACGGGCGGAAACCGCCTGTACTACCTGGCCACCGCGCCGGAGTACTACGTGGAGATCGTCCAGAACCTGGAACGCCACGGTCTCACCGAGCGGCCCGGGGGGGCGCGCGAGGGCCGGCGTCCGTGGATCCGGGTGGTGGTCGAGAAGCCCTTCGGCCGCGACGTGCGCAGCGCCCAGTCCCTCAACCGCACGCTCCTGCGGGTGTTCCGCGAGAACCAGATCTACCGCATCGACCACTACCTGGGCAAGGAGACCGTCCAGAACATCCTGGTGTTCCGGTTCGCCAACGGCATCTTCGAGCCTCTGTGGAACCAGCACTACGTCGACCACGTGCAGATCACGGTGGCCGAGAGCGTGGGGGTCGAGGAGCGGGCCGGCTACTACGAGACCGCCGGCGTCGTGCGGGATATCGTCCAGAACCACATGATGCAGCTCCTGACGCTCGTCGCCATGGAGGCTCCCGTCGCCTTCGAGGCCGACGAGGTGCGGGACGAGAAGGTGAAGGTCCTGCGGGCGGCCCGCAGACTCGCGGTGGAGGACGTGCCCAAGCACGTGGTCCTGGGCCAGTACGGCCCCGGCGCGATCGGCGGGGAGGAAGTCCCCGGCTACCGACAGGAGCCCCGGGTCGCGCCCGACTCGCGGACGCCGACCTTCGCGGCCCTGCGGCTGTTCCTCGACAACTGGCGGTGGGCGGGCGTCCCCTTCTACCTCCGCACCGGGAAGCGTCTGCCCAAGCGGGTCACGGAGATCGCCGTGCAGTTCAAGCAGGCTCCCCTTCCCCTCTTCCGGGAGGGAGTGCACGAGGCCAATCTCCTCACCCTCAACATCCAGCCCGACGAGGGGATCTCTCTCCGGTTCGTGGCCAAGGCGCCCGGCACGTCCATGGCCCTCCGGCCGGTGCACATGGGGTTCCAGTACGGCACCGCCTTCGGGGGGGAGGAGCTCTCCGCCTATGAGCGGTTGCTGCTGGACTGCATGCTGGGAGACCAGACGCTCTTTACCCGGCGGGACGAAGTGGAAGAGGCGTGGGAGCTCCTGGATCCGGTGTTGAACTGGTGGGAGCAGACGGATCCGCCGCCGCCGGTGCTCGAGTACGAGGCGGGGACGTGGGGGCCGGAGGCGGCCCACGCCCTCATTCGCTCCGACGGGCGCCGCTGGAGGCGGTTGTAGCCGATGGCGCGGTTCCCCTCGACAGCCCCCGCACGGGTCGACGTCCGGGCCATCGAGCGGGAGGTGCAGCGTCTCTGGAGGGAGGTCAGCGAGCGTCCGGAGGCCGTGCTCGGCGAGGGCGTGGCGGCCCCCGTGACGCGAATCTGCACGCTGACGCTTCTGGCCGTCGCCTCCACCGAGCGGACAGCCCTCCGCATGACGGACGTCATCGGGCACCTCGTCGCCCAGCATCCGTGCAGGAGCATCCTCCTCCGCCTCCGGGACGCCGCGGAGGATCGCCTGGAGGCCTCCATCGCCCTCCACTGCGGGCGGGGAGCGCCGGGCCGCGCCCCCGTGTGCTGCGAGCAGATCACCGTCGAGGCGGCCGGACGGGCGCTGGCGCGGGTCCCGGGGTTGATCTTCCCGCTGCTCGTGCCCGACCTCCCCGTGTACGTCTGGTGGCCGGAGGAGGTCCCCTCCGGGGGAGGCCCGTCGGGCGACGTCCTGCGGCGGCTCATCGAGGTGGCGGACGCCCTGGTGGTGGACTCGGGGACCCTGGCTGAGCCCGTGGAGGCGCTCGCGGGCCTCGCCGCGCTGGCCCGCCCCCTCCCCCGGGGGCTGCGGGACCTCACGTGGGGCCGCCTCACGCCCTGGCGCGACCTGCTGGCCCAAACCTTCGACCCCGAGCCCATGGCGGCCGCGCTCGACCGGGTGGACCAGGTGCACATCGTCTCGTCCGGCCCCGCCGGCACGCAGCCCGTGGGCGGGCTCCTGCTTCTGGGATGGTTGGGGAGCCGCCTGGGCTGGGAGCCGGAGGGGCCTGCTGTGAGAACGGGGGACCAGGTGGAGGGGAGGTGTCGGCGGAGCGGCGGGGGGGTCCACGTCCGAGTGGCCGGCGGCTCCGGCCCGGTGACCTCCGTGGAGCTCGCGGCGGGCGGCCAGGATCGCCTGGTGGTTCGGCTGTCGAGGTCCTCCGACGAGGGGCCCTCCGCCCGGGTGGAGGTGCGCACGGGGCGGGGCCGTCCGCGGGTCCACACCACGGGGTTCGTGAGCTTCGACGAGGTGGGGCTCCTGGCCCGCGAGATCGACCTCGCCGCCCCCGACCTGGCGTTTGTCGACTCGCTCCAGTGGGCCTGCCGCCTGGCCCTTGGTAACTGAGCTCGTCGTCCTCCCCGACAAGGAGGCCGTTGCCGAGGAAGCGGCCCGCCGCGTCGTCCGGCGGATCGAGGCGGCCGTGGGGGCCCGGGGAGACTGCGCGGTCGTCCTCTCGGGGGGGGAGACCCCCCGGCCGCTGTACGTCAGGCTGGCCCAGGAGCCCTACCGGGACCGCATTCCCTGGCATCGAGTGCGCCTCTTCTGGGGAGACGAGCGCTGCGTCCCCCCCACCGATCCTCGCAGCAACTACCGCATGGCGTGGGAGACGCTCCTCGCTCACGTGCCCGTGCCTCCGGACCGCGTGCACCGGATGCCGGCCGAGGAGGAGGACCTGGACGCTGCGGCGCAGGCCTACGAGGACGTGGTCGCCTCGACCGTGCCGCGCGCTCCGGACGGGTGGCCGCGGTTCGATCTCGTGCTGCTCGGCCTGGGGGCGGATGGCCACACGGCGTCGTTGTTCCCGCACAGTCCTGTCCTGCGCGAGGCGCGCCGAGTGGTGGTGGCCTACCGCGTCCCGGAGCTGGACGCGTGGAGGATGACGCTCACCCCGCCCGCCCTCAACCACGCCCGGGACGTCCTCGTCCTCGTCGCGGGGAGGGAGAAGGCCGCGGCCCTGTGGGGCGTGCTGGAGGGACCTCGGGATCCCGAGGCTCTCCCCGCCCAGCTGATCCGCCCCCTCGACGGGGACCTCACGTGGATCGTGGACGCGGACGCCGCCTCTCGTCTCACGCGCGCGAGCCTCGGGGCTCCCCCTCCGCCGCGCTAAAGGATTTTCCCCTCTCCGGGCGGAATATGCGAGCCCGGTTGCACAGGGGGGTGTGAGGCCATGGGCCGAGCGGCAGGCTGGACGGGTGCGGTTCTCGTCGCGGTGATCCTCACCCTCGTCGGGGTGGGGTGGCGCCCGGGGCCCGTCGGGGCGGCGGCGGAGACGCTACACCTCGGCTATTCCACGTGGGTGGGCTACGGGCCGCTCTTCCTGGCGCGGGACTACCGGTACTTTGACGAGGCGGGGGTCAACGTCGAGCTGACCAACATCGAGGACCCCAAGCTGCGGTTCGCGGCGCTGGCGGCGGGGAAGCTCGATGGGCTGGTGACCACCCTGGACACGATGAGCCTGTACTGGAAGCCCACGCTGCAGTTCCAGGCCGTGCTCGGTCTCGACGACAGCAAGGGCGGGGACGGGATCGTGGCCAAGGAGAGCATCAAGACGATCAAGGACCTGCGGGGGAAGCGCGTGGCCTTCAACGAGGGCTCTGTGTCGCACTTCTTCCTCAGCGTGCTCCTCCGGCAGAACGGCATGACCGAAAAGGACCTCAGGGCGGTCAACATGCGCCAGGACGACGCGGGGGCGGCCTTTCTCGGCGGGAAGGTGGACGCGGCGGTGACGTGGGAGCCGTGGCTGAGCCGGGCCAAGCGGGCCCCCGGCGCCCACATCCTGATCGACAGCAGCGCGACGCCGGGGCTCATCGTGGACGTGTTGGTGATTCGCCGGGACGTCATCAAGGCCCACCCTGGGGCGGTGCGGGGGGTCGTGCGCGGCTGGTATCGGGCCGTGCGGTACTGGACGCAGCACCCCGACGACGCCGACGCGGTCATGGCGAAGGCCGTGGGCGGGTGGCTCAAGGACGTCAAGACGTTCAAGGAGACGCTGGCGGGGGTGCGGTACTACGACGAGGCGATCAACAGGCAGTACATGGCTCCCGGGGGACAGCTGTACATGACCGCCCAGAACGCCATCGACATCTGGACGTCGCTTGGCAAGATCACGGTGAAGGAAGCGGCGGCGGACCTGATCGACCCCGAATTCGTCCGGTGAGGTGAAAGGAGGGCCGTCCCCGGGCCCCGCCGGCCGCCCGTGAGCCTGGTCCGTTCGCGGCTGCGCCCCGCCCGGTCCCGTCCGGCCCGGTCGCTGGGGGAGTACCTGCGTCCCCAGGAGCCGATCCCGCGACCGGCGTACCTGGGGATTCTCCTGGCCAGCACGCTCGCCCTGCTGGGGGCCTGGGGCGTGGCCACCTACGGGGGGCTCGTCCAGCCGTTGTTCCTACCGAGCCCCAGCGCGATCGTCCGCGCGGGGGCGGAGATGGTGCGGGACGGAAGCCTCCTCCAGCACGCGAGTGCCAGCGTCTCGGTCATCGTGACGGGGTGGGCCCTCGCCGTCGTGGTGGGCGTTCCCGTGGGCATCCTCATGGGCACCTTCAAGGCGGTGGAGGCCCTGGTGGAGCCGGTGGTGGATTTCGTCCGCTACCTGCCGGTGAGCGCGCTCATCCCGCTCCTCATCCTCTACATCGGCATCGGCACCGCGGAGAAGATCGCCGTCATCTTCATCGGGACCTTCTTCCAGCTGGTCCTGCTCGTCGCGGATGTGGCCGCGCACGTCCCGCGGGAGCAGCTGGAGGTTTCGTACACGCTGGGAGCCTCGCGGGCCCAGGTGCTCGGGCGCGTGTTGCTGCCCGCCACCCTCCCGGGGGTGATGGACACGCTGCGGATCACCATGGGCTGGGCGTGGACCTACCTGGTCGTCGCCGAGCTGGTCTCCGCCGACCGGGGGCTGGGCTATCTCATCCTGAACTCCATGCGGGGCCTGTTCACCGACCGCATCTTCGTCGGGCTGGTGACCATCGGCGTCCTGGGGTTGGGCTTCGACCTGGGCTTCAAGTGGCTGCACCGGCGGCTCCTGCCATGGTCGCCCAAGGCCTGAGCCCCTCTCCTCCGGTGCCGGGCAGCGGCGTGGCCGCGGTGAAGCTCAGCGTCCGGGGGGTCACGGTGACCTTCCGGGGGCGCCGGGGGCAGGAGGTGACGGCCCTCGACCGGCTGTCCTTGGACGTGGCGGAGCGAGAGATCGTGAGCATCGTGGGGCCCTCGGGCTGCGGCAAGAGCACGCTCCTGCGGCTGGTGGCCGGTCTCGTGCGGCCCACGGAGGGCGAGATCTGGCTCGACGGGCGACGGGTCACCGGACCGGGGGCCGACCGGGGGATGGTGTTCCAGTCCTACACGCTGTTCCCCTGGCTGACCGTAGAGGGGAACGTGGAGTTCGGCCCGCGCATCCGGGGTCTGCCCGACGCGTACTGCCGGGAGGTGGCCCAGCGGTACATCCAGATGGTGGGGCTGGCGGGTTTCGAGCGGGCCTACCCCAAGGAGCTCTCCGGGGGGATGATGCAACGCGTGGCCATCGCGCGGGCGCTCGCCAACGACCCGGAACTCCTGCTCATGGACGAGCCGTTTGGCGCCCTGGACGCCCAGACGCGGGCCTTCATGCAGGAGCTGCTGCTGGACCTCTGGCAGAAGACGGCCAAGACCATCCTCTTCGTGACCCACGACATCGACGAAGCGCTCTTCTTGGGAGACCGGGTGTACGTGATGACCGCGAGGCCCGGCCGCATCCGGGAAGAGCTCCGGCTCCGCCTCCCGCGGCCGCGGACGTGGGAGGTGACCACGTCGGAGGAGTTCGCCGCGGTCAAGCGCCGTGTCCTCGGGATCATCCGCGAGGAGGCAGCCAGGGCCATGGGCGCCTCCGCCGGGGGGCCGCGATGACGGCCGCCTTTGAGCCGCCCGACGCCTTCCGGTCGCCGCGCTTCGCGCAGATCGCCACCTTCATGCGGCTCCCCCACACGCGGGACGTTACGGGAGTCGACGTGGCGATCCTGGGCATCCCCTTCGACGGAGGGGTGAGCTACCGCTCCGGCGCGCGGTTCGGCCCCAGGGAGATCCGCGCCCAGTCGGCCCTCATCCGGCCCTACCACCCCGTGCTCCGGACATCGCCTTTCGCGCGACTGCGGGTCGCCGACTGCGGCGACGTCGACACGAATCCCCTGGACATCCTCGATACCTACGCCCGCGTCGAGGAGGTGGTGGGCGCCGTGCTCCGGGCCGGGGCGGTGCCCGCCTGCGTGGGAGGGGACCACTCGGTCTCGCTCCCGATCCTCCGGGCCGTCGCACGCCACCACGGTCCGGTGGCCCTCCTCCACGTGGACAGCCACCAGGACATGTGGGACGAGTACTTTGGGAACCGGTACTTCCACGGGACGCCCTTCCGGCGAGCCCTGGAGGAGGCCCTCTACGACCCCCGCGCGGCGGTCCAGGTGGGGGTCCGCGGGCCGGTCTACTCCGCCGACGACTTCTCCTTCGCGGCCGAGCACGGGGTCACGGTCGTGCGAGCGGAGGAGATCCATGCCCGCGGGATCGCCCCGGTGCTGGACCGGGTGGCGCACCTCCGCGGCCGGAAGCTCTACGTGTCCTTTGACGTGGATGCCGTGGACCCCGCCTTCGCGCCGGGGACGGGCACCCCCGAGGTGGGGGGACTGTCCAGCGCGCAGGTCCTCGAGTTGCTCCGGGGCCTCGTGGGACTCGACATCGTCGGCTTTGACATCGTGGAGGTGTCACCCCCCTACGATCACGGGGGGATCACCGCCCTCCTCGCGGCCACTGTGCTCTTCGAGCTGGTCTCGGTGATCGCGGCCACCCGGTTTCCCTGAGCATTCCGGTGCCCTACCCGCGCCCCAGGACGGCGCGAAGCGCCTCCACGAGGCGGGCGTTCTCCGCGGGGGTGCCCACGGTGATGCGGGCCCAGGTGGGGAGGTCCCAGATGCTGCCCGGCCGGATGATGACCCCCCGGGCGAGCAGCCGGTCGGCGACCTCGTCCGCCGGGCGGGCGAGGTTCACCAGGATGAAGTTGGCCTGGGTCGGCACGTGGTCCAGGCCCATGTCCGCAAACGCCTGCGCCAGGAAGGCTTTGCCCCGCTGGTTGTTCTCGAAGGACGCCCTGACGTAGTCAGGGTCCTCGAGAACGGCTTCGGCGGCGGCCTGCGCGAGGCGGTCCACGGGGAACGGTTCCCGCACGCGGGCCAGGTAGCCGATGACGTCGGGGTGGGCCAGGGCGTATCCCACCCGGAGGCCGGCCAGACCGTAGATCTTCGAGAAGGTCCGGAGGACGACAAGGTTCGCGTGGCCCCGGAGGAGGGCGAGCGCGTCGGGGAAGGCCGGGTCGTCGGCGAACTCGGCGTACGCTTCGTCCAGCACGACCAGGGTGCCGGCCGGGATGCGGTCCAGCAGGGCTGAGAGCTCGTCGTGGCGCAGGATCGTCCCGGTGGGGTTGTTGGGGTTGCAGAGGATCACCATCCGGGCGTTCTCCGCTGCCTCCGCCATCGCGTCCACGTCGAACCTCCACTGCCGCAGGGGGACCTGGATGGGCACCGCCCCGTGGAGGAGGGCGAGGGAGGCGTAGGCGGTGTAGCTGGGGGCGCCGAGGATGCACCGGTCGCCGGGATCGAGGAAGGCCAACCCGAGACAGGTGAGCACGTTGTCGACGCCGTTGGCACAGAAGATGTGGGCAGGTGTGAGCCCGAGCCGTTCCGCGAGGCGCCGGCGCAGACGGGTGCACTCGCCGTCGGGGTAGTGGTGGATCCTGTCGATGGCCGCGACCAGCGCTTCGCGCACGCGCGGAGGAGCGCCGAGCGGGTTCTCGTTGCTCCCGAGCTTCACGACCTCCCGGATCCCGTGACGTTCCGTCACCTCTTCGACGGAACGCCCGGGCACGTACGGCGTGAGGGTGGCGAGGACGCGGCGGGGGCGGGGAGGTTGGCTCACACCAAGGCTCCTTCCATCCGATGTTCGGCCGCGGGCCTCACACAGGCCCGGGGCGGCGCTCGGCTCGATTCGACAGACCCCGGCGGCGTTCCCGCTTTGAGAAGCGGGCAAAGTCGCGCAGGATGAGGGCGGCGTAGCGGCGGAGGGCGGCGGGATCGGCGGAGCCCGCCCAGCCGGCGCGGCGGGCGAGATGGCGGAGGCGGTGGGGCGTGAGGGCTCTCACGTAGGGACGAATCCCCAGGGGCCCGGGGACGTACGCCGCGCGACCTTCGTGGACGCGGTCGGCCTCAGGTCCGGGAAGCGTGTAGCTCAACTTGCGGCCGAGGGCGCGCAACACACGCAGCTCCTCCGGGCTCAGCCCGCTCGGGCCGGTGTGGCGCCTCCCGGAGCTCCTGGAGGGGACCCCGAGCAGGTCCTCGGGCGAGACGCCCAGGAGCTCCGCGAGCCGGATGAGGTCCTCGGCGGGCAGCCGCCGCTGCCCCGTTTCATAGCGATTGATGGCGCTTGCCGAGCGGCCAAGCCTGGCACCGAGATCCGCCTGGGAGAGGCCGGCCCGCACCCGGAACGCCTTGAGCCGCGCACCTAGGCTCACATAGAAGTCCATGCCGCCCTCCCCGCAATGGTGAAGGCTACGACGACGGTACCACATGATACGGACTTCTACAAGACGCATTGACGAATCGTGGTAGACAATTTGGCAATCGTATATTGACATTCTGTCATGATCCAGTTAGCCTGGACCCAAAGAAGGTGGAGAGATGCGGGTGCGTCTCAAGCGGGACGCGGTTGAAGCGGCGCTCGTGCGCCGCAACTGGACAAAAACCACTCTGGCCCGCCTCGCGGGGCTCCACCGGACCCATCTCTCGGACCTGCTCGCCGGGCGGGCGAATGCGGGCCCCCAGACACGGCAGCGGCTGCTGGAGATCCTCGGCGGGGACTTCGACGATTACTTCGAGATCATTCACGAGCGGAAGGCGATGACCGAGGAGGACCGCATCCTCGGGCTCCTCGATCATCTCGGGGACCAACCCGGCGAAGAGGCCGCTGCGGGGCGGCGCCGGTTGAGGCACATGCTGGAAGACCTCCGAAGGAAGGGATGGCTGGACGCGGCGGATCGGGCATGGCTCCGCGAAGCGTGGGCGGCTCTGGAGAGGCGGCAAGAGGTCCCCGGTCTGCAGAAGCCTGAGCGAAGGCCCTGACCTTCTCCCGCTGAGGAGGCGCCGTGGGAGCCGGAGAGGGTAGCCCCACGGGCGGTGTCTCGGAGCCGCACCCGTACCGAGAAGCCCTCCTCGGCTAGGCCTGCGGCCCCACCCGCCAGTTCGGTCAGCGCGGAGGCCGCCGCCCACCACGTGCCGGGGGCTTGTGTGCGTTTCCTAGAACGCGTCCAGCCGACCGGCCATGACGTAGGCCAGGTGGAGAGCCACCGACCCGGTGATGCGGACCTGCACCTCACCACAGCCTGCTGGCCGAAGAGGGCACCGCCGCGGAGGGCGCTCCGGCGGGACGGCCACAGCCCCCATACCCGGCGGCTCCCGGGGCCGGCCGCCGGGGCCTCTCTTGCCGGCCCCGCTGCGGTGTGGCGGCGAGATGCTGGGGACCACCGGCCGTATACACGGGCTCATGCTGGACCCCTGCAGGCGTCGCACCCACCCACGGGCACCGTAAGGTGCCCGCCCCGTGGCTGCCTCGGGACGGACGGCGTACTCGCGCACCCCCCCTGTGGCAGGACGCCTCTAACGCGCCCCTGGTGGAGTTTTCGCCGGCCAGCTGAAGTGGGCGGGCACCTCACCAACGGCCGAAGGGCAAGGGAAACCTCGCCCCACGGCAGCCTGCCAGGCCCAGGCCGACGTGCTGCCCAAGCACAGCGGGGTTGCACGGGCGGAGGACGCTGGTTGCTGATCATCGGACAGGGCGTTGCTACTCTGGCAGGAGTACAGGTCGTGAGGTGGAGAGCAAGCGGGCGGAGAGCAGCGTCCTCTCAGCCTGTCTCCCGCGCCACGTGCTGAAGGAACTTGTGCGCCGGCCCGAGAGGAAGGAAAGGGGGCTGTGCGGGAGCTCATCGAGGAGGGTCTGGCACGGGGGACGGTCGCTGGATTTCCCTCACTATCATTTGGGGGTCTTTCTTCCGTGCCCGGTAGACTGCAAGAGATCCGACTGGGGCATGGAATCATTGGGGAGGTGACCGGCCATGTCCGAGCCCCTCTGGGTCCTGACCCTCATCGCCGCGGCGGCGGTGGGGCGGCTGCTCGCCTGGCCGCTCCTGCGCCCCCCCCGGCCCCCGCAGCTCGCCGCCCCAGCCTCCGACGTCCGGCAAGCTCGGGTCGAAGCCCCGGTCCAGGCCCAGACCACAACTTACCAGACCCTGACCGCCCTTCAAGGGACCCTCGGGGATCTGCAGGCCACGCTGAGGGAGGCCAAGAGCTGTCGCGTCATCGAGGAAGCTCGCACCACCCAGACAGCCCGCCAGCAGCGGGAGGAGGAGGTCCACCAGGCCGTCCGCCGCATCGAAGCCGTTACGGCCGGCCGGGAGCGCCGCGGCGAGGCCGGTGAGCAGGTCCTCGCCGCCGCCCTGCGCCAGCTGCCCGCTTCCATGGTCGGTCAAAACTTCAGGGTGAGCGGTAGCATCGTGGAGTTTGCCCCGATCCGCCCTGACGGTCGACGCCTTCCCATCGACTCCAAGTGGACCGCCGCTGACCTCCTGCAGCGCCTGGCCGAGACCCCGTCCGGCCCCCAGGTCGACGCCCTGGCCGAGGAGGTTGAGCGTGCCGTCGCCCGCCGGGCCCGTGAAGTCGCCCAGTACATCAGCCCGCCCGCCACCCTGCCGTGGGCAGTGGTCGCCGTCCCCGACCCCGCCTACGCCGTCTGCCAGCGGGCGCATCTGGAGGGTTACCGCGCCGGCGCCATCGTCCTGCTCTCCAGCCTGACTCTGTCCTACCTGCTGGCCCTGTACCAGCTGCACCACCAGTACGCGGGCGCGTCGGACGCCGAGCGCCTGAGCACCGCCCTCACCCAGATGGAGCGCCACCTGGAGGCCCTGGACCGGACCCTGGAGAACAGCGTCGCTAGGGCCATCACGAGGCTCCAGAATGCTTCCGGAGACCTCAAGCGCGGCACTAGCGACCTGTGTGGAGCGCTGGTGGGGGCGAGGCAGCCTTCACAGGGTGCCCCCACGGAGCGCCTGCCATGAGGCGTGGTACGATGAGCCGTCGGACCGGCGCGATTCCCAAGGCAGTGCTGGACGACATCGTCCATCGGATGGTGGGGGTGGCAAAGCCGGAGCAGATCATTCTGTTCGGTCCCGCCGCCCGTGGTGAGATGGGCCCAAACAGCGATATCGACCTGCTGGTGATCAAGAGCGGTGACTACGATCCCAGGCGACTGACCGAGCAGATTTACCGGCGCCTCCCCGGGGCGAAGGCCGCCGCAGACGTCATCGTGGTGATGTCAAAGGAGGTGATGCGCTACAAGACTGTTCTGTCTTGTCATCTATCCGGCTCTGAGGGGGGGCGTGGTTGTCCACCCGCCCGAGGTGGCGCTGATGACCTTTTGCTGGCACGCACCCAAGGGTGATGAGACATGCCCGAGGTGACCGTCCGACGCCGAGGTGAGCTCGTTCGAGGGGTGTTCCGCGTGCTGGCGGACCATCCCGACGGCCTGCCTGCTAAGGACGTGCTAGCGCAGCTTCGCGCAATCGTCCCGCCGACACCCTTCGAGGACAGTGACTATCCGGATCGGCCCGGCGTGCGGCGTTACGAAAAGATCGTGCGCTTCTCATCGATCAAGGCGGTCAAGGCAGGATGGCTCGTCAAGGAGCGAGGCCGATGGTCGCTCACGGACGAAGGGCGGAAGGCGCTAGCGCGCTACCAGGACCCCGAGCAATTTGAACGTGAAGCCGACCGGCTCTACAAGCAGTGGAAGGCCTCGCTCCCGGAGGGACCTGAGAGAGAATTGGAGGAATCACCTGCCCCGGCAGTGACTCTGGAAGAGGCGGAGGAGATGGCGTGGCGGGAAGTGGAGGACTACCTCCAACACCTCTACCCTTATGACTTCCAAACCCTGGTCAGGAGCCTTCTCCAAGGCATGGGTTACCACGTTTCCTGGGTTGCACCCCCTGGCCCGGATGGTGGCTTTGACCTTGTTGCCTACTCTGACCCTCTCGGCACCCGGAGCCCCCGGGTGAAGGTTCAGGTCAAGCGGAAGCAAGACAAGATCTCAGTGGAGGGACTGCGAGCCTTCATGGCAGTCCTCGGCGACGAGGATATCGGGCTCTTTGTTTCCACGGGTGGGTTCACAAAGGATGCGGAGCAGGAAGCCCGCGCTCATCCAACCCGCCGCATGACGCTTCTGGATCTGGAGAAGTTCTTCGACCTGTGGGTGCAGCACTACCAGGACATCCCTGAGGAGGGCAGGCGGCTCTTTCCGCTGAAGCCGGTTTACTACCTTGCGCGAGAAGATTAGGGCGTGGCACGGGCGATCCGGGGACGGTCCACGCATGTCCCCGGAGCGGAGCAGCCCGTGAATCGGAGGTCAGTAGATGCTCCGTGAAGGCCAGGTTCTGGTCGGACCTCAATTCTCCGAGCCCATGGTCGTCGAGACGGTCCGCGCCTATGTCGACACGTGGGTCGTGGGACTGGTGGGCGAGCACACGCGCCAGTTTCGTCGCGTCACGCTCACCCGTGATGACCTGCAGGCCATCCGCATCCTCGACCGGGAGCGCCGGTTCGACGGCGACGGCCAACTCCTGCGCCTGGGCATCGAGGCCTACCGGCTCGGCATCGCCTACGAGTTCGACCCGTACTTCGGTCTCTCCATCTCCCGAGTCGATCCTCTCCCGCATCCGCTCGAGGCCGTGTACGGCTACCTGCTCAAACCGGGTCGCGTGCTCTTCCTCCTGGCCGACGACGCAGGGGCCGGGAAGACGATCATGGCTGGCCTTCTGCTGCGGGAACTGAAGCTGCGGGGTCTCGTTGAACGCACGCTCGTGGTCTGTCCGGCAAACCTCACCTTCCAGTGGCAGCGGGAGCTGAAGGAGAAGTTCGGGGAGACGTTCCTTGTCCTGAAGGGCGGCGACATCCGGGAGCAGTTCGGCGTCAACCAATGGCAGGAGCACCCCCAAATCGTCACCTCGCTGGACTTGGCCAAGCGCGAGGATATCCTGCCGGGGCTTCGTCAGGTGGAGTGGGACCTCGTGGTCGTGGACGAGGCCCACCGTATGTCCGCGTCCGACCCGGACCACAAGACCCAGCGCTACCGGCTGGGCGAGCTGCTGCGTGACCGCAGCGACCACCTGGTGCTGCTTACCGCCACTCCGCACAAGGGCGATCCGGTGAACTTCCCCTTCTTCCTGCAGCTGCTGGACCAGGATGCCTTCGCCGACGTCCGGTCCATCCGCGAGGCGATGGAACGCCGCCGGGCGCCCTTCTACCTGCGGCGCACCAAGGAGGCAATGGTCTACTTCCCCGAACACCGGCCCGACGGTACGTGGGTCACCCGCAAGATTTTTACGAGGCGCATCCCGCATACGGTGGACTTTCGCATCGACGTTACAGAGCTCGACCTCTACCGAGACGTGACCCGCTTCGTGAAGCGCCAGAGCGCGGCTGCTGCCGCCCGCGAGGGCGACCCCCGCGCCCGGGTCGAGAGCACCCCGCGCGGGCCGGTGCAGCTTGAACTTCTCCTGGAAGACCGGGTGGACGAGGCGGGTGCCGACTACGTCCCGCGCGGACGGGGGCGGGGCAGGCGTCCTTCCCCCGACCCTCTCCGGGAGGGTGAGGGGGAGCACAAGGTCACGTGGGGGGCGACGACCCTCGACCGGGTGCACACGGCCATGCTCCTGCAGGCGGCCGGCCGGGCGAACGCCCTGCGGGCGCTGCTCCGGTCGGAGGTCGAACGCGGGCCGGACTTCCTGCGCCTGGCGAACGCCCTGGCGGCCCTGTACCCTAAAGGCAGCGAGGAGCGTCGGCTGGTGGAGGCCATGCTGCTGGCGGTGCCCAGATGACCTCGATCCCGCTGTCGGATGAGACTGTCGGCAGGAAGATCGACGAGATGGTCCGGCGGATCGTGGAACACGTGAAGCCCGACCGGATCGTCTTGTTCGGCTCTCATGCGAGGGGTCGCGCCCGTCCGGACAGCGATGTGGATCTCCTGGTGGTGGTCCGCGATGGCGATGACATCCGCGCGCTGACGGTACGCCTCTACCGCTTGCTGGCGGGAATGGGTGTGCCCAAGGATCTCGTGGTCGTGACGCTTGGGGAGTTCGAGCGCTTCAAGGACGTTCCAGGCACGGTGGTGCGGGCGGCACACCTCGAAGGCCGCGTGCTCTATGTCAGTGCCTCTTGAGCGTCGGGAGGTCGTCCGAGGCTGGATCATCAAGGCGGAGCACGACCTCCGCACGGCAGAGCACACGTTGACGCTTGAGAACGATTGTCCCTTTGATATGGTCTGTTTTCATGCGCAGCAGTGCGCGGAGAAGTACCTGAAGGCTCTCCTGGTCTACCATGGAGTGGAGGTCCCCAGAACCCGTGATCTCACCGAACTACTCCCGTTGTTACCACCCGGGGTGACGGTGGCCCTGGATGTTGAGGAGCTGGCTGAGCTGACTCCCTATGCTGTTGGCGTGCGCTACCCGGCTCCGACGCGCGAGCCCGGCTGGGATGAAGCCCAGCGCGCCGTGGAGATCGCTAGACGTGTGCGCGCACAGGTTCGGTCAGCCCTTCCAATGGACGAGGTCGGTTAGGAGGGAGCTGCCATGGACCCCTGGTACAAGGTCGTTACCCCTAGGAAGGAGGTCCGCCAAGGGAGGTCCTTCAACCCAGACGAGTTCGCCGTCCACCTGGACCAGGTGGTCTCAGGACGGGCACCGGACGACTACCGCGACCCCGAAAAGTTCTTCAGCCGCAACGTCTTCACCCGTCCGACGGCTACCAGATCAGCCACAAGGCCACCCTGAAGAAGGTCGTGAACGATCGTCGTGCCGCGCTGGACGACGAGACGGAGGTGCGGCCGCGGCTGCGTCACCTGGTCCTGGAGGAATTCCGGCGCGGAGCGATCCTTCCCGTCGAACGGTTTCCCGAAAGCAGTGACACCATCTCGGACGCTCCGAGGCTGAGGCTGGTGGCCATGGCCCCTGAGGTGGAATGGTCCGACTCCGCACGTGCCCAGGTCGCTGAGTGGGTACGCAGCCGGGGCGGGCAACCGCGGCAGCACCCGGGAGCTCTCATCTTCTGCCTGAAACGGCGGCCCCGCCGCAGCCCGACGGCTTTAAAGTCATCGATCTCGGAGCTGGGCACGCCAGCAGCGGCCAGACGCTGTGCGCGCGGATCCTGGAGGCGTTGAAGGCCGGAGGATTGCTGAGTGAATGAGTGAGTCAGTGGGGGCCTCGTACCTCGACCGCAAGTGGCCTCCCGCGTTGCAGGAGAGCGGCGCCCGGCCGCTCGTGTCGCTGCGGCAGGCGTTTCTCGACGGGTCGCTGACGAGGTTGGCGGACCCCGAGGGGGCGCTCCGGGCCCAGATACCCGGGTGGGTCGCCAGGGGGGACTTCGGGCTGGCCGCCGGTCTCCGTCCGGACGGGACTTACCAGCGGGTGTGGTTCACCGAACCTGTGCCGCTCGAGGAAATTGCCTTCGAACATGATGTCTATCTGGTTCGAAGGGACCGTGCCCGGGCCCTGAAGGCCGTTCCGACGATTATATCTCCTACCGGGCCGCAACCGGAGCCGGGCAAACTCATCCCCAGCGATGAGGAATAGGCGGGTGGCGGAGGGTGGGCGGGTGGGGAACGGGTGGGGGGCGGGCAGGCCTTGGGCGGTCAGGGTGGCGGGTGGCGGGAGCTCGGACACGGCGGCGACGAGCAGGACGAG